>FTHQ01000441.1_pt1 | contig 80599 bp, 63 predicted proteins | sample 1641001 | NCBI WGS metagenome assembly FTHQ01 (sample SAMEA3914872, study PRJEB12502) | metagenome | biome: forest; material: soil | place: Canada | collected 2011-07-03 | depth 0.3 m | reverse complement strand
GCAGCGCGTCGAGCCGCGCTTCGACCTGCGCGAGCCGCTCCGGGTCGAGATCGACGCGCTGCGCGTAGTGCGACAGCGAATAGACGGCTTCCTGCAACTGGATCTCGGCCGGCTCCAGCGACGCGAGCGCATCGCCGAGCGCGGTGTCGTAGTCGGCCAGGCTGCGCAGCTTCGACACGATCGCGCCGAGCTGCGCGAGCATCGCGTCGTCGGACTCGGACAGCGCGTTGAGCGCGCCGCGCACGCCTTCGATCAGGTTCGCCGAATGCGACAGGCGCTTGTGTTCGTTGCTGACTTCGTCCCATTCGCCGGCTTGCGGCGCGAGCTTGTCGAGCTCGGCGAGCTGCCACGCGAGCTTTTCGCGTTCGAGCTGCAATTCGCGCTCGTGCGCCTTCGCGGCGTCGATCGCCTGCGTCGCGTCGCGCCACACGCGCCATGCGCGCGCGACGTTCGCGGCATCGGCGACGAGCCCCGCATGCGTGTCGAACAGCTCGCGCTGCGCGTCGGGCCGCATCAGCAGCTGGTGCGCGTGCTGGCCGTGGATGTCGACGAGCATCTCGCCGAGCTCGCGCAGTTGCGCGAGCGTCGCGCTGGTGCCGTTGATGAACGCGCGCGAGCGGCCGTTCGCGTCGATCACGCGGCGCAGCATCACGGTGTCCTCGGCGTCGAACGCGTGTTCGTCGAGCCAGCGCGCGACGCGGTCGTGCGGCGTGAATTCGGCCGTGATGTCGGCGCGGCCGCAACCGGTGCGCACGACGCTCGCGTCGGCGCGTTCGCCGAGCGCGAGGGCGAGGGCGTCGATCAGGATCGATTTGCCGGCGCCGGTTTCGCCGGAAAAGACGGAAAAGCCGCTGTCGAATTCGAGATCGAGCGCGGCGACGATGACGAAGTCGCGGATCGAGAGGTGGCGGAGCATGGTGTCGGGAGCAGCGGCGTCAGGACGCCTTGTCGTCTTCGTTCGATGCGTGTTCGTTCCAGTGCAGCTTCTTGCGCAGCGTCGTGTAGTAGCTGTAGCCGATCGGGTGCAGGAACGGCACCGTGTGCTTCGAGCGGCGCACCTCGATCGTATCGTTCAGTTCGAGCGACGTGAACGACTGCATGTCGAAGTTCACGTTGACGTCGCGGCCGCCGACGATCTGGATCGCGATCTTCGAATCGTCGGGCAGCACGATCGGCCGGTTCGACAGCGCGTGCGGCGCGATCGGCACGAGCACGATGCCCGCCAGCTGCGGATGGAGGATCGGGCCGGCCGACGACAGCGCATACGCGGTCGAGCCAGTGGGCGTCGCGACGATCAGCCCGTCCGAGCGCTGGTTGTACATGTAGCGGCCGTCGACCGACGCGCGCAGCTCGACCATCCCGGAGAAGCCGCTGCGGTTCACGACGACGTCGTTGAAGGCGAGCGCGTGGTAGATCGGTTCGCCGTCGCGCACGATCCGCGCCTCGAGCAGCGAGCGCTCCTCGCGCTCGAACTTGCCGGCCAGCATCACGGGGACGAGCGCCTGCATGTCGGATGCCGCGATGTCGGTGATGAAGCCGAGCCGCCCGTGGTTGATCCCGATCAGCGGTGTCCGGTACGGCGCGAGCTGGCGGCCGATGCCGAGCATCGTGCCGTCGCCGCCGAGCACGATCGCCACGTCCGCTCGCGCCCCGATTTCGGCCGGGGTGAGCGCCGGGTAGCCGGCGATGCCGATTTCCCGCGCGGTATCGCCTTCGAAGACGACCTCGAAGCCGAGCGTGGCGATGCTGTCCGCCAGCGTGGCGAGCGGCTCGGCGATGCCGGGCGTGTTGCTCCGGCCGACGAGCGCGACAGTATTGAACTGATTACCGGTTTTCATGCCGGCATTACACCATAGCTCGTTGACGAAAAGAACCGGCTGTGCGCCGACGGGGCCGGATCGGGCCGGCCCGCGCAACGGTGGCGGACGGTACTCGCCGCGGTCGCGCGGTTGCGCTAAAATTTTCCACCATGCTAGATCCTCGCGCACGAACCCTCCTGAAAACCCTGATCGAACGGTATATCGCCGACGGTCAGCCAGTCGGATCGCGCACGTTGTCCCGTTACTCCGGGCTCGAGCTGAGCCCGGCGACGATCCGCAACGTGATGTCCGACCTGGAGGAGCTCGGCCTCGTGTCGAGCCCGCACACGTCGGCCGGCCGCATTCCGACGCCGCGCGGCTACCGGCTGTTCGTCGATACGATGCTGACGGTCGAGGCGCCGATCGACGCCGAGGCCGTCGCGCGCCAGGTGCAGAACACGCTGCAGGCCGGCGAGCCGCAGCAGCGGGTGGTCGCGGCCGCCGCGAGCGTGCTGTCGAACCTGTCGCAGTTCGCGGGCGTCGTGCTGACGCCGCGCCGCAGCCACGTGTTCAAGCAGATCGAGTTCATGCGCCTGTCCGACAAGCGCATCCTGCTGATCATCGTCACGCCCGAGGGCGACGTGCAGAACCGCATGCTCGCGACGCCGCGCGACTATTCGCCGTCGCAGCTGACCGAGGCGTCCAACTACATCAATGCGCATTTCGCCGGCCTGTCGTTCGACGAGGTGCGCCGCCGCCTGCGCGACGAGATCGACCAGTTGCGCGGCGACATGACGACGCTGATGCACGCGGCCGTGACGGCCAGCACCGAGGTGCCCGACACCGAGGACACCGTGCTGATTTCCGGCGAGCGCAACCTGCTCGAAGTGGCGGACCTTTCGTCCGACATGGCGCGGCTGCGCAAGCTGTTCGACGTATTCGACCAAAAGACGGGCCTCCTGCAACTGCTCGACGTATCGAGCCACGCCCAGGGCGTGCAGATCTTCATCGGCGGCGAATCGACGCTCGTGCCGATCGAGGAAATGAGCGTCGTGACCGCACCATACGAGGTGAACGGCAAGATCGTCGGCACGCTCGGCGTGATCGGCCCGACCCGCATGGCGTACAACCGCGTGATACCGATCGTCGACATCACCGCGCGCCTGCTGTCGCTCACGCTGAGCCAGCAATAACCCGCGATCGCCGGCGATTGCAGGCAATCACCGTCTCGATCCCGCCCCGCTATCGTGCCGCGGCGCCGCTCGCGGCGACAGTCGGCCGAACGGCATGGGGCGGCCCGCTATAATTGAGGGCCGTCCGGTCCCGTGCCCCGAGCACGTTCTTGCCCATGCGTTTCGATCTTGAGCCGCCTTCGAGCGTCGCGGCCGCCCACCGCATCGGTGTGCTGCTGATCAATCTCGGCACGCCCGACGCGCCCACGCCGCGCGCGGTGCGGCGCTATCTGGCCGAATTCCTGTCGGATCCGCGGGTCGTCGAAATCCCGCAGGCCGTCTGGCAGGTGCTGCTGCGCACGCTGATCCTGCCGCTGCGCGGCCGCGCGTCCGCGAAGAAGTACGCGGCCGTCTGGATGCCCGAGGGTTCGCCGCTGCGCGTGTACACCGAGCGCCAGACCGACAGCGTGCGGCATCTGCTCACGTCGAACGGCTATCACGTGACGGTCGACTACGCGATGCGCTACGGCAGCCCGAACATTTCGCACGCGCTTGCCCAGTTCAAGCGCGCGGGCGTCGAGCGCGTGCTGTTGATGCCGATGTATCCGCAATACTCGGCGTCGACCACGGCCACCGCATTCGATGCCGCGTTCGACGCGCTCGCGCGCATGCGCAATCAGCCGGAAGTGCGCACGGTGCGGCACTATGCCGACCATCCGGCCTATATCCACGCGCTGGCCGAGCAGGTGCGCCAGTACTGGGCGCAGCACGGCCGGCCCGATTTCGCGGCCGGCGACAAGCTGGTGCTGAGCTTCCACGGCGTGCCGAAGCGCACGCTCGACCTCGGCGATCCGTATCACGACCAGTGCCAGCAGACGGGCGCGTTGCTGATGGCCGCGCTCGGGCTGTCGACCACCGAGTGCCGCGTCACGTTCCAGTCGCGCTTCGGCAAGGCCGAATGGCTGCAGCCGTACACCGCGCCGACGCTGCGCGAATTCGGCGAGGCCGGCGTGCGGCGGGCCGACGTGTTCTGTCCCGGCTTCACGGCCGATTGCCTGGAGACGATCGAGGAAATCGGCATGGAAGTGCGCGACGAGTTCCTTGCGGGCGGCGGCAAGACCTTCCACCGCATTCCGTGCCTGAACGGCGCGTCCGCATGGATCGGCGCGCTCGGTGAAATCGTCGCGGAGAATCTGCAGGGCTGGCCCGTCAAGGCTGCGCAGCCCGAACCGGTCAACTGATCATGAACTACAAGATTTCCACCGAGCCGGGCGCGAAGCTGCGCATCGACAAATGGCTGTGGGCGGCCCGGTTCTTCAAGACGCGCTCGCTCGCGACCGACGCGGTCGACAAGGGCCACGTGAAGATCGGCGGCGCGGCGGTCAAGCCGGCGAAGGACGTGCGGGTGGGCGACGAGGTCGAGATTGCGATCGACGGCATCGTCTGGCACATTGCCGTGCTGGGCGTATGCGACGTGCGCGGGCCCGCGAGCGTCGCGCAGACGCTCTACGAGGAAACGGAAGCGGGGCGGGCCGCGCGGCTCGCCGAACTGGAGCGGCGCCGCACGTATCGCGAGCCGGCGGCCGAACTGCACGGCCGGCCGACGAAGCGCGACCGGCGCATCATCGACAGATTTTCTGGTGGGAGCTGAACATCTGGTCGAACGTCGCCCGCGCGCTTCCGTACTCGGTCGTGCGGTCGGTGACGGCTCCCGACAGGCATATGGTGGTGGTGCCGGCAATGAGTACCAGCGCGACCACCGATATCGCAAAGGTCAGTTTCACGGTACTCCCCTCGAGAACAAGGGTGAAAACGGCGCCAGGTGGATGTCAGGCGGCGGTCAGCTCAGGGTAAACACGCTTTCCGACGCTTGAATGGAGTGTAGTGCAGCCGGCCTGTGCGGAGCTAGTCCTTGCCGGGTAAGCGTTGTTACAGGCCGTTTCGCCCGATCCGGCGGACTATGCGACGCCTGCACCGGAAAATGCGCGGTTGTTTCGCGGCATTGGCGAATGCCGGCGAATGACCCTCTTGAAATCGCAGTTTTCGCCCTTATTTGCACCAGTAATGTGCGGTGCCGCCGGGTATACGTCCGGCGGTTGCCGATTTGGCTTCAACCTCTAATCGACTTTCAGCGACATGGAAAACACGCAAGAGAACCCGGCTACCCCATCGGCCGAAGACATCGGCAGCGAGAAGCAGGCGGCGCAAGGCGCCGCACCCGCCGCCGAAGCCGCCGACGCGGCGCTCGCGGAGGCTCAAGCCAAGGTCGCCGAGCTTCAGGAAAGCTTCCTGCGGGCGAAGGCCGAGACCGAGAACGTGCGCCGCCGCGCGCAGGACGACGTGTCGAAGGCGCACAAGTTCGCGATCGAGAGCTTCGCGGAACACCTGCTGCCCGTGCTGGACAGCCTGGAAGCGGCCGTCAGCGATACCTCCGGCGACATCGCGAAGGTGCGCGAAGGCGTCGAGCTGACGCTGCGCCAGTTGACGAGCGCGCTCGAGAAGGGCCGCGTCGTCGCGATCAACCCGGTCGGCGAGAAGTTCGATCCGCACCAGCACCAGGCCATTTCGATGGTGCCGGCCGAGCAGGAGCCGAACACCGTCGTCACCGTGCTGCAAAAGGGTTACATGATCGCCGACCGCGTGCTGCGCCCGGCGCTCGTCACCGTCGCGCAGTCGAAGTAAGGCAGCGGAAATGGTGCCCGCCGGCGTCGATCCGGCCGCGTTCGACGCGTTCGACATGCAGGCGCTCGACGCCGGCACGTTCGACGCGGCCATCGATGGCGCGGGCGAAGCGCTGGCGGTGGTGTTCTTCTGGGGCGTCGACTGCTTCAACTGCGAGATCGCGAAGAAGGCGATGCTCGCGCAGCCCGATGCCATCCGTGCGCTCCGCCTGAAGTGGTTCCATTGCAACGTGTACGAACATCGCGAGCTGGGGCGCCGCTTCGGGCTGCACGGCGTGCCGACGTGGTTCTTCTTCCACCGCGGCAAGCGGCTCGGTCGCGCGACGGGCTGGCATGGCCTCGCGCAGTTCCAGGCAGCCGTCGCGGCGGCACGCGCGAAGATCGCCGCGGCGGCCGGTGCGCCGGCCGGCGACGGCACCGATGGCCCACACGATCCGCTAGCCGGCGGCGATTGAAAAAATTTAATATCCGCATCGCTCGTCCGGTCTTGAAAACGGATCGGACGGACGCATTTCGGGAACAGAGTTGAATTCTGGCGTGCGAAACCGCCCAAAAACGCGGCGTTTCGCGCAGCAAACAAGCATTTCTGGAGATTAGGAAAAAATGGGAAAGATCATCGGTATTGACCTCGGCACCACGAACTCGTGCGTCGCCATCATGGAAGGCAACCAGGTCAAGGTCATCGAGAACTCGGAAGGTGCGCGCACCACGCCGTCGATCATCGCGTACATGGACGACAACGAAGTGCTCGTCGGCGCGCCGGCCAAGCGCCAGTCGGTGACCAACCCGAAGAACACGCTGTTCGCGGTGAAGCGCCTGATCGGCCGCCGCTTCGAAGAGAAGGAAGTCCAGAAGGACATCGGCCTGATGCCGTACTCGATCATCAAGGCCGACAACGGCGACGCATGGGTCGAAGCGCACGGCGAAAAGCTCGCGCCGCCGCAGGTCTCGGCCGAAGTGCTGCGCAAGATGAAGAAGACCGCCGAAGACTACCTCGGCGAGCCGGTCACGGAAGCCGTGATCACGGTGCCGGCGTACTTCAACGACAGCCAGCGCCAGGCGACCAAGGACGCCGGCCGCATCGCGGGCCTCGAAGTCAAGCGGATCATCAACGAGCCGACCGCGGCGGCGCTCGCGTTCGGCCTCGACAAGGCCGAGAAGGGCGACCGCAAGATCGCCGTGTATGACCTCGGCGGCGGTACGTTCGACGTGTCGATCATCGAGATCGCGGACGTCGACGGCGAAATGCAGTTCGAAGTGCTGTCGACCAACGGCGACACGTTCCTCGGCGGCGAAGACTTCGACCAGCGCATCATCGATTACATCATCGGCGAGTTCAAGAAGGAGCAGGGCGTCGACCTGTCGAAGGACGTGCTCGCGCTGCAGCGCCTGAAGGAAGCCGCCGAAAAGGCGAAGATCGAGCTGTCGTCGGGCCAGCAGACCGAAATCAACCTGCCGTACATCACGGCGGACGCGTCGGGCCCGAAGCACTTGAACCTGAAGATCACCCGCGCGAAGCTGGAAGCGCTGGTGGAGGATCTCGTCGAGCGCACGATCGAACCGTGCCGTATCGCGATCAAGGACGCAGGCGTCAAGGTGTCGGACATCGACGACGTGATCCTGGTCGGCGGCCAGACGCGCATGCCGAAGGTCATGGAGAAGGTGAAGGAGTTCTTCGGCAAGGATCCGCGCCGTGACGTGAACCCGGACGAAGCCGTCGCGGTCGGCGCGGCAATCCAGGGCCAGGTGCTGTCGGGCGACCGCAAGGACGTGCTGCTGCTCGACGTGACCCCGCTGTCGCTCGGTATCGAGACGCTCGGCGGCGTGATGACGAAGATGATCAACAAGAACACGACGATCCCGACGAAGCACGCCCAGGTGTACTCGACGGCGGACGACAACCAGGGCGCCGTGACGATCAAGGTGTTCCAGGGCGAACGCGAAATGGCAGCGGGCAACAAGCTGCTCGGCGAGTTCAACCTCGAAGGCATCCCGCCGGCACCGCGCGGCGTGCCGCAGATCGAAGTGACCTTCGACATCGACGCGAACGGCATCCTGCACGTCGGCGCGAAGGACAAGGCGACCGGCAAGGAAAACAAGATCACGATCAAGGCGAACTCGGGCCTGTCCGAGGCTGAAATCGACCAGATGATCAAGGACGCGGAAGCGAACGCAGCGGAAGATCACAAGCTGCGCGAGCTGGCCGATTCGCGCAACCAGGGCGACGCGCTGGTGCACAGCACGAAGAAGGCGCTGACCGAGTACGGCGACAAGCTGGACGCGGGCGAGAAGGAAGCGATCGAAGCCGCGCTGAAGTCGCTCGAGGACGTGTTGAAGGACACGTCGGCCGACAAGGCGGCGATCGACGCGAAGGTCGAGGAGCTCGGCAAGGTCTCGCAGAAGCTCGGCGAGAAGATGTACGCCGACATGCAGGCCCAGCAGGCAGGTGCCGCCGGCGCGGCCGGTGCAGCGGAAGGCGCGGCCCATGCGGGCGGTGCGCAACAGGCTGCCGACGACGTCGTCGACGCCGAGTTCAAGGAAGTGAAGAAGGACTGAGCCGGGTTGCAATGGCACCGTACGCCGCGCGCGAAACGCGCGCGGCGCGGCTGACAAGCGGTCTGTCTTTCCTTCCGGATGGCCGGATCGACTCCACGCCTGGCGGGCCTTGCGGCCCTCCGGGCACATTTGTTTTTTGGCGGGTGCTGCGCGAGCCGTCCGCGGACGGTGCAGCGCCAGACGAGTCGAGAGACTTTACTGCGGGCGAAAGGAGCCGCCGCGTGCGCGATGCGTGGCGGCACAGTGAATCGATATGGCGAAACGGGATTACTACGAGGTTCTGGGCGTCGCGAAGAATGCGAGCGACGACGAAATCAAGAAGGCATATCGCAAGCTTGCGATGAAGTATCACCCTGACCGCAATCCGGACAGCAAGGATGCGGAAGAGCATTTCAAGGAGGCGAAGGAAGCCTATGAAATGCTGTCGGACGGCCAGAAGCGGGCGGCGTACGACCAGTACGGCCACGCGGGCGTCGATCCGAACATGGGCGGTGCGGGCGCACAGGGCTTCGGCGGCTTCGCGGATGCCTTCGGCGACATCTTCGGCGACATCTTCGGCCAGGCCGCGGGTGGCGCCGCGCGCGGCGGCCGCGGCGGCCCGCAGGTGTATCGCGGCGCCGACCTGCGCTACAGCATGGAAATCACGCTCGAGCAGGCCGCGCACGGCTACGACACGCAGATCCGCGTGCCGAGCTGGGTGTCGTGCGAAGTCTGTCACGGGTCGGGGGCGAAGCCCGGCACGAAGCCGGAAACCTGCCCGACCTGTCACGGCCAAGGCACGGTGCGCATGTCGCAGGGCTTCTTCAGCATCCAGCAGACCTGCCCGAAGTGCCACGGCACGGGTACCTACATCCCCGAGCCGTGCGCGCATTGCCACGGGTCGGGCAAGGTGAAGGAAACCAAGACGCTCGAAGTGAAGATCCCGGCCGGGATCGACGACGGGATGCGGATCCGTTCGGCCGGCAACGGCGAGCCGGGCATCAACGGCGGGCCGCCGGGCGACCTGTACGTCGAGATCCACATCAAGCCGCACTCGGTGTTCGAGCGCGACGGCGACGATCTCCATTGCCAGATGCCGATCCCGTTCACGACCGCCGCGCTCGGCGGCGAGATCGAGGTGCCGACGCTGGCCGGCCGTGCGTCGTTCCCGGTGCCGGAAGGCACGCAGTCGGGCAAGACGTTCCGCCTGCGCGGCAAGGGCATCAAGGGGCTGCGCTCGAGCATTGCGGGCGATCTGTACGTGCACGTGCAGGTCGAGACGCCCGTGAAGCTGACCGACCAGCAGCGCGATCTGCTCAAGCAGTTCGAGAAGTCGCTGGCCGAGGGCGGCGCGCGTCACAGCCCGCAGAGCAAGAGCTGGTTCGACCGTGTGAAGAGCTTCTTCGAGTAAAGCATGACTGAAGGCAACGAGAGCGCGTCGTTCGCGCTCTTGGACGATTGCGACTCGACCGCGTCCGCGCGGTCGAGTCGTTTGTATTCGGGCTTCGTGCGCGAACGCGTGTGCACGGACCCGGCGCAGCTCGACGCGGTCGATGCGGCGCTCGCGCAGGATCTGCGCGACGGGCTGCATGCGGTCGTCGTCGGCGATTACGCATTCGGACGCAACCTGCAACGGGCGCAGCCGGGCGATGCCCCGCTGCGCTTTTTGCTGTATGCGCGCTGCGAGCGGCTGTCGCGCGACGAAGTCGATGCGTGGCTCGCGCAGCAGGACGGCGGCGGCACGCCGTCGATCGCCGGTGTCGCGCATGTCGCGAAGAGTGTGTCGCGCGATGCGTTCGACGCGGCGATCGCCGCGGTGCACGACGCGTTGCGCGCAGGCGATTCGTATCAGGTCAATTACACGTACCGGCTGAATTTCGACGTGTTCGGCACGCCGCTCGCGCTGTACCGGCGGCTGCGCGCGCGTCAGCCGGTGCGCTACGGCGCGCTGATCGCGCTGCCGGGCGGCGCATGGGTCGTATCGTGCTCGCCCGAACTGTTCGTCGAGAAGCACGGCGACGTGCTGCGTGCGCGGCCGATGAAGGGCACCGCGCCGCGCTCGGCCGATCCACGTGAAGACACGGCGGCCGCCGCGTTCCTCGCGAGCGATCCGAAGAACCGTGCGGAAAACGTGATGATCGTCGACCTGTTGCGCAACGACGTGTCGCGGATCGCGCGCACGGGCACCGTCAAGGTGCCGGCGCTGTTCTCCGCCGAGCCTTATGCGTCGGTGTGGCAGATGACGTCGACGGTCGAAGCCGGCTGGCGCGACGGCACGACGTTCGCGCAGATGCTGCGCGCGCTGTTTCCGTGTGGGTCGATCACCGGTGCGCCGAAGTACAAGACGATGCAGCTGATCGACACGATCGAGTCGACGCCGCGCGGGCTCTATACGGGCGCGATCGGCTGGCTCGATGCGCCGCAGGACGAGGCCGCGCCGACAGGTGCTGCAGCGCCCGACGGCGCGCCCGGTTGCGGCGATTTCTGCCTGTCGGTCGCGATCCGGACGCTGACGCTCGAGGCGGTCGCAGCCGATGCCGTCGCGACGAGCGCCACGCGCGACGCGGCAACGGCGATTGCCGGCCGGCGGCGTGGCACGATGGGCGTCGGCGCGGGCATCGTGCTCGACAGCGTCGCGGCCGACGAATATGCGGAGTGCGAGTTGAAAGCGCGATTCCTGACGGATGCCGATCCCGGCTTCCGGCTGTTCGAAACGACGGCCGCCACGCGGGCGGACGGCATCCGCCACCTCGATCGTCATCTTGCGCGGCTGCAGCGAAGCGCCGATGCGTTCGGCTTCCGCTTCGACGCCGACGCGTTGCGTCGCGAGATCGATGCACGCTGCGCGGCGCTCGACGGCAACGGCGCGTACCGGATGAAGCTCGCGCTGGCGAAGGACGGCACGATCGAGATCGTCGCCGCGCCGCTCAAGCCGCTGCCGGCGGGGCCGGTCGGCGCGATGCTCGCGTCGGCCCACGGCTTCGCGCCGACCCGCGCGAGCGATGCGCTGCTGCTGCACAAGACCACGCGCCGCGCCGAATACGACCGCGCGTGGCAGGCGGCGGAGGCGCTCGGCGGGTTCGACATGCTGTTCGTCAACGAGCGCGGCGAGGTGACGGAAGGCGGGCGCTCGAACCTGTTCGTGAAGCTCGATGGCCAGTGGGTGACGCCGCCGCTGGCGTCCGGCGTGCTGCCGGGCGTGATGCGCGGCGTGCTGCTCGACGATCCCGCATTCGGAGCGGTCGAGCGCGTCGTGACCTGCGATGATCTGGCGCGCGCGCAGGGGCTGCTGCTGACCAATGCACTGCGCGGTGCGCTCGACGCGGTGCTGAAGTAACGACGCGACGGGCGGGCGCTGGAGCCGCGAGCCGGTCGTCCATGCCGCACGCAAAAAAAGCGCGGCGCCCCGCAAAGGGCGCCGCGCTTTTTTACATCCGGGCTTCTACGTCAGAACGAGTGTTCGGGGCCGGGGAACGACCGATCCTTCACCGCGCGCACGTAGGCTTCGACGGCCGCCTGAATGTTCGGCTGCCCCTGCATGAAATCCTTCACGAAACGCGGCCGCTTGCCGGGGAACACGCCGAGCATGTCGTGCAGCACGAGCACCTGCCCCGAGCAGTCGACGCCCGCGCCGATGCCGATCGTCGGAATCTTCAGCATGTGCGTGACTTCGGACGCGACGAGCGTCGGCACGGCTTCGAGCACGACGAGTTGCGCGCCGGCATCCTCGATCGCGCGCGCATCGCGCAGCAGCTGCGCGGCGCCGGCTTCGGTCTTGCCCTGGACCTTGAAGCCGCCGAACGCATGCACCGATTGCGGCGTGAGGCCGAGGTGCGCGCAGACGGGCACCGAGCGCTCGACGAGGAAGCGGATCGTATCGGCGAGCCATTCGCCGCCTTCGAGCTTGACCATCTGCGCGCCGGCGCGCATCAGCTTGACTGCATTCGCGAACGCCTCGGCCGGCGTGCCGTACGTGCCGAACGGCAGATCGGCGACGACGAGCGCGCGCGGCTGGGCCCGCGCGACGCACGCGGTGTGGTACGCGATGTCGTCGAGCGACACCGGCAGCGTGGTCGTGTGGCCCTGCAGCACGTTGCCGAGCGAATCGCCGATCAGCAGCACGTCGGTGCCGGCGCGATCGAGCAGCGCGGAGAAGCTCGCGTCGTAGCAGGTGAGCATCGCGATCTTCTCGCCGGCGTCGCGCATTGCCTGCAGCTTGGGTACCGTCACGGCAGGCCGGCTCGATTCCTGGAGATAGGTCATGGGAAATCCGGGTCGATGGGTGAAGAGCGACAGGCGGGACGCGTCAGCGCGTCGTCTCGCCCTTGACGAAGAATTCCTTGCGGCCGCGCATCGTTTCGATGCGCTCGACCAGCAGGGCGAGATCTTCGGGGGAATCCAGCGGGTTCAGGTGTTCGGCTGCGACCGTCAGCACCGGCGTGCGGTCGTAGTGGTAGAAGAATTCGTTGTACGCGTCGACGAGCGAGCGCAGGTACGCGTCGCTGATCTGCAATTCCATCGGCAGCCCGCGCTTCTGGATGCGCGAGAACAGCACTTCGGGGCTCGCCTGCAGATAGACGACGAGATCGGGCGACGGCGCCTGCGGCACGTCGACGTGCGTGGCGACCGAGCGGTACAACTGCCACTCGTCTTCCGGCAGGTTCAGCCGCGCGAAGATGTCGTTCTTCTGCGGCATGAAATCGGCGATGACGGGGCGGCCCGTGTCGAGCGCGCCGATCAACTCGCGCGCCTGCTGCGCGCGCTGCAGCGCGAACGACAGCTGGACCGGCAGCGCGTAGCGCGCGGTGTCGCGGTAGAAGCGTTCGAGGAACGGGTTGTCCTGCGGGCGCTCGAGCAGCGTCTGCATCGACCAGCGCTCGCCGAGCAGGCGCGCGAGCGTCGTCTTGCCGACGCCGATCGGGCCTTCGATCACGAGATAGCGGTGTGGGGCGCGCAGGTCGGGCGCGGTGACGGTCAGCGGAGTGGCGTTCATCGGCAGCGGGTCTTGTCGGCGTCTTCGCCGGCAGCGAGCGCCTTTTGCATCAGGCACTGGCAGGTCTGCACCTTTTCGACGCGCTGATCCGCGACGGCGGCGAGAAAGGCGTCGGCCCGGCCGCGCGCGGGGATGTCGAGCGCCGGCTCGATCTCGACGAGCGGCACGAGCGCGAACGCGCGGTCGGTAAGGCGCGGGTGCGGGACGATCAGGTCGGGCTCGTCGATCGAATCGGCGCCGAACAGCAGGATGTCGAGGTCGAGCGTGCGCGGCGCATTGCGATACGGGCGCTCGCGGCCGAAGTGATGTTCGATCTTCTGGCAGAGCGCGAGCAGCTCGCGAGCCGACAGCGTCGTGTCGAGCTTGACGACGCAGTTGTAGTAATCGTCGCCGCCCGCTTCGAAGGGCGCCGTGCGATACAGGCTCGATTTGCCGAGGATCGAGATGGTGCGCTGCTGCGCGAGGCACACCACCGCGTCCTTCAGGGTCTGGCGCGCATCGCCGAGATTCGCCCCCAGTCCGATATATGCAACCGTCATGGCATCACTTCCTACGTCGTTCGCCGGCGCGCGCGTCAGTCGTCGGAACCGCTCGCGGTATCGCCTGCGGTATCCGGTGCCTGCTCGGCGGCACCTTCACCCGGCTTGCGGTTGCGCGCCCCGCCGCGGCGCCGCCGCTTGCGGGGCGATTTTTCCTTCGAGCCGCCCTGCGTGAGCAATGCCTCGCGAGCGGCCGCGTCGCCTTCGATGAAATCCGTCCACCACTGTCCGACTTCCGCATCGAGCTCGCCGGATTCGCAGCGTAACAGGAGGAAATCATACCCCGCTCTAAACCTTTGGTGTTCCAGCAGCCGCATCGCGCTGCGGCCCGAGCGTTTCTCGAGGCGCAGCTGCAGGCCCCAGATCTCGCGCATGTCGGCCGAGTAGCGCTTGTGGATCGCGAGCTTCTCGGTCTGCATGTCGAGCACGTCGTCCATCGCGCGATGGAGCGCCGGCACCGGGATCTCGCCCGCGGCGGTGTATTGCTCGAAGCGCTGGCGCATGTCGTGCCACAGCAGCGTCGCGAACAGGAAGCCCGGCGACACCGGCTTGCCGGCGCGCACGCGCGCGTCGGTGTTGTTCAGCGCGAGCGTGATGAACTTCTCGCCCTGCGGCTGTTCCAGCACGACGTCGAGCAGCGGCAGCAGCCCGTGGTGCAGCCCTTCCTTGCGCAGCCGCTGCAGGCACGCGAGCGCGTGGCCCGACAGCAGCAGCTTCAGCATTTCGTCGAACAGGCGCGCGGCCGGCACGTTGTTGATCAGGTCGGCGAGCGCGTGGATCGGCTCGCGCGTATGCGGTTCGATCTCGAAGCCGAGCTTCGCCGCGAAGCGCACGACGCGCAGCATCCGCACCGGATCCTCGCGGAAGCGCGTGGCCGGATCGCCGATCATCCGCAACAGGCGGGCGCGCACGTCGGCCATCCCGTCGTGGTAGTCGAGCACCGTCTGCGTCGACGGGTCGTAGTACATCGCGTTGATCGTGAAGTCGCGGCGCGCGGCGTCCTCGTGCTGCTCGCCCCACACGTTGTCGCGCAGCACGCGGCCGCTCGCGTCGACCGCGTGCGTGCGGCGATCGAGTTCGTCGCGCTTCAGGCGCTTCGGCGGTTCGGCCGTGGCCGCCTCGGGCGGCGCGTCGACCAGCGCGCGGAACGTCGACACCTCGATCAGTTCCTGGCCGAACTGCACGTGCACGATCTGGAAGCGGCGGCCGATCAGGCGCGCGCGGCGGAACAGGCGCTGCACCTCGGTCGGCGTCGCGTCGGTCGCGACGTCGAAGTCCTTCGGCGCGATGCCGAGCAGCAGGTCGCGCACGGCGCCGCCGACGATGAACGCGCGAAAGCCCGCCTGCTGCAGCGTGTCGGTCACGCGCACCGCGTTCTTCGAAATCAGCGCCGGGTTGATGCCGTGCACGCTGGCCGGCACGACGGTCGGCTCATGGTTGCTGCGCGGTTTCTTCGCGCCGCCGCCGCGGGCGCCCTTCGGAGTGCGCGGGGCAGCAGGGGCCGCTGCGTCGGCCGGGGCAGCGGCGGGAGGCGTTTGCTCGGTTTCGTCCTGGCCGAGCAGCTTGCGGATGAATTTTTTGATCACGACGTTCAGAAGAGATCGAGGATACGCCAGCCGCGGTTGCTTGCATGCGCGCGCAGCGTGTCGTCAGGGTTGGTCGCGATCGGGTCGGTGACTTTCTCGAGCAACGGGATGTCGTTGTGCGAGTCGCTGTAGAAGTAGCTGTGTTCGAAGTCGTCCCAGTGCTTGCCGAGCGACGCGAGCCACGCTTCGGTCCGCACGATCTTGCCTTCGCGATAGCTCGGCGTGCCGGTCGGGCGGCCCGTGTACGGGGAATCGGGGTGGCCGTCGGTCGTCTCGACCTCGCAGGCGATCAGCGTGTCGACGCCGAACGCGGTCGCGATCGGGCGCGTGATGAATTCGTTGGTCGCCGTCACGACGCAGCAGAGGTCGCCCGCATCGAGGTGCCGGCGCACGAGTTCGAGCGCGGCGGGCGTCATCGCGGGCCGGATCACCTCGTGCATGTACTGCTCGTGCCATTGCGCGAGCTGCGCGCGCGAATACTTCGCGAGCGGCGTGAGCATCGCGCACAGGTACGCGTGGATATCGAGCTGGCCGGCCTTGTAGTCGGCGAAGAACTGGTCGTTCTGACGCGAGAAGCTTTCCGCGTCGACGATGCCGAGCTTCACCATGAAGCGACCCCATTCGTGGTCGCTATCGGTCGGGATCAGCGTGTGATCGAGGTCAAAGAGTGCCAGATTAGTCATGGAAGCGCATTTTACTCGAAGCGGTTCGGGCCCGTGCCCGGTGGTGTGATGTCGTCGCCGGGACGCGCGAGCATCCGGCGCAGCAGCGGCAGCGTGACCGCGCGTTTCTGCTCGAGCGAGAAGCGGTCGAGCGCGTCGAGCAAGGCCATCAGGCTCGGCATGTCGCGGCGGAAATGGGTCAGCAGGTACGCGGCGATGTCGTCGGTCAGCGCGATCCCGCGCTCCTTCGCCGCGAGCTTGAGCACGGCGATCTTGCCGGCGTCGGAAGGCGGCGACAGGTGGAACACGAGCCCCCAGCCGAGGCGCGTGCGGAGATCCTCGCGCACGTCGAGCGCGAGCGGCGCCGCGGGGCCCGCCGCGACGAACGCGCTCGACGGGTGCGCGCGCACTTCGTTGAACAGGTTGAACAGCGCGACCTGCTGCGTGTCGCTCATCCGGTCGCAGTCGTCGATCGCGTAGATGCCGATGCGCGGGTCGAACGTGAACGCGCCGAGCGGGCTCTGCGGCGTCAGGTAGCGCGCATAGCCGTACGACGCGTCGCTCACGAGCGCCTGCAGCAGATGGGTGCGGCCGCAGCCGGGCTCGCCCCAGATGTAGAACGACCGGTCCGGCACGGGGCCCGCCGCGAGCGCGAGGTCGAGCTTCTGCAGGCGCGAGATGAGCTCGTCGTTCTCCTCGTTCATGATGAAGTTGTCGAACGTGGCGGGCGGCGGCGTGCCGAGATCGAGCGTCAGTTGACGAGACACAACAGTCACAATGCGGGTCGGTTGAAAAAACGCGCGCCGTACGCCGGGCACGCGCCGGGGCTTGTATCCTCACGGGCTTCACGCGCGGCCGCACGCACGGCGCCACGCCGGTTTCGGCGCGGTTCGCTCGGCGATGAAAACGGGGACGTGTTGACCAAGATGCAATCCCTGACGATTCGGTGCTGGGAATTCCGGCCAACGGGCCGGCTTCGGGTAAAATCGCATTTTACCGACCTTCTCGCATTCCCCCATGAATCCTCCGAAATCCGCTCCCGACGCTCAGGGTCTGTCCTATCGCGACGCAGGTGTCGACATCGACGCGGGCGACGCACTCATCGACAAGATCAAGCCTTTTGCGAAGAAAACCCTGCGCGACGGCGTGCTCGGCGGCATCGGCGGGTTCGGCGCGCTGTTCGAAGTGCCGAAGAAGTACAAGGAGCCCGTGCTCGTGTCGGGCACCGACGGCGTGGGCACCAAGCTCAAGCTGGCGTTTCATCTGAACAAACACGACACCGTCGGCCAGGATCTCGTCGCGATGAGCGTGAACGACATCCTCGTGCAGGGCGCCGAGCCGCTGTTCTTCCTCGACTACTTCGCGTGCGGCAAGCTCGACGTCGATACCGCGGCAACGGTCGTCAAGGGCATCGCGCAGGGTTGCGAACTGTCGGGCTGCGCGCTGATCGGCGGTGAAACGGCCGAAATGCCGGGCATGTACCCGGACGGCGAATACGACCTGGCCGGCTTCGCGGTCGGCGCGGTCGAGAAGAGCAAGATCATCGACGGCAGCACGATCGCCGAAGGCGACGTGGTGCTGGGCCTCGCATCGAGCGGCATCCACTCGAACGGCTTCTCGCTCGTGCGCAAGATCATCGAGCGCGCGAACCCCGACCTGTCGGCCGATTTCCACGGCCGCTCGCTGGCCGACGCGCTGATGGCGCCGACCCGCATCTACGTGAAGCCGCTGCTCGCGCTGATGCAGAAGCTGTCGGTGAAGGGCATGGCGCACATCACGGGCGGCGGTCTCGTCGAGAACATCCCGCGCGTGCTGCGCGAAGGCCTCACCGCCGAGCTCGACCAGAACGCATGGCCGCTGCCGCCGCTGTTCAAGTGGCTGCAGGAGCACGGCGGCGTCGCCGATGCGGAAATGCACCGCGTGTTCAACTGCGGCATCGGCATGGCCGTGATCGTTTCGGCGGCCGATGCCGACGCAGCGATCGCCGACCTGACCGCCGCCGGCGAACAGGTGTGGAAGATCGGCACCGTGCGTGCGACCCGCGAAGGTGAGGCGCAGACGGTCGTGGTCTGACGCACTGCCTGCAGTAGATGCAGCACGGAAAACCGCCCGGAGTCGATCCGGGCGGTTTTTTTTCGGGCGCCGCGTGGCGTACGGGCGCGCGCCGACGAAGGAGGGACGACGATGACCGAAGACGAACACGCGATCCGCGAGCTCGTGGACAACTGGTTCGTGTCGAGCCGGCGCGGCGATCTGGCGACGGTGCTCGACCTGATCGCCGACGACGCGATCTTCATGGTGGCCGGCAAGCCGCCGTTCGACAAGGCGGCGTTCGCGGCCGCGTCGCGCGACGCGAACGCCGGGGGCGGCAACGCGCCGAAGATCGACGGCCGTTACCGGATCGACGAGCTGCGCGTGCTGGGCGACTGGGCGTACATGCGCAATTTCATCGAGATCGAGGCGACCCCGCCGGGCGGCGAGACGATCCGCCGGTCGGGCCATACGCTGACGATCGTCCGCAAGGCCGACGGCCGCTGGCAGCTCGTGCGCGACGCGAATCTGGTGACGCTCGCGCAGTGAGCGCGACGGTGCGCGCCAACGCTCATGCCGACGGCCGTGCCGCGCCCGCCGGCCGGGCACCGGCCAGCAACGGCGGGACGAGCAGATAAAGCAGCGCGGCCGCGGCCCAGACGAGCCCCGGCCACGTCGCGCGTGTCGCCGCATAGGTCGCGGTGACGACCAGCGGCCCCGCGACGCCGATCAGGCTGGCCACGCTCGCGAGCGCGCCTTGCAGTTCACCCTGGCGCGCATCGTCGACCTGCCGCGCCAGCATTGCCTGCAGGGCCGGCAACGTCTGCCGCCTGCCGCGAACAGCGGCAGCAGCGCGAACGGCACCCACGCGGCGGTCGCGAACGCGATCGCCACGAGCCCGAGCGCGTCGCCCGCGAGGCCCAGTGCAAGCGCGCGGCGCTCGCCGAGCCGCGCGATCAGCGGCCCGATCGCGAATGCCTGCGCGAGTGCGTGACACGCGCCGTAGCCCGCCAGCGACAGCCCCGCGATCGGCGTCGACCAGCCGAAATGCTCCTGGCCGTACAGGATCCACAGTGTTGCGGGCGCCTGCGACACCAGCGCCACGATCACGTAAATGCCGATCAGCGGTGCGAGCGCGGGCGCGCCGGTCAGCCGGCGCAGGCTGGCGAACGGATTGAGCGCGCCAACTGCATGGCCTTCGCGGGCCGAAGGCGCCCGTGATTCCGGCAACGCACGCCAGCCCAGCACGAGATTGAGCGCGTTGAGCACGGCGGCCGCGACGAACGGTGCACGCAGGTGCAGCGCGCCGAGCAGGCCGCCGATCAGCGGGCCCGCGATGAAGCCGATGCCCATCATCGCGCCGAGCTGGCCGAAGCGTCGTGCGCGATCGGGTTCGGCGGTGACGTCGGTGACGTAGGCAGTCGCGACCGCGACGTTCGCGCCGGTGATGCCTGCGATCAGCCGCCCCATGTAAAGCCACGCGAGGGTCGGCGCGAGCGCCATCAGCAGGTAGTCGAGCGCAGCGCCCGCGAGCGACGCGAGCAGGACGGGCCGGCGGCCAAAGCGGTCGCTCAGCGCGCCGAGCAGCGGGGCGCACAGGAACTGCGCGAACGCGTACAGCGCGAGCAGGATCCCGTAGTGGGTATCGGTGCTGCCCGCGTCGGCGAGCGAGCGCAGCAGCCCCGGCAGGATCGGCATCACGATCCCGACGCCGATCGCGTCGAGCAGGACCGTGGTCAGGATGGCAATCAGGGACGGATTCAAGAGCGTGACTCTATCGGTGATAGAGTGGCAATTATTCCACAGCTTTCCCTATCGGTGATAGAGATGAAGGACACAGGAGCGCGGCTGACGCGCGACATGGTATTGCGCGCGGCGCTCGAGCTGCTCGACGAAGTCGGCATCGACGGGCTGTCGACGCGGAAGCTCGCCGAGCGGCTCGGCGTGCAGTCGCCGACGCTTTACTGGCATTTCAGGAACAAGGGCGAACTGCTCGATGCGATGGCCGAGGCGATCATGCTCGAGCGTCACGATGCGTCGCTGCCGCGGCCGGGCGAAGCGTGGGATGCGTGGCTTTTGGACAACGCGCGCAGTTTCCGTCGTGCGCTGCTGGCCTATCGCGACGACGCGCGCCTGCATGCCGGGACGCGGCCGCGCGCGCTGCATTTCGGCTCGATCGAACGCAAGGTCGCGCTGCTCTGCGACGCGGGTTTCGCGCCGGACGACGCGGTCGACGTGATGTATGCGCTGGGTCGCTTCGTGGTTGGATGGGTGCTGGAAGAGCAGGCGGAAGCGGACGGCGACGCCGATGCGCCGCTGCCGGACGCGGCCGAGTATCCGCTACTCGCGAAGGGCTGGGCCGCGCTGCGCGCGCGCGGCGGCGATGAAGCGTTCGAGCGTGGTGTGGCCTTGATCGTCGACGGCGCCCGCGCGCATCTGGCAGCGCGAGCGCGCGGCTGACGCGGTCAGCCCGGCGTGCGGCCGTCGAGCACGCGTTCGAGCGCGTCGAGTGCGCGGGCCGTCGAGTCCGGCGCGATGCAGTCGACGACGATCCGCTCCGGCATCGCGCGCAGCCAGGTGATCTGGCGCTTGCAGAGCTGGCGCGTCGCGAAGATGCCCTTGTCGCGCATCGTCCGGTAGTCGGTATCGCCGTCGAGGAATTCCCACGCCTGCCGGTAGCCGACGCAGCGCATCGACGGCAGGTCGGGATGGAGATCCTCGCGACGGCGCAGCCGCTCGACTTCGTCGATGAAGCCTGCGTCGAGCATCGCATCGAAGCGCTGTGCGATCCGTTTGTGCAATACCGCGCGATCCGACGGTTCGAGCGCGACCGGCACGAAGCGGTAAGCCGCAGCCGCATCGTCCGTGCGACGCGGTGCGGCGAGCAGCACCGACATCGGCTGCCCGCTCAGCATGAACACTTCGAGCGCACGCTGGATCCGCTGCGAATCGTTCGGTGCGAGCCGCGCGGCCGTGTCGGGGTCGACTTGCGCGAGCCGCGCGTGCAGCGCGGGCCAGCCATCGCGCTCGGCTTCGGCATCGAGCGTCGCGCGCACGTCCGGATCGGCGCCCGGCAGGTCATTGAGCCCCTGCGTCAGCGCCTTGTAGTACAGCATCGTGCCGCCCGCGAGCAGCGGCGTGCGGCCGCGCGCGGCGATCTCGCCGATCAGGCGCAGCGTGTCCGCGCGGAAACTCGCGGCCGAATACGCATCGGCCGGATCGATGATGTCGATCAGGTGATGCGGCACGCTCGCGCGCTCGTCGCGCGAAGGCTTCGCGGTGCCGATATCCATGTCGCGGTAGACGAGCGCCGAATCGACGCTGACGATCTCGATCGGGCGACGCGCGGCGAGCGCCAGCGCCGCGGCCGTCTTGCCCGATGCGGTGGGGCCGAGCAGGCAGGCGATCGTCGTCGGGCTGGGGGTGGCGTGCGGTACCGCGCTCATTGTCCGCGCATGAAGAGGCGGTCGAGATCGTTCAGCGTGAGCTGATACCACGTCGGCCGGCCGTGATTGCATTGGTCCGCGCGTTCGGTCGCTTCCATCTGCCGCAGCAGCGCGTTCATCTCGTCGAGCGTCAGGCGCCGGTTCGCGCGCACCGCGTGGTGGCACGCGAGCGTGCCGAGCAGTTCGTGCTGACGCTCGGTGAGCACGCGCGAGCCGCCGAACGCGTGCAGGTCGGCGAGCACCGCGCGCGCGAGCGACTGCAGGTCGGCATCCTTCAGCAGCGCCGGGACCGCGCGGATCGCGAGCGTCGTCGGTGACAGCACCGCCAGGTCGAAGCCGAGCGATTCGAGCGTGTCGCGTTCTTCCTCGACCGTGCCGATCTCGACCGGCGTGGCCGTCATCGAGATCGGCAGCAGCAGCGCCTGCACGGCGACCGAGCGGTCGGCGAGCGCGTTCTTGAACTGTTCGTACAGGATCCGCTCGTGCGCCGCGTGCATGTCAACGATAACCAGGCCGTGTGCATTCTGCGCGAGCACGTAGATGCCGTGGATCTGACCCAGCGCGAAGCCGAGCGGCTGCTCGTCGTGCGTGGTCGTTGCGATCGGCGACGCGGTGAAGCCCGACAGCGGTGCGATTGGCGCGTCGGCCGAATCGCGTGCGAGGGTCGTCGTGCCGTCCGGCGTGCCCGCGCCGGTGTCCTTGCGGCCGAACAGCGCGTCATAGAGCGCGAGCGGCTGCGCGACGGGCAGCGTGCCCTGGGTCATCCGCGCCTGGCGCATCCACGTGTTGCCCGACGACGAGGACGAGGACGACGACGGCGATGAGAAGCCGCTACCGCCGCTGCCGGTTGCGTGGCCTTGGCTCTGGCCGAGCGGTGTGTCCAGGAACGAAGCGGGCCCGCGCGGTACCGGTGAGAGTTGCGCGGCATGGCCGCCCGCGGTGGTTTCCGGCGACGCGCCCGCGTGGCGCGCCAGCGCGCGCTGAACCGCATGGAACACGTACTGGTGGATCGAACGCGAATCGCGGAAGCGAACTTCGATCTTCGACGGGGGCACGTTCACGTCGACGGCTTCGGGCGGCAGATCGAGGAACAGCACATACGACGGGTAGCGGTCGCCGTGCAGCACGTCCTCGTAGGCCGCGCGTACCGCGTGCGTCAGCAGCTTGTCGCGTACGAAGCGGCCGTTGACGAAGAAGTATTGCTGGTCGGCGCGACCGCGGCTTGCGGTCGGCAGGCCGGCGCAGCCGTAGACCGCGAGCGGGCCGGCCTGCTCGTCGAGCGGCAGGTGCGCGGTCGCGAAGCTGTCGCCGAGGATCTTCGCGACGCGCTGCGCCGGCTCGGTCGCATTCCAGTGCTCGACCGCCTTGCCGTTGTGCAGCACCGAGATCGCGACGTCCGGCCGCGCGAGCGCCGCGCGGCGGATCATTTCCAGGCAGTGGCCGAACTCGGTCTGCTCGCTCTTCAGGAACTTGCGCCGCGCGGGCGTGTTGAAGTACAGCTCGCGCACCTCGATCGTCGTGCCGGTCGCGCCGGCGGCGGGCGACAGCACGCCCGTCTGCGCGTCGATCTTCATCGCATGCGCGGCATCGGCCGTCCGGCTCGTGATCGACATCTCGGCGACCGACGCGATCGACGCGAGCGCTTCGCCGCGGAACCCGAGCGTCGCGACCGCTTCGAGCTCCTCGAGCGAGCGGATCTTGCTGGTGGCATGGCGCATCAGCGCGAGCGCCAGCTCGTCGGGCGGGATCCCGCAGCCATCGTCGGTGATCGAGATGCGCTTGACGCCGCCTTCTTCCAGCACGATGCGCAGTGTGCTGGCGCCGGCGTCCATCGCGTTCTCGAGCAGCTCCTTGACGACCGACGCCGGGCGTTCGACGACCTCGCCGGCGGCGATCTGGCTGATCAGCTGGTCGGGCAGAGGCTGGATTGCGCGCAGCGGGCGCGGAGCAGGGGCGGGCGCGGCGCCCGCGGCCGTTTCGGTGATATCGGACATGGCCGAATTATAGCGAGGCGGCGAATGCGTGCCGGGGCGACCGGCGGTTACGTTTTTTCACGGAGCCTTAAGGTAGTTTCTGTATCATGGGTCCGTAACACGCCCGGCCTTGACCGGCGGGCGCTTCAGCCTTTTTCGGCCGTTCCGGCCCTATCGCCTTCGAGGAATCGCATTTGGATACGCTGCTTCATTTCGTCAACCTTGTCCTGCATATCGACGCCTTCCTCGGCGACTTCATCCGGCAGTACGGCGCGTGGGTCTATCTCGTGCTGTTCCTGATCGTGTTCTGCGAGACGGGGCTCGTCGTGTTCCCGTTCCTGCCCGGCGATTCGCTGCTGTTCATCGGCGGCGCGTTCGCGGCGACGGGCGAGATGAATGTCGGCCTGCTGATCGTGCTGCTGCTCGTCGCGGCGATTTCCGGCAACACGGTCAATTACATGATCGGCCGCTGGATCGGCCCGAAGGTGTTCAATACGCATATCCCGGTGCTCGAGCGCTTCCTCGATCGCGCCGCGCTGCAGAAGACCCATTCGTTCTACGACAAGCACGGCGGCAAGACGATCGTGCTCGCACGCTTCATTCCGGTCGTGCGGACGTTCGCGCCGTTCGTGGCGGGGGCGTCGTCGATGAGCGCCGCGCGTTTCCAGCTTTTCAACGTGATCGGTGCGCTGGTGTGGGTGCTGCTGCTCGTGCTGCTCGGCTATTTCTTCGGCAACATCCCGTTCATCCGCCAGTACCTGAACGTGATCGTGCTGGTCGGGATCGGAGCGGCGGTCGTGCCGGTTGCGCTTGGCGCGGTGTGGAAGCTGGTGCGCGGGAAGCAGTCGGATAATGTGCCGAAGGCGGGTGGGCGTTGAGCGGGAGCTTTGCTTCAGTCAATAAAAAAGCGTGGCGGGTGTGAACTGCACCCCAAAAGTTGGACACCGATCCAATCTTTGGGGTGTTTTTCATGACGAAGTACGACGAGCAATTCAAGCAACAGGTGGTCAGCGCATATTTGCGTGGCGATAGTGGTTTTGACGCACTGGCAGCCCGTCACGGCATCCATTCCGGAATGTTGCAGCGTTGGGTTGCGGCGTATCGCGCGCATGGCCGTGCGGGACTGCAGAGCAAATACAGTAGTTACGACGCACCATTCAAGCTGCGGGTGTTGCAGCACATGCAGCGCGATGAGTTGTCGCTGCGTGAAGTCTCGGCGCTGTATGACATTCGTGATGCGGGTAGTGTGGCCCGTTGGGCGTGTCTGTATGATGAAGGCGGTATAAACGCTTTGACGCCCCGGCCGCGAGGGCGCTCCCGACAGATGGTCACATCACCTCCACCCAAACCCACCGAAGCCGGCACACCGGATGAACGCTCGCGCGAGGAATTGCTCAAGGAAAACGAGTATCTGCGTGCGGAGGTGGCGTACCTAAAAAAGCTCGATGCGCTGCTGGCCAAGAAGCAGGCAGCGCAAAAGAAAAAACGCAAATAGTGCGCGAGCTCAGACAGCATCATCCGGTAGCAGCACTTCTGAAGGTGGCCGGTTTGGCGCGCAGCACGTTCTATTACCAGCTCGGGACGCTGAATGCCGACGATCGTCACGCTGATCTGAAGGCAAAGATCCGGACGGTGTTCGACCATCACAAGGGACGCTACGGCTATCGACGCGTCACGGCCGCGATTCGGCAAGCCGGGCATCTCGTCAACCACAAGGCCGTGCAGCGGCTGATGCAGCAGTTGCAACTGAAGTCCTTGGTGCGCCCGAAGAAATACCGTTCCTGGCAAGGTGAGGTCGGTCAGGCCGCGCCCAACCTGCTGCAACGTCAGTTCAGTGCCACGCAGGCCAACCAGAAGTGGGTGACGGATGTGACGGAATTCAACGTCGGCGGGCAGAAGCTGTATCTGTCGCCGGTGATGGATCTATACAACGGCGAGATCGTGGCTTACCAGATGGATCAACGTCCAACCTTCAAGTTGGTCAGCGACATGCTGAAGAAGGCGCTAGCCAAGCTGCGAGGCAAGGACAAACCGTTATTGCATTCGGATCAAGGCTGGCAAGGCGCATTCAACCGGTCGTCGCAACACTCGATTGTTGATCAGATTTTAGATATTCGTTCAGAGCTTCTGCCGGCGTCTTCCACCCGAGCGCCTTTCGAGGCCTTGTGTTCAGTGTATGTGCAACGGCTTGGATCTCTCGTGCACTCCATCGGGATAGGTCTGTACCCTTCGGAAAGTATTGTCGCAATAGGCCGTTCGTATTCTCATTCGTGCCACGTTGCCATGGACTATGTGGGTCGGCGAAAAATACCTGTACACCGGACTCGATAGTGAAGCGAGCATGATCGGACTGAGCTTCCCCTGAAATTTCGCCTTCCAATAGGTCGTGTGTAAACTCGACGGAAAGGAAGGAAATCAGGCATGTTCAAGGTACCGAAACAGTCGTACACGGCAGAGTTCAAGTTGGCCGCCGTACGGCGGGTCAAGGATGGCCAGAGAGTGGCCGTGGTGGCCCGCGAGTTGGGCATTTCTGAGCAGACGCTTCGCAACTGGGTGAAGAGCGAAGCGTCGGGCAAGCTCAACGGCGCCGGAGCGAAGCCGGTCACGCCGGAGCAGATGGAACTGTCGCGTCTGCGAGCGGAGAGCAAGCGCCTGCAGATGGAGCTTGAGATCGCAAAAAAAGCGGCAGCATACTTCGCGAAGGACCTGCTGTGAGGTATGCCTGGATCGACCGGCAGGTCGGGCAATATCCGCTGTCGTCGTTGTGCTACGTGCTGTCGGTTAGCGTGAACGGTTATCGCGCGTGGAAGCGCGGCGGTAGACCGGGTCGAACGCGATTGACGGACACGCAATTGCTGACGCTGATCCGGACGGTGCACGCCGAGGCCAAGGGTGCATACGGCTCGCCACGCATGACCAAGGAAATTCGTGAGCGCGGCTTTCCAGCCAGCAAGGAGCGCGTGGAACGGCTGATGCGTGAGAACGGCATCCGGGCCCGGCACAAGCGCCGTTACCGAGCGACGACCGATTCGAAGCACAAGCTGCCGGTTGCGCCGAATCTGTTGAATCGCGAGTTCACGCCCGCCGAGCCGAATCAGGTGTTCAGCTCGGACATCACGTACATCTGGACCGACGAGGGTTGGCTGTACTTGGCCGTGGTGCTTGACCTGTTCAACCGGGAGGTGGTTGGCTGGTCGATCAGGCCGCGCATGACGGCGGATCTCGTGACGGACGCGCTGACGATGGCTTGGTTCCGCCGCCGACCCGCGCCGGGCGCACTGTGCCACTCGGATCGGGGCAGCCAGTACGCGAGTCACGAGTTCCAGCGCAAACTGGCCAGCTACGGTATGCGCTGTTCGATGAGCCGCAAGGGAAATTGTTGGGATAACGCCCCGACGGAAAGGGCCTATCCGTGATTTCGTGGGCGGGGCATATCATGAGGTGTAAAGGTCATGGATATGCCAATGAAGAAGAAAAGGCAAACTGTAGCGCGTCAGGCAGCGGCCCGCGGGCCGCTGCCTGAACTGCCCAAGGAACTGCTGGACCAACTGGTCAAGGGGCCGATGACGCCGACCGAGGTCCAGGATTTGATGCTGGCGTTCAACAAAGCAGTCATCGAACGCGCAATGGGTGCCGAGATGAATCTGCATCTGGGCTACCCGTCGGGCCAGTCTAAGCCGGCCGGGCAAGCCAACGAGCGCAACGGCGCCAGCGGCAAGACCGTCATCACCGATCGGGGCCCGGTTCGGGTCGAAGTCCCCCGCGATCGCGACGGCAGCTTCGAACCGATCCTGATTCCAAAGCATGAGCGCCGCTTCACCGGCTTCGACGAACGCATCATCGCGATGTACGCCCGCGGCATGAGCGTGCGCGAGATTCAGGCCTTTCTGGCTGAGAGCTACGGCACCGAGGTATCTCCCGACTTCATCAGTTCGGTCACCGACGAGGTGATGGCCGAGGCGCTGAGCTGGCAGAGCCGCCCGCTTGAGACGATGTATCCGGTCGTGTTCTTCGATGCACTGCGGGTCAAGATCCGCGACGACGGCGTGGTCAGCAACAAGGCTGTCTATCTGGCCTTGGGCATTCAGGCCGACGGCCAGCGCGATGTGCTGGGCCTTTGGATCGAGCAGACCGAGGGCGCCAAGTTCTGGCTCAAGGTGTTCAACGAACTGAAGACGCGCGGCTGTCAGGACATCCTGATCGCCGTGGTGGACGGATTGAAGGGGCTGACCGAGGCCATCAGCGCGGCCTATCCGCGGACCACCGTTCAGACCTGCATCGTGCATCTGATCCGCAACAGTCTGGAGTACGCCAGCTACAAGGACCGTAAGGTGCTCGCCGCCGCGCTGCGCCCGATCTACGCGGCTGCCAGCGAAGAGGCGGCACGGCAGGCGCTGCAAGACTTCGCCGACGGGCCTTGGGGCGTGAAGTATCCAACGATCGTGCAGTCGTGGCAACGCGCGTGGGAGCACGTCGTGCCGTTCTACGTGTTTCCGCCGGAGATTCGACGGGTCGTTTATACGACAAACGCCATCGAGAGTCTGAACATGCAACTGCGCAAGATCATCAAGACCCGTGGTCACTTCCCGAACGACGAGGCGGCAATCAAGCTGCTCTGGCTGGCGCTGCGCAACGTACTGGCCAAGACCGTGCGGTCCGCGTTCGACTGGAAATCAGCAATGAACCAGTTTGCTATCCTGTTCGGCGAGCGATTTATGCAGGCGCGTGGATAACGTGCTGTTCAACCGCCTCGCCCACAAAAATGCGGACAGGTTCGACGGAAAGCTTCTTCAACAGTTTGAAGAACGAGCGGGTCCACGCCACGCGCTATCGGACGCATCAGGACGCGAAGGCCGATCTGTTCGAATACATCGAAGTGTTTTACAACCGCAGTCGTCGCCATTCGTCTCTCGGCCTCGTTTCTCCGGAGCAGTTCCTTCGGGACTGGATCAAAGCTCAGCAGACCAAGGATGCGGCTGCATAACTCGGGACCGTTGGAAGGCGAAAAACCGAGGGAACCTCAGTTCCCAAAACCTACGCTCGATCTCATTCCGAAGCGATGGGGCACCCGGCGAAGGCATCGCTTCTCGCCCCGTCAGTTGATATCCCCGTCCCGCCGTTCGCTTCATGCAACACCTCTTCGATTAAAGGTGTTGCGACGACCGGTTGAATGCGCCCAATACCGGATGCCGGCGTATCGCCGGCAACTGGAGGAGCGCAAGCTGACCCAGAGCATGTCGCGCAAGGGCAACTGTCTCGACAATGCCGCGATGGAAAGCTTCTTCGGTACGCTCAAGTCCGAGTGCTACAAGGGTCATCGTTTCACTTGCGTGAGCCATTTACGCGACACGCTCGACCACTACATCCACTACTACAACCACGAACGCATCAAGCTCAAATTGAAAGGGCTGAGTCCCGTGCAATACAGGACTCAGCCCTTGGGCGCTTAGCGGTTAACCGTCCAACTTTGCGGGGTCAGTTCAGTGCCACGCTTTTTTTCGTCCGGTACCGCCGTCATGCGCTTCGATGCAGGAGCGGCGTTTCGGGCGTCGGGTATTGCGCGTCGCGGAACGTCTCGAGGATCACGCGGTTGGTGTCGCAGTACACCTGCCAGTAGTTCTCGGGCGCCGTGGACGGGCGCACGAACAGCAGCGGGCCTTCCGGCGTGAACTGCAGCACGCCGACGTCCGGCGCCGGGGTGCTCAGCACGTTCGGGATCTGCTGGATCGACGTCTTCAGGCGGTTGATCGCGTCGACCGCATCGACGCCGTTCGCGATCTTCGCGGTCAGGTCGACGCGACGGTACGACGTTGCGCTGTAGTTCGCGATGTTGTCCGAGAAGATCTTGTTGTTGCCGACGATCGTCACGATGTTGTCGGCGGTGACGATCGTCGTGCCGAACAGACCGAGCTCCTTCACCGTGCCCGTGACGCCGCCTGCGCTGATCACGTCGCCGATCTTGAACGGGCGCAGCACCTGCATGAACACGCCTGCGGCGAAGTGCGCGAGCAGGCCGCCCCAGGCCGTGCCGATCGCGAGGCCGAGGCCGGCGAGCAGGGCAGCGAACGAGGTGGTCTGAACGCCGAAGATCTGCAGGATCGCGAGGATCAGCAGGATCGTCAGCAGCACGCCGACGACGGAGGTCAGGTAGTCGGTCAGTGTCGGGTCGACCTTGCCGCTGCGGCGCACGACCTTGCCGAGCAGGCGCGTGGCGATGCGGATCGCCCAGCGACCGACGAACCACAATACGATCGCGGCGAGGAGGTTGAGGCCGAAGTCGAGACCGCGGGTCATCAGGAATTGCTGGGCTGTGGCGAGATCGATCATGCGTTCTCCGAAGTCAGGGGTAGAAAGGGCGGCGCATGCACCGGATGGGTGGCGCTTTTATAACCTGACCTGGGAGGGGCGGGCAACCGGGCTGACATTGGTTGACGTAATGAGAAATGGGCAGGACGCGTGTGCGTGCTGCCCATCTGGTGCTTCGGATCGGCGCCGGTTACGGCGCGTGACCGGAAATTGCCGTGTTTACTTCGCTGCGCGACCGTACGTGTCTTCGAAGCGGACGATGTCGTCTTCGCCAAGATATGCGCCCGACTGGACTTCGATCAGTTCGAGCGGGATCTTGCCCGGATTCGTCAGCCGATGGGTCGCGCCGAGCGGAATGTAGGTCGACTGGTTTTCGGTCAGCATGATTTCCTTGTCGCCGTTCGTGACCATTGCGGTGCCCTTCACGACGATCCAGTGCTCGGCGCGATGGTGGTGCATCTGCAGGCTCAACTGCGCGCCGGGGTTCACGATGATGCGCTTGACCTGGAAGCGGTCACCCTGGTCGATACCCTCGTAGGAGCCCCACGGGCGGACAACGCGACGATGCGTAACCGATTCGTGACGACCGGACGCATTCAGCCACTCGACGATTTTCTTGACGTCCTGCGCTTTGTCGCGATGCGCGACCAGCACGGCGTCGGCGGTTTCCACGATGACGATGTCGTCGAGGCCGATAGCGGCAACCATCCGGTGTTCCGCGCGGATGTACGAGTTCTTCACCGCGTCGGTAAAGATGTCGCCGATGAGCGCATTGCCCTGCTCGTCGGCGTCAGCAATTTCCGCAAGCGCGCTCCACGAGCCGATATCGTTCCAGCCTAGGTCCGCTGCCGCGACAACTGCGGCGCGTTCGGTCTTTTCCATGACCGCATAGTCGATCGAGACGTTGGGGCAGGCTGCGAACACGTCCGCGTCCAGACGGACAAAGTCGTTGTCTCGCTTGGCGGATTCGAATGCGAGTTCCGCCTGACGGGCGATCTCCGGCGCATGGCGATGCAATTCCTCCATGTACGTGGACGCCTTCAGCATGAACATGCCGCTGTTCCAGTAGTAATTGCCGTCGCTGAGGAAGCGCTCGGCCGTCGGCGCGTCGGGCTTTTCGACAAACGCGTCGACCTTGTAAACCTGCTTGCCGTCGGCGACGGCCGGGCCGCGGCGGATATAGCCGAAGCCGGTGTGCGCTTCCGTCGGCGTGATGCCGAACGTGACGAGGCGCTGATCTGCTGCGATGGCGGCTGCCTCACCGGCTGCAGCGATGAATGCCTGCTCGTTGAGGATGACGTGGTCCGACGGCAGCACCAGCAGCAGCGCGTTGGGCGATTCGCGCATGGCGAGCAGCGCCGCGATCGCGATGGCGGGCGCGGTGTTGCGGCCGACCGGTTCGAGCACGATCGACGATGGCGTGATGTTGACCTGACGAAGTTGTTCCGCGACCAGGAAGCGTTGTTCGTTGTTGGTGACGACGATGGGCGCCGCCGCACTGGGAATGTGCTGAAGGCGGATTGCCGTCTGCTGGACGAGCGTCTGGTCGCCCGTCAGCTTCAGGTATTGTTTCGGATAGCCGCCGCGTGACATGGGCCACAGGCGGGTGCCACTGCCGCCACACAGGATTACCGGATAAATGTTCATAGAGAGATGTCAGGCAGTGCAAGATCGAACAATTGATTCGCATTCTGCCACGCCGGGCTGTGCGAACGCTTTGTGGGCATCGTATTTTTACGTAATTTTTCCTTCAAATCCTTCATTCTCGTGACCGCAGTGTGACGTTGAAGCAAATACACAAGCTTTCAACGAAACAATATTTTCCATGTGCGGGCCGCTTGCTTTCATGCTGGCCCAAGTGATTTGTCATTTCGGCAAGGTGCCTGAATGCAATGGTGCCTTTGCAGCGGCTACGGACTTACCTGGAAAATCCAGTGGCATGTCCAGCCTTTAGTGGCCGACCGCCCGGGGCATGCCAGTGTACGGCCCGACGGTGTTCAGCCGGGATTTCTCGATGATCGACTGACCCATCCAGGTAGTATTTTCCGGAAGGCACGAACAATGAGTTTTTCAGTATCCGAGTCCCCTTCGGTTCAACGTCGATTGGTCTACTTGCCATGAACCGAGCGAAATGTGCGTTGTGGCGTCGTGTCCGGTTGCGTTCGCAATTCAAAACTTTTCCGACATTGCCATGCGAGGTACCACAGGCCGTTTCTGCTCCAGCGGATGGCTTTACGCAACAGCCGCAGGCGGTCGCCTTCTATTTTTTCCAGAGGCCGGGACGCTGTACTTGCAAGCTGCCGCACGATTGCCTCCGGCGTGGTGAATAGTCGGAGCGACCAGTCCCAGTAAAGCGGATACCGGAGCAGTACCCCGGCCGTCAGCATGTCAAGCGTCAGCTCGCGGTCGCGCCACGGTTGCTCGAGCGCATCGTGTGTCAACCCCCAGCCGGAATAGAAAGGAAGTCCATACGTATGGACGCGCTTTCCGCGAATCAGGGCCTCAAAGCCGGATAGTGACGAGAGCGTATGCACTTCGTCGGCGATCTCGATAAGGGAAATGAGGTCGGAGTCGCGATCGACGGCATTGGCGAGCGACGCCGCGTCGATCAGGCCGCGTCGATTGCCCGAGAGGACATCGGGATGCGGCTTATAGACGATGAACGCGTCCGGGCAGCGCTGGCGTACTTCGTGCAGCAGATCCTCGGCAGTCGCGATGTGCTGCGTGCCAAGGCGGACAGCCGCGTCGTCGGCGACCTGGCCGGGCACCAGCACGATGCGCTGGTCGCGCGGGGCGCTCCACGTGGGGCGGCGACGACCGAGGTTGTATTTGGTGACGCCCAGGTTGGCGATATCGTGACGCAGCTGGCGCGCGCGGGACAGTTCGGCGTCGGTGAAGTGCGCGGTGTTGAGGATGGCGGTCAGCTCGCTCGGACGGGTCGCGTCGAAGTAGATGCCGCGCCGGTCGATGATCTGGCTGCACGGCGCAATGTGATCGGAGCCGAGGCCTGTCGAGTGAAAAAATCCGTCTTCGAGTCGGATCATGGGCGTGTCTTTCGGCAGCCCGGTTGCGCTACGTCCGCCCCATACAACCGCGTGTTCATCCTTGCGCGTTTGCTCCGGCTTGTCGATCCAGCGCAGGGAGGCGCCACCGGCTGTCAGGTATGGCGTGGCGTAGGGGCGCTTCCACCATTGGAAACGGATGCCGGCGAGGCGAGGGAAGTCGGCGAGGCGCAGTATCGCCGCACGATGAGCTTCGATCGTGGCGAGAAGCGCGTCGAGCGTGCCTGGATCGCGCGTGACCGGATCGACGTGGCGCGCGAGGCGCAGGAATACGGTGGCGAAGAGGGTGTCCAGCGACGCCTGCGTGTTTCTCGCCGGTTGGGGGACATGGTCGTGAGTCAGGCCCCACCCCGCGTAGTACGGGGTTCCGAACACATGCAACGGAATGCCGTGAAGCAAGGCCTGCAGGCCTTCCCCGGCGGAAACCGTGTAGACGTGATCGAAGTATGCGATGGATGCGCAAAGGGATCCGTTTGCGTCGAGTTGCCGAAGCGTCTTTGCCGGCAGGGAAACATGCGAAGAGAGGTATTCGCCAACGCGTCGGACGCCGTTACGGGCGAGCCAGATTTCCGAGTCGGGATGTTCGCGATGAACGGCGTCGACCATATCGGTGAACTGCCTGATTCGCCCGGGTTTCGAGCGGCTCAAGCTGTCCGGCAGCGGCTCGTCGATCAGGAGCACTCGCGTGGTACCGGTGCGTTCGAGCAGATCGGGGTGAGCGCGCGGCGCAAGGTTGGGCGGATCGAACACGCACGCATCGCGGAAGCGCTCCATCAACGCGCGTACATCCTGAGGGGCGTGAAGTGTGCGGCCTTCGGCCAGCGCGGCGTCGATGCAGGCGATCCAGGCCTGCGGAGTTCGCTCGGCAAGCGGCGCGGCGAACCACGACAAATCGGGACCGGCGCGACGAGGCATGATGCCGTTCGACCAGAGATGCAGGTGCGAGCTGGCGGGGCCGAAGGGGGCGACGCTCATTGAGAAAACGTTTCCAGAAATCGATCCACCTGCTCGAAATGCTGATGCCACGTCGGTGCCTGGAAGTGAGCGATACGAGTCAGTTGAGCGGTGCGCTCGGCACTGTCGCTTTGCGAATAGGCGCGAATCCGTGCAATCCAGCCGGGACCGTCGAGCGGGTCCAGATAATCCGGGATGTCGTCCGCGATCTCGTGAAATACGCCGAGATCGCTGGCCAATACCGGAACGCCCAACGTAAGCGCCTCGACAAGCGGCATGCCGTAACCCTCGACGAACGAAGGGAAGAGCAGCGCACGCGCGTGTTGCAACCAGGCGCGCAGACGGGTGTCGCTGCAACTCGATTCTTCGATGACGACACTTTTGATCGCGTCGCAGCGCTCGAGCATGTCCACGACGTTCTCGCATTCCCAGCCGCGGCGCCCGATGACGACGAGCTTGGGTGCACGTTCACCGAGCGTTTCGACGAGGCGGCGCCAAACATGCAGCATGAACCAGTGATTCTTGCGTGGTTCGATCGTACCGAGCATCACGAAGTACGGCTCATCGAGCGGAGGCGGCGCGTTGTCGCGGGAGGTAATGCCTGGTGCGAGCCGGGCCACGACGCTGGGGGGGCAGTGGAAGAGCGGCGCGATTGGCCTCGGTCTCGAGCGCGTCCAGCGTGTCCTGGGAGTTTGCGATCAGGCCGTCGGCGTGACGTAGTGCAGTATGGATACGTTGGCGATGCGCCGAGTCGATGCCGGGGCGGCAGTATTCTGCGTGAGTGAGCGGGATCAGGTCATGCACCATGAAGACCGACCGGATATTGCGCTGTCGCATTGCACGGTGGTAGCGGAGGCGCTCCATGCCACTGTGACTCGTATGCAACAGAACCGCATCGTCGAATCGCTCGCGGCGCGGCGCCAGGAGGCCACGCATGACGAGCGTTCGAATCGTGGTGCGGGTGGGGGTCGGACCGAGCAGCAGATCGAAAGCTCGTTCAGAGTCTGCTCGGGAGAGCACTTTCGAATAGCCGAGTTCACTCAAAATCGCGCGGGCACGAGGTCGATAATGCTCAACATATGCGAGGCCGACGCGATCGACGCCAGTTGGCAACAAGCCGTCTGCAAGGCGCGACAGCAATCTGGAAATATCAAGGCAGATATTCAACACGGCGGAGTGTAATGTCTTTGTGAGCGACCTGATTGCAGGCCGGGCCGTTCGAATCCCGCCATTCTACGAATTCTGACTAGGAAACGCAAAATTAATCTACCTCGTGAGACAATCCGGGTCGCTATTTGAATGACGAGAACGGACCTCCAAAAATATGTCTAGTGTATATCGCAGTGCGTGGGCGACGCTTATTGCCGGTGGTGTGATAGGACTAAGCGCCTGTTCGAGTATCCCGACTTCGGGGCCGAGCCGCTCGCAGATCAGCGATGCCGGTGCGCAGAATAGTCCTCAGGGAATCCAGATCGTTGACTTGACGGAGCAAGTCGCTCGCCGGCTCTACGCTGAACGTAGCAACGCAGATTTTGCGTCGGTATTGGGTGACGATACGTCATTTCAGCAGCAACTTGGCGTGGGTGACGTCGTTGAGGTGTCGATCTGGGAGGCGCCGCCGGCGACCCTGTTCGGGGGCAGCACGGCTGACATGGCCACCGGGAGCGTGCCGACCGGTGCGCGCGTGACCAAGCTGCCGGTTCAGGTCATCGATGGTGATGGGAACATCAACATACCGTTCGTCGGAGCGGTTAAGGCGCGAGGTCGTTCGCCGAGCGAATTGCAGGCCTATATCGCCGGTCGTCTGAAACCGATTGCGCACGACCCTCAAGTTCTGGTTCAACTGGCTCGCAACGAAACATCCTATGTCACGGTTGTGGGGGATGTGGTCAGCAGTACCCGTATGCAGCTCAGCGCGCGACGGGAGCGGGTCCTTGATGCGCTTGCATCTGCGGGCGGCGCCAAGCAACCTGTCGACAAGGTGTTGATCCAGGTCACGCGCGGTCAGGCGGTGGCGTCGGAGCCCTTGCAGTCGATCATCCGCAATCCCCGCCAGAACGTGCATCTCCGCGCCGGGGATGTCGTGACTGCGCTCTACGAGCCTTACAGTCTCACGGCCTTTGGGGCAACCGGCAAGAACGCGGAAATCAACTTTGAGGGTCAGGGCATAACCCTGGCGCAGGCGATGGCGCGGGCGGGAGGCTTGCAAGATTCTCGTGCCGACGTCCAGGGTGTATTCGTTTTCCGGCTGGAGGATCAGCGGGCGCTCAACTGGCCGACCGAGCCGGTTCGGACGACTGTTGACGGAAAGGTTCCTGTCATTTATCGCGTTAACTTGAAGGATCCGAATTCCTTCTTTGTGGCGCAAAGCTTCATGATGAACAACAAGGATCTTCTCTACGTCTCGAATGCACCGATCACGGAGCTTCAAAAAGTACTGAATCTGGTGTTCTCTGTCGCGTATCCGATTGTGTCCGGCGTTCAGACGTTCAAGTAAGCAGGTGTGGTAGGTTGCCGGAAATTGGCTGAAAAGCAGAAAATATTTATCAAAGATCTATCGCGGACTGTTTATGAATTTTTTGCGGCGTATTAATCGGTTGTTTCTCTTTACGGTCGTGATCCCTACTGGAATTTCATTGGTATATTTCGGTCTGATTGCGAGTGACGAATACACGTCCGTAAGCAGTTTTCTCATTCGCAGCCCGGCAACCTCTAATTCACCGACGTTGGGCGGGTTGCTGAAAGGTGTCGGGGGCTTCTCCCGATCGGCGGATGATTCGTATACCGTGCAGAATTACATCCTGTCTCGCGACGCGATGATGCTGTTGAACAAGGAGCAGAACATCAAGTCGGCGTTCCAGCACGGCCCGATCGATCCTTTCAATCGCTTTGCCGGCTTCAGCTGGAGCGATAGCCTCGAAGAGTTTTATCGCTACTACACGGAGAAAATTGTTGACGTACAGGTTGACGCAACCGCTTCAATCGTTACGCTCAACACTCACGCCTTCGATGCGAAACTCGCGTGGAACATAAACAAGCGCCTGCTGGATTTGAGCGAGCAAGTCGTCAATCAAATGAATGAGCGCGCCCGCCTCGACCTGATCAGCTCGGCTCAACGAGATGTCGACATTGCCAAAGAAAATGATCGTGTCGCAGCGCTTGCACTGGCGAAATATCGAAATACGGCTGGAGTGATCGATCCGGAACGTCAGTCTTCGATTCCGTTGCAGCAAGTCGGCAAGTTGCAAGATCAATTGATCACGACGCGTGTACAAATTGCCGAAATGGAGCGGTTGTCGCCTGCAAACCCTGGGCTTCCCAATTTGCGGGAACGAGCGATTCTGCTGCAAAAGGCCATCGATCAGGTTAGTCAGCATGTCGCCAGTGAGTCTGGAAATTCCCTCGCGAGCAAGGCTGCGGAATTTCAACGACTGACATTGGAAAAAGAGTTTGCTGATAAAATCCTCGCCAGCGCCATCAGTTCGTTGGAGCAGGCCAGAACTGAAGCCGAGAGAAAGCAACTCTATCTGGAGCGAATTGCGGCCCCCAGTCTGCCGGATTATGCGATGTCCCCGCGCCGTGGCCGCAATATTCTTGCGACCTTCTTGCTTGGGCTAGTGTTTTGGGGCGTGTTGACCATCGTGATTGGTGGGGTAAAAGAGCATTATGACCGCTAATTCCCGTTCGCCTGCATTTCTGACCCAATTACGCATTCAGTGCCGGGTAATTTGGGCGCTGGTCATGCGTGAAATGATCACTCGTTTCGGGCGGGAGGGGATTGGTGTATTGTGGATGATGGCCGAGCCGGCAATGTTTGTCGTTGGCGTCATGTTGATTTTTAGCCACACCGAGAAGATGACGGGGTACTCGGTTGCCGAGTATCTTGCGGTTAGCTATCCAACAATATTGTTTTGGCGAAATACCGCGGCCCGATTATTGAAGGCCATTGAATACAATCGGGCGTTGCTGCATCACAATCCTATCCGGCCGATGGATATTCTCTACGCGCGCATCATTCTGGAGTTTGCGGGCGCGACGGCATCGTTTCTTGTTTTGTATGCGGTGCTGGTCGTAATAGGGATTTGCCATCTTCCGGCGGATTTGCTGGCGATGCTGGTCGGGTATTTTCTGGTAATGTGGTTTTCATTTTGCTTTGTGATAACCATGGCGGCGCTGTCGGAGCTGAGTGAAAGTGTCGAAAGAGTGTCCCACGTAATCTTGTATTTGATGTTGCCGTTTACCGGGGTTTTCGTGCCGACATATCTTCTGCCGCCTCACATCGGCGAGATGATGATTTATTTTCCGCTGGTTGACGCGGTTGAATATTTCCATCACGGATATTATGGGGCGCGGATGCCTACGATGTATAACCTCGAATATACGTGTTTCGTGTTGTCAATTTTTACGCTATTCGCTTTGTCGATAGCTCATGTTGCCATCCGGCGCGTGCAGTTGCACTAGGAGTGCTCCATGATCGAATTGCGGAACGTCTATAAACGTTATCCTATACATCATGGGAGGGCGGAGCGCGAAGTGCTGAAAGGTATCAATTTTCGCGTTCAGTCCGGAGAAAAATGGGGGATCCTTGGTCGCAATGGCGCCGGCAAGTCAACGCTAATCCGAATCATCAGCGGATCGGACCGGCCGCATTCGGGTGAGATCGTCAAGACCATGTCCGTTTCATGGCCTTTAGCTTTCGGTGGGACATTCCAGGGAAGTCTGACGGGGAAGGACAACATACGTCTGATTTCGCGTGTCTACAATGTAGATTACCGAAAAACCCTCAATATGGTTGAGGATTTTGCCGAGCTTGGCGGATATCTCAACGAGCCGGTCAAGTCATATTCGTCCGGTATGGCTTCCCGTTTGGCATTTGCTATTTCAATGTCGATTGAGTTCGATTGCTTCCTGATTGACGAGGGTATGTCTGTCGGCGATCATCGATTCCATCAGAAATGTAATGTCGAATTATTTGAAAAGCGTGCCGATAGAGCCATGATCATCGTCGCGCACCAAACCGATCTAATTCGCAACCATTGTGACCATGCCGCAGTACTGAATAAGGGCGTACTCGAGGTTTGCGATACGGTTGATGAAGCAATTAAAATTTACGAATCGCTCTAATTTCTCAACAGGGGATTTTGATGGCTGGCAGTTACATTTATCCGCCGATTCCGCACGTGGCGGCAAAGAAGGCACGACACGCATTGATCATCATGCCGTTTTTCGGCCCGGATGCTGCAAGCCTTATTTTTAGTGAATTCTCTCGCGCATTGTATGATTTGGGCTACATTGTGCACGCGCTTACGTATAACGACGCGAGCTATCGGCCAGGTAACCACTATTGGCATCATGTCTATTGCCTGAAAGCCCAGTCAGTCGAGCTTTGGAAAAGGCCGGCCGACGCCACGGCAGATTATTCGAACGGTATCGACGATTGGGCCGGTGAGGAACTGCCGTCGTTTGTCGAGCAGCTCGATGCTGAGTTCGATTTTGATATTTGCGTCGTTAACTATATTTTCCTGTCTCGTGCATTTCTGGGGCTGAAAGAAAAGACTAAAAAAATTCTCTGTACTCACGACGTTTTCACTAATAGAAACAAAAAGCTCTCGGATCGGGGTGTAACTAATCTCGATTTCTCGGTTACCCGTGAGTCGGAAGCTGTAGCCTTGAATCGCGCCGACTATGTCGTTGCACTGCAGCCTGAAGAAGCAGACTTTTTCAGTGAACTCGTGCAAGAGGGAAAGAAGGTTGATACCGTCTATTACCTGCCGCCGAAGCGCTACCTGGACCTGCGTCCAATCGACAAAAAACTAGTGGTCGGTTATATCGGGTCCAGTCACGCGCCTAACGTTGTCGCGGTACTGGATCTGATCTCAAAAATCGATTTCTCGCTTCCAATTAAATTTAAGATCGCGGGATCGATTTACGCCGCGTTAAAAAACGAAACTCTGCCGCCGGAAGTCGAAATTGTCGGTCGAGTGGATAACCTTGTGGATTTTTATCGGGATTGCAACGTATTTGTCAATCCTGACACCCTGATTTCCGGAATCAAAATCAAATGCATTGAAGCATTTTCATTTGGCGTCCCGTTTATCTGCACGAAACATGCAAGTACCGGCGTTCCGGTTTCCGCTCCTTATCATCAGGCTGATTCTATCAAGAGCGTTGCTACGTTCATTGAAGACCTGGCGGTGAACAGCGGTCAGCTCGAAAGTATCTGGCAAGAAAGTCGCGCCGTCTTTGACAATTTGTCGAAAAAACTTTCCTTTGGAAAGTATGTCGAGCAAATTGCCGATGTGCGACCTTTGATCTCGGTGGTGATGCCGACTTTCAAGGTCGAGAAATATTTCGAGCAATGCATTTCGAGTGTTACCAATCAGACTCTTAGAAATATCGAAATTATCCCGGTCGACGACGGAAGTCCTGATCGTTGCGGTGAAATCATGGATAGGTTTGCGTCGGAAGATTTCCGGGTTAAGCCAATTCATCAACCAAATCGGGGATATGGTGCGGCTGTAAATGCGGGCTTGATGCAGGCGCGTGGCGAATACATCGCGATTGTCGAAACCGACGATTGGGTTGAGCCGGATATGCTCGAGACTCTTTACGAGAAGGCAAAGGAATCCGATGCCAATATCGTGAAAGGGAGTTTCGCAAAGCATCACGATGGTAAGCCGCCCGCGCCTCATAATTTCCGGCACGTCGTTCGACCAGGCGAAAATTCGGTGAAGCCGGTCGAGTCACTCGAATTGATGATCTATGAGTCGTCGATCTGGTCGGCCATCTACAAAAAGAGCTTTCTGGATGAGCATCAGATAAAGATGCTTGAGACCAGTGGCGCGGCATTCCAGGATGTGGTCTGGAAGTTCGTTACCTACGCCAGTGCTGACGAAGTGATCTTGGTTGATCGTCCTTTCTACAACTATCGAGTGTTTGCTGCTGGATCGTCCAGCGCGGCTAACGGAAAGGAAAAAGCGCATTTTGTAAATTACGGAAAAATCAAGGATGAACTCCTGCGGATGGGGTTGTTCGAGAAATTTTCGAATTTCTACTACATTCACCAATTCTTCGATTTCGTCTTTCATTCGAATCGATTGAAGGGTGAGGCGCTTCTTAGTTTTTACGCGAGCGCCAAGGAAACGATTGATGAGGCTGTTTCGAATGGGTGCAATCCAGATGAGCTGAGTCTTCATCCGGATTTGAATGACTATTATCAGAAATTCGTGTTGCCGATCATTCGCGTAATTACGAGTCCCTCGCTTTCTGAAATCCTGGCTGCGGTTACTGCGAACGAATCAAAGCCAAAGGGTACCGAGATTGCGATGCCCGAGATGGCGCCTGTTGAAAATAAGGTGACGTCGCTGACTACTCCGTCATTAAGCGTGAAGTTCACCGAGTTTCTTAACCTGGATCCACATTTCTTCACGGAAATCGAGTACCTGTCCGGTAGGCGGGAGCTTATCCCGGTGGTGAAGTCGGCATACGACGAAAGTGATTTGCGAAATCTGTTGAAGCTTCACGACGCTGATTTTATCCACGCCGTCTATTGGGTACTTCTGCGCAGAGCAGCCGATCCTGATGGGTTGAGGCATTACACGGATCTCTTGCGCGCGGGGATTGCCAAGGCAGATATTCTTGAGAGGCTGCGTATTTCGGGTGAGGCAAAAGGGAATAAAATACCATTTGAGGCATTGGATGCCTATCTTCGTAAAGGCAAGATATTCCGTACGCCTCTCATGCGGTTGCTTATCAGTATTCTTCCGATTCGGAACGAATTTGTCGGAAAGGTTCAATCCAGGGTTACGGAAAATTCACTTTATCTGATCAACAAGAAATTGTATTCATAATTTTTGCGTTTCCAGTCTAGATAGAGGCTGGGTGAAATGTTTGAGTCATTTGAATATTATTTCAGAATATTGAGGTTGTTGACGTGTAAGCGGCCAGCCAACCCATCTTGACGAGCGAGTTTAGGCGGCGGCCGAGAGTGGCTGCCAGCGATGCGGCAGCAGCGCGTCGATGTCGTTGGCCTTGTGGGTCGGCAAGCGCGTCAGCACGTCCTTCAGATAGGCGAGAGGCTCGAGCCCGTTCAGTTGTGCCGAGCGGATCAAGCTCATGATGGCGGCCGCGCGCTGACCCGCACGCAGTGATCCGGCGAACAACCAATTGGACCGCCCGACTGCCCACGGACGGATCTGGTTTTCGACCCAGTTGTTGTCGATCGGCACATTCCCGTCATCGAGATAGCGCGTGAGTGCATCCCATCGTTTCAGGCTGTAGTCCAGCGCCTTCGCAATCGCCGAGCCCTCCACAACGAGTTTGCGCTGCGCCATCAGCCATTCATAGAGGGCGTCGCACACCGGCTTGGCCCGACGCTGTCTAAGCCGCTGCCGTTCGTCGGCATCCAGTGCTGCGGCTTCGCGTTCGATGTCGTAGAGCGCGGTAAAGAACGGCAGGGCCTGCCCCGCAACCTGGCTGCTGTGGTTGGCGTGCAATTCAAAGAACTTGCGTCGGGCATGGGCCGCGCATCCGATCTCGGTGATGCCGTGCTGGAACGAGGCTTTGTACCCGCTGTAGTCGTCGCATACCAGCTTGCCGTGCCAGCCCTTCAGGAACGTGCGAGCGTGCGCACCGGCGCGGCTCTCGGCGAAGTCGTAGACCACCGCGCGCAGTTCGCTGAACTGAGTCGACGTATACGCCCACAGGTATGCCCGGTGCGTTTTACCCTTGCCGGGACTGAGCATTTGCACCGGCGTCTCGTCGGCGTGCAACACCGCCTGTTGCCGGATGGCCTGGCCGAGTGCGTCGACCAACGGCTGCAACTGCACGCCACACCGGCCCACCCAGGCACCCAGCGTGGATCTCGGGATGGCCAGTCCCGCACGACCAAAGATCTGTTCCTGGCGATACAGGGGCAAGTGGTCGCCGTACTTAGCGACCAGTACCTGCGCGAGCAACCCGGCGGTGGGCATGCCCTTGTCGATCACATGCGGTGGAACCGGCGCCTGGATCAGCGTCTCGCACGCCTTGCACACCCACTTGCCGCGGATGTGCCGTTCCACCGTAAACACGCCCGGCGTGTAGTCCAGCTTCTCGCTCACGTCCTCGCCGATCCGTATGCGTTCGCAACCGCACTGGCACGTTGTGCTGTCCGGTTCGTGATGGACGTCGGTGCGTGGCAGTTGCGGCGGCAGCAGTGCCCGTTTCGGTTGCTCGCGTTGCCGTTCAGCTCGCGTCGGCTCGAGTTGCTCGAGTTCCATCTCGATGGCAACCAAGTCGCCATCGATGGCCTCGTCGAGCAGGTTCATCTGCTCGCTGTTGAGCTGTTCGCTGCGCCGGCCGAACTGCTGGCGCTTGAGGATCGAGACCTCATGGGTGAGTTGATCGATACGGGTCTGCCGGAAGCGTAGCTCCCTGTCTCGTTCACTCGCTTCCCGCTCCTTCTCCTTGACCTCGGCAATCAGTTGCGCGGCAAGGGCGCGCAACTGTTCCGGGTTGAGTGCGTCGAGGTCGGCGGGGTTCATGCGGGTCAGTCTGCCAGAACCCTGCCGACGGAGGAAGCGTGACTGTTTACCTCCCCGCCGGATTTAGACGACACGGATCACGCCATCCTCGCCGATGCGTTGCCAGGGCAAGCCCAGCACCAGGCCGGCCAGTTGTTCGTGCGTCAAGACACGCTGCTTCGGTTCGCTGCCGATGTGCGGCCACGCGAACTGCCCTTGATTCAGGCGTCGCGCGGCCAGCCAGATGCCGATCCCGTCGTGAATCAGGACCTTCATGCGGGTGGCGCGCCGATTGGCGAACAGATAGGCATGGTGTGGGTGCGCGGCGCCGAACACCTTGACCACACGTGCCAGGGCCGTGTCGAAACCGGCCCGCATGTCCAGTGGATCGACCGCCAGCCAGATCTCGTCGACACGAATCACCGCAGCCACTCGCGCAGCCAGACGGCACACTGGGTTGCCTCGGATACCGGCCAACTCACCGTGATCGACTGATCTCCTCGGCGAATCTCAATGCGGATCTCCGGCGAATGCGGACTCGGCGCTCCCAATGCCACCGGCACAAAGGCTGGCAGCGACGGTGGCGTGGCCGGCGGACGGCCCAGCGGTCTCTTGGGAAGTCGGCCTTCCGCCTGATCGATCCAGCGCCGCAGCAGATTCGCGTTGAGCCTGTGTTCCAGAGCGACCGCCGCAACCGATACGCCGATTCCCTGGCAGGCCGCTACCACCTGCGCCTTGAACTCCTCACTATAGCGTTGCCGACGACGACGCTCCGGGAGTGATTCCGATTCGATAGTGTTCACGTGTCCGCTTATTCGTTAAGTGGACACGATACTCCCAAGCGCCTCGGCCAAACTCAAGACGGGTTGGCTGGCCGCTTACGTTGACGTGAAAAAAATTTGCGTTATTGGTGCTGGATTTTCTGGTGCGGTCATCGCTCGTGAGTTGGCTTTGGCAGGCATGACCGTTGATATATTTGAAAGCCGTGATCATCTTGCGGGTAATTGCCATTCGGAACGGGATCCGGAAACCGGGGTGATGCTCCATGTTTATGGGCCCCACATTTTCCATACCAGTAACGAAAAAGTCTGGAACTATGTCCGGCAATTCGATGAATTTATGCCGTTCACAAATCGGGTAAAGGCGATAACCGGTGGCAAGGTGTATTCGTTGCCGATTAATCTCTTCACGATTAATAATTTCTTCAATAAGACTTTCTCTCCGGACGAGGCGAAGGAATTTGTCGCCGAGCTCGGTGATAAAACTATCGAAGATCCTCAAACTTTTGAGGAGCAGGCGCTCAGGTTTGTCGGGAAAGAGCTCTACGGAGCATTCTTCAAGGGCTACACGACGAAACAGTGGGGCTTGCATCCTTCAGTTCTGCCTGCGAGCATTCTGAAAAGATTGCCGATTCGTTTCAATTACGACGACAATTATTACGCAAGCAAATTTCAAGGGATGCCGAAGCACGGGTATACGTACATCGTCGAGAAGATGATTGATCACCCAAGCATCAAGGTGCATCTCGGTACGAAAGTTGAAAAAGATACTCTTGAGAGCTACGATCACGTATTTTACAGCGGCCCGTTGGACGCATGGTACGGCTTCGAATACGGTCGCCTGGGCTATCGAACGCTCGATTTTGTTACCGAGCGGCACGAAGGGGACTACCAGGGAAATGCTGTAATCAACTACTGCGAAGAAAATGTGCCCTGGACGCGTATCTCCGAGCACAAGCATTTTTCTCCGTGGGAGGAGCATGAAAAGACGGTGATTTATAAGGAGCACAGTCGGACTTGCGGTCCGGACGACGTCCCTTATTATCCTGTCCGCCTGGTCGACGATAAGGAGTTACTGAATCGCTATGTCGCGTTGGCGCGAAAGGAAGAAAATACGACCTTCGTCGGGAGATTGGGCACCTATCGCTACCTGGATATGCACGTAACGATTGGAGAGGCGCTTGATGTCGCGGAGCAGTATCTGTCCGCGGTTAAATCGGGAGTTCCGATGTCGCCTTTTGTAGTCGACCCGCTCGCGTAACCCATCATTCCAGTCGCCCTGTAAATTTGGAAGTTTACAGGGCAGGAACTAGCACGACGAACTGTTTTCTTTGCGATTGGGGCGTCGTGCTTGATCGGGATATTCGACAGATGGTCGAAAGAACAAGCTCGCCAAAGATGCGCGCGTGTTTGTTGAAATGGCAGACAATCTCGAGTTGCTGCGTTCGGATGCTATTTTCGCATTATAAATAAAAATACTTTCAGCGAGATCTAGCAGGTACGGTCGCCATCCTTTTGAAATTCTCTTTCTGAAAAGATTATTTCTTATCCCGTAATAGTGTTTTCTGAATTTCTCGGGCGAGGCGCGAAGTAGATCGTCGCTCTCGTTTTTATCCGTCAGGTGCGTAACGACGCTCTTGAATGCGTAAATTCCAAGCATTTCCCCATTCGTAATTCTCTCGGTGTATTCTATATCGTCGCCCCAAATGAACATTTCTTTAAATGGGAGGCCGAATTTTAGAACTGCATCTCTGGAGATGAGAGCCGAAACGAACGAGCAAGAGCGTACCAGTAGGCCATTGTGTTCAAGAAGCTTATTGAATGGTTGGCCCGATGAATGTAGCCGAATCCCTGGAAGATTCATTTCATGTGGGCTATCGTCCTTCCAAACCACATGACTGCAGACGAATCCGATATTGTTGATCGGACCGATGGCGATTTTCATTAGCTCGGAAAGAGCGGCTGGATGGGCTACGCAGTCGTCGTCGAGAAGCCAAAGCCAGTCGTAACCATCCTCGATTGCCTGTCGCATTCCGCGATGAAATCCTCCCGCCCCACCTTCATTGCGAGTTGAATTTATTATTTTGAAGCGAGGATCGGAGTTGTACCCGCTGCTGGCCAGGTACTCTGCAGTGCCATCGGTGCTGGCGTTGTTAACGATATAGAGCGAATCAACTTGCTTAATTTGACTTTCGAGCGAATTGATAGCGAGCTTCAAATAGTCGCATCTATTGTACGTCACAAGGATCGCTGCCGTGCGCGGCTTAGGAAGAGAACTGATCCCGCGGGTTTTTGTATGCATCTCGAATTCGTCTGTAAAATTTGACCTGCTTATGCCACCATTTTTTATAAATATAGATGTTTTTATCTAGGGCTGAGGATTTCTTGAGGGCAGCATTATAAGCCAAAACGATTGACAGCAGTGGCTCTTGTGCCTTGAATGCGGGGAGGTGAGTGGAGAAAGATTCCGGTCGCTCCAGATCAAATCCACTAAAATGAATAAAAATAAGCTCGCGCCCGTTGGCTGTAAGTTGCCCTTGAGTGAGATCGATATGTCGCTCGTGTAAGTTCCAATATCCTACGTTCATGCCTGGGTGGCGAGAGATTTTGCAACTCGGATATAGTGCCGGAACGAGATCGAGCCAGCGTTGATCGCCGCACATCCCCTTATCTGGATCATTTCTACCGTATCTGATTACCTGACTCGCCCACCAATCAAGGAACGAAATACCCTGAGTGCCTCGCCGAACTCCGATGAATCCGGCGTTAAAAACGCCGCCACGGAGTAGGCTAAGCGCCTTGACTCCAAATGGCGTTTGGTGATTGAACGGTTCGAGGTAATGCGGCGTGAGCAATATATCCGAATCGCGAAAATCGGTAAAAATACCAGCGATTTTTCCTGTAAACCATATGTCAGTGTCGAAATATAGCGCCGATTCGTATTTCTCCAATATTTTCTTAAACATTACCGGTTTGAGTGACCAGCAGAGTTCGGCGGGAGTGTATTGAGTTGAAAGCTTCTCTATAAATTGAGGTGGGGTTACGCTTTCTGCACGAATGATCTTGTCGCAGAATGACTCGTCAAGCGAAAAATCAGCGGGTGCGCCGACTACAAATAAATATCTGTCGATGTTGCTTCTGTTTTGAGGATCTGCATCGTTCAGGCTGTTGAAAAATACGGATGCTTGCCCGATGTGGCTAGGTGTGCAGATCGAAAAAATAGCGCTGTTGGCCATTGAGGTGGGTTCTCTTCACGAAGCGTTACTGCAATAGGATCGCATGTCCGTGGGCATCAAATTTCCGAATGATGGCTTGCGCGGGCATCGCTTCTATCGCGTCCGGATCATCCGGATAAGCGGATGTGCCGCACTCAACGGGAATTGCCGTTTACTTCTCATATCAGTCAAGTTCCGATTGTGATGGGCAACGCGCGGCAGGAACTCTACGAGCTGATCTCAGAAGCGATATCTTCCCGGGACCGTCGTGCAAGATCAATTGCCATCTCTTGGGCCATACCAATGCCGAATGTCAAAGTATAGATCATCTCGGTTGCAGGTTCGCGGTTTCTGTACTGTCCATTCTTCAGAGCGCTGTTAGAACCGGAGGGCACATCTGTCATCGGTGCTAGCTTCGGGAAGGGCGCTTGAAATACCTTGAGCTGCCGAGATAATCGCTTTCGTTCGAAAATACGTGCAGAGCATTTGATTGCGTCGAAACGAGTGTATCTAAAAATCACGAAAGAAATTTGATACGGTTATCGGGCTCGTCTAGATGTGGAATTACCCGAAGCAACCTTGATCCTGGCGAGGGCTCGAGAACTATGCAATGAACAGGATTTCTCTCGTAGCCGGCGCAGCCGACTCATGCGGTCTGAGGGCCGTGCTTGCTACCCGTTTGGGACGCACCCACACGGCCCGGATTGCGGAAGCGGCAGCCGGATTCGACCCGAAATCCCGAAGCACCGATGTCGATGCAAATTTGGCTCTTCGGCCGAACTGATCAACATTCCGGTGGCGGATCGATTGACCTTGCCAAGCTTGTCGGCGCCGGGCAGTGGGTTCGGCGCCGCATCAGCATTTCGTGCGCGTCATGGTCAACGAGGCCGCCTTCGGATGTCAGCAAGATCAGCGAACGGCGGAGCGGTACCCCAAGTGATATCCGCTCCGATATTCCTATTGCACTATCTTTCCAGACGCACGAAACGAGCCAATTTCCGTTGAAATTTAGCGTACTTCTCTAAGTGACATTTTTGAAATTTGAATCTCTCCGCTTGGGGCAGAGCAGCGGAATGTGAAACATGCGTTGTCACGGGGGAATGCAGGGTAAACAAAATCAAATGATATCGGAGCCCATATCAGCGGAACAAAATTTTCCATATATATGCCGCCGCCGTTTGGAATAATATTTCCAAATGAATACTCGAGGCGGAGCATCTTCAGATCATTTGTAGCTGAAGTGATGGGGGGGGGGCCTTTGTAAGTCGATCGATCGATAAATTCTCTATTTTCACCGATGGTGGGATCGATTTTATCGGGGTCGACAAAGGCTGGGGGGAAGCAGCGGGCCCATACCGTCAAACGATAGCGGCGCTCCACCACCGGCCGCTGCAATCGGACTGATTGACCAAGGGCTGTGCCAATATCCAGACGATAGGCAGAATGACCATCGGTTCCGTCCGGGGCCAAGGGCAAATTGACTGCATCAATCGGCTGGATGCGTTCGATTTCCCCCGTGATCGACCAGCCATCAGTCAGATCAAGGCCCGGATTCACCAGCATTTCTCCACCAAACTCCCGGAATACAGGTTTGGCCGGGAGAGATGGCTTACCCAGGCTGCCTCGGTACGAGATTTTGACATCCATTAACTTCCAGGGCGAAGGGCTTTCGATAAGCAAAGAAATGCTGTCATTGCACATGGCACGAGGCAATTCTTTCTTCGAAATATAGATCGGTTCATTTGAAACTCCGATCTCCCTCCATGCACCGTTAACTACCCCACGTCCTGATTGATACTTTTCCTGGTTGGAAATGAATGAGCCGGCGTCGAGGTGGTCGTGAACAAAAATTCTGACGCCTTGCTCGAAAGTGCTAACTTCGACTTTAACTTCATCTAATGTTCTCGGTGTACCGGGTAGGGTTGCCTCTACCAGACCGACATTGGGGAACAAAAGGGATTGCTTGCTTTCAAGTAGAAAATACTCGTCTGTCTTTCTCGAGTTGTCACCCACCGACATGTTATCTACACAATCGTAATCTCTCTGTTTCGATCGGTGCAGATGGCTGTGAGTGATTGATATCTCTTTCCATTTGTTCAGCAGGTCGAAGTTGTCGAGATTAATTAGATCTTCGATCTGATAGGTCGTAGTTTGATGGCGGGGCCGGTAGAGTTTTAACGACCGATCCGGTGCCGGCAAGCTGTTGAGTGCGGATGCGATATTGAACCACAATATCCCATTGGATCGTGTGCCGGTATGAATTTCGTTGGCGCCAAAGAATGGGCTTGGCGTCAATTCTCCAATTTGCTGGTTGTGCGTCATGGAGTCGACGAACATCACGTTATGTTTATCCGCGATGTATCGAAGTGCTGAGTACTCTGTCGCACTGCCGCGAAATTCTGTGGCGAGGATGGGTTCGATGCCAAAGCAGCGGACGGTGCGAATTAAACGCTCAATGGCGAATTGCCAGTGTCGCATGCCAGCTGCTCGCATCCACTCGTCATTGTCTCTGCTAATGACTACAGCGAATTTCGCGTTAAAATCGCTGAATCTCTTCCCGTCAAAATAAGGCTCGTCATCGATGATTCGTTTCATCATCGTCAAGCAGTCGTTTCCGGCGACGGAGAAATTCTTAACCTGATATTTCGTTAAGGAGGAAAGCAGGCTAATGGCGGATTTGTCTCGCAGGGAGAAATAGCCATCCATGTGGCTGTCGCCGATCACAACGATGGCGTCACTATTTTCAATGGTGACGCTTTCCCAGTTCCGCTGCGCTTCTTCTGCTACTTCACTTGCCTGCTTTTTCTTCAAAAAAGCAATCATTCCATCACCTGTCTAATGCGCGAATTAGTATATATAGTCGAGATTGAGCTTTTCTCCGCCCAGCTCTTCTAGAATTCCATTTGATATTACGTCGAGATTAAATAGCGTCATGCAGCCGTCGAAGTGGTTCATTCCGAGTTTGTGTGGAAAGGCGTTCACTTGCTTCAGGCCGGTCAGCATTTCAGCATAATACTGTTCCGCAGCATTGAGGCTATCGTAAAATATTTTATGCTTTAAGTTTGTTCGATCGCCACGATTTAGGATGATATTTCTTATATCGGTTTCGTCGTGAGAGCGTGCGTCATAACAGTCATCCGATATGATCGCGGGCAAATTCTCCTTAATGCTTTCCCGGAGGAATTTTCGATGTTCTGGTGCGTGACCTGTTTGTGGATTAATGGCCAGACTGACAAAGTTAACGGCCGGGTGTAGTTCGGATAGTTTCTCGGAATAAAATATCCCGGCATAGCCTCCCGAGCTCATTCCGCACATGAATACGTGCTTGTATTTTCCGCTGTTTATTAGGCCGGTTATTGAGTCCAATATATATTGAACGTCGTAGAGATACCAGTGGGCGGGGCCGCTTTCGGAAAAGCGGACGAAATCCATGCTGAGGGCAATTGGGAGGCCAAAAAATTCCCATCTTGTTCCTCCGGGGCCTCTCGACCCAAAAGAGCAACCTGCGGAGTTAAATATAACTAGAAGCGCTTCGGATTCGAAATTCTTCCCGATTTCGATGTTGATTTTACTAACGAGATGGTTCCAGTGGCCGGCCGTCAGTGGCTCAAGAATGCGGATCGATCGACTCTTTTTCTCAAGTGAAAATCCGCTTCCATACATCTGCCACCGTTCAGGAGATTCGAATATGATCGAATCGAATTTGGTGCAGTTTTTGCCTTCTTTGTCAAAAAACAGGAGCGCGCCGTCTTCGGTTTTCCACGAAATTTCGTCGAGTCCACCTTCAATTTCGCCGCTGCTTCGAAGTATCAGATTGTTTTTTGAAATGCTGCCGTCGCCCAACTTAAATCGAAGCGGATTATCGATTATGCTTTTGATGTCCATTTGCACGCCTCTTTGTTAATTCCGCTTGTAAATAAATTCCAAAATATGTCTCCGTCTTTCTGCCTGGAGTGGATTGATGGCGCTATAAATATTCTATCCTCTGTCGATACCCGGCTCAATGATGGGAGCACTGTAGCGCGAGCCCTCAATTCTCCGGGGGCAAATGTCATCCGAAGCGCGCCGGCGATGGAAGTGGGGTCATGCCGAGAGGGCGCCCGATCGTTGTGGCCTGATGTCGGGGAGAGGGGTACTCATGCTGAGGTTTTCATCAAGTGGCGTTGCATGCGTCAACTCCGGATTCCCTAGTGCGGCTGCCGTTCTGCAGGGGGCGCCGTCCATGTTGTCAACGCCCATCACTTGCTCGCGGCCATATGCTTCTACCAAGTTGTCGGCCGAGCGGGACCCTGACGTCCAGAGTACGCGCCGCTCAGCCGCGGTCAGCGGCTTTCGGCTGTAGGCGTCGTCAGGTCGATAGGCGATCTTCACCGTTGAAGCTGTCGATTGCTGTTCGGGGAGCGACAGGTCGTTGAGGCATTGCGTCTGGACGGCCGGGACGAGGATTTCCCGAGCATGCTGACGGGAGCAACGGCGCTCGAACCAAGACGCCTTTCGTCTTCGTGATAGACCGCCCGCGCGGCGGTTCGACGCGATGTCGACGGTCTGGTGTGTCGCCTTGGCCATAAGATGAGATTCCGAGTGCTGCGAAATTTGATGCGTGCGCTATTTTAACCGGACGGCTCCTGAGCAAGAGACTTGTGACGCACGAGGTTGAAGGGTGCGCATCGCGGAATCTTGCACTGAGTCCGTGCATGTCGTCCATGCATCGAATATGTGCGCGGCTTGGCGGTGCCGGCTCGATACGAGCGGAATCGACCTCTCGCAAGTTGAGGGGGCGCGGCAAGCCTGTGACCGCGCTGGCGTACCGTCTTCAGCTCGGGCTGCTCCTTCTAAGGAATTCTCGGCCGTTGCTGTCGCCGAAGTCGGTCCGCCAAAGGAAGTTGCCGCCAGTCACGGCGCAAAGCGGCGCCGATCACGCTATCAATTGACCGTGTTCATTGCTCAACGATTGGCTTATCGGGTCGGGGAAGGCCGATCCAGGCGCGTTGATGCGATCGGTATCGTGTACGGTGGCGACAGAGTTGGAGTCACCGAGAGTTGTCACCCTATGAGCAAGTCAGGCGAGCATCGTAAGAACGATGTCGCTGAAGCGGTTGTACCGTCGACCAGACCGTGAGTATCGCGACGTGCAATCTCTGATCCGGGAGATGAGCGCCCGTTGCGGCCGACAGCTAGCGCCATACTCGTCAGGGTTCGGTGAGCCGTAACCGTGCGCGTGGCTATCTCCTCGAGTTCGACACGGTATAGCTGGAAAAACTGGGCAAAGTGGTCGGGCAACGTCTTAGTCAAGATCGGTGGTTTCGAGAGCATGTCGCTGGGTGTCACATCGTAATATCGCGAATTCCAGTTCGGCTTCGAATTGGGAAAAATGCCAATCTTTATCGTAATTTCTCTTCAAGGTTAGAATCCGATGGCGTAGAGGGTGACGATGGAAAAGATGCACAAGTTCGACGCGAGAATGGTGAAGGGGGAGGGAGGCTTGGTCGTCGTCGGTGATCCAGGCGTCGAGACAGATGTTCAGCGGCGTGGATTGTTTTTAGTAAAATTAAGAAAATTTGACAAATCTATTGATCATGCGACTGTGGCGTATTCCGAAAAAACTGAAAGAAATCCGAGCGAGAAAGCAAATGATGCGAGTTCTGAGGATTGATTTTCGGGATGAAGTGTTACCGTGTACGAGCAGTGGTATATGTTCCGCCGAGTCGTTCGGTCGATGGACTGATGGAACGATCGCCAAGGTTGGCCTGCCGGCCGAAATTGTCTCTACCCGTGCCGTCATGAAGATCGAGGTGAATGTTTCGGCATTCATATCTCCGGGTGTTGGGTGTCAAAGGGCCGATGTTTTACTAAATGGTGTTAGGGCAAAGACATTGTCTTTTAACGAAGATAATAAGAATAAGACAGAGAGCATCTATTTTAAGGTGACGAAGGATGGTGGGGTGGGTAGTGTAACCCTCGAATTTATTATCCATCATCCAACCAGGCCGATGGATGTCGATCATTCGCTTGACGATTCTCGCTCACTTGGCCTTGCGCTCAAGTCGCTAGATGTTTATCAAATTGAGGCGGGAGAGCATGTCGATGGCGATGTCCTTGATCTTGGGCTGCTAACGGGGGCGTGGTATCCGTCGGAGAGCACGAGGATGCGCCCAGATCCAAAATGGATGTTTCCAAGCGAATTGGATTTGGACGAGGGCGAATCAAGAAATTTCGCTGTTATCGGAACATGTACGGCGGAAATGCTGACGGATATTGTCCGCAATACTTCGCACAGGGCGGATCATTTTTTAATGAATTCGTGGTTGCCCAATGAAATTCCGAATATTTCAGGGCAACACTACGATGCGGTCCTGGTCCAGTTGACATTGCGTTTTGTCCTGTACCAAGTCATCTCTCGCCACGAGGATGACTTGATGCATGTGAAGATGTCGGAGAAGGAGCAGGCGTCCCTATTGAGAGATGCCGGCGAACTCCTGGAGAAACTTGTAAACAAGTTCATGTCGGCCCTTCCGGCGGGTGTGCCTGTCTTCTTCACTTCATTTATCGAGCCGATAGCGAGTCACAGGGGGGGTGTTCTGGAATAATCGAAAAACATCTTTGTATGTGCTCGTTCGTTCCATGAACGATCGCCTGGCCGAGATTCTGGATCATACTCATGACGGGTACTATGTTGAGTTAAATGACCTTCGCCAGCATTATGGTGATATGTTCAGCTACGACGGGTATTTCAATCATTTTACTCATGCTGCCAACGATAGCTCGGAGTTTTATCTGGCATTGATTTCGCGCGTTGATCAGGCGCTAAGGATTTTGAAATCAAAAAATCCGATAAAACTGATTGTCACCGATCTTGATAATACCTTGTGGAAAGGGGTTTTGGCCGAGGAGGATGAGATTGTCAGTGCGTCGCTCGTCGAAGGTTGGCCTCTTGGATACGCGGAAGCACTCCTGGAGTGCAAGAGGCGAGGCATTCTATTGGCTATATCAAGTAAGAATGACGAGAAATTTATTCTTGAGAATTTTTCAAGGGTTTGGGGGAGTCGTATTTCTCTCGAGGATTTTTGCTCGATTAAGGTGAATTGGGGGGCGAAGTCCGATTCAATCAAGGAGATTCTGCGAGAAGTCAACGTACTTCCGCAGAATGTGCTGTTTATCGATGATAATCCGGCAGAGCTGGACGAGGTCAGGCGGGCGTTCCCGGAGATGCGGATGCTCACGGGCGATCAGCGTCGATGGAGGATGATTCTTCATTATTCGCCAGAAACGCAGGTGTCGGTCGTGACAGATGAGTCGAAGGCGCGTACAGGGCTGATTCGAGCAAAGATCGATCGAGAGCTCAATTCTCGAGGCGTGGATCGTCAGGCCTATTTGCAATCCCTGGAGATCCGGGTAAAGCCAGGAGTAATTAATCGCCGCGATGATGCAAAATACGTCAGATCATTCGAATTGTTAAATAAGACGAATCAATTCAACACGACCGGAAAGCGTTGGACCGAGCAGGAGTGCGAGGCGCTGTTCGCTGCGGGTGGAGAGTTCCTTGCTTTTGACATGGTGGATAAACATGCGGGGCACGGGATAGTGGCGGTCGCAGTGATTCGCGACAGTATCATTGAGCAAGTGGTAATGTCTTGTCGCGTCTTCGGCTTGGGTGTTGAGGTGGCATTGTTAAACTTTGTGATGACTCGGTTACTCGCTAACCATGACGAAGTGAAAGCTATTCGTAATGTTGCCGAGAGAAATGTGACCTGCCGGAACTATTTCTCGGATGCAGGGTTTCATGACCGTGACGGCGTGTGCCATGGTGGTGCAGTTCCGGAGCTTCCGGCATGGATCGCGCTTACATTATCGCCATAATGTTGAATTTTACTTATTTTCAACGTGTGTCGGCAGATTGCACTCGCGGTCTCGGTCGGGATGGTGCAGAATTACGCATCCTCGAATGCGGGCGTGCCACCGACTTCACGAACGACGTGATTCAATGATGTACCCGTTGTCAATGGGTCGCTCGATGCTTTGGGCGAGGCGATTCGAGATAGTGGTTCGTCGGAGTTAAGTCAGCATTTGATGACTTTGTCGAGTTTTGTACCTTAATTTGAAGGGGAATGTGTTATGCGGTCCGATGTTGTTCCGGGGAAAATAAGGCAAACTTTGGTTGCTGATTTTTCCAAAGATCCTGTTTCGATCGCTTGTGAGGGCCTGTCGTTTGCCGAGTCGTTTGGGCGTTGGTCCAAGGAGTCGGTGGTGAGGCTTGTCGTGCCCGGGCACGCGCTTGCTCCGCGAACGCTCATGAGAATTGATATCAACATTTCGGCATTCGTCCCGCCTACCGTGAAAGAGCAGAAGGTTGATCTCTTTGCGAACGGTGTTAGAGCTGCCGGATGGACGTTTGCCGAGAAGAATATGTGGGTGCAGGAGCAAATATTCTTCAGGCCTGCGGAGTCGGACGCGTCGAATGGTATTACATTGGAGTTCCTGATTCATCACGCTACGCGACCGTCGGAGCTTGAAAAGAGCGACGATGAGCGTGCACTTGGGCTGGCGTTCAAATCCCTGGAGGTTTACCAGGTTGAGTCTCTCGGAAAGAGAAAGGCAGATGTTCTTGATTTTTCTCTTTTAAAGAAGCTTGGCATGTCGGTGAAGCGACCTTTTGAATAAATTCGAGGGCTGGAGATCGGCTGAGCGTTGCCAATTTTTGAGATAAAAAGCAAAAGATGTGGCAATCGGGCTGATATCCGGTCGGTGACGGGGAAGGTGGTTCGCCGGGTTTGATGGTCTACTCCTGATTTCCCTCCCTTGTTTGCGTATTCTGAGCTGCGTGAGCGGCGACAAGTTGCGACCTTGTATATTGCGGGATTCGGTGGGATTTCGACGGATCACCAATTCTCACGACGCGTCATGATCGATTTGATTCGATTCAGTTTCGCGAACTACCGGCAAGATTGGCGCAGTATTTGAGTGGTGCGGGATGGTTTGAATCCGTTCCGCCGTTACTCATGTGGCTTCCTTAGTATGCCCGGCAAACGTGTTCCTACCGCTGCCGTTTTTTTTGCCGGCTGCGCAAACGTTTGTCGGTGGGGTCTTCAGATTCCGAATCAGGCTCCGTGCGGACACGCTTCAATTGGTGCAAGCGCTCGCGTCATGTTTTTACTGATGATCGAAGTGTTGTATGTAATTGAGTCCGGTCGCGAGCATCAACCCGCACTCCATAGGTCACCAGGTCTCACGATACTTCCGTCGATGAGGCATCTGAATTGCATCTTCTGAACCTGTCGGACATGGCAACGGTCGTGCCCGCTGTCCGGAAATTTGCGCCCGAGGCCTGACCAGGATCCGTTTTCGGCCGGTCTTGACGGTCGAATCCCGCGTTCGGTATTAGCATCCCAGGTCGTCGGAGATTGAATCGAGTCTGACGATTCATGCCTATACAGGGGCGATTGTGAATTTCGCCCTGCTCACCTTTCAATCCGGTCAATTTGCGTCTGTCAAGGAGTGCGGCGTGCATTTCGTATCGACGTGGCTTAATTGCAACGTCGGCGCCGGAGTTTGTTTTGTTTTCTTTCTTATTTGTCGAGAAATCTCGATCTGATGTGTCAATATATGCAAATTGTAAGGTTTTCTGTACGGAAAGTATAAGCCTGTAGGCAGCCCGATTCGTCTGACGGTCGAGTTGTGCTGCTGCGGCCGAAAGGGGGGCGACCACGAATGTGTCGCTCCAGCCGGCGCGATCGTGGCAATCAAGAGATCATGAGCATCAGCGAAATTTTTCGAGTGGGTGGGACCGATATTACCGAAGCCGGGCAGGCTCCAGTCTCGGTTTTGCGAAAGCCCAAAATATTGAGCATCGGAGGGTGCGTTACCGAGGTTCTGGCTGGAAGAATGAGCCGGTTGGCGGATGTTACCCATCTGTGGCGTGTAAGTGTGCCTTGTTTGATGTCGAATAAAGTTGACGGACGCACATACTTCGGATCCTCCGAGCACCAGTTGTCTGAGCGGATCAATTTCGAGCTGACGAAGCAGGCACTCCACAAACTCAAAAAGGGTTCGTATGAGTTTTTGCTTTTCGATCCGACGAGCGATTTCACCAACGATTATTACGAGAAAGACGGCTGCATTATATCCGACATGGAGTCGGGGGCGCTGGGTCCGCACTGGAAATGGCCGGACGGGTTCATGGACGGTAGTTGGACCAGGATTTCTCCAACAAGCCATCAGTACCTGGAGATTTATCTCCATTATCTGAAAGATCTCATTGCTTTATCCGAAGAGATCGGTGTCCCGCTTATTATTATGAAGCGGCGAACTTGCGTCAATAAAATCACTGGCGAAGGCGTAACCGGATTGGGTGATCCGGAATCGTCCGAAATCAATTGGTGGGTTGATCTGCTTTGGAAGAAAATTGATGGCTTGATGGCGAAATTGAACGTTCTTGACTTGAACGGGCGTTTTTCTATCACATCTTTTGATGCCCCGTATGGTGAGGCGAAATTTCACCCGATCGAAGAGTTTTACGATTACGCGGCTTACAAATTAATGGGGCTGATGAGGTTTAGCGATGACCTGATCTCGGAAGTCACATTCAATATATATAGGGAAAGAGCAAGCCGCCGCCTGGCTATTCATTCAGAGCGGGACGGATTGGTTCAGGAGCGGGATGGGCTGATCCATGAGCGAGAGGGGTTGATTCACGAGCGGGATGGGCTGATCCATGAGCGCGACGGGTTGGTGCACGAGCGGGATGGGTTGATTCATGAGCGAAACGGGCTGATCTACGAGCGTGACGGGCTGGTCCATGAGCGTGACGGGCTGGTCCATGAGCGAAACGGGCTGACCCACGAACGGGATGGACTGATTCATGAGCGAAACGGGCTGATCCACGAGCGTGACGGGCTGATTCATGAACGAAATGCGCTGATCCACGAGCGTGACGGGCTGATTCATGAACGAAATGCGCTGATCCACGAGCGAGACGGGCTGATTCAAGAGCGCCATAGCTTGGTGCATGATCGGGACGCCCTTCATTCGTCTCTCAATAATCTTGTGACCGAGCGGGAGTCCATATCGGCTCGCGAGATCGAAAACGCGCGTATTGCAAGCGAATGTCACAGGCAGGAACTGGCGACGATCTCGGAAGCTCGAGACAACGCGCTTGCTGAAAATGCTGCGACCATCCTGGCGCTAGAAGAATTACAAAAATCTTACATCGATCTCTCGCGCAGGCATGATGAATTGAGTTCTCAACGGGACCGTCTTTTTAACGAGTTGCGGTTGGACGAAGGGCCCATGGCCTTGCGCGATGTGCTTCCGCTGGCCAGGGCGTGGCGGCCTGTTATCAAGGGAATCGGGAAGACCAAGCGATTCTGGCGGCGATTGATTGCGGTGTAGCGGTAGGGGGGGGCGAGTGTCCTGGCGAGCTGGGCGCATCGGGATTTCATGATCCTGTCAGAGCGTTTTGCGGCGATCACCAGCCCCTGGGCAGTGCGCGCCTTCAAATGTCATGCGCGATCTCGATCTCGTTGTCGGCCGCACCAGTTGAATAAGCGCTTGCGGCAGGGCGAGGGTGTGCGTCACCACGCCCTCGCCCGCATCGCACGGCGTGGCGTCCACGAGACGACCGCGCGCAACGCCCGCATCTGCCGGGCGATGCGGCCAGCGTGTTGCGTCGACGCTGGAATCTTGCCGCTACGGATATTTCGAGAGGCCGCTCTCGTTCCCGCTGGCTGGCACGGGTCAATCGCTTGCAATCGTCATAAGAACGAGTGTGGAAGCCAATCGGTAGGGGTGTCGATACCCGGGGGCGGCGGCTTCAGTGCCGCCCAATTCTAATGCTGGCCGGTCCTCTGTCATGCACCTGATGAGTCCCTCGCCACTCCGTTTGCGAGTCGGCGTCTGGTAATGCATTCGCCAGGATGTGACGCAAATGAGACAAAGATATCTATTAACCCGACTGCAGGGCGCTCTGCCACGCCCGATGCCCGGTTGCGGTGAGCGATAGTGCGTGCAGCCCTAACGGCTCAGGGGCGGAATAAGGCATACTTCAGGGCGCTGCTTGCCGTCACATCCACAGCCTGGCAGTGGCGCTCCACTTACAGATCCACTACAACTCTCCGAATAAAAATAGCCATCTCTCAATGTGACAATCGATGAACAGCGGCAAGTTGAAAGGTGAGACGCGTCAACTCACTGATCTCCACCAAGATCGACACGACTCGGCAAGATGCCGGTTCACCGAACGCACCCATTGATATTGCCTCGATGGCGATGTTTGCCGGTTTTTCCATTACTGCATAGTTGATCTATGAGTCGTTCTTTCCTTGCCTTGCAAGGCACGGCGTCCCCTTTTTTCAGCCAGCTCGCGCATGTTCTTGGCAGCCGCGGCCACCATGTGACCCGCGTCAATTTTTGTGGCGGCGACCTGGCCTACGCCGGTGGGGGCGCGGCTTGGAATTATTGTGACAAGGCGGAAGGCTTGTCGGCCTGGTACCGTCACATCGTCGAAGCCAACGACTTTACCGATGTCTTCCTGTTTGGCGATTGCCGCGAAATCCATCGACCGATACATGCAGTCGTTCAGGATCTCGGCCTGCGCGTACACGTTTTCGAGGAGGGCTATGTTCGTCCCCACTGGATCACGATGGAGCATCACGGCGTCAATGGTCGCTCGTTGCTGCCGCGCGACCCGGACTGGTATCGCGACCAACGCAAGCATGTCCCGCCCGCGGGCTTTGGCCACCCGACCGGCTATAACCTGAAGGTACGCGTGTACCACGATATCGCCTACCGTCTGGCGAACGCGTTGCACGCCCGCCGGTTTCCGTACTACCGGAGCCATCGCCCCAAAAATGGTTTCCAGGAATACGCTGGTCTGGCCTATCGCGCCGCCCAGTCGCGCGTTCATGCCTGGGAGGCCGATCGGGTCGTCAGGGAATTGCTGGACGAGAAGCGAGAGTATTACCTGTTCCCGCTTCAACTGAACTCCGACGCGCAGATCGTCGCGCATTCTCCATTCGACGGCATTTGCGCTGCCATTTCGGCCGTATTGCGTTCATTTGCTCGCCACGCCCCGTCTCGTGCACGGCTTGTCATCAAGAACCATCCGCTGGACACGGGCCTGATCGCCTACAAGCAATTCGCAGCGACACTGGCTCGGGAACTCGGCATCGATCAGCGCATGATTTTTATCGATGCCGGCCATCTTCCCACCTTGCTTGACCATTCCCGTGGGGTAGTCGTCGTCAATAGCACCGTGGGTTTGTCTGCCTTGCACCACGAGCGGCCCCTGATCGCGCTTGGCACGGCGATTTACGCGATACCCGGCCTGACCTGGCAGGGTAGTCTCGACGATTTTTGGACGCAGGCGGACGGCCCGGACATGCATCTCTATCGTGCCTTTCTCGATTACGTGATGCATCACACGCAAATTAACGGCGATTTCTACACAAAGTCCGGTATCGAGATGGCTGTGGCGGGCGTCGTCGCCCGAGTGGAGGAGGTGCATGGGTAGCCTTGCCCAACCACGTAATGTCGTTATCACTGGCGCAAGCGCCGGTATCGGCCGTGCGCTTGCGCTGGCTTACGCCCGGCCGGGTGTCGTGCTCGGTCTCGTCGGCCGCGATATCGAGCGGCTCGACGCAAGTGCCTCGGAATGCCGTACTCGCGGTGCTGTTGTTGTTACGGGGCAGTTTGACGTGCGCGATGCCGACAGTGCAAAAGTGTGGCTTGACGGCTTCGACGACGCCCATCCGATTGATCTGCTGATCGCGAACGCGGGAGTTGCGAGTACGCTTGCCACGGCGAACGACTGGGAGGGGCTGGAGCGCACGGCGCGGGTGGTCGACACGAATTTTTATGGCGCCCTGCATGCCGTGCTGCCTGTCGTCGACCGGATGCGCGGACGACAGCAGGGCCATGTCGTTATGGTCGCGTCGCTGGCCGCGCTGCGCGGGATGGCGATCTCGCCGGCCTATTGTGCGAGCAAGTCGGCGATCAAGGCGTATGCCGATTCCGTCCGGCCGTTGCTCAAGCGCAATGGCATCCGGATGTCGGTGGTCTTGCCCGGATTCGTTGAAACGTCAATGAGCGACGTATTTCCCAGCGACAAGCCATTTCTCTGGACAGCGAACAAGGCGGCGTCATATATCCGTCGCAAACTCGCAGCCGGGCGCGCCGAAGTTGCGTTTCCCGGTCTGCTGGCGTTCGGAATGCGCTTGTTGCCGCTGTTGCCGTCGTCACTCGCTGACGCCATTCTCGACAAGCTGTCTTATTTTCCCAGGGAGGAAGACATCAAGTGACTGCGATGCCCTGGCTGACATGTATTGCTGCCGCTATCCTGTCGTTCGCGCCCGATCGCATCGCAGTGCCCCGTTTCCCGCAGCGTCGTTCGCTTGCCGGGGCATTGGTCCGCGCACTCGCAGTTCTATTCATCGCGTCGCTGCTCCTCTTCGTCACTGCCCGTCCGATTTTTTCCGCGTTCGTCGCGATCGCACTCGTTGGCTTGGTCGAGCTTGTCAGCAACGCGAAATACGAATCCTTACGCGAACCCTTTGTCTTTACCGATCTTAGCCTGTTCAGCCAGTTGTTTTCCCACCCTCGACTCTACTTGCCGTTCCTGAGCCTCGACAAGGTGATTGCGATCGTGGCGGGCGTGTTGATCGTGCTGATTGGTTACCTGTCCGAGCCCGCGATCTCTCCGCGCCCATGGCTGGCCTTCGCGATTGTCCCCGGAGTCACATTCTTACTGTGCCGAGGGCTTGCAGCCCGCCTGCCGCTGACGCTTGATCCGATAGCCGATCAGCAGCGCCACGGCTTTTTTGCGGTGTTCGTGGCTTATCTGCTCAATGGTCTGCGTCCCGCGACGTTCGACTCGTTCGCGCGTGCCAACGAATCCAGTCCGTTTGCGACCGGCGAGCCGGTGAAGTGTCCCGACGTCATCGTGATCCAGAGCGAGTCGTACTTTGATGTGCGCCATGTCAGCGGGGCGGTGGATTCGGCGGTGTACACGCGCTTCGATGAGGCGCGGCGCGAGTCGGTGTGCCACGGCAAGTTGACCGTGCCGGCCTGGGGGGCAAACACGATGCGCACCGAATTTGCGGTGTTGACGGGCGTGCCCCAGGCGGCGTTGGGGTATGCGCGTTTCTATCCTTACACTTTCGTACGCAGTGTCTGCGCATCGCTTGCCCGCTGGTTCGGGCGCGGAAATTACGAAACACTTGCGATTCACCCGTACTATGCGGACTTCTTCGGGCGAAACCGGGTATTTCCGTTGCTTGGATTCGAGCAATTCCTCGATATCGAACATTTTGCGGCGGCGTCCCGCTCCGGGCCCTATGTTTCCGATGACGCGGTGGCGGATGCGATTATTGCCGCGCTCGATGCGCCTGGCGGCCGCCCGCGCTTCATTTTCTCGATGACGATGGAGAACCATGGCCCGCTGCATCTGGAGCAGGTATTACCCGGAGAATCGTGTTCAAGGCATACTCTCGGCGAAGATGCCTCCTGGCAAGACCTTACAGCATACTTGCGGCACATTGAAAATGCGGACGCGATGATCGGACGATTGCTCGATCATTTGCGTACCAGCAATCGTGAAACGGTCGTTTGTTTCTACGGCGATCACGTTCCCGCGCTGCCTCATGTTTTTCATAAACTGGACGTAAATCCGCAACACAGCGATTATTTCATCTGGCGGAATTACGGCGCAGTTGCTCCCGAATGCCGAAATTTGCCGGCGGAGGAGTTAGGGGCGGTATTGCTGCACGTGACACAAGACGACGGAAATCGCGCGGAAGAACCGCACGCATCCGAGAAAGCGACATAAAAGATGAACAGTAAGATTGCAATAATTGGGGTGGCTTGTCGGTTTCCCGGAAGCGCGAATAATCTCGGCGACTTCTGGCAACTCCTGCGCGACGAACGCGACGCCGTCACCGAAATCCCCGCCGACCGCTTCGGCACCGATTTCTACCAGCACCCGTCCAAGCGCGAGCCGGGCAAGAGCTATACGTTCTCTGCCGGCGTGCTCGACAACGTCGCCGGCTTCGATGCCGCATTCTTCGGCATTTCCCCGCGCGAAGCGGCCCAGATGGACCCTCAGCAGCGCCTGCTGCTCGAACTCGCATGGGAAGCATTCGAGGACGCGGGCGTGCGCCCGGCCGACATGCGCGGCAGCAACTGCGGCGTCTTCGTCGGTGCCGCCAGCATGGATTACGGCAACCGCAACATGGACGATCTGAACGTGATCGATCCATATTCGGCGACCGGCAACACCCTGAGCATCGCGTCGAACCGCGTGTCCTACCTGTTCGACCTGCGCGGCCCGAGCATGTCCGTCGATACGGCCTGCTCGTCGTCGCTCGTCGCACTCCACCAGGCCGTCAAGGCGCTGCAGTCCGGCGAAGCCGACGTGGCGCTCGCAGGCGGCGTCAACCTGCTGCTGCACCCGTTCGGTTTCGTCAGCTTCTCGAAGGCGTCGATGCTGTCGCCGCGCGGCCGTTGCCGGGCGTTCGATGCGACCGGCGACGGCTATGTCCGCTCGGAAGGCGGCGCGTTCGTGCTGCTCAAGCCGCTCGATCGCGCGCTCGCCGACGGCGACACGATCCATGCGGTGATCGCCGGCTCCGGCGTGAACTCGGTCGGCCACTCGCCGGGCGGCATCAGCGTGCCGGGCGCGGCCGCGCAGGCGTCGCTGCTGCGCAGCGTGTACGCCCGCGCGGGCATCGATCCACAGTCGCTGGCCTATCTCGAAGCGCACGGCACCGGTACGGCGGTCGGCGATCCGATCGAAGCGCGTGCGCTGATCGACGTCGTGTCGGGCGAGCGCCCGGCGGATCGTCCGCTGCTCATCGGCTCGGTCAAGACCAACATCGGCCATCTCGAGACGGCATCCGGCATGGCCGGGCTGCTGAAGGCCGTGCTGTGCCTGAAGCATCGCGCGGTACCGCGCTCGCTGCATTTCGTCACGCCCAATCCTGGGATCGATTTCGACGGCGGGCGTTTGCGTGTCGTCGATCGCTACATGCGGCTCGACACGGGTGACGCGCCGCTGACGGTCGGCGTCAACTCGTTCGGTTTCGGCGGGACGAACGCACACGTCGTGCTGACGGAGGCGCCGGCTGCAAACGCGGCGTCGGCGGCCGCGCGTGAGCCCGAGCCGACACAAGCACAACTGTCTCCGCTCGTCCTGACCGCGCGCAGCTCGAATGCGCTCGGCGCGCTCGCGGGCCGCTATCTGGCGATGCTCGACAACGGCGGCGACTGGCAGGCACTAGCCGCCGCGGCCGCACGTCGTCGCCAGTGGCTGGAACATCGCGCAATCGTTGCCCCGGCCGACCAAGCCGAAGGCCGCGCCGCGCTTGCGGCACTGGCCCAGCCGGCGCAGGAAGGCCTGCCGGCCTGCGTGGCAACCGGCCAGGCGCCGGCCGATGCGGTGCGCACCGCGCTCGTCTTCTCGGGCAACGGCTGCCAGTGGGTCGGGATGGGCAACGAACTCTATGCGGAGAACGCCGTGTTCCGCGCGGCGCTCGACGAAGTCGACGCGCTGTGGTGCGCCGATGGCAGCCCGTCGCTCGTCGACGTGATGCGCGGCGGCCCGAGCGCGGAATGGCTGGCCGGCGCGGGCGCCGAATGGCTCGCCGCGACGGAGAACGCGCAGCCGCTGCTGTTCGCGATCCAGGTCGGCATGATTCGCGTGATCGACGCGCGCGGGATGCGTTACGACGCGGCGATCGGCCATAGCGTCGGCGAGATTGCCGCGGCGTGGGTGACGGGCGCGCTGTCGCTCGCCGACGCGGTTCGCGTGATCAAGATCCGCAGCCGCGCGCAGGCGATGACGCGCGGCAGCGGCCGGATGGCGGCCGTCGGCATCGGCGATGCGGCGGCGCGCGAACTGATCGCGCGTCACGGGCTGGCGCGGCGCGTCGAGATCGCGGGCATCAACAGCCCCGACGCGGTGACGCTTGCGGGCGAGCTGCAGGGCTTGCAGGCACTGGAGGCCGCGCTGCGCGGCAGCGGCAAGTTCTTCCAGATGCTGGATCTTGACTACGCATTCCACAGCAGCCACATGGACCGCATCGAGCCGGTCGTGCTGGCCGAGCTGGCGAGCCTGCGGCCGCAGCCGGGCAACGGCACGTTCGTGTCGACCGTGACCGGCGGCGCGCTGGCCGGCACCGAGCTCGATGCCCGCTACTGGTGGCGCAACATTCGCGAGCCGGTGCGCTTCGGCGACGGCATCGGGCATCTGATCGAGCAGGGCGTCCGGCTGTTCGTCGAGGTCTCGCCGCATTCGATCCTGCGCACGTACGTGAAGCAGGCATTCGCGGCCGCCGGCGTGACCGGTATGGCGCTGCCGACGCTCAAGCGCGATCACGGCAGCGCGGCGACGCTGCGGCAAGCGATCTTCGCGGCGATCGCGCACGGCGCGAGCGTCGATCCCAACCGCTTCGCGCCGGGCGAATCGCGCGCTGCATTGCCGACCTATCCGTGGCAGCGCGACCGCTTCTGGCTGACGCCGACCGTCGAAGGCTACGGCCTCGTCAATCGTCGCCGCGAGCATCCGCTGCTCGGCTATCGCCTGCACGAGCACGCATTCGCGTGGGAAAACCAGCTCGATCCGGCGAAGCTGCCGATGCTGGCCGATCACGTCGTCGACGGCGGCGTGGCGTTCCCGGGGGCGGGCTACGTGGAAATGGCACTCGCCGCGGCACGCACCTTCTTCGATATGCCGGATGCGGCGCTCGAAAACGTCGAAATCCGCACGCCGGTGGTATTCCAGCCGCAGCAGGCGAAGCTGTTCCGGCTCGTGATCGAGTCGCGTACCGCGACCTTCACGATCGAGACGCGCGACCGGATGTCCGACGGTGCATGGACGCTGAACGTGACGGGGCGGATGCTGGAAAGCGGCAACACGCTCGGCGATGCGAGCGTCGTGCCGCCGGGCGCGCTCGATCGCCTGCTCGCGTTGCCCGCCGCCGACGGCGACACGCTGTATGCAAACACGGCGGCCATCGGCCTCAGCTACGGGCCAGCATTCCGCTGGGTCCGCACCGTGCGGGTCGCCGCGGACGATGACGCGGCGCTGGCCGACGTCGCCGCGCCGGCCGCATGCGGCGACGCGCGGGCATTGTCCACCTATCTGCTGCATCCGGCGCTGATGGACAGCGGGTTTCATCCGCTGTTCGCACTCCTTGCGGCGCATGCGCGCGAAGGCGAGCATCCGGCTTACGTGCCGGTGCAGATCGGACGGGTCGACTATCTGCGCGGCGACACGGTCGAGCGGGTGCTCGTGCGGATCGACCGGCACAGCCCGCATTCGATCGTCGCGCATTTCGAATTCCTCGATGCGCGCGGCGCGATCGTCGCGCGGCTCGGCGCATGCCGGTTCCGGCGTGTCGATCTCGTCGGCCGCCGGCAGAACCTGCCCGCGCGCTTCGTCTACCGCCTTGAAGAGGTGCCACTGCCGGGTGACGTCGATGCAGCCGGTTTGCCGGCCCCCGACGCGTTGCTCGCGCATGCAGCCGCGCGGCTCGACGCGGCCGGGCACGACGGCCGCCGGACGCAGCATCTGACCGAAATCCTGCCGCTGCTCGACGTGCTGGCGAGCCTCTACGCGCTCCGCGCGTTCGATGCGCTCGGCGCATTCGCCGGCACATGGCAGCCGGCGGCCGGGCGTGAGGTGCTGGCCGCACGTCTTGCCGACATGCTGGTCGAAGACGGTCTCGCTCATCGCGATGGCGCGCTGCTCGTGCGTGACGACGCGGCGTGCGCGGCGTTGCCGCCGCTCGACGAGCTGTGGCGCGGGCTGCTGGCCGAATCGCCGGGGCACGTGGCCGAGCTGACGCTGCTCGCGCATTGCGGCGCGGCGTTGCCGGACGTGCTGAACGGCGCGAAGGACGGCGCACGCCTGCTGTCGCCGACCGGCCACAGCCTGGTCGAACAACTCCTGGCCGCATCGCCGACGTGGCAGCACGTGCACGCGTTGCTGACGGCGAGCGTCGAGCAGGCGGTCGATGAATGGCAACCGGCACGCCGGTTGCGCGTGCTCGAGCTGGGCGCGACGGATGGCGACGTGCTGCAGACGCTCGGCATGCATCTCGCGGCCGCACGTTGCGATCACACGATCGCCGGGACTGCCGGCCAACTCGCCGGGTTCGACGCGGATGCGGAAGCGGCGGTGCGCACGGTTGCGTTGCAATCGGGCGAGCGGCTGTCGCTGGCGGCCGACGAAGCCGGCCCTTACGACCTGATCGTCGCGAACCGCGCGTTGAGCGGCCGCCACGATGTGGCCGACGCGTTGAATGCAATGCGGTCATGGCTGGCGCCCGGCGGATTGCTGCTGCTGGCCGAATCGCGTCGCGGCCGTTTCTCCGACATCGTATTCGGCGCGCAGGCTTCGTCGACGGACGCCGATGCACCCGTGCCGCTGACACCGGCGGATCTCGATGCGGCACTCGAACGCGCGGGCTTCGTCGATGTCGTGCGGCACGTCGAGCAATCGCTCGATCTGGACGGCACGCCGACGTTCGTCATCGCGCGCAACCCCGCGAGCGCCGTTGTCGCGCAACGCGGCGAGGAACCGAACGATCTCGATACGCTCGCCCGCAGCGAACAATGGCTCGTGATGCACGCCCCGGCCGAGGCCGGCGGTTTCGGCGGGAAACTGGCCGATGCGCTCGCGCACGCCGGCTATCCGGCCGATATCGTCGACGTCACGCACGCAGCCGATGCGATCGCGTCGTTGCCGGTCGGGCAGCCCGCGCATGTCGTGTTCTGCGCACCGGAAACGCCGCTTGCCGATACGACGACCGGAGACGTCCTGATGGCCGCGCTGCGTCACGGCGTGATCGCGCTGGCGGCGCTGGTGCGCGCGCTCGGTGCGCAGCCGAACGCGGCCACGCGGCTGACCGTCGTCACGCGCGGCGGCGCGCCGTTCGCCGGCGCCGCGAACGCGCATCCGGAACAGGCGACGCTGTGGGGCCTCGGTCGCGTGCTGGCGAACGAGCATCCCGAACTCGCGTGCCGCCTGATCGACGTCGACCCCGCGGCGAACGGGATTCCCGATGCGCTGATTCGCGAGCTGACCGGCGCGGCGGTCGAGGAAGAAGTCGTGCTGAGCGCGCACGGGCGGCTGGTGCCGCGCATGCTGACGGCCGCACAGGCCGCGGCGCGCAGCGACGGCGCGATTGCACGCGCGTCGGTGCTGGCATTCGACGCACCGGGCTCGCTGCGCAATCTCGAATGGTTCGCGTTGCCGGAAAGCGCGCTGGGCGACGACGAGGTGGAGATCGAGCCGGTGGCCACCGGCCTGAATTTCCGCGACGTGATGTATGCGATGGGGCTCCTGTCCGATGAAGCGGTCGAGACCGGCTTCGCGGGCGCGACGATCGGCATGGAATTGTCGGGCCGCGTCGTCCGGGTGGGCAGGGCAGTGACGAAGTTCGCACCGGGCGATGCGGTGCTCGGCTTTGCGCCGGCGTCGTTCGCGACGCGTGTCAGGACGCGCGCGCAGGCCATCGCGCCGAAACCCGAACGCCTGTCGTTCGAGGAAGCGGCGACCGTGCCGACGACGTTCTTCACCGCGTACTACGCGCTCGTCGAACTCGCGCGGCTGCGCCGCGGCGAGCGCGTGCTCGTGCACGGCGGCGCGGGCGGCGTCGGGATCGCCGCGATCCAGTTGGCGCGCCACTTCGGCGCGGAAGTGTTCGCGACGGCCGGCAGCGACGAGAAGCGCGAGTTCGTGCGCCTGCTCGGCGCCGATCACGTGCTCGATTCGCGCAGCCTTGCGTTCGCGGATCAGATTCGCGCGATGACGGGCGGCGAGGGCATCGACATCGTGCTGAATTCGCTCGCCGGCGAAGCGATGGTGCGCAGCATCGATACGCTGCGTCCGTTCGGCCGCTTCCTTGAACTCGGCAAGCGCGATTTCTACGAAAACAGCCATATCGGGCTGCGTCCGTTCCGCAACAACATCAGCTATTTCGGCATCGACGCCGACCAGTTGATGGGTGCGTTGCCGGAGCTGACCGCGCGGCTGTTCGGCGAAGTGATGGCGCTGTTCTCGGCAGGCGTGCTGCATCCGTTGCCGTATCGCGCGTTCCCGGCCGAGCGGGCCGAGGATGCGTTCCGCTACATGCAGCAGGCGCGCCAGATCGGCAAGGTGCTCGTGACCTATCCGTCGGGCACGCCCGCGCCGACGCGCGGCGTCGCGCGCGCGGAGTCGTTCGCGCTCGATCCACATGGTGCTTACCTGGTGGTCGGCGGCACGGGTGGCCTCGGCTTCGCGAGCGCACGCTGGATGGTCGAGCATGGCGCGCGCCGGCTGACGCTCGCGAGCCGCTCCGGCGAACTCACTGTCGCGGCGCGCGCCGAGGTGGCGCGCTGGCACGCGTCGCTCGGCGTCACCGTCGACGTCGTGTCGTGCGATGTGACCGATGCCGCAGCGGTCGACGCGATGATTGCCGCGATCGTCCGAGGCGCCCATCCGCTGAAGGGCGTGCTGCATTCCGCGATGTCGATCGACGACGGCCTCGTGCGCAATCTCGACGACGCGCGGATGGTCGCGGTGCTCGCACCGAAGTTGGCCGGCGCGTGGAACCTGCATCGCGCGACGCGCGCGTTGCCGCTCGACCTGTTCGTGGTCTATTCGTCGGCGACGACCTATCTCGGCAATCCGGGGCAGTCGAACTACGTCGCGGCCAACACCTTCCTCGAGGCGCTCGTCGAACATCGTCGCGCGGCAGGGTTGCCGGGCACGTTCATGGCCTGGGGGCCGCTCGAGGACGTCGGCTTCCTCGCGCGCCACGCGGATACGCGCGAGGCGTTGCAGTCGCGGATCGGCGGTGCGTCGATCACGTCCGACGAGGCGATGGTCGCGCTCGAGCGCGCACTGGTCGCGGGCGCGGCCGGCGAAGCCGTGGTCCGGCTCGACTGGCACGCGGTAGCGCGCGGGATGCCGGCCGCGAAGGCGCGCCGGTACTCGCTGCTGCAATCGCATGCGAGCGGCGGCGATGCGCGCGATGGCGGCACGCAGCTGCGCGAAGAGGTGCTGGCGTTGCCGCGCGACGAAGCGATCGCGCTGGTGGCGCGGACGCTGCAGGCGCAGATCGCGCGGATTTTGCATATGACGCCCGATCGCATTGCGCTCGACAAGTCGGTGCTCGACATGGGCATGGATTCGCTGATGGGGATGGAACTCGGCCTCGCGGTCGAGGAAGCGTTCGAGGTCAAGCTGTCGGTGATGGCGATTGCCGAAGGCGCGTCGGTGACGACGCTGGCCGGGCGTATCGTCGATTCGATCGGCGCGTCGACCGATGCGGATGCTGGCGCCGCGACGGATGCCGCGACGGATGCCGCGCAGGAGGCCGTCGCGGCGCTCGCGGCGAAGCATGCGATCGACGGCGAAGCGCGCGCGATGCTCGATGCGCGGCAGGCACCCGCCGCGGGCCAGGCGTCGCCGACGCTGGAGGTCACGCGATGAGCGCGCCGTCCGGCTGGGCGACGCGTCAGGGCACGCTGGCACGTCCGCTGGCGATCGACGGTCACGGGCTGCACACGGGGCGCCGGGTGGGTGTGCGGATCCTGCCCGGGCGTCCGGAAGAGGGCGTGACGGGCATCGCGTTCCGTCGCGTCGCGCAGGGGCGCACGCTCGCGACGCTGCCGGTCGATCCCGCGCTGCGCCGCGCGCAGCCGCTGTGCACGATGCTGCGCAACGCCGACGGCGTCGGCGTTCGCACGATCGAGCATCTGCTTGCGTCACTGCTCGCATGCGAGATCGATCACGCGATCGTCGAGATCGATGCGGAAGAAGTGCCGATTCTCGATGGCAGCGCGGCACCTTGGGTGGATGCGATCCGCGCGTGCGGCCGTGTCGCGCTCGATGCGCCGAAACGCTTCATCCGCGTGCTGCGGCCCGTCGTCGTCACGGACGGCGAGGGCGACCAGCGGCGCGAAATGCGGATCGAACCGGCGCCGCGTTACGAACTGAGCGTGCGCAACGACCTGCGCGGCTTCGGCGACATGCACTGGGATGGGGCGCTGACGCCGGCCGCATTCGCGACCGAAATCGCGCCGTCGCGCTCGTATGGCCGCGTGAAGTGGGCGGTACCCGCGATCGTCGCCGGTTATCTGCGCGGCGTGCCGATCCTGCGCGGCGCGCGACCGTCGTGCACGGCGTCCATCGTCGGCAATCGCGTGCTGGGCGGGATGCGGCTGCCGGAGGAGTTCGTCCGCCACCGCGTGCTCGACCTGGTCGGCGATCTCGCGCTGGCCGGCGCGCCGCTGCTGGCGCGCGTGAGCGCACTGCGGCCGAGCCACGAGATGAATTTCCGGCTGGTGGACGCGCTGCTGGCCGAATCCGACGCATGGCAGTGGGCCGAGTTTCCCGACGCGTGACACCACGCTTTTTCATGATGCTCGGCGTAACATAGCGCCTTTTCGAGATACAAGCGAAGGAAGCAATGGCACTGGGAGAGCATCTTCGCCAGCAACTGGCGGCGAAAGCGTTGAAACGGCAGCTGGAGCGCGCGACCGATGCGGCCGCGGCACCGGGCGTGCCCGGCACGCTGGCCGCGCAGACCGCATCGGCGCGCAGCCGCTTCGAATCGATGCCGCAGTATCAGCAGGTCCGGATCATGCGCGAGATGGGCGAGAAGCTGCGCGTCGACTCGCCGTTCTTCCGCGTGCATGAAGGCGTGGCCGGCGCGACGACGCAGATCGGCGGCCGCGAGTACCTGAACTTCGCGAACTACAACTACCTCGGCCTGGCCGGCGATCCGGCCGTGTCGTCGCGTGCGAAAGCCGCGATCGACCGCTACGGCACGTCGGCCTCCGCGAGCCGGATGGTCGCGGGCGAGCGCCCGGTGCAGCGTGATCTCGAGCGCGCGCTGGCTGCGTTCTACGAGACCGACGACTGTGTCGCGTTCGTGAGCGGCCACGCGACGAACGTGACCGTGATCGGCGCGCTGTTTGGCCCCGGCGATCTCGTCGTCCACGATTCGCTCGCGCACAACAGCATCGTGCAGGGCGCGCAGCTGAGCGGCGCGAAGCGGCTGAGCTTCGCGCACAACGACTGGCAGGCGCTCGACGAGCTGCTGTCGCGCGTGCGCCGCGAATACCGGCACGTACTGATCGCGATCGAAGGGCTGTACAGCATGGACGGTGATTTCCCCGACCTGCAGCGCTTCGTCGACGTGAAGACGCGCCACGGCGCATTCCTGCTGGTCGACGAGGCGCATTCGCTCGGCGTGCTCGGCGCGACCGGCAAGGGCATTCGCGAGCATTGCGGCGTGGCGCCCGACCAGGTCGACATGTGGATGGGCACGATGAGCAAGACGCTGGCCGGCTGCGGCGGCTTCATCGCCGGCTGCCAGCCGCTGGTCGACATGCTGCGGCACCTGGCGCCGGGCTTCCTGTACAGCGTCGGGCTCGCGCCGACGCTCGCCGAAGCGTCGCTGGCCGCGCTTGAGCGCCTGCAGGCCGAGCCGGAGCGCGTCGCGCAACTGCAGGCGCGCGGGCGGCAGTTCCTGACCGAGGCGCGCGCCGCCGGGCTGAACACGGGCACGAGCGCCGGGTTCGCGGTCGTGCCGGTGATCACGGGGAGCTCGCTGAAGGCCGCGCAATGGGCCAACGCGATGTTCGATGAAGGAATCAACGTGCAGCCGATCTTCTATCCGGCCGTCGAGGAAAAGGCCGCGCGCCTGCGCTTCTTCATCTGCTCGACGCATGAGCCCGAGCAGATCAGCCGGACGGTCGGGGTGTTGTCGCGACTCGCGGGGCGAAGCGCATGACGCTGGCCGGTGCGTTCGCGCAAGCGGTGCCGCGCGCCGGTGAGCGCGTGCGGTTTCGTGCGGCCGAGGCGGCCGACGCGGCGGCGTGCGCGCCGCTCGTGTTTGCGTCCGGCGTGGCCGAATTCGGGTTCTTTCTCGGCGAAAGCGACGCGCGCTGCATCGCGTTCCTGCAGCAGGCGTTCCGGTCGCGTCATGGGCGCTTCTCGTGGCGCCGGCATCGTGTCGCGGTCGCCGACGACGGCACCGTGCTCGGCGTGCTGGCGATTCACGACGGGCAGCAGACGATGTTCGACGACCTGCATGTCGTGTGGGCACTCTCGCGTTTTTTCGGCGTGCGCCGCACGATCGGCCAGTTGTTGCGCGGGCTGATCCTCGAAACGGAAATTCCGGCGCCGAAGCGTTCGCAGATCCTCGTCGCGCATTGCGCGACGGATGAACGCCAGCGTGGCACCGGCGTTTTCAGCGCGCTGTTTCGCGATGCGCTGGATACCGGCGTGTTGCCGGCCGATGGCGATCGCGATGTCGTGCTCGACGTGCTGACGCGCAACGTGCGCGCGCGGGCGCTGTACGAACGCCTGGGGTTCGTCGCGCTGCCGCGGCGGCGCACGCGTTCGCGCAGGTTGCCGGGTGAGCTTGAGTCGGTTCGGATGAGGTTTGCGGGCCGCGGCTGATGGCGCGATTGGCGTTGACCGCTTCTGCACATGGGTGGCACGCGCGGAAGTGAGTGCCGTTCCCTTCGCAGCGAGCCGACAACCATGTAACGATGGCCATCTCGACGGCGTCAGTTGTCGAGCGGCAGTTTCCGGAGGATCGCGTCCACGCACTCCGAAGGACTGGCCTCGGCCGTTCGGACGTGCACGTCAGGTGATCGCGGCCGTTCATAGGTGGAATCGATGCCGGTAAACTGGCGAATGGTGCCTTGTCGGGCCAGCGCGTAAAGTCCCTTGGGGTCGCGTGCCTCGGCGATGTCCAGTGCAACGTCGACAAAGACCTCGACAAACGTGCCAGCGTCGAAGCAAGCACGGGCCTTCTCGCGTGCTTCCTGAAACGGTGAGATCAGCGCGGCGATGACGATGAATTCGGCATCCACCAGCAATTTGGCCACTTCGGCGGTTCGTCGGATATTTTCATGGCGGTCGGCGTCACTGAATCCGAGATCCCGGTTCAGTCCCTCACGCAGACGATCGGCGTCCAGTAGATACGTGCGAAGCCCGCGCGCATCGAGCTGTTCCTTTAGCAGATTCGCCAGTGTCGATTTGCCTGCGCCGGAGATTCCGGTCAGCCACACCACGAAGGCTCGATGCTGTTTCAGACGAGGATGTGTGGATTCATGGTCCGCCATCATGGCGGACGGCTGATTTCTGGAATCTTGGATCATTTCCGATCGGAGGTGCGGGCGTCGTGCAGCGGTTTTGTGCGAACTTCGTTAACTGCTGTTGACAATTGTAACGCGCCGGAAAGTTTGCAATCCGCTCTTTTTTCACGAATTCGTTCCTCCGCATACGTTTGGCTTCTCCATTCGACGCGATCAACGGCGCGGCCGCTACTTGTGCCGCGGCGTGAACGGCCGCTGCTGCACATCCGCGCCATGCGCGACGATCGCCATCCCTTCCGGCACTTCCTCCCACGCGCCACGCAAGTCGACGAGCGGTTCGGACACGACCATGAGCGCGTCATCGCCGGCTTCGGCGATACGCGGGTTGTGCGGATACAGCTCGTGCAGATGCTTGAACGACGTGCTGTGGAACAGTGAGCGCGATTGCCGCTCGCTCGAGTAACGCACCGCGACGATCCGTTCGCCGTCGGTCGCGCAGATCGTCATGTTGAGCGGGTCGGCGACGCGATGCCGCGCGGCGGTTTCCTCGACCACACCGACCATCCGTTCGAGCGCGGGCAGCGGCGCCTGCTCGAGGCCGTACGTCAGCGCGAGGCGAAACATCAACTCGGAATCGGTCGAGCCTTCGAGCGTCGGGAACAGCGCGGGATCGACCTTCATCGTCAGGTCGCGGCGCAGCTTGTGAAAATCGCGGATCAGCCCGTTGTGCGCGAACAGCCAGCGACCGTGGCGGAACGGATGGCAGTTGGTTTCCTGAACGGGCGTGTCGGTCGCCGCGCGAATATGCGCGATGAACATCCGCGAGCGGATCGCACGCGCGGCTTCGCGCAGGTTGCGGTCGTTCCACGCGGGATGCACGGAGCGATAGCGGAACGGGAGTTCGTCGGGATGCCCGTACCAGCCGATGCCGAAGCCGTCGCCGTTAGTGGTCGTGGCGCCCAGCTCTGAATGCAGGCTCTGGTCGATCAGCGAATGCTTCGCGCGGAACAGCACGGTTTCCAGATGGATCGGATTACCCGTATAGGCGAGCCAGCGGCACATGGAGCGCTCCTTCACGATGTATCGTTTGCGCATGGTAGCCGACTCCGCGACGCAGGCGCGTCCAGGCGAGTCGCCCACAATCGTCATGCGTGGCAGGCCCGTACGCGCGATGCGCAGCCGCCCGGCCATGCGGCCGGGCACCACGCAACGCCATACGATGCAATGCGGTGCGGCCCGCTGATCGTGCCGCACCCGCCGGCTCAGTCGCCGAGCGCGTCCATCACCCGCGCCGAATAGACGAGCGCCGCACCGGCATTCAGCGCAATCGCGACGCCGAGCGCTTCCGCCACTTCCTCCTTGGTCGCGCCATGCTTGGCCGCTTCGGCCGTGTGCACGGCGATACAACCGTCGCAGCGTGTCGTGACGGCCACCGCGAGCGCGATCAGCTCGCGCGTCTTCGCGTCGAGATGGCCGGTCTTGGCCCCGGCGCCGGACAGCGCCTTGTAGCCGGCCAGCGTATCGGGCGACAGCTTGGCGATGTCTCCGATACGCGTCGAGAGTTCCTTCCGGTATTCGTTCCAGTTCAGCATGATGCGTCCTTTTCGAGAAGAGTGAGGAGGGCGGCGGGTGCCGCGATCTCGTGCGATGCAAGGCTATTCTGATCGCTCGCGCTGAGGGTTTCGATACGTTAGAGTGTCAATTTTTAGCGCGATCGTCTCATGGATGCATTGAGTCAACTGCTGTCGCTGGGGCGCAGCCATGTCGAGCTCGACGTGCGGTGCTTGCTCGACGGCCCGTTCGCGATGCCGCACGATCCGCTGCCGCCCGGCGAGGCGGCGTTCCACCTGGTGCTGGCTGGAACCTGCCGGCTGCGCGCCGCCGACGGGCGCACGCTGCAACTCGCCGACGGCGATTTCGTGCTGCTGCCTGCAGGTGGCGCGCACGACCTGCTCGACGCAGCGGGCCACCGGTCGAAGCCGCTCGCGCCGCTGCGCGATTCGGGGGCCGGCGACGGTGTGGTTCTGCCGGTCAAGTCGAATGTCGATCCGGCCGTAACAGGCAACGCGAGCGTGGATCTGCTCTGCGGGCGGTTCATCTATGCACGCGGCGCGGGCGAACTGCTGATGCGTACGCTGCCGCAGGTATTGCACGTCGGGTTGCGCGACACCTCGGGGGCCGTGCCGCTGCAACTGCTGACGAGTGTGCTGCGTACCGAGGCGTCGAACGTGCAGCCGGGCGCTGGCGCGATCGTGAATGCGCTCGGGCAGGCGCTGCTCGCATATGCGTTGCGCGCATACGGTCGCGGCGCGCGCGTGCCGTCCGGTTGGCTCGCGCTCGCGGCCGATGCGCGGCTCGGCCCGTCGGTCCAGGCCGTGCTGCAGGCGCCGGCGCAACCGTGGACGGTCGAATCGCTCGGCGCCGCGGCGGCGATGTCGCGTGCGACCTACGCGCGGCATTTCCGCGAGAAGGCGGGGATGAGCGTCGGCGCGTTCGTCGCGCAGATCCGGATGATGCATGCGTGCGCGCTGCTGCAGGACACGCAGCGCGGACAGGCGGAAATCGGCCAGGCGGTCGGCTACCAGTCCGAGGCCGCGTTCGGCAAGGCGTTTCGCGCGGTGCTCGGCACGACGCCGGGGCGCTGGCGGCGCGCGCGGCGCGAAACGTAAGCGTGCAAACACGGCCGTCGGGACACGCGCCAAAGCTGCTACCATGCGCGAAACGCAGTTCAACGAAAACGATTTCGAACAACAAGAAAGAGAGGGCACAGCAATGAACCAGACCACCATCCAGCAACCGTCGTTCGCGTTCGTGGCCGCATCGTGGGCCGCGCTGCTCGCCGGTTTCGCAGCCTTCCTGATCGGGCTCTGGAACGCCGGCATGCAGCTCAACGAGAAGGGCTACTACTTCACCGTGCTGGTGTTCGGCCTCTATGCGGCGATCTCGCTGCAGAAGAGCGTGCGCGACCGCGCGGAAGGCATTCCCGTCACCGGCATCTACTACGGCCTCAGCTGGATCGCGCTGCTACTGTCGATCGCGCTGCTGATCGTCGGCCTTTTCAACGCGACGCTGCAATTGAGCGAGAAGGGCTTTTACGCGATGTCGTTCGTGCTCGCGCTGTTCGGCTCGGTGGCCGTGCAGAAGAACACGCGCGACTTGCAGAACGCGAAGCCGCGTTATATCGACGCCGATTCCGCGCAGTCAATTCAAGAGTGACGACTTGCGGGGCGTGCGCCGCCGAAGCCGTCTGCTGAGCGATGATGTCCGCGATGGCCGCGTTCGTCGGTGTGCCGCGGGTTCACTGTCCTTTGTTCATGTGCCCGTGTGGCGGTCGGTCATCAGCGCTCAACATCTAATGATGGCAGGCGACTTCTGTCCAGTTGCAGGTCTGGTACCGCTGGTGAACGCCCTCGCTCCGTCGACTGGGTCGGCCATGGCAGTGAGCCCGGGATGTTCGTCGGGCCCAATGAACAAATGGGCATTTGCCGTACGAACTCTACGACGCCTATCGCCATCGCCCGATCTTTGGGGGCATTGGAGTTAGCCAATGTGCGTGCAATTTGGTGCCAGGCGCTCAAGGTTTCGATATGTGCTTTCCACAAGTCATGGCGTGTCCCGTCGTCGATTACGGGAGAGCGTATTGGGGTCTCTTGTAGCATCCCCCAAATAGCTGCCTGCTTCGAAAGACGCCGCGTTTGGCCGCGTGCCATTCTGGGCGTTGCATTTGCGTCGACGCCGCGTGCGCGAAGTTGTTGGGCGAAGGCTTCTCGCCATTGATGCAAATCTCGTTTGCGTGGATTGAGTCGCCGGCCGTCCGGACCACGGGTGTGAACGCTCATATGTACGTGGGGATGTGCCTCGTCATCGTGTTTCGCGAAGACATACGGACGTCCGTCACCAAAAGTTTCGTGTGCAAATGCCCGTGCCGCGTCCCATACTGCCTGGCGGTCGGTACCCGGGGGCATCGATAGCAAGACGTTGAGAGTCTCTCGACGTTTGCTTTCTTGAGGGATGCCCCATCCGCCTACATGCCATTGTTCGATCAGAGCATCCAATGCCTGCTTTCCGGCAATCAGGCATTCGTCCTGGCCCTCCAGTTCGACACAACCGTCGCGCGAAATGTACTTCAAGTGACGACGGACGACGCTCATTCCCTGCGGACCGGATGCCCTATTGCTGATCTTGACCATCACTTCGGGGGCGCCTCGAAGTGTCATCATCAGCTTCTCGCGCAGATGCATTGCGTCTCGGTGGAACGCCCACTCCGAAAGGCGCGGCGGCTGAACATGCCGTAGGGGATCGTGAAACAGGCGATCTCCCCAGTTGAGCAAAAGTTCGTCGACGTAGACTCTCGGAAAAGACATATCACCGGCTCCAGCGATCGAGGTTTCTGCGCAGCAGCTTCGCCACGGTACGTAGATGGGCGTCGATCGTGGCACGGATTTGCTCTCCATCGAGCCCGTCTATACACCCGGTTGCGTTGACGTGTCTTGCAAGCTCGCCCAGCTGCCTCCGAATTACCGCGAGCTGTTGGTTTGATTCGGCGAGAAGCGTCAATTCTCGGTTACCCAGCTGCGGTTCGTCCGTCAGGTATGCGCGGATCAGTGCCACAATCCATCGATTTGCCGTGAAGCCGTCAAGATAGGCCGCACTTTTTACGCGTGCGAGCTCGGCGTGGGTCAACGCGATCCCAATTTGTTTGCATGGGCCTTGTCGTGGCGGTAGGGGCTGATGTGGCTGCGGTTGATTTGTAGCGTTTGCTATGACCTTCGCAACGAACTGCCGCAAACCCTCACTGGGTGTCAGGCCACGCTGTGCACAATATGCGTCCCACTCCCGCTTTAGCGGGCCGAGTTCAACGCTTAGTCTGGCTCGGGCTTGTTTGCACATGTTCGGCGCATGTTGGAAGCGGTGTGGTGCGCGGATAGCGACGACGGTGACGACGTATTGCAAGCGCGTCGCTTACCCGACCTTGCAAGGCACGCAGATGGATCGCTGCATTGGTTCGAATCTACGGAGGGAGTACCAGCGTGGCAACTGGGTAGGTTTGGCGTTGACAGGCGTACGCACGGCGACCATAGTGTGCAGTTGTCTCCGGCAAACAAAAAGGTCGCGATCAAGGGCGGTAAGTGCCGACTGTCACTGATGCAGTGATCGGAGAGGGGGGCCTTGTCTTGTACTGCAATCCGCCCGCTGTTTTTGCGGCTCGGTTACGCTAGTCCTAGAAAAACGAGTAGCGAACGATTGACGGCAACCATCAGTTCATCTTCGAGGTGGCCGATGGGGCGACCGATTTTCTCGCGGCGCACGGTGAACATTTTGTCTACGGCAATCTGGGACGGCATGCGCAAGCCGTTCTGCTCGGATGGGACAACAGTAATGCGTATCAAGGGCGCATCGACCATTGCGCTCGACATTAGCAGCAACGTTACGCTGGGATGTTCGGCAAACAGGTCCGACTGCACCACGAGCGCCGGCCGAGCCTTGCCGAAGCCACCTTGGAGCGCGACTGTGACAATGCTCCCGCGATTCATTGTGAGTGTCCGAGGTCCGTAACCTGTTCAATGAAATCGAGCAGATCGTTCTCGTCGATGCTCTGGTGGACCATGCGCGATTGCCGAGCGCATTCATCGGCGAAACCCGGCTGGCGGACGTCCGGCACCCATATCTGAATTGGACGTAGCCCGGCCGCACGAAGATTCTCGCGGTGAATTCGAACACGCTCGGAAGTGGTAGCTGCCATTGTGGCCTATATGAACGCGTCCCGTTTGCAACAGTTTTCGTGTGTTCAGACAGACAGGATGGGCTGCAGCTCTATATCCGGCCTTGTTGCAGCCAGTACTGCCGCTGCGGGCCCCTATGAAATTCGCTGACTCGCGCCTCATTCTCCTGGCGAGCTCGAAGCTCTTACCACGATTCAGGTTTAGCGAGTCCCGGTCCTACCTGGCTTGTCATCACACTCGATTCCTGCGCAACCTTTCGACGTTCACCCAGTGTTAAACGTTGATCTTCAACGTGGCATTCACCGATCAGGCCGGCTTCACGCTCACGTAACCCTTTTGGTACGGCCGGTCATGGGCCAGTACAGCCCAGATCGTCCGTGCCATCTTGTTGGCCAGTGCGACGATCACCACATTCGGCGGTCGCCGCTTCTTCATCTGCTCGATCCACTCACCGGGCTCTTTCGCATGCGTCAGCACGCTTCGTGCCCCGTGAATCAGTAGCGTGCGCAGATACATGTCGCCCCTCTTGCTGATCCCGTGTAAGTTC
>FTHQ01000064.1_pt1 | contig 84505 bp, 71 predicted proteins | sample 1641001 | NCBI WGS metagenome assembly FTHQ01 (sample SAMEA3914872, study PRJEB12502) | metagenome | biome: forest; material: soil | place: Canada | collected 2011-07-03 | depth 0.3 m | reverse complement strand
CGGCGGCCATCTGCCCGAGCACCGCGAGCTTGCCCGCGTGCACGACTTCCTGCTGCGACGCGCGCAGCCGCTGCTCGGTGCGTTCGCGCTCGTCGATCTCGCGCTGCATCCGCTCGTTCGCGGCCGTCAGCGCGGCGGTGCGTTGCGCGACGGTCAGTTCGAGCCGGTCGTTCGCGCGGCGCAGCGCATCCTGCGCGTTCAGCCGCGCGAGGATCGCCCGGCGGCGCTGGATCGCATAGCCGACCAGCAGCGCGACGATCAGGAACGCGCCGGTGACGAACACGAACGCCGTCTGCTGCTGGCGTCGCGCGCCCGCGATGTCGAGCAGCACCATCAGCGAATCGCCGGCCTGCGGCGCGGGGCGCGACATCACGAGATAGCGCGTGGTGCGGCCGGCGTGGCGCGGATCGGGGAAGGTGCCGAACCACGCGCTATCTCGTGATGTCGCGCCCCGCGCCGCAGGCCGGCGATTCGCTGATGGTGCTGCTCGACATCGCGGGCGCGCGACGCCAGCAGCAGACGGCGTTCGTGTTCGTCACCGGCGCGTTCCTGATCGTCGCGCTGCTGGTCGGCTATGCGATCCAGCGCCGCCGGGCGATCCTCGCGCGGCTGAACGCGCAGGATGCGCTGCGCCGCGCGAACGACCGGCTCGAACTGACCGTCGCGCAACGCACCGCCGCGCTGACGGCCGCGAACGAGCGGATGCAGCGCGAGATCGACGAGCGCGAACGCACCGAGCAGCGGCTGCGCGCGTCGCAGCAGGAAGTCGTGCACGCGGGCAAGCTCGCGGTGCTCGGGCAGATGGCCGCCGGCCTCACGCACGAGCTGAACCAGCCGCTCGTCGCGATCCGCACGCTGTGCGACAACGCGCGCACGTTCTTCGAGCGCGGCCAGCCGGCGCCGGCGCTCGCGAATCTCGAGCGGGTCGGCAAGCTGGTCGACGGCATGGCCGTGCTCACCGGCGAGCTGAAGACCTTCGCGCGCAAGCCCGACGTCGAGCGCGTCGCGGTATCGCTGAACGAGGCCGTCGCGCATGCGCGGCTCATCTACGATGCGCGCATTCGCGACGAAGGCGTACGGCTCGACGTGAACATCGCGCCCGGCACGACGGTCTCGGCCGAATCGAGCCAGTTGCAGCAGGTGATCGTGAACCTGCTCGGCAACGCGCTCGACGCGGTGCACGACGCGCCGGTGCGCCGCATCGTCATCGAGGCGGTCGAAGCGGACGAAGCGGACGACGCGGACGAGGCGGACGACGCCGGTCGCGTGCGCCTGACGGTGACCGACAGCGGCGCGGGCATCGCGCCCGACGTGCTGCCGCACCTGTTCGAGCCGTTCGTCACGACCAAGCCGCGCGGCCAGGGCCTCGGGCTCGGCCTCGCGATCACGTCGCGCATCGTCGAGGCGTTCGGCGCGAGGATCACCGCGACGAACCGCGACGAAGGCGGCGCGCAGTTCACCATCGAATTCGCGGCGGCGACGCCGCAACAGAGGACAGAGCATGGAAGATGAGATTCGGGTGCTGGTCGTCGAGGACGATGAAAACGTCCGGATCGGCGTCGAGCAGGCCGTCGCGCTCGCCGGGTTCCCGGTCGACGCGTTCGCGTCCGCCGCCGACGCGCTCGCGCACGTCGCGCCCGGCGCGCCGGTGGTGATCGTGTCGGACGTGCGGATGCCCGGCATCGACGGGCTGCAGCTGCTCGACCGCGTGATGGCCATCGACGCGCAGATCCCGGTCGTGCTGATCAGCGGCCACGCGGACATCTCGACGGCCGTCGGCGCGATGCAGGTCGGCGCGTACGACTTCATCGAGAAGCCGTTTTCGTCGGACGTGATCGCCGGCCGCGTCGCGCGCGCGGTCGAGAAGCGCCGCCTGACGCTCGAGGTGCAGGGGCTGCGCGCGGCGCTGAACAACTGGCAGGGCATCGAGGCGTTCGTGCTCGGCAAGTCGCCCGCGATGGCCGACGTGCGCAAGAAGATCCTGCGCCTCGCCGATACGTCGGTGTCGGTGCTGATCACCGGCGAGACGGGCACCGGCAAGGAGTTGATCGCGCGCAGCCTGCACGACTTCGGCGGCCGCCGCGACGCGCATTTCGTCGCGCTGAACTGCGGCGGCCTGCCCGAGCAGGTGTTCGAGAGCGAGCTGTTCGGCCACGAGGCCGGCGCGTTCACCGGCGCGATCAAGAAGCGCATCGGCAAGATCGAGTGGGCGGACGGCGGCACGCTGTTCCTCGACGAGATCGAGACGATGCCGATCGCGCTGCAGATCAAGATGCTGCGCGTGCTGCAGGAACGCGTGGTCGAGCGGCTCGGCGCGAACGACCTGATTCCGGTCGACTGCCGCGTGGTGGCCGCGTCGAAGGCGGATCTCGCCGAACTCGCGGCCGACGGACGTTTTCGCGCGGATCTGCTGTATCGCCTCAACGTCGCGCAGATCGAGCTGCCGCCGCTGCGCGAACGGCGCGAGGACGTGCCGCTGCTGTTCGAGCATTTCGTGCTCGCGGCCGCGCGGCGCTTCGGGCAGCCGGCGCCGGTCGTCACCGCCGCGCAGGTATCCGAACTGATGACGCACGCGTGGCCCGGCAACGTGCGCGAGCTGCAGAACGTGGCCGACCGCTTCGTGCTCGGGCTGACCGGCGACAGCCTGCTGTCGTCCGGCGGCACGCCGACGGCCGGCAGCACGCTCGCGGAGCAGCTCGCGTATTTCGAGCGGATGCTGATCGAGGACATGCTGCGGCGTCACCACGGCAACGTCGCGGACGCGAGCGAGGCGCTCGGCATGCCGAAGAAAACGCTCTATCACAAGCTGCGCAACCTCCGGATTCCCGCGCGCGGCGACGCCGCGGCCGACGGCGGCGAATGACGCGCACGAGGACACGCACCCCAGCATGGATCGCATCGACATCACCGACCACGGCCGCATCGCCGGCCATTTGATCCGCGGCGTCACGCGCGCGCAGAAAACCTTCCGCCCGAGCGACTGGCCCGAGCGCCTCGCGGGCGTCATCACGCTGTTCGTCGGCGAACGGCGGCCCGGCTATCCGTGCGCGCTGTCGCGGCTCGCGATGCCGGTCGTCGACGGCGGCGTCAAATGCCTGTTCGTGTCCGACGAATTGCGCGCCGTCTGCGCGGACGCATTCGATTTCGCGATGCAGTTCGCCACCGACAACGACCTCCCCGTCGAGCTTCAGACCGCGCCCGCGTTGAGCGTGCGCTGACGCGCCCCCTTCCCCGTTCCGATGCCAGCGCGCGTGCGCGCAGCCCGCGGCACGCCCTTTCATCGGCGAAACGAATCGTCAGACGATTGAAGGCTTCGGTGCATGACCACGCTCCGACAGGGGTTTCCGGCGACGCCATCAAAAAAATTGATCGTCACGATGAAAATTATGCGTTTTCCTTGCAGGTCGCCGTGATGCATAGTTGCGTCGTGTTGACGCACCTTTGAGCCTTTCAGCCATGAACATGCGAATCGAGCCGTCCGTGCTCGCGAACCCCGACCTGCAATTTGCGACGCTTTCGTCAGGCATCAGCCTGCCGTATGTCGAGCGGGGCAGCGGTGCGCCGATGGTGTTCGTGCACGGCTCGCTGTGCGACTACCGCTACTGGGATCCGCAGCTCGCGGCGCTGTCGGCCCACTACCGCTGCATCGCGCCGAGCCTCAGCCATTACTGGCCGGCCGTCGAAGCGGGCATTCAGGACGAGTTCAGTTGGCAGAACCACGTCGACGAGCTCGCCGAATTCATCGATGCGCTCGATCTCGGCCCCGTGCACCTGGTCGGCCATTCGCGCGGCGGTAGCGTCGCGTTCAACGTCGCGCGCCAGCATCCGCACCTCGTCGAGTCGCTGACGCTCGCCGATCCGGGCGGCCCGCTCCAGCAGCCCGGCGTGCGCGAAGCCGCGCTGCCGGCCGCCGCCCTCGCGCTGCGCACGAAGGCCGTGAACCTGATCGGGCAAGGCGACGTCGAAGCCGGTCTCGAGATGTTCGTCGATTCCGTGAGCCTGCCCGGCGCATGGAAGAAGAGCACGGCGCGCTTTCGCACGATGGCGATCGACAATGCGAGCACGCTGCCGAAGCAGCTGCGCGACCCGCTGCCCGCGTATTCGCAGCACACGGCCGGCGACATCGCATGCCGCACGCTGCTGATCGACGGCCAGCGCAGCCCGAAGATGTTCCGTCACAACGTCGACACGCTGTCGCAGTGGATCGGCGATGCGCAACGGCAGACCGTCGCCGGCGCATCGCACGGAATGAACGCGGCGAGCCCCGCGGTGTTCAACCGTTACGTGCACGAGTTCGTCGGCGCGTAACGTCGCGGGCGGCAGGCGCGCCGCCCCTCTTCGCTGCCGTCGTCGCACGGCCTGCTACCGAAACGACACGACGCGTACTGCCCGCATCGAATCGTTTCGCATCCCTCTGCGTCATGCCACCGGCGCCGCCTTGCGCGTCACCGCGTCCGGCAACCCGAACACGCTGTCGAACGCCCAGTTGTACGTGAACGTGAAGATCGGGAAGAACACGATCAGCACCGCGTCGTACAGGAACGCCTGCAGCAGCGACACGTCGAGCCACCACGCGATCAGCGGAATCAGGAACGTCACGAGCGCGATCTGGAATCCGATCGCATGCACGACGCGCCGCCCGACGGTGCGCGTCGTTTCCGCGCGCCGCCGCTCCCACGCCTCGAAGCCGAGGTTGTACAGAAAATTGACGATGACGCCCGTCGTCGAGATCATCACGCCGAGCAGCCCGCTCGTCGCCGCGCTCGCGCCGCTCAACATGCCGAGCACCGACGACGCGACGAGGATGCCGAGCACCTCGAACATCACGACGTAGACTATGCGTCTCTTCCATCCTTGCATGACCGACCACCTTCATATCGAACCAGGTGGCGAGACTACCGCGGGCACGTCGTCCGCCAAAGTCAGGTCCTTTCAATTTTTCTGACAGGAGACGGCCGACCATGCTGACCAGCGATCACATCGACATGCTGCTGACCGTCATCGACAAAGGCTCGTTCTCGGCGGCCGCGCGTGCGCTCGGCCGTACGCCGTCGGCAGTCAGCATGGCGATCGCGAACCTCGAGGCCGAACTCGACCTCGTGCTGTTCGATCGCGGCACGCGCGAGCCGACGCCGACCGCCGCGATGGCCGCGCTGCTGCCCGACGCACGCGCGATCGCCGAACGGCTGCATGCGCTGCGCGCGCATGCGCAGCACTTGTCGGAAGGCGTCGAGGACACGCTGCGGCTCGGGCTCGCGGCCGAAATCGACGGTGCGCCGGTTGCACGCGCGCTGACGGCCGTCGCGGCGCAATATCCGGCGCTCGCGGTCAGCGTCGTCACGGCGCCGCAGGATGTGATCGTCGATGCGCTGCATCGCGGCGCCGTCGATCTTTGCGTCGCGTACGGCGGGCTCGATCTGCATCCGCAGGAACAGATTCACGCGCTGTGGACCGAGACGCTGATCGCGGTCGCCGCGCCCGACCATCCTGCGATTGCCGAAGCCGCGCATCCGGAAGCGATCGAGCGATTGTCGGGATTTCGGCAGATCGTGATCGCCGATCCGGAGCGGCCACTCACCGACGTGCGGCCGCTGATCGGCAACCGCACGTGGAAGGTGACCGACATGGCGACCGCGATCGCGCTCGTGAAGGCCGGTCATGGCTGGGCGAACTTGCCGGAATCGATCATTGGCCGCTATGTGGCCGACGGCGAACTCGCACCGCTCGTGTTCGCGAACATCCGCAACGGGTTGCCGTTGCCCGTGTATTTGCGGCGGCCGAAACATACGGGGCTCGGCAAGGCGGCGAGCGAGCTGGTGCGGGCGCTGCGGGCTGCCGCCGGCAATTCCTGACGGTTGCGACCCTGGCTCACACACGCCGCCAGGTAAGCAACGAGTAAGTATCGCGGCCTACAGTGGGTTCGCTTGCGCGATGCCATCGAGGCATCGAATCGCATCTCGGGAACCGCTCGCCAGATCAGACGAAAGGAGAACGCGTGATCAGCCGGCCAGCCATGAGGGACGTCTGCGCGATTGCGCCGAACGGAAGCCGCGTCGGTTGGCATCCGCCGCACAAGTGGAAAAGGCAGCCCGTCGCACCATCGTTCGCCGCGGTCTCGATCGAGCACTACATCGCTGGCGCCACGGAAATCGTCGATCTGGAGACGACCGGCCCGATCCTGGGCATGTATCTGCAGGCGCCCACGACACTCGAGCTGCGAACGAACACCGGCCGGTGGGCACCGACCCGCATCCGCGGACCGCTGGCTTATGTTCCGCCCGGCTTCTCGTTTTCCGGCCGATGGTCCGATGAAATCGAGTGGATCAGCGTCCATTTCGAACCGTCATGGCTGTCGCGGACAGGGCTGCAAAGCGACGTCTGGTTCGCGTCGGCCGCGCTCCGGATGGACGTGATCGACGACCTGCTCACACAGATCGTCCGCAGCCTCCATGAAGACGCCGTCGCGGGGATGCCGCAGGGCCCGACCTATGCGGAAGCGCTCGGCTCAGCCGCGCTGCACCGCATGCTGCACCTGGAATCTCGGCCGCAGGCGAAGCAATATGCGCATGCCGGCATGATGCGCAAGGCCGGTGAGTACATCAGGGGCCATTTCCGCGGCCCGCTGACGCTGATGATGGTGGCCGATGCGGTCGGCTACCCGGGCGATCTCTATTCGTTCATCCGGAGCTTCAGAAAGGCCAACGGACTGACGCCGCACCAGTACATCATCGAGAACCGCCTTCAAGCCGCCCGCCGCCTGATCGAGCGCGGGGCATACGGCGTGACGGAAGCCGCGATCGACTGCGGCTTCTCGTCGGCGAGCCACTTTTCGGCGACATTCCGCAAGCGGTGGGGCGTGTCGCCCTCCGCACTCAAGCCGCGCGCCGCGACCGCTACGCCAGCGGAAGCGACAGAATCCACAGGCCGCTGATCGTCAATGCGATCGTCAGCACCAGCAGCGGCAACTGGCCGACGGTCGCCGTTGCGGCCGGACGGCCGCTCCGGACGGCAATCGCATGCGTGAGCATCACGCTCACGACGTGCCCGGCGAGAATCAGGAGCACCTGCGCATGCCAGATGTATCCGACGTCGATGAGCGCCTGGGCTGCCGACATCTGATCGGCCGCGGCCGCCACCGGCAGCAGATTCCACCCGAGGCCGAGCGGATCGGACGCGAGCCGGAAGATCTGCCGCCCCTGATCCCAGAACAGCGTGAAGTAATGGCAGACGTTGTAGAAGAACGCGATCGGCAGCAGTACCAGGCAGAACTGCCGCGAGAACGACCCTCCGCCCGACGACGAACGCGAACTGATCGCGCCGAGCGTGCAGCAGCCCCGGAACACCAGGTAATACGCGATGCCGATGATCGCGAACGCCACCCATTGCCAGATCAGCAGGATGTCCGCTGAAAAAGCGTAGTGCCGGCCGAGCGACGGAAACAGATCGACGACGTGCGGATAGATGCTGCGCCAGAAGAATGCGTGCCACGTAGCCGTATCGCGCAAGCCGTCGTAGGCCGTCGACGACAGCATGAACGACAGAACGGCGATGACGCTGGTATCCGCCGGCCCGTCGCGCGACATGTCCGCGACCGGATTTCTCGATTCCACGATCACGTGACGACGCGCTGCCCAACGCCATTTCAGCGGCGACAGCTTCGCGCATAGCCTGCACAGCACGCCGAACGTATCGCCGTGGGCGAGCCAGCGCTCGCGCCCGAAGCAGAACGCACCAATCAGCGCATACGCGGCATACGCGACGAGGAACAGGCCGACGTCTCGGGGGCGCCCCGCGCCGAACAGTTCCAGCGCGATGAGCGCGATATAGCCGCCCAACGCGGGCCACGAGGCGAGATGTTCGGGATAACGATAGCGCCCGCGCTCCAGGACGGGGAAACAGCGCACGGCGATTCGCAACAGAAGCGCAAACGGATTGGTGAATGCATAGACGTCACCCAATATCGCGCTGACATACAAGGCGCCCAGATAGAACCAGATCCAGAAGCCCGGCATCGCCAGGTTCAGGAACGGATTCGTGGTTCCCGCGAGGCCGGCCACGACCAGGAGCGCGACGAATACCGCACTCGCGATTTGCGCGGCGTTCACGAGCGGAACCGGGATTCGCAGCGCTTTCGTCCAGGTTTCGGATCGCCTTCCCGGCTCGGGTGCGCGCATGCCCGACGCAAACGCAAGGATCATGAAGGACACCATCAGCGTGCCCGTTGCGGCATACGCATACAGCCACAACGGCACCGGAAGGTAGTACGGGATATTCCATGCGTGGGCGCTCGCGCCGGTTGGCGTGCACAAGACAATCCATGCGAGCCCGAAGGTCAGCCATCCCTTTCCGTGCAATGCGACGCCTTCGAACTGGCCGCTCGCCCGCGCCGATTGATGCACGATATCGTCACGCATTTCGACGTCTTCCCGATCAGTAGTCGGCCGACGAGATCCATCCCGTCACCTTCCAGCCGATTCCATTGCGCTTCTCCGACACGATCCCCACGGTGTCGTACGGTGCGTCGAGCAGTTTGACGAGTGCAACGGCGCGCGGGTGGCCGGCGCTCGACCACGGTAGCGCAAACACCACGAAAGGCAGGACGGGGGACGGCTTCTCGCCTTCGACGATCAGCGGCAGCACGGCGTCGTTCAATGACCTGAACACCTCGAACGACGTGCGATTGCGCGCAGGTGCGAGCGAATGCGTCGCCGAATGCGGTAACCCTTCGACGGCCAGATAAGCGCCGTGATCCCTCAGTCTCCATCCAACCAGCGCGTTGACCAACGCATCGTCAGGCTTCTGCCCGCGCTCGACCGAAATCGCGGGCAGCCAGCGCTTGTCGACCGGCGACGTCGTGACCCAGTCGCTGAGAAAGCGTGTGTAGAAATCGACGATGTCCTTGTCGACGCCAGCTTGCATCGCCGACGGCAGCGGCGCGGGCAGGTCGCGCCGCCCATGCCATCGGACGGTTTTCCACGCAGGCCCGTCGGGCAGGCTGATACCGTCGAGAAACGACGTATCCGCGATGCCGTTCGCGACGAACCAGTCCGACTTCGCGCGCTTCGTTCGCGCAGCGACGAAGTCGGGAAGCCGTTGCCGGACTTGATCCCAGGGTGCCGCCTGCCGCGCCGCTCCATCGATAGCCGGATACCGGATCATCTGAAGGTAGGTCGCCTGCGCCATCGCTTCCACATCGGCGACCCGACGCCAGGTCAGCTCCGCCGCGTGGCTAGACGATGTGTGTCGATCGAGCGGCGCCGCCATCGCCAGACCGGCATCGCACGCGATGCCGTCGCGGCTCCAGTCCGGAACGGACGGCACACCGCGATGCGCCCACGAATCCTGCCAGCCATGGAGCGCGCGGCCGAATTCGCCGAGCATGAATGCGGCCTTGCCGCCGCCGGCCTTGCCGAGCGCCGCGTCGACGGGCGCGAGCGCAGCCGGCCCACCGGGCACTACGGCTCTTGCCTGCGCATCGACCGGTACGCTGGGCGCGCCCGGATAGTGTCGGGCCTGCGCATCGAGCGCATCGGGGACAAAGCGCGACAGGCACGCGTACTGCAACGGCGATGTCATGTACTCGATCGATCCTGCATCGATGCGTTGATCCGCGAGCGCAATGGCCTCGGCGTCGCGCGGCGCGAAGCCGGCCTGCCGTGCCAGCCAAAGCGTGAGGCCGAAGTGCACGTCGGCCTCGAAACCGGCACACGTCAGCGGCATCGCGAGCGCAATCGCGCAAACCAGCAGGTCACGGCGAAAGCGCATCAATTGCCGATCTCCGTCGCCTTCGTGCTTTCGGGGAACGGCCAACTGTCGTTCTCGAACGACAACACGAGCATGCCGTTGTCCTGGCATGCGGTGGTCAGCAGGTGGCGATCGAAATCGAAATCGAGACGCGACGCACACCAGTCCGGCCCGCCCGCACGGTACTGACCGAACATCAGATGCGCCGAGCCCGCGCCGGGCGACTTCACCGAAGCCGGGTTGTAGTACGCGATCTCCTTCGGCTTCGACGGATCGCGAATGTCGAAGACGCGAATGCCGGAGTTGAAGTAACTGCACGCGAGCGCGGTCGCGTTCTGCCGGTTGTCGACGCTGCAGTAGTGCGCGCCGTACGTGAATGTGGTCAGGCCGGTGATATCGGGAATGACCTGGCTGCAGTTCGCGATCGCGTGCGTTTCGAGCCGGAGCTCCGACACCAGCCGCGGCGCAGCTTCGTTGGACATGTCGTAGATGTGCCCCATCGGGAACGGCGCCACACCGGCATTGCATGCGGCTTTGACCGCCGTTGCGCCCGGATCCTGGAGCCCGCCGCCCCCGCCCTCGTCGACTTCGATCAGATACGGTTTGCCCGCCACGGCGAACGAGATCGTATGTTGCGCGACGCTGCCGTTCCGCACCGGCACGGTCGCGATCCGGTGCATCTGCGCGTTGGGACGCCGGCTCTGCACTTCGCTGGTATCGACGACGAAAAAGCCGTTGTCGCCGGTCGCGTTCGCGTCGTTCAGCGGCGGCGCACTCATGCCGACGGCCGCACCGCCGTTCCCCGACGCGACGAAGTACGCCCGCGTTCCGTCCTGGCTCACCGACAGGCCGTGCGAAAAACTGCCCATGCCCAGATCCGGCAGGCCGATCGCGGAAATCATCTTCGGCCGGGTCGGCACGGTCAGGTCGATCGCGTAGTAGCTTTTCGTGAAGGCGCCGCCGACGTAATAGGTCAGCCCGTCGGGTGAAAATCCGCCTTCGTGGCCGAGCGACCGGGTGGTCGGTACGATACCGCCGTCCGCGCCCGTGCCGACCGGCACGCTCGCCAGCAACTGCGGCCGTGTGCAATCCGAAGCAATGTCGTACAGGTCGATCTCCGGGCCGCCACCGCCGCCCAGGCCGTTGTCGGCGGCGAGGATCCCGCGCGCGACGTTCACGCGCAGCGACTCCCACGGATCGATCATCGACGTGGACGTCAGCGAGCTCACCCGCACCGGCCGCGCCGGGTTGGTGATGTCGATCACCGGCACGCCCGGGTTCACGCGCGGCGGCGCATCGGGATTGTTGAACAGCGCGCTCGCGCCCATCGTCGCGTGATAGAAGCAGGTCTGGCCTTTCCTGTCGGTATACGTAGCGGCCGACCACGACGCGCCTTCGCCCTGAACCTGGCTCACGCGCTTGAGGTTGCAGTTAAAGCCACCGAAGCCGGCCTGTCGAAGTGCGGCCGGCACCTGCCCCTGCAGCGCGGTCTCGGGCGTATCGCCCGGGCTGCAGCTCGGCACCCGCGGCACGACATAGTCGGCCACGGACACGCCGGGCGTGGCCGCCGGCGTGTCATCGGCTTCTCCGCCGCAGCCGGTCAGCACGAACATGCAGAGCGACAGCGCGAACGCTGCGCGAATCGGTGATTGCATCGTTGTCTCCTTCCGTCTTGTTTGTCGTGGTGAAAATGCGCTGCGGTCACGGCCCCGGATAGATTTCGATCACGGCGACCTCGATCGTGTCGCCGGTCCGGCTGTGGAAATGCAGCGAGAAACGCCCGGTGATGCCGACCGGGACAATATCCAGCGACTGCGTGCTGCCGGACGCGCATGCCGCCAACGCCCCCGGTATTTCGTGCGCCATCAGGACGCCGGTTTCCCGCGCATGCACGTCGATATGCACCGGCATGCCTTCGTGAATCGCGATCACGGGTCGCGCCCACGGCGCCCGGTCGCGGTCCACGTCGACGGAAAAATGCCGTTGCTGCGGCAGCGCCGGCGATGCCCGCGACACATGCCTCGCGACGCCGTACGCCAGCAGCAGCGTCAACGCGATCGCGACCCATGCCGACGCCCGCCGGCGTCCTGCCTCGATGCTCGTGCTTCGTTCCATCGACACTCACGCCACGCGAGGTGGCTCCGTCAAACCGCCCGCCCATCGGGTGGATTCGATATCGATGGATGGTAGTGAGCGGTGCCGCGACGAGATATCAACTTATTGCGGACTGTCGAGAAATTGCGTACCGAGTAACCCGAGTAGGCGCGACGAATGAAGCGCCGCGCCGATGTCGTTTCGGCGGGTGGCGGGAAAGGGAACGGGAGCCCGGCGCGACGGCTTGCCGGGAAATCGCATCAACGACACACGACGCGCCGACGCCTGAGCGTCGCCTCCGGCGACAGCGCCCGTCAACGCGCGCGCTTCGCCGCGCGCGGCCGTTTCCCGGTCGGGCCCCGACGCGTCGCCGCTCCCGCGAACATCGTCATGTCGTGCAGCAGGCAGTTCAGCAACGTATCGGCCGCGACGCCGAGCGGCCGCCCCGCCTTCACGAGCAGGCGCGCTTTCGCGGAATCGAACAACGGATGCGCGATCGGCAGCGCGACGAGTTCGCCGCTCTCGAGTTCGCGATACGCGGCGAATGCGCCGATCAACGTAATCCCCTCGTGGCGCTTCACGAAATGGCGCAACACCGCGAGCGAGTTGGTCGTCAGCGTCGGACGGATCGGCAGGTTCTCGGTATACGCCAGCATCTGCGCGACCTGACCGAGGCCGAACGCCGGCGGCATCAGTGCGAGCGGATATTCGCCGAGTTCGTGCGCGCGCACCGCGCCGCCCCGCACCGCGAGCGGATGGCCGGCATGAACGAGCGCCACCACCGGCTGCGACGACGTGGCGAGATACGCGATCTCCGGATGAGCCGGCGGGTTGTACGCGAGCCCGATGTGCGCGCGGCTCTCCGCCACTTCCTGCAGCACGTTGTTGACGGGCAGCACATCGACGATCACGTCGAGCTTCGGGTAACGCATGCAGAAATCGGTCAGCACCTCGTCCATCAGCACGTCGACGTAGCCTTCGCTGGTGACGATGCGCACCTGGCCGGATTGCAGCCGCCGCAACGCCTGCAGGCGTTCCTCGAACAATTCCTGCTGCGAGCGGCAACCGCGCCAGTATTCGAGCAGATGCGCGGCCGCCTCGGTCGGCCGCACGCCGCGCGCCTGCCGTTCGAACAGCTCGACGCCGATCTCCTCCTCGAGCAGGCGAATCTGCCGCGTGATCACGGACGGCGCGGTATTGATGCTGTCGGCCGCGCCGCGGATGGAGCCGTGGGTCAGCACCTCGTGGAAGTAGCGCAAGCGGCGCTGGTTGAGTTCGCGCATGGCGTGTCCGGTCTGTCTGATGTTTGCTGGCGGTTTGCCCGAGTGTTGCCTGTCGAGCAACATTAGATCACTTAAGTTGCTCTTGCTCTGCTTTTTCGGCTCTTCGACGATGCGGCAATCGGAACCCGTCCCGCAACACGCTTACGCCACTGGAGAGCGACATGTCCGCCGTCCCAACCTCCCGCCGTCCGGTCGCGCACGACAGCGCGCCAGTACAGGCGCTGTACCGCAAACTGAACTGGCGCCTGCTGCCGCTGCTGTTGCTCTGCTACACGTTCGCGTATCTGGATCGCGTCAACATCGGCTTCGCGAAACTTCACATGCAAAGCGCGCTCGGCTTCTCCGACGCGGCCTACGGCCTCGGCGCGGGCATTTTCTTCCTCGGCTACGTGCTGTTCGAGATTCCGAGCAACCTGATGCTGCCCCGGATCGGCGCGCGCAAGACCATCAGCCGGATCATGGTGCTGTGGGGGCTCACGTCCGCCGCGATGATGTTCGTGCACGACACCACGTCGTTCTACGTGCTGCGCTTTCTGCTCGGCGTGTTCGAGGCCGGCTTCGCGCCGGGCATGATCTTCTACCTGACCTGCTGGTACGGCCCGCGCCGCATGGCCGGCGTGATGGCCGTCGTGATGCTGGCCGGGCCGATCGGCGGCATCGTCGGCTCGCCGCTGTCGACCTGGCTGATGACGGCCCTCGACGGCGCGCACGGGCTGGCCGGCTGGCAGTGGATGTTCGTCGCGGAAGGCTTGCCGTGCGCGGTGCTCGGCCTGCTGGTGCTGAAGGTACTGGCCGATCGCCCGGACGATGCGACGTGGCTGAGCGACCGCGAGAAGAGCCTGCTCGCCACCGAGCTGCAGACGCCCGCGGTCGGCCACCACGCGTTCGGGCAGGCGGCGCGCGACCCGCGCGTCTACCTGCTGGCGTTCGCGTACTTCACGATGATCTGCGGAATTTACGCGGTCAGCTTCTGGCTGCCGTCGATCCTCAAGGCCAACGGCGTGACCGACACGATGCAGATCGGCTTCTATTCGATGATTCCGTACATCGGCGCCGCCTGCGCGATGCTCGTGATCGGCCGGCGCTCGGACCGGCGCGGCGAACGCCGCTGGCACAGCGCGGTGTCGGCGCTCGTCGGCGCGGCCGCGCTGGCCGCCGCGACCTGGGCCGGCGGCAATCTCGCGATCTCGCTCGTCTGCATGACGATCGCCACGGCGCTGTTGTGGGCGGCCTACACCGTGTTCTGGGCCATCCCGTCGCAATACCTGACCGGCAACGCGGCGGCCGGCGGCATCGCGCTCATCAACACGATCGGCCTGTTCGGCGGCTTCCTCAGCCCGACGCTGATCGGCGAGATCCGCACCGCCACCGGCAGCATGCAGGCGGGATTGCTCGTGATCGTCGCGCTGATGGTCGCGGGCGCCGTCGCGCTGATCATGAACCGCCTGCCCGCCGCAGCGCGCTGACCGGCGTGCCGCGACGGCACCGTAGCGCCCCATCGACCCCGCACACCCGCCTGCTTTACTGGACTCAGACACATGACCCGACGCATTCTCGTTGCCGGTTTCCAGCATGAAACCAATACCTTCGCGCCCACCAAGGCCGCCTATGCCAACTTCGAACGCGGCGAAGGATTTCCCGCGCTGGTACGCGGCGCCGACGTGCTCGCGCTACGCGACGTCAACATTCCGGCCGGCGGCTTCATCAACGCGGCCGAGCGGCGCGGCTGGCGCTTGCTGCCGGTGATCTGGGCCGGCGCGAGCCCATCGGCGCACGTCACCGAGGACGCCTTCGAACGCATCGCCGGCGAGATCGTCGAGGCGGCGCGACGCGGCGGCTGCGACGCGGTGTATCTGGACCTGCACGGCGCGATGGTCGCCGAGCACACGGACGACGGCGAAGGCACCCTGCTCGAGCGCGTGCGCGCCGCGGTCGGCCCGGACGTGCCGGTGGTCGCGTCGCTCGATCTGCACGCGAACGTGACCGACCTGATGCTGCGCCACGCCGACGCACTGGTCGCCTTTCGCACGTATCCGCACGTGGACATGGCGGAAACCGGCGAACGCGCGGCCGCGCTGCTCGAACGCCTGCTCGCGGGCCGCGGCCCGCTGCATCGCGCGGCGCGGCGGCTGCCGTTCCTGATTCCGATCAACGGGATGTGCACGCTGCTCGATCCCGCTTGCACGATGTACGCGCGCCTTGCGGCGCTCGAAGCCGGCGGCGTGGTGTCGCTGTCGTTCGCACCGGGCTTCCCGGCCGCGGATTTCCCGGAATGCGGTCCGGTCATCTGGGGCTATGGCGACGCCGACGCGGTAGAGGCCGCCGTACAGACGCTGTACGACACGATGCTGGCCGACGAGGCGCAGTGGCAGGTGCCGTTCCTGTCGCCGGACGACGCCGTGCGCGAGGCGATGCGGCTCGCGGCGGACGCAAGCAAACCGGTCGTGATCGCCGACACGCAGGACAACCCGGGCGCGGGCGGCGATTCGAATACGACGGGCCTGCTTCGCGCGCTGCTGCGTCATGGCGCGCAGGACGCGGCGCTCGGCCTGCTGTGGGATCCGGCGGCGGTGGCCGCGGCGTGGCGCGCGGGAGCCGGCGCGCGCATCGACCTGTCGCTCGGCGGCTCGGGTGTGCCCGGCGACGAGCCGCTTCGCGCGCGCTTCGAGGTCGTCGCGCTGTCCGACGGCATCTGCCGCTACGACGGCCCGATGATGAACGGCATGCAGGCCGACGTCGGGCCGGTCGCGTGCCTGCGGATCGACGGCGTGCGGATCGTCGTGAGCGCCGGCAAGGCGCAGATGCTCGATCGCAATCTGTATCGGGTGGGCGGAATCGAGCCGGAGGCGATGAAGATTCTCGTCAACAAGAGCTCGGTGCACTTCCGCGCCGATTTCCAGGACATCGCGCACGCGGTGCTGGTCGCCAAGGCGCCGGGGCCGATGCAGGCCGACCCGGCGGACCTGCCGTGGACCCGGCTCGCGCGCGGGATGCGGATGAAGCCGATGGGACGCGCGTTCGGCGGCGCGTGATGCGGTGATGTGGTGGCGCGTGACCGGTTCCGCGCGGATGCGGACGCGGCGTCACGCGTTGCCGCTCTGCCCGCACGCTGATCGTCGTCATCCATCGACGGCGCGCGGGGCGGGACGCCGCCGCGCCGTCGGAAGGTGCCGGGCGGAACTGACCGTTAGTTGCGACATGCGGTGCAATGAAAAAGGTTCTTCGTGGATTTCCGTGGACGTCGCCTTCCGTTCCGGCGTGGTCGCTTATCCGCACGTTGCCCGGAAAGTCAGCGGATAAGCTGTCCGAAAACCCGCGCCCACGCCGCCCGAAGGCGTCGCGCGCGGTCTTCGAGGAGATAGGAAGCCGCAAGCGCCAAGAGACCTGAAATTGCCCCCGTCACGATGTGCTCGACATAGGGAATACGGTAATGACTCGTGTGCGAGTAGGCGTCGCCCAGCGTCGTCAGGACGCCAACGACCAGCGCATTGCCGTATCGATGCGCGTAGAGTTTTCCCACCGGCGTGAAAGTCAGGAGTACAGCCAGAAGTCCAGTCAGCAGACCCGTATGAAATGCGATGGTCCAGTGGGGAAGGCTCGTGATGTTTCCCCAGCTCCCCGGCATGCAGGTCATGCACGCACTGGTTGGCTGCCAGAAACGCTGGACGAACAGCCTGACGCGGTGCTTCCACCCGGTTGACATGGTGCGTTCCCATCAATGCCGTTGCAACGGCCGGCGCCGCCACACGTATCGTTGAAGCAGTTTCCCAACGCTTGACGAGCCTGCCACCGTCGTCACGGGATGGTCGGCTGTCCGCCGAAGAGACCCGGCAATCACCTGAACATGGGGAAATACTACTCCACGATCAATTGGCCGCCGTGTCGACCAAGACCGGAATTCGACTCTTGCTTCTATCGGCGCGACCCCGTCCGCGACGCGCATCGAATGATGCCCTTGCACGCGAAGTCGACGGCCGGCATCGCCCAATTCCGGTCCATCAGATTTCGCGAAAGCGGCCGCTCCAGCTCGAAATGGTGTTACTCCGAGAACACGCCACGCGCAGCGCAATCGACGAAACGGGCAGATGCTGCGCGACTCGACCACAGATTGTCAAACGGGCTTATCGCTGCAATGGCTGGTGTAGACGCTGATGCCATTGCCGTCTGGATCCTGCATCGAAAAATAGTGGTGACCGTATAGCTCGCCGTCCGCAATGGCTGACGGTGAATATCCTTTCGTGATCAGGCTGGCCCTGTACGACTCCAGATCCGCTTTTGTATGTCCTCCAATCATCAGGTCAATCTTTTCGCTGCTGAAATCGGGCCTCTGACCACTCCGACTGTCCAGCAAAGTGGCCGTCTGATCATCGCCTTTCTTGAACAGCAGCAGATGCGTGCCACCCCGCATTTCAATGATTGCCATCCCGGGAAAGGCATCGAATGCACGCAGACCTAACCCAGTGTAAAAGCGATAGCTCTCGTCGACATCCTGCACTTTCATGACGAAGTGACTGAGCGCTACAGCAGGCAATTGATCGTCGGTTTCATGTTCGTTCATCACTTCCCTCACGCGTTTGTTGGAAAAAATCTTGCACCGCGTACATCTCTGCACTAATCTGACTGGCCAGTCGGAAACGTTATACGACTGACCAGTCGAAAATGCAAGGGGGTGCCGTGGCACGCAAGAAGGAAATCGATAGGGATCGGGTCCTGGACGCCGCTGGGGCCGTCATCCTTGAATCCGGGGGGCGGAATTTCACGCTCGATGCCGTCGCGGAACGCTCGGGAATCAGTAAGGGCGGTCTTGTGTATACCTTTGCGACCAAGGATCAACTGATACTGGCGACGCTGGAACGCGAAATGTCGCAGTTTCAGGAGGCAGTACGCCGGCGGCTGGGCAGTGGACGGACCGGGCCAGTCGAATTGGCCCTCGCGTATATCGACGAAGCCTTGGACGAGGACGACGCCACGACGCAGAAGGCCGCTTTTCTCGTAACCGCCCTGGTGCATGCGCCGAACATGCTGGAGCCGGTGCGTCACCATTACCGCGCACTACTCGATGCGCTTCGAAAGGAACATGGCGAGAATGCCGAAGTACGTCAGGCGCTACTGGCTGTCGAAGGCATTTTTCTGCTCCGGGGGCTCGGGTTCGTGGAAGTGCCCCCCGACGAGCACAAATCCGTCTTGCGTCACGCACGCAACACCGTCCTCGCGGCGTCGAACAAACCGACATATCGGCCATCCCGAGAAGCAAAGAAACAATGATAAGCACGGCGATCCGCCGATTTTGCGGACAATGTAGCGCGTGTTTACGAGTGTCTCTTCATGGAATCCCCGACGCTCCCCGAAATTCGCGATGAACCATAAAAAACCCCCGGCATGCAGACCTGAGCCTGCATGCCGGGGTTCTTCGCTTCACGGTCGGCAAGCGACGAATCGCCCGCCGTTCGCGCTTACCGCGCAGCTACGTCAGCCTTGCCAGACGCCGCATCACCCACCGCCGTCGGCGCCGGCGCATTCCCCCACCCGCCGCCCAGCGCACGGATCAGATTGACGGTCGACACCGCCTGCGCACCCGTCAACTGGTTCGCCTGCAACTGCGACTGCAGCACCGAGCGCTCGCTGTCGATCACGTCGAGATATGCGACCTCGCCTTCCTGATATTGCGTGCGCGACAACGTCGCCGCCCGGCGCGACGCATTGACGGCCGCCTCCTGCGCGCGGATCTGATCATCGAGCAAACGCAGATCGGCGAGATTGTCCTCGACCTCGCGGAACGCGACGAGCACCTGCTGCCGGTAGTTCGCGACCTGCTCGTCGTACTGCGCGCGCGCCTGCTGCACGCCGGCCGCCCGCCGTCCGCCGTCGAACAGCGGCAACGTCAGCGCGGTACCGGCGAACGGCCCGAGCAGGAACGTACGGCTCGACCACAGGAACAGGTTGCCGAGCGTCGACGCTTCATAGCCGAACGACCCGGTGATATCGAGCTTCGGGAAGTACGCCGACTTCGCGAGCCCGATCCGCGCGTTCGCGGCCGCCATCGCGCGTTCGGCCGCCGACACGTCCGGGCGGCGTTCGAGCAGCGCGGACGGCAGGCCCGGCGGAATCTTCACCGCGACCGGCACGATCGGCGTTTCCTTGAACGCGAAATCCGCGGGCGCCTTGCCGAGCAGGATGGCGAGCGCATGCTCGGACGCCGCGCGCCGGCGCGCGACGCCGACCGCATCGGCCTGCGCGCTCGCCAGTTCGTTCTTCGCGCGCGACACGTCGAGCTCGCTGATGTCGCCTTCGTTGAAGCGGCGCTGCACGAGCTTCAGTGCCTGCTCGCGCAACTCGACCGTGCGGCGGTACAGGTCCTGGTCCGAATCGAGCTGACGCAGTTCGAAGTAGTTCTGCGCGACGTCGGCCTGCAGCGCGAGCTGCACCGAACGGAACAGCGCTTCGCTCTGCGCCTGATCGGCACGCGACGCCTCGACGTTGCGGCCGACGCGGCCGAACAGATCGGCTTCGTACGACACCGTGCCCTGCGCGCGCCACAGCGTCGCGTTGGTCGGGCCGGTGCCCTGCGGCTGGAACTGCGACGCCGACGACAGCCCCTCGCGCGTCGGCCCGAAACCGGCGCCGACCTGCGGGAACCATTGCGAGCGCGCCGAACGCGTCGCCGCCCGCGCTTCCTCGACCCGCGCGGCCGCGGCCTTCAGGTTCTGGTTCGCGGCAAGCGCCTGCGTCTCGAGCGAATCGAGCACCGGGTCGCCGAACACCTTCCACCATTCGCCGCGGTGTTCGCCATCCGACGGCTCGGCCGTCTTCCACGTGCCGGCCTGCTCGCCGGCGGCGAGGGTCGGCGCTTCCTTGAACGCGGCGGGCGCCGCCGCGTCGGGACGCTGGTAGTCGGGGCCGACCGCACACGCGGCGAGCAGCGTCGCGAGCAGGGTGCTCGCGGCCGCCACCTTCGCGAAGCGCATCAGGCCGTTCGTGTTGTGCATGTTGTCCATCTTTCTATCCTCAAGCATCGGAAGCCGACGCACCCGACGGCGACACGCCATAACCCGCCGAGTCCTTGCCGGCGACGTGAATCTTGCCGCCCGCGAGCGTGCGCAGCACGACGTAGAACACCGGCGTCAGCATCAGCCCGAACAGCGTCACGCCGAGCATCCCGAAGAACACCGCGACCCCCATCGCATGACGCATTTCCGAACCCGCGCCGGTCGACGTGACGAGCGGCACCACGCCCATGATGAAAGCGATCGACGTCATCAGGATCGGGCGCAGCCGCAGCCGGCTCGCCTCGATCGCGGCCTCGAGCGGCGTCCTGCCGTCGTGTTCGAGCTCGCGCGCGAATTCGACGATCAGGATCGCGTTCTTCGCCGACAGCCCCACCAGCACCATCAGGCCGATCTGCGTGAAGATGTTGTTGTCGCCCTGCGTGAGCCACACGCCCGTCAGCGCCGACAGAATGCTCATCGGCACGATCAGGATCACCGCGAGCGGCAGCGTCAGGCTTTCATACAGCGCGGCGAGCACGAGGAACACGAGCAGCACGCTGATCGGGAACACCCACATCGCCGAATCGCCCGCGAGGATCTGCTGGTACGTGAGGTCGGTCCACTCGAAGCGCACGCCGCGCGGCAGCGTCTCGTGCGCGATGCGCTCGACCGCGGCCTGCGCCTGCCCCGACGAGAAGCCGGGCGCCGGGCCGCCGTTGATGTCGGCCGCCGTGTAGCCGTTGTAGCGCACGACCATTTCCGGGCCGAACGTCGGCGTCACGGTGACCAGCGACGACAGCGGCACCATCTCGCCCTTGTCGTTGCGCGTCTTCAGTTGCAGGATGTCGTCCGCGCGCTGGCGGAACGGCGCATCGGCCTGCACGCGCACCTGGTACACGCGTCCGAAGCGGTTGAAGTCGTTCACGTACAGCGAACCCAGATACACCTGCATCGTGTTGAACACGTCGGTCACCGGCACGCCGAGCTGCTTCGCCTTCACGCGGTCGAGATCGACGTTGAGCTGCGGCACGTTGATCTGGTAGCTCGTGAACAGCGGGCCGAGTTCAGGCGCCTGCTGCGCGCGCTTGATGAAGTCGTTGGTCGCATCCGACAGCTTCGCGTAGCCGACCGCGCCGCGATCCTCGATCTGCATCTTGAACCCGCCGAGCGTACCGAGGCCGAGCACCGGCGGCGGCGGGAACACCGCGACGAACGAATCCTTCATCGCGCCGTACTTCTGGTTCAGCGCACCCGCGATGGCGCCGGCCGACAGCGCCTTGCCGTGCCGTTCCGCGAACGGCTTGAGCGTGACGAACACGATGCCCGCGCTCGAGCTGTTGGTGAAGCCGTTCACCGACAGCCCCGGGAACGCGACCGCGCTCTCGACGCCCGGCTGCTTCAGCGCGATCGAACCCATGTCGCGGATCACCTTCTCGGTGCGGTCGAGCGACGCACCGTTCGGCAGCTGCGCGAACGCGATCAGGTATTCCTTGTCCTGCGCGGGCACGAAGCCGCCCGGCACGACCTTCGACACGAGCACCGTCGCGCCCACCAGCACGAGATACACGCCGAGCATCAGCGTCTTGCGCGACAGCACGCCGCGCACGCCGCGGCCGTAGTTCTCCGCCCCGCGATGGAACACCTTGTTGAAGCCGCGGAAGAAGCCGCCGAGCACGCGGTTCATCACACGCGTGAGCCAGTCTTCCTTGTCGCCGTGCCCCTTCAGCAGGATCGCGGACAGCGCCGGCGACAGCGTCAGCGAGTTGAACGCCGAGATCACCGTCGAGATCGCGATGGTCATCGCGAACTGCTTGTAGAACTGGCCGGTCAGGCCCGACATGAACGCGAGCGGCACGAACACGGCGACCAGCGTCAGCGCGATCGCGATGATCGGCCCGCTCACTTCCTGCATCGCCTTGTAGGTCGCCTGCCGCGCGTTCATCCCGTTCTCGATGTTGCGCTCGACGTTCTCGACGACGACGATCGCATCGTCGACCACGATCCCGATCGCGAGCACCATCCCGAACAGCGACAACGCGTTGATCGAATACCCGAACGCGAGCAGCAGCGAGAACGTGCCGATGATCGACACCGGCACCGCGATCAGCGGAATCAGCGACGCGCGCCAGGTCTGCAGGAACACGATCACGACGATCACGACCAGCGCGATCGCTTCGAGCAGCGTGTGCACGACGGCCTTGATCGACGAGCGCACGAACTGCGTCGGGTCATAGACGATCTTGTAGTCGACGCCCGCCGGCATGTCCTGCTTCAGTTCGGCCATCGTCTTGCGCACTTCGTCCGAGATCTGCAGCGAGTTCGCGCCCGGCGACTGGTTGATCGCCATCGCGACGGCCGGCTTGTTGTCGAGCAGCGAGCGCAGCCCGTACTCGGACGCGTCGAGCTGGATCCGCGCGATGTCGCGCAGGTGCGTGACGCCGCCATCCGGCGTCGTCTTCACGACGATGTCGCCGAATTCGTCTTCCGTCTGCAGACGGCCGCGCGCGTTCACCGACAGCTGCAGCGGCGTGCCGGGCAGCGACGGCGATGCGCCGATCACGCCGGCCGCGACCTGCACGTTCTGCTCGCGGATCGCCTGCACGACGTCCTCGGCCGACAGCCCGCGCTGCGCGACCTTCTGCGGATCGAGCCACACGCGCATCGCGTAGTCGCCCGAACCCCACAGCTGCACCTGGCCGACGCCCTGGATCCGCGACAGGCGATCCTTCACGTTGATCAGCGCGTAGTTGCGCAGGTAGGTCATGTCGTAGCGGTTGTCCGGCGAGATCAGGTGGACCACCATCGTCAGCGTCGGCGAGCTCTTCACCGTGGTGATGCCGAGCCGCTGCACGTCTTCCGGCAAGCGCGGCAGCGCCTGGTTCACGCGGTTCTGCACGAGCTGCGTGGCCTTGTCCGGATCGGTGCCCAGCTTGAACGTGACGGTGATCGTCATGTTGCCGTCGCTGTTCGCCTGCGACTGCATGTAGAGCATGTCCTCGACGCCGTTGATCTGCTCTTCAAGTGGCGACGCGACCGTCTCGGCGATCACTTTCGGGTTCGCGCCCGGGTACTGCGCCTTCACGATCACCGAAGGCGGCACGACTTCCGGATATTCCGAAATCGGCAGCAGGAACATCGCGATCACCCCGCCGAGCAGGATGATCACCGATAGGACTCCTGCAAAGATCGGCCGGTCGATAAAGAATTTGGAAATGTTCATGGGTTGCTCTGTCTGGTTGAACGCGGATGCGAAGCGGCGCGCCGCTTACGAATCCGCCTTCGCCGGTGCGGCCGGCTTCGCGGTGCTCGCGAGCGGCGCGGACGGCGCATCGCCGCCCGTCATCGGGACCATGTGCGGCTTCACCTGCTCGCCCGGACGCACGCGCTGCGTGCCGTTCACGACCACGCGGTCGCCGGCCGACAGCCCGCTCACGATCACGCGCCGGTTGCCGTGCTGCATCCCTTGCTGCACTTCGCGATACGACACGCGGCCCTGCTGGTCGACGACGAACACGAACTTCTTGTCCTGGTCGGTGTTGATCGCCGCGTCGTCGACGAGCAGCGCCTCGTGCGGCGCGCTGCCGCCCACCTTCACGCGTGCGTAGAGGCCCGGGACCAGGGTGCCGTCCGCGTTGTCGAAGCGGGCGCGCACGCGGATCGTGCCGGACGACGTGTCGAGCCGGTTGTCGACCGAATCGATCTCGCCGCTGCGCGAGTAGCCGGTTTCGTTCGCGAGGCCGAGCTCGACCGGCACCTTGCGGCCGCTGCGCGCGCCGTTGATGTATTGCAGGTAGGTCTGCTCGTCGGCGTCGAACGACGCGTAGATCGGCGACACCGATACCAGCGTCGTCAGCGGCGCGGCCGACGCGCCGGCCGACACGACGTTGCCGAGCGTGATTTCCGCGCGCGACACGCGGCCCGACACCGGCGCGGTGATGCGCGTATAGCCGAGATTGATGCGCGCCGTTTCCAGCGCGGCTTCGGCGGCCTTCAGGTTCGCGTTCGCTTCGCGCGCCGCGTTCTGCTTCTCGTCGTAGTCGCGCTTCGCGATCGCGTTGTCGCCGATCAGCCGCTGCGCGCGCTGCCAGTCGGTCTGCGCGTAGCCGTTGCGGGCCTGCGCGGCCGCGAGCTGCGCGGCGGCGCGGTCGACTTCCGCCTGGTACGGGCGCGGGTCGATCACGAACAGCACGTCGCCCTTCTTCACGAGCGCGCCGTCCTTGAAGTTCACCGCGACGATCGTGCCCGACACCTGCGGGCGCACGTCGACTTTCTCGACCGCCTCGAGGCGGCCCGAATAGCTTTGCCAGTCGGTCACGGTCTGCGGCACGACGGTCGCGACGTCGACTTCGGGCAGCGGCGCCGCCGCTTTCTCGGGGGCGTTCGCGCTCACGCGCATCGCGCCGAACGTGCCGAGGCCGACGACGGCGAGCGTGACGATCGCCGCGGTCGCGATTCGGGAACGGGAGGTGCGTAGGATGGCCATGTGGATCTCCAGTAAGCGTGGATTGGTTCTGGTTATTCGGGACGGTTCGGCTGGCGGGCCTGGAAGCGGCACTGGAAGAAGCGCACGGCTTCCTCGAATGCGGCTTCGTGCGTGGCGAGCGCGGCGTGCGTGATGTCCGGGTAGCGGATCACCTGCGTGAGCACGCCCGACGAGATCAGGCAGCCCGCATAGTTCTCCGCTTCGACGTGCAGCACGTCGTTCTGCGCGGTGACGACGAGCGTCGGCGGCAGCCCCGCGAGGCGCACCGATTCGATCGGCGCCGCGTACGGGTGCATGCGCTGCGCGGCCTGCGGCAGATACGCGCGATAGCAGGCCGCGCATTCGCGCGCGGTGATGTCGGACGCGAGGCGCTCGGCGTCGCCGATGCGCGTCATGCTCGGGTCGAGCATCGGCCCGAACAGCGCCTGCGCGGCGATCGACACTTCGCCGCGGTCACGTGCGATGAAGGCGAGGCAGTTCGCGAGCTGGCCGCCCGCGTCGTGCCCCGCGACCCCGATCTTCTTCGGGTTGCCGCCGAACGCGCGGGCGCGCGTCGCGGCCCACACGGCGGCGCGATACGCATCCTCCGGCGCGGCCGGAAAAGGAAAGGCCGGCGCGAGCGAATAATCGACCGACACTACGAGAGCTGGTAAGCGTTCTGCTAAAAAACGCGCGGCGAAATCCGCGTCTTCGAGCGAACCGCGGACGAAGCCGCCGCCGTGGAAATAAAGCACTACTGGCAACCCGGTCTTGTCCGGGCGGCGGTAGAGACGCAGCACGATGTCCTGCGCGTAGCCGGGAATTTCCACTTCGGCAACCGTCAGCGCCGCGCCCGCTATGGCTTGCGCGGGCAGCGCGGCTTTCAGGAATTTGCTGAATTCAGAAGCGTCCATGACGATGCAGCATCCATTTCGAGATGGAACGAATTCTGGGTCCGGCAGACATTGGGATAAATGCCTATAATCCGGCAACACAATTCAACGCCCCCGAACAATCCGAGGCTGCGTTTACCCACGAGGTAGCGCAGCCTTCTTGTTCCGGCGGCAAATTAAATTGCGGAGGTTGTGATGGACCGGCTTCAGGCCATGCAGGTGTTTACTCGCGTCGTCGATACAAGCAGCTTCACCAAGGCAGCAGAAACGCTCAGCTTGCCGCGAGCGTCCGTCACGACGATCATCCAGAATCTCGAAGCATTCCTCGGCGTGCGGCTGATGCACCGGACCACGCGCCGGCTCTCGCTCACGCCGGACGGCGCCGCGTACTACGAACGATGCGTGCGGATCCTCGCGGACGTCGAGGAAACCGAAGCAAGCTTCCAGGCCAACAACCGGAAGCCGCACGGAAAGTTGCGTATCGACATGCCGGGCTCGATCGGGCGGCTGCTCGTGATTCCGTCGCTGTGCGAATTCCATACGCGCTACCCGGACATCGACCTGCAACTCGGCCTGTCCGATCGGCCGGTCGACCTGCTGCAGGAAGGCGTCGACTGCGTGATCCGCGTCGGTGCGCTGCAGGACTCGTCGCTCGTCGCACGCCGCGTCGGCCTGTTCGAATGCGTGACCGTCGCGTCGCCCGATTATCTCGAGCGCCACGGCGAGCCGCAGACGATCGACGACCTGAACCAGCACAAGGCCGTCAACTACTTCTCGAGCCGCACGGGCCGCACGATCGACTGGACCTTCCTGATCGACGGCAAGGAAGTCGAGATGAAGATGGAGGGCATCGTGTCGGTAAACGACGCGGATGCGTACGTGACGTGCGGAATCGAAGGCTTCGGGCTGATCCAGCCGCCGCTGTTCATGGTGCTGCCGCACCTGCGCGAAGGCCGGCTCAAGGAAGTGCTGCCCGGCGTCAAGCCGCTGCCGATGCCGATTTCGGTCGTGTATCCGCACAGCCGCCATCTGTCGCCGAAGGTGCGCGTGTTCGTCGACTGGGTGGCCGAAGTGTTCGACCGTTGCCCGCTGCTGAGCGGCAAGGGCAGCCTCGACGCGACGTGCAGCAAGCGCACGTTCGAGGAAGCCGAACGCGCGCCGGTGCTCGATACGCCGGTCATCAACGAGTGGGTCGCGTAATCGCCTGACCCCCACGCGCGGGCCGGACGGCCCGCGCGTCATCCCGCCTGAGCGCCGCCCGGCACGTCTGTCAAGCGCGGTGCCCCGATCCTTCCCGAATCCGCAGTAAACCTTTGCGCGACCCGCGGCAATCGGCCGCGTGCGTCGTCGCGGGTCGTTGCGCGTCGCCGCCGCGCATCCCGGCGAAGCCCGCGCCGCGGGGCCCCCGGCCATTTCCGCATAGCCCTGCCGGCGGTGCGGATGACGATTGTTCCACTGACACGACAATTCAATTCGCGTCTGCCGCATTTATCGCACCGGAACAGATACCTAGAGTAAACCCTGTCGCGCACCTCGTTGCGCATCGAACAGATCCCGCCTTGCGGGACCGGAGTCAGCGCTCAAGCGCCAGCTCCGACATCTCTAGGAGTGACGCCATGAACCGCCGCCATCTTCTCTCGGCCCTTGCTCTCGCGCTTGCGGTGTCCGCACCGGCCTTCGCCGATTCGGGTACCCCGCATGCCGGCGACTACGGCAACACGTCGTGGTACTCGCAACACAACGGCCCGCGGACGCGCGCCGAAGTGAGCGCGGAAGTCGTGCAGGCCCGCAAGGACGGCACGCTCGCATACCTGCGCAAGGCGACTTCGTATCCGCAAGGGCTCGAACTCGCACAAAGCCCGTATCGCTCGACGCCGGAAGGCAACCAGCTCGCCGGCGGGGGCCGGTAAACGCGCGACGCCGCGCGGCGGGTTGCCCCGCGCGCGGCGTTTCGAACGACTTTGTCGACGACTCGCTGAGTCAGTTAGTTGCAGGAGCACATGATGAACGATCAACTTCCTTCGCCGCTCGATCACTGGGACGACACCACGCCGGTCTGGACGCCGTTCCGTTCGGCCCCGCAATCGCATTGACTGCGTTGACCGCCGGCTGAGTCATCGTCCGGCCGTCAACGACGCGGCACGCCGTCGCGCCATTCGCCCCAGTGCGTGACGATGTCCTGCACCAGCGGATTGCCCGCGCGGTACAGGTTTTCGGTCGCCGGGGCGAAGCCGCCCTGGTCCGCGTAGTTCAGCAGGTTGTCGGTGCTCGTCTGCCCCGCGTACGGCCGATCGAAATCGGACCCGGTGCGCAGCACGGCCACACGCGACAGGTCGACCCGCTTCACGCTCGCCGCGCGCTTGAGCGCTTCATACGTCGCGTTGTCCTCCTGCGCGGTCATGCAGTAGGTGCCCTTGCCGTCCGTCAGGATCTTGGTCCACTGACGCGCGCGCTCGCCGATCAGCGTGCCCGAGAACCACGTGTTGCCCGACGACGTATCGCACTGGATCACCGTCGGCGGCCGGTTCGCCGGCGCATACGTGAACTTCGCGCGCGCAGCCTGCGCCTGGGCGCTATCGGCGAGCACGACGTTGCGCGACAGCGCGTACGCGGCGTCGGTCAGCTGCGGGTTGAGCTGGAACACTTCGGTGCGATAGTCGAGCGGCGGCTTGTCGTTCGGGCTCTTCGTGTTGATGCCGAGAAAGCCGGTGTTCCACCCGGCCGGAATCTCGCGCGCATCGAGCTCCCACTGCAGGCTGAAATCGACGAGGTATTTCGACCACGCGGCCGATCCGACCGTGCCCTGTGCGGGGTCGACGCCCGCGATGCCCGAGATCAGGAAATAGGTGCGGCGCAGATCGAAGCGTGGCGAGAACGTGAGCGCCATGATCGTCGCCGACGCGTTCGCATAGCCCATCCCGGTCGTGACCACGCACACGTCCTGCTTGTTGCAGTGGACAGCCGGATAGTCGGGCGACAGGCCCGGCACGGTGATGTCGCGCCACGGGCCGAGCCGGTCGAGCCATGCCTGGCCTTCCGGGCCGAACATCGTGATGATCATGACCTTGACCGGGCGGCCATGCGAGCCGGTCTCGGCGAATGCTGCATTGCCTGCATCGTTGCCCTGGTTGTCCTGCGCGATCGACGGCGCGGTCGCACAGGCGGCAAGCGAGAATGCGGCGGCGGAAAGGATGGAGCGAGTCAGCATCGGCGTTCCTTGTTTCGGTGATGTTGGGTGAGAACGGCTCTCGGAGACTGCGCGACGAGTATAGAACGGGCGTACGCGATGCGGAACCCGACTACGAAACGGCTGGCGGTGTTTCGTGCGAACGGAGGCGTGTTGCGCGACGGAAAATCGCGCATTCGTCGCGGCCTTGCAAACATCAGGAATGCTATCGGGTTCGTCGCCGTGCGCGACGTCGGCCGCTTCGCGCCGCGCTACACGCGCATCAGCCCCGCGACGCCGTAGCCGAGCACGACGAGTGCGGCGACCCCATGGCTCGCCGCGAGCCACGCTGGCGATTTCACGAAACGCCCGATCGCGCTGCCGCCGAACGCGAACACGAGCTGCCCGGCGAGACTGCCCGCGAACACGCACGCGGCGCCGAGCAGCCAGTGCCGATGCGCGCCGGCGGCAGCGGTCGCATAGCCGTAGAACAGCAGGATGGTCAGCGGGTTCGCGAGCGTGACGAAGAACATCGACATGAACGGGCGATTGCCCGGCGGCGGCGGGACGTCGCCATCGAGCGTGCGGCGCCGGTCACGCAGCGCCTGCCACAGCATCCGCGCGCCCATCGCGAGCAGCACGCACGCACCGACCATGCGGAACAGCGACAGATGCGACGCGAGCGTGCCCGCGAGCAGCGCGCCGATGGTGAACGCGACGACCGCATAACAGCCGTCGGCAGCGGCCACTCCGATCGCCGCGCGCACGCCGGTCGCCGTGCCGGCGCGCATGCCGTAGTTCGCGATCATCAGCGCGACGGGCCCGACCGACAGCGCGATCATCAGCCCGAACAGGAAGTCGTTCATCGGTCGTCGATGGCATCAATACCGTCGATGGAAGGCATCGATTCCAGCGACGTCGAAACGATACGCGGTATGAATCCGGCGTCAGGCGACGTCGACGCGTGCGGGCCCGTCCGCCATCTCGCCGATCACGGCCGCGCGGTCGAAGCCGTCGGCACGGAAGCACGCGAGCACGTCGTCGACCGCCTCCGGCACGCACGCGACCAGCAGCCCGCCCGACGTCTGCGGATCGGTCAGCAGCGCCTGCGCGACGGGCGGCAGCCCGTCGGCGAGCCGTATGTCAGTGCCGTACGCGGCCCAGTTGCGGCCCGACGCGCCGGTGAACACACCATCGGCAACGAACGTCTCGACGCCCGCGAGCCACGGCAGCGACGCATAGTGCACGCGCGCGGTGAGCTGCGCGCCGCGCGCCAGTTCGAGCGTATGGCCGAGCAACCCGAAGCCGGTGACGTCGGTCAGCGCATGCACGCCCGGCAGCGCGGCGAGCTCGGCGCCCGGCCGGTTCAGCTTGGTGGTCGTCGCGACCATCTGCGCGTAGCCGTCGGCGTCGAGCTGGTTCTTCTTCAGCGCGGCCGACAGCACGCCGACGCCGAGCGGCTTGCCGAGCACGAGCACGTCGCCCGCGCGCGCGGCCGCGTTGCGCTTCACGCGCGACGGATGCACGACGCCGATCGCCGCGAGCCCGTAGATCGGCTCGACCGAATCGATCGAATGACCGCCCGCGACCGGAATGCCGGCATCCGCGCACACCGATTCGCCGCCGCGCAGCACGGCCGCGATCGTCTCGTGCGGCAGCACGTTGATCGGCATGCCGACCAGCGCGAGCGCGAGGATCGGCTTGCCGCCCATCGCATAGACGTCGGACAGCGCGTTGGTGGCCGCGATGCGGCCGAAGTCGAACGGATCGTCGACGATCGGCATGAAGAAATCGGTGGTCGCGACGATCGCCTGCTCGTCGTTGAGCCGGTAGACCGCCGCGTCGTCGGACGTCTCGGTGCCGACCAGCAGATCCGGGAACAGCGCGGGCGGCGTCGCGCGCTTGAGCAGCTCGGACAGCACGCCCGGCGCGATCTTGCAGCCGCAGCCGCCCCCGTGCGACAGGCTCGTGAGGCGCGGAACGGCAGGCTGGGCTTGGGTGGCTTCGGTCATCGTCGGCATCCGGTGAATAACAACGTTCTATTATCGACAATTCCGCGCGAGCGCGCCCGATACCCACATAATTGACGGCGCTGCCCCGCTCCCGCCTTCGTCCGCCCGTTCGTTCATGGATCACTTCTTCATCGGCCTCGTGCTGTGCTCCGCGCTGCTGCACGCCATCTGGAACGCGTTCCTCCACGTCAGCGAAGATCGGCTGGTCCAGCTCGGCACGATGTCGCTGCCGTATCTCGCGTTCGGCATCGCCGGCGCCGTGCTGCTGCCCGCGCCGGCGCCCGCCGCGTGGCCGTACGTCGTCGCGTCCGCCGTGCTCGAGGTCGCGTACTGCTTCACGCTGGCGCGCGCGTACCGCAACGGCGAATTCGGGCAGATCTATCCGATCGCGCGCGGGATATCGCCGCTGCTCGTATCGGTCCTCGCGCTCGCGATGCTGCACGAACGGCCGACGCCGTTCGGCTTCGCGGGCATCGCGCTCGTGTCGTTCGGCATCATGTCGCTCGCGCTGCGGCGCGGCTTGCGGTTCTCCGGCGAAGGCGTGCCGTATGCGCTGCTCACCGGCGTGTTCATCGCCGCGTATTCGATCTGCGACGGGATCGGCTCGCGCGTGTCCGGCAGCGCGCTCGGCTATATCGCGTGGGTGTATCTGCTGTGGAGCGTGCCGCAGCTCGTGCTCGTCTGCGCGGTGCGCGGCGGCCCGCGCGCGGTGCTCGGCTCGCGCACCGCGCTCACGCAGGGCGCGATCGCCGGCACGATCTCGCTCGCCGCATACGGGATCGTGATCCTCGCGTATCGGCACCTGCCGGTCGCGACCGTGTCGGCGCTGCGCGAAACGAGCTCGATCTTCGCGGTCGCGATCGGCTGGTTCGTGATGCGCGAGCGGCCCGGTGCGCAGCGGCTCGCCGCCTGCGCGCTGGTGGTCGCGGGCGCGGCGTTGATCCGGCTTTAAACAGCGGGCCAGCGGCCGCCGCTGACGCTGCCGGACGCGTCGAACCGGCTCCACGCGAATCCGCGCATCGGCGAACGTCTCGCGCGTCGCGGCACACGCCTGTTCCCCGCACCGCGGGCAGCACGATTCGGCCCGCCGGCGGCGCGGCTGTCCGTCCGCCTCACACCGCCGCCGCCACCTTGTCGAACGCCCGCTCGTCGATCGCCTCGGCAAGCGTCGCGAACGCGGTCGCGATCTCGTCTTCCGGCACGCACGCATAGCCGAGCAGCAAACCCGATGCGGCACGCTCGCGATCCGCGTAGTACCCGGACAGCGGCCGCACCACGATGTTGCGTTCGAGCGCGGCCTGCGCGACCGCGCGATCGTCGACGCCGGCCGGCAATTGCGTGACGAGATGCAGCCCGGCGTCGCTGCCGAGCGCGTGCAGCGTATCGCCGTAGCGCCGCGCGACCGCGTCGAGCAGCACCTCGCGGCGTTGTCCGTACAGCGTGCGCATCTTGCGGATGTGCGACACGAAGTGCCCTTCCGCGATGAATTCGGCGAGCACGGCCTGCTGCAGCAGCTGCCCTTCGCGATACAGCTCGGCGCTCGCGGTCGCGAAACTTTCCGCGAGCGGCTCCGGCGCGACCAGATAGCCGACCCGCAGCCCCGGGAACGGCGTCTTGCCGAAACTGCCGACGTAGATCACCTGCCCGGCCGTGTCGAGCCCCTGCAGCGACGCGAGCGGCCGGCTGCCGTAGCGGAATTCGCTGTCGTAGTCGTCCTCGATGATCCAGCAGCCGTGCTGGCGCGCGTATTCGAGCAGCATCCGCCGCCGCGCGAGGCTCATCACCATCCCGAGCGGATACTGGTGCGACGGCGTGACGAGCATCAGCTTCGGCGGCTCGGCGAGATCGGCGGCCGACGGCGCGATGCCTTCGTCGTCGACCGGAATCGGCCGCGTGGTCAGCCCCGACACGTTCAGCACGCTGCGCACGCCCCAGTAGCACGGGTCCTCGGTCCAGATCGCGTCGCCCGGGTCGGTCAGCAGCCGCACCGCGAGGTCGATCGACTGGTGGATGCCGGTCGTGATCACGATCTGCTCGGGCGTGCAGCGCACCGAGCGCGACGTGCGCAGGTAGTCGGCCAGCGACTCGCGCAGCAGCGCGAGCCCGCCGCCCGGCGCATAGGTCAGCAGGTCGGGGCGCAGGCGCCGCCAGTACTTGTTGTGCAGCCGCGTCCACACACGCGCCGGAAATCGCGACACATCGGGCACGCCCGGCATGAACGCGCCGCCCTGGCGCTTCGACACGCCGGCGCCTTCGACGAGCCGCGTGCCGCGCGCGGACAGCCGCCGTACGGACGGCGTCACGACGGCCGGGCCGGCGCCCGCGTCGGGCGGCGCGCCGACGATCTCGTCCGGCGCGCTGTCGGCGACGAACGTGCCGCGCCCCGTCGCCGAGTTCACATAGCCTTCGAGCGCCAGCTGTTCGTAAACCTGCGTGACCGTGTTGCGCGCGATCCCGAGCTCGGCGGCCAGCAGCCGCGACGACGGCACACGCGTGCCGGCCGGCAGTTCGCGCGACAGGATCGCCTGTTGCAGCAGCCGGTGAAGCTGCCGGTAGATCGGCTGTTCGCCGCCGCGCACGAGGCGCTGCGCCAGCCAGTCCGACAACACGCTCGCGCGCATGATTGGCTCCTGAATATTTATTGAAATGGCTCTGATTGCCAGAGCCAAATGTGATTATAGTCGCCTCCATGGGCTGCCAAGGCGCCCGATTTCCTACCCACCGGACAGAACATCAAGGAGATGACCGTGAAGAATGCCGACCTGCAGGCCCGCAAGAACGCCGCCACCCCGCGCGGCGTCGGCGTGATGTGCGATTTCTACGCCGCCCGCGCCGAGAACGCGGAGCTGTGGGATGTCGAAGGCCGCCGCTTCATCGATTTCGCCGCCGGCATCGCGGTGCTGAACACGGGCCACCGCCACCCGAAGATCGTCAAGGCGATCGCGGATCAACTGAACAGCTTCACGCACACCGCTTACCAGATCGTCCCGTACGCGTCGTACGTCGAGCTGGCGGAAAAGATCAACGACCGCGCGCCGGGCGACTTCCCGAAGAAGACCGCGTTCTTCACGACCGGCGCCGAAGCCGTCGAGAACGCGATCAAGATCGCGCGTGCGGCGACCGGCCGTCCGGGCGTGATCGCATTCTCGGGCGGCTTCCACGGCCGCACGATGATGGGCATGGCGCTGACCGGCAAGGTCGCCCCGTACAAGCTGAACTTCGGCCCGTTCCCGGGCGACGTGTTCCACGCGCCGTACCCGAACGCACTGCACGGCGTGACGACGGCCGACTCGATCAAGGCGATCGAGATGCTGTTCAAGGCCGACATCGATCCGAAGCGCGTCGCCGCGATCATCTTCGAACCGGTCCAGGGCGAAGGCGGCTTCAACCCGGCGCCGGCCGAATTCGTGCGCGCGCTGCGCAAGATCTGTAACGAACACGGCATCCTGCTGATCGCCGACGAAGTGCAGACGGGCTTCGCACGTACCGGCAAGCTGTTCGCGATGCAGCACTACGACGTGCTGGCCGACCTGATCACGATGGCGAAGAGCCTCGCGGGCGGCATGCCGCTGTCGGGCGTCGTCGGCCGTGCGGACGTGATGGACGCGGCCGCCCCCGGCGGCCTCGGCGGCACCTACGCGGGCAACCCGCTGGCGGTCGCGTCGGCGCACGCGGTGCTCGAGATCATCGACGAAGAGAAGCTGTGCGAGCGCGCGACGCAACTCGGCGACGTGCTGAAGGCGAAGCTGAACGCGCTGCAGGCCGACGTGCCGCAGATCGCCGACGTGCGCGGCCCGGGCGCGATGATCGCGGTCGAATTCCTGAAGCCGGGTTCGGGCGAGCCGGATGCCGAATTCACGAAGCGCGTGCAGGCGCGTGCGCTCGAGCGCGGCCTGCTGCTGCTCGTGTGCGGCGTGTACTCGAACGTCGTGCGCTTCCTGTTCCCGCTGACGATCCCGCAAGCCGTGTTCGACGAAGCGCTCGTGATCCTCGAGGAAGTGCTGAAGGAAACGGTCGGCGTGCCGGCCTGAGTTCCCGTCCGCTGCAACTGAATGCGCCGCCGCCGTCGTGAAGACGGCGGCGGCCGTTTTCATCCGTCCTTTTCGAAGCAGGTGATTCATATGAGCACTGTTCAGGAAACCCTGGCACTGAAAGATCCGTCGCTGTTCCGCCAGCAGGCGTACGTCAACGGCGAATGGCAAGGCGCGACGAACGGCGAGACGTTCGACGTCCGCAACCCGGCCACCGGCGGCCTGCTCGGCACCGTGCCGGCGATGGGCGCGGCCGAGACACGTCACGCGATCGACGCCGCGAACGCCGCCTGGCCGGCATGGCGCAAGAAGACCGCGAAGGAGCGTGCGGTCATCCTGCGCAAGTGGCACGACCTGATGATGGAAAACGCCGACGACCTCGCGCTGATCCTGACGACCGAGCAAGGCAAGTCGCTGGCCGAAGCGAAGGGCGAGATCGGCTACGCGGCGTCGTTCCTCGAATGGTTCGCCGAGGAAGGCAAGCGCGTGTACGGCGACACGATCCCGACGCCGGCGAGCGACAAGCGCATCGTCGTGACGAAGGAAGCGATCGGCGTATGCGCGGCGATCACGCCGTGGAACTTCCCGGCGGCGATGATCACGCGCAAGGTCGGCCCGGCGCTCGCGGCCGGCTGCCCGATCGTCGTGAAGCCGGCCGAGGCCACGCCGTTCTCCGCGCTCGCGATGGCGGTGCTCGCCGAGCGCGCGGGCGTGCCGGCCGGCGTGTTCAGCGTCGTCACGGGCGACCCGAAGGCGATCGGCGGCGAGCTGACGTCGAACCCGATCGTGCGCAAGCTGTCGTTCACGGGCTCGACGCCGGTCGGCCGCCTGCTGATGGCGCAATGCGCGGCGACGGTCAAGAAGGTGTCGCTGGAGCTCGGCGGCAACGCGCCGTTCATCGTGTTCGACGACGCCGATCTCGATGCGGCCGTGCAGGGCGCGATCGCGTCGAAGTACCGCAACAGCGGCCAGACGTGCGTGTGCACGAACCGCTTCTACGTGCACGAAGCCGTATACGACCAGTTCGCGCAGAAGCTCGCGGCGGCCGTCGGCCAGCTGAAGGTCGGCCGCGGCACGGAGCCGGGCGTCACGCAGGGCCCGCTGATCAACGAAGCGGCCGTGCTGAAGGTCGAGGCGCACATCGAGGACGCGCTCGCGAAGGGCGCGACCGTCGTGACGGGCGGCAAGCGCCATGCGCTCGGCCACGGCTTCTTCGAGCCGACCGTGCTGACGGGCGTCACGCCGGCGATGAAGGTCGCGAAGGAAGAAACGTTCGGGCCGCTCGCGCCGCTGTTCAAGTTCGGCAGCGACGACGAAGTGATCCGCCTCGCGAACGACACCGAGTTCGGCCTCGCCGCGTACTTCTACAGCCGCGACATCGGTCGCGTGTGGAAGGTGGCCGAAGCGCTCGAATACGGGATGGTCGGCGTGAACACGGGCCTGATCTCGAACGAAGTCGCGCCGTTCGGCGGCGTCAAGCAGTCGGGCCTCGGCCGCGAAGGCTCGCACTACGGCATCGACGACTACGTCGTGATCAAGTACCTCTGCCTGGCCGTCTGACGGTTCGGGGCCGGTCGCTTCCCGGCGACAGGCCCTCGCCGCCCGGCCGGAACCGGGCGGCCCGACGCGGGCCGGCGCCTCTCCGTCGCGCCCGCGTCACCCTCCCTTCCCCGCGATCAGCGGAATACGTTCACCGCCTCGACCAGCCGCGTCGCCTGCTGCTTCAGGCTTTCCGACGCCGCCGTGCTCTGTTCGACGAGCGCCGCGTTCTGCTGCGTGATGTTGTCCAGGTGCACGACCGCCTGGTCGACCTGCGCGACACCCGTGCTCTGCTCGGCCGTCGACGAGCTGATCTCCGCAATCAGATCCGACACGCGCTTCACCTGCGTGACGATGTCCTCCATCGTCTTGCCCGCGCCATCGACGATCCGCGCACCCGACTCGACCCGCTCGACACTGGCGCCGATCAGCGTCTTGATCTCCTTCGCCGCGTTCGCGCTGCGCTGCGCGAGCGCCCGCACCTCGCCGGCGACCACCGCGAAACCGCGCCCCTGATCGCCCGCGCGCGCCGCCTCGACCGCCGCATTCAACGCGAGGATGTTGGTCTGGAACGCGATGCCGTCGATCACGCCGATGATGTCCGCGATCTTGCGGGAGCTGTCGGTGATGTCGTTCATCGTCGCGACGACTTCGTTCACCGCCTGCCCGCCGCGCCCGGCCGCCTCGCTCGCGGACACGGACAACTGATTCGCCTGCAGCGCCGTCTCCGCATTGCTCGACACGGTCGCCGTCATCTCGGCCATCGACGCGGCCGTCTGCTGCACGCTGGTCGACGCCTGCTCGGTGCGCGCGCTCAGGTCGTTGTTGCCTTGCGCGATCTCGTTGCTCGCGCGCTGCACGTTCAGCACCTGTTCGCTGACGTCGTCGACGAGCCAGCGGAACATCAACCCGAGCTGGTTGATCGTGCGCAGCGTCATGCCGATCTCGTCGACCCGGTTCATCCGCACGCCGCTGCGGCTCTCGCCGGTCGCCACGCGCAACGCCTCGTCGCGCAACTGTCGAAGCGGCCGCACGATCTGCGCGTCGAGCCACAGCCCGGCCGCCGCCGTCACGCCGATCGCCGCGCCGGCGAACGCCGCGAGCCCGCCGCCGGTCAACCCGCCCGCCCAGCCGGCGCCGATGACCGCCGGCGCGAGCACGCATAGCGTCGACACCAGCCGGGCGCGCACCGACATCGTCTGGAACAGCGACGCGACGCGCATCGCGCCCGTGCGCACGATCAATCCCTTGTGGAACCGGCGGCTGCCGGCCTTGCCTTCGCGGAAATCGCGATACAGCGCCTCGGCGGCCGCGATCTCGTCGCGCGTCGCCTTCGTGCGCACCGACATGTAGCCTTTCGGCTGCCCGTTACGCATCACCGGAATCGCGTTCGCGCGCACCCAGTAGTGATCGCCGTTCTTGCGGCGGTTCTTCACGAGCGCGGTCCACGGCTCGCCGCCCTTGAGCGTCGCCCACATGTCGGCGAACGCCTCCTTCGGCATGTCCGGGTGACGCACCACGTTGTGCGGCTGGCCTTCGATTTCCTCGGGAGAAAAGCCGCTGACCTGGATGAACGCCGCGTTCGCGTACGTGATGTAGCTGTCGGCATCGGTCGTCGACATCAGCGTCGCATCATCGGCAAATTCGAATTCGCGTTGCGTGACGGGCTGGTTGTTGCGCATGGTGTGGAGCTCCGGGTGGCGGATCTTGCGTCCGCTCGTCGATTGATTCGAGACTCCGCGCATGGCGATCGATTCGCATGCGTGTGAGTCGGGCTCCTGCACTTTCGGCACATTCGACGAAAACATTATGCCGTATTCGGGTAAATATGCATTAAATATGAATCAACTTGTTTTTACCGAATAATTTGTTCACGGATAAAACGCAACGCCTTGTCCGACAATGGTTTTCCGGCCATTCGTCTGATTATTGCCCGTCGTGATTTCGGCGTGATTGAATACACGAACAGTCAATTGGAAATAAGAATATTTCTCATTTTTCGCCGTTCGACCCAATCCTCAACCCTGGATAAGCGCTGGGCGCGACATCCGGCATTCATCGATCGAACCCGCACGTCGCGCCCCCTTTCGGCATCATCTGAATACGTTCACCGCATCCACGAGCCGCGTCGCCTGCTGCTTCAGGCTCTCCGACGCCGCCGTGCTCTGTTCGACGAGCGCCGCGTTCTGCTGCGTGATGTTGTCCAGGTGCACGACCGCCTGGTCGACCTGCGCGACACCCGTACTTTGCTCGGCCGTCGACGAGCTGATCTCCGCAATCAGATCCGACACGCGCTTCACCTGCGTGACGATGTCCTCCATCGTCTTGCCCGCGCCATCGACGATCCGCGCACCCGACTCGACCCGCTCGACACTCGCGCCGATCAGCGTCTTGATTTCCTTCGCGGCGTTCGCGCTGCGCTGCGCGAGCGCGCGCACCTCGCCGGCGACCACCGCGAAACCACGACCCTGTTCGCCCGCACGCGCCGCCTCGACCGCCGCGTTCAGCGCGAGGATGTTGGTCTGGAACGCGATGCCGTCGATCACGCCGATGATGTCGGCAATCCTGCGCGAGCTGTCGGTGATCTCGCTCATCGTCGCGACGACCTCGCTGACCGCCTGCCCGCCGCGCTCGGCCGCCTCGCTCGCGGACACGGACAGCTGATTCGCCTGCAGCGCCGTCTCCGCATTGCTCGACACGGTGGCCGTCATCTCGGCCATCGACGCGGCCGTTTCCTGCACGCTCGACGCAGCCTGCTCGGTGCGCGCGCTCAGGTCGTTGTTGCCTTGCGCGATCTCGTTGCTCGCGCGCTGCACGTTGTGCACCTGCTCGCTGACGTCGTCGACGAGCCAGCGGAACATCAGCCCGAGCTGGTTGATCGTGCGCAATGTCATGCCGATCTCGTCGACGCGATTCATCCGCACGCCGCGCCGGCTCTCGCCGGTCGCGACGTTCAGCGCCTGCTCGTGCAGCCGTTTCAGCGGTTGCACGATCTGCGCGTCGAGCCACCAGCCGGCGGCCGCCGCCACGCCGACCGTCACGCCGGCAAACGCCGCGAGCCCGCCGCCGGCCAGCCCGCAGGCCCAGCCCGCGCCGACGACCGCCGGCGCCAGCACGCACAGCGCCGAATGCACGCGTGCGCGCACCGACATCGTCTGCGACAGCGATGCGAGCCGCAGCAGCCCGGTACGGATGACGAGCCCCTTGTGGAACCGGCGCCGGCCGGCCTTGCCTTCGCGAAACGCGCGATACAGCGCTTCCGCGGCCTGGGTCTCGTCGTGCGGCGCCTTCGTGCGCACCGACATGTAGCCTTGCGGCGCGCCGTTGCGCATCACCGGAATCGCGTTCGCGCGCACCCAGTAGTGATCGCCGTTCTTGCGGCGGTTCTTCACGAGCGCGGTCCAGGGCTCACCGCGCCTGAGCGTCGCCCACATGTCGGCGAACGCCTCCTTCGGCATGTCCGGGTGACGCACCACGTTGTGCGGCTGGCCGACGAGCTCTTCGTTCGAGAACCCGCTTACCTGCGCGAACGTCGTGTTTGCGTAGGTGATGATGCTGTCGGCATCGGTGGTCGACATCAGCGTGACGTCGTCGGGAAAATCGAATTCCTGTTGGGTAACGGGCTGGTTGTTGCGCATGCAAGGCTCCGAAAGGCGGATCTGTCGTCCGCGCCGCGCTGAAGTCGCGCTCAGTAGCCGAAAAACGGTTGATCGCTTTACGACACTCTCGTCCTTACTGTCGGCAATTCATCGGAAAACCTTAATCCCGTTGCGCACAAAACAGGCAATTCGGCCATTACCATGATTTCGATCAAATAATCCGGCGATAATCCCGACACGCGTTTATCAACTTGTCACAACGCGCGGCCCGATGCGCCAATGCCAGCATCCGTTGCGCGCGGCGAAACGATTTGACTTATCCTGCTCCATTCCACCTGAATTCGAATTCCATGAAAAAGGCATTGCATGAACTGAATCGGCTGTCCTGGAATACGGCGACGGTCGCGCATAACAGCCATAAAGGCGATCAGGCTGCATTTTTCCGCAATGGCGGCTCGACGCTGTTTCCGGAAGAACGCGAACTGCTCGGCGATCTCACCGGTCTGCGGCTCTTGCACCTGCAATGCAACGCGGGGCAGGACACGCTGAGCCTCGTGCGCGACGGCGCGGATGCAACCGGCGTCGACATCTCCGACGAGGCGATCGACTTCGCGCGGCGACTGTCGGCCGACGCGGGCCTGCCCGCGCGGTTCGAGCGCGCCGACGTACTCGACTGGATGCCCGAAGCCGCCGCGCGCGGCGAGCGCTTCGATCGCGTGTTCACGTCGTACGGCGCGATCTGCTGGCTGTCCGACCTGAGCGCATGGGCGCGCGGGATCGCCTCGCTGCTCGCACCGGGCGGCCGCTTCGCGATGATCGAGTTCCACCCGTTCTCACTGTATTTCGACGAACAGTGGCAACCGCGCTACGACTACTTCAAGAGCGACGCGACCGAGGAACCCGCGGGCGTCGGCGATTACGTCGCGGCGTCCGGCACGGGGCTCGGCGCGCAGCACGACCACCCGGGCATCGTCGATTTCGCGAACCCGCATCCGAGCTACGAGTTCATGTGGGGCATCGGCGACGTGGTGAATGCGCTGATCTCGGCCGGGCTCACGATCGAGCGCCTGAACGAATATCCGTACGCGAACGGCTGGAAGGGCTTCGACGGCATGCGCGAGCTGGAGGGCCGCCGGATGGTGCCGCCCGAAGGCATGCCGCGCCTGCCGTTGATGTACGCAATCGCCGCGCAGCGGGCGGCCGCATGACGCGCCGCACCGCCGCCGAACGCGACGCGCTGTCGGCCCGCCTGCTGGCCCGCGACGACGTGCCGCTCGTGTGGACCATCGACCGCCGCGAAATCATCGAGCACCTGTACGTGCTGCGCGACGGCGCGCTGCATCTCGTGCCCGAGTTCTACGACGTGGCCGGCTGGCCCGACGGCGAAGCCGATCACTACACGCCAATCCTGCTCGACTGCCACGACCGCGGCGGCTGGTTTCTCGGCCGGTTCGACGGCACGCGGCTCGTCGCGGCCGTCGTCGTCGACAGCCGGCCGCTCGGCCCGCGGCGCGACATGCTGCAGCTGAAATTCCTGCATGTGAGCCACGACTGGCGCGGCTGCGGGCTCGGCGTACAGCTCTATCGCGCGGCGCAGGTGCAGGCACGTGCAATGGGCGCCGAGCGCCTGTATGTGTCGGCCACGCCGTCGCGGCACACGATCGACTTCTACCTGCGGCTCGGCTTCACGGTCAGCATGGCGCCCGATCCCGAGCTTTACGCGCTCGAGCCCGAGGACATTCACCTCGAAGGGCCGACGGCCTGACGGCCCGGCACGCGGATGACGCGTAGAATTTTTCGCTCTGCCACAACCCCCATCGACCGTCACGGAGCGCGACATTGAACCACGAGCCGCCACCGCCCGCCCCGCCGAAGATCCTCGTCAGCATGTGCGTGGTCGGCCATCCGGTGCGTTACAACGGCGCGGCGAAGACCGCCGCGCACGAAGCGCTCGAACGCTGGCAACGCGAAGGGCGGCTCGTGGCCGTCTGCCCCGAACTTGCGGGCGGCCTCGGCGTGCCGCGCCCGCCTGCCGAGATCGCCGGCGGCGCATCGGGGCAGCAGGTGCTGTCGGGCCACGCACGTATCGTCGACGTGAACGGCACCGACGTGACGACCCCGTTCGTTGCCGGCGCGCAAACCGCGCTGGCCCTCGCGCTGGCACACGATTGCCGCTTCGCGATCCTCGCCGACGGCAGCCCGTCGTGCGGCAGCACGTTCATTTACGACGGAAGTTTCGAGAACCGGCGCCACGCGGGCGCCGGCGTCACGGCGGCGCTGCTGCGCGCGCATGGCATCGAGGTGTTCGCGGACACCGAGATCGACGCCCTCGACGCGCGGCTCAGGCAAGCGTCGCAGGCCGGTTAACGACGATGGGCGGCACGAGACACCTCGTGCCGCCCATCGTGGCGGAAACGGCGCAGCGGTCAAGCGGCGCGGATCCGGCCGCGCACCGCCCGCATCACCGCATTACGCCGCTCAGACGCGTTCGATCGCGATCGCGATGCCCTGGCCGACGCCGATGCACATCGTGCACAGCGCGAAGCGGCCGTTCGTGCGATGCAACTGGTACATCGCGGTCGTCACGAGGCGCGCGCCCGATGCGCCGAGCGGGTGGCCGAGCGCGATCGCGCCGCCGTTCGGATTCACGCGCGGATCGTCATCGGCGACGCCGAGCATGCGCAGCACCGCGAGACCTTGCGACGCGAACGCTTCGTTCAGCTCGATCACATCGAACTGGTCGATCGTCATCCCGAGCCGCGCGAGCAGCTTCTGCGTAGCCGGCGCCGGGCCGATGCCCATCACGCGCGGCGCGACGCCGGCCGTCGCGATCCCCAGCACGCGGGCGCGCGGCGTCAGGCCGAAGCGCTTCGCGGTTGCCTCGTTCGCCAGCAGCAGCGCGGCGGCGCCGTCATTGACGCCCGACGCGTTGCCGGCCGTCACCGAGCCGTCCGGGCGCACGACGCCCTTCAGCTTCGCGAGCGCTTCGAGCGACGTCTCGCGCGGATGCTCGTCGCGCGACACGATCACCGGATCGCCCTTCTTCTGAGCAATCATGACCGACACGATTTCTTCGGCCAGCGTGCCGTCCTGCTGCGCCCGCGCGGCCTTCTGCTGGCTGCGCAGCGCGAACAGGTCCTGATCCGCGCGGCTGACGTTGTAGTCGACCGCGACGTTCTCGGCGGTTTCCGGCATCGAATCGACGCCGTGCAGCTGTTTCATCAACGGATTGACGAAGCGCCAGCCGATCGTCGTGTCGTAGATGTCGGCCTGGCGCGCGAACGCGCTCGCAGCCTTGCCCATCACGAACGGCGCGCGCGTCATGCTCTCGACGCCGCCCGCGACCATCAGCGCGGCTTCGCCCGACTTGATCGCGCGCGCGGCCACGCCGACCGCGTCCATCCCGGAACCGCACAGGCGGTTGATCGTCGAACCCGGCACGCCCTCCGGCAAGCCCGCCAGCAGCGCCGACATGCGTGCCACGTTACGGTTGTCCTCGCCGGCCTGGTTCGCGCAGCCGTAGATCACGTCGTCGATCGCCGTCCAGTCGACGTCGCGGTTGCGCTCAACGAGCGCCTTGAGCGGCACCGCGCCCAGATCGTCGGCGCGCACGCCGGACAGTGCACCACCGTAACGCCCGATCGGCGTACGGATCGCATCACACAGAAAAGCTTCGGTCATCAGTGTCTCCGGTCCCGTGAAAGGCTGGGAAATGAACAGGGCGCGCCCCTTGCATTGCCCGCCGGGATGCGCTTAAATGTTCTAAATACGAACATAAGATCGTGTATCGAACGTTCAACGCATCATAGGGAGTGCGGGGACGACCTGTCAAGGGCACGGTCGGCCAGGCGGTTGGCGTGTCGGGCCCCATGCGCTATCTTCTCGGCTGCACGACATTCCAGGCGCTCATGACAACCGACGATATTCAGACGAAACCCGGCGACTCCTATGTGCAGTCGTTCGCGCGCGGCCTCGCGGTGATCCGCGCGTTCGACGCGGCACGCCCGGAACAGACGCTCACCGAGGTCGCATCGGCCACCGGCCTCACGCGCGCGGGCGCGCGCCGGATCCTGCTCACGCTGCAGACGCTCGGCTACGTCGAGGCCGACGGCCGGCTGTTCCGGCTCACGCCGAAGATCCTCGAGCTCGGCTTCGCGTATCTCACGTCGATGCCGTTCTGGAATCTCGCCGATCCGGTGATGGAGCAACTGTCCGCGCAGATCCACGAAAGCTGCTCGGCCGCGGTGCTCGACCGCACCGAGATCGTCTACGTACTGCGCGTGCCGACCCGCAAGATCATGACGATCAACCTGTCGATCGGTAGCCGGCTGCCTGCATACTGCACGTCGATGGGCCGCGTGCTGCTGTCCGCGCTCGACGATGCGACGCTCGACGACACGCTCGCGCAGAGCGCCATCCGCGCGCACACGCCGCGCACGATCACCGACATCGGCGAACTGAAGGCGGCGATCGCGCAGGTGCGCCAGCAGGGCTGGGCCGTGGTCGACCAGGAACTCGAAGTGGGGCTGATGTCGCTGTCCGCGCCGATCCGCAACCGGCGCGGGCAGGTCATCGCCGCGATGAACATCAGCGGCAACGCGCAGCGGCATACCGCGAAGCAGATGGTGAAGGAGTTTCTCGGGCCGCTGCAGCAGGCCGCGCAGACGGTATCGGAGCTGGTGGCGCGACGTGGCTGAGCACCCTGCCCGATCGTCGTATCCGTGACACGACAAGTCACCGAACAAAAAAAGACGGGCGGCACAGGCCGCCCGCTCAAACTCTGATCTCTGCAACGTTCTTCTCACGGAACACGGAGCGCACTCCGCGTCGCACAATTTAGTAACGCGCTCGAACACGGTCAATCTGACGAGAACGAAATTGCATCGCGTCGGCAGGCCACCGCCTCGTTCACGCGCCCAGCAGCATCCCCTTTCGCACCGGCACCGTGCCCGTCACGCGGCCGAGCGGCGCGCCGGCCGTCACGAAGCGGATCGCGCGGCGCATGTAGAACACGCCATCGGTCGCGCTCGAGATCGTCGTGACCGCATCCGTCAGCGGATCGACGATGTCGAACAGCGGATCGCCCGCACGGATCGTCGCGCCGATCGCCGCGCGGTGCACGAGGATCCCGCTCACCGGCGCATAAAACTGCTCGCTGCCCGCGAGCGGCGTGGCCGGCGCGGCCAGCGGCGGCAGCGGCGCGCGTTCGCCGTGCACCGCGCCGCACCACACGAGATAGTCGACGAGCGCGCCGGCGTCGCGTTGCGCGTATTCGTACGTCACGTCGCGCTGGCCGCGGCACTCGACCGTCACGGCCACGGTGCCGGCCGCCATCGGCGTGCCGTCCGGCAAATACGCGCGCAACCGTGACCACAGCAGATGATGGGCATCGTCGAACGCATGGCCGCCCGAATCCTCGGCGAGCAGAGACACCTCGGCGCCGAGATAACGCGCGAGCGGCTCGACCTCCGGCCACGCGGTATCGCTCGTGTAGACGTGCATCACCGCTTCGAGCGAGCAATGCAGGTCGATCACGACGTCGGCGTCGTGCGACAGCTTCAGCAGCGCCAGCTGCAGCGCATCGAATTCGGTGCGCGGCGCGATTTCGTCGAGCGCCGCGCCGACGCATTCGCGCACGATCGCGCGATTGCGCGCGCCGTCGTCGCCCAGCCGGTCGCGCGCACGCGCGGCGATCTCCGCGAGCGGCAGGAAGCCGCGATTGAAGTTGCGGCCGCTCGCGAGATCGAACCGGCCGATGAACTGCCCGAGCAGATGATGATTGAGGCCGATCGGGTTCGACACCGGCACGAGCACGATTTCGGCCGCGAGCCGCCCTTCGGCGTCGAGCTGCGCGAGGCGCTGCTTGAGCACGACCGCCGCGAGCATCGCGGGTGTCTCGTCCGCGTGCAGCGCGGCCTGCAGGTAGATCTTGCGGCCGCTGTCGGCCGGCCCGAAATGAAAGCTCGTCAGCGTGCGTTGCGTGCCGATCGACGGCGACAGGAGCGGCGTGGTGCGAATCTGCATCGAGGGTCTCGAATGGATGAAAGCAGGGAATCGGGGCAACGGGCCGGCACGGCGCTCAGTCGCCGTACGGGTTGAAATCGAAATACTGCTTCGCGATCCGGTTGTACGTGCCGTCCTTCAGCATCGACGCGATCGCGCCGTCGATCGACGCCTTCAGCGCGGTATCGGACTGCCGCATGCCGATGCCGACGCCGCGATCGCCCATGTCGAGCGGCGCGCCGACGAATGCGAAACCCTTGCCGCGCGGCTGGCGCAGGAACCCGTAATCGGCTTCCACGGTGCCGAGCAGCGCCGCGTCCAGGCGGCCGTTGACGAGATCGGCGAACACGTCGTCCTGGCTCTTGTACGGCACCACGCCGACGCCGGCCGGCGCCCAGTGCGCGAGCGCCCACGATTCGAATTGCGTGCCGGACTGCACGCCGACGCGCTTGCCGGCCAGCGACGCCGCCGTGCCGTCGAGCCCGCTGCCGGGTCGCGCGACGAGCCGCGACTTGAAGCGGAACAGCTTCGACGAGAACAGGATCTGCTTCTCGCGCTTCGCGGTGATCGCCATCGACGACAGGATCGCGTCGATCTTGCGCGCCTGCAACGCGGGGATCATCCCGGAGAATTCGAGCTCGACCCACTGGCAGCGCAACTGCGCGCGGCGGCAGATTTCGTTGCCGAGATCGACGTCGAAGCCCTTCAGGCTGCCGTCGGGCGCCTTCGCGTCCATCGGCGGATACGTCGGGTCGATGCCGAGTCGCACCACGGGCGCATCGAGCGCGGACGCGGACGTGGCGGCCAGGCCAATGCACAGGGAAACGAGCGGGGCAAGGAAACGTTTCATGGTCGACGATAGGCAGGAAAAGGAACGAACGGCATGAGCCGGACTGCCTGCGATCGTAGAAGCCCGCGGCCAGCGCCGGAACCATCGGCTGACTTATCATGATCGGTATTTCCGATCACCGGCCTCGCTGCTTCCCATGGCGTTCACGCTGTCCCAGCTCCGCATCTTCCAGGCCGTCGTCGAGCACGGCAGCCTGCGCGCGGCCGCCCGCGCGCTCGATCTCGCGCAAAGCGGCGTCACGCAGCAACTGCAGGGCCTCGAGGCGACGCTCGGCGCGACGCTGTTCACGCGTACGAACCGCGGGATCGTGCCGACGGCCGTCGGCCAGCGGCTGCTCGCGCGGTCCGGTGCGATCCTCGGCGAATGCGAGCAGGTCGAGCGGGAAATCCGTCAGTTGAGCGGCGCCTACGAAGGCACCGTCACGCTCGGCCTCGTGACCGAGCCGCTGATCGACGCGTTCGCGCCGGTGCTGACCGCGTTCCGCGCGCGCTTCGACAAGGTGGACGTGCACCTGCGCACCGGCACGTCGCGGATGATGATCGGCTGGCTGCGCGAAAGCGCGGTCGATTTCGCGATCGCGCTGGTCGCGAAGCAGACCGACACGACCGATCTCGCGGTCACGCCGCTGCGCACGTCGGCGCCGGTGGTCGTGTGCCGCAACGGGCACCCGGCGATGCATGCGCAATCGCTCGCCGAGCTGGCCGCCTATGGATGGGTGTCCACGCGCTCGCCGAACCTGAGCGCCGACCCGGTCGTCAACCGGCTGCTTGCGTACTTCGACGCGCACGGCCAGCCGCCGCCGAAGATTCTCGCGACCGTCGAGGGGATGTTCGAGACGCTGCAGATCGTCACGCAGACCGATTCGCTCGCGCTCGAAACCGAAGCGATCACGCGGCACGGGCCGTTCGCCGGCGCGCTCGCGAAGATATCGGTGCGCGAACGGGCCGACGCGCAGGACGTGTGCCTGCTGCAGCGCGCGGCCGTGCCGCTGACGCCGGCCGCGCAGGAACTCGCGACGATGCTCGCGTCGTATCTGAGGGTCGTGCGCGGGCGGTAAGCGCATCGGGCCGCGTCGCGGCCCGCATCGCGCCTCGCACGTCAGTCCAGCGATTCCCGCGCCGTCTCGCGCAGCATCGCGACCGCGACCAGCGACAGCACCACGCACGCGGCCACGTAGCCGGCCGGCGCGAGCTTGCTGCCGGTCGTCTTCACGAGCCAGGTCGCGATCAGCTGCGCGGTGCCGCCGAAGATCGTCACCGCGAGCGCATACGCGATCGAGATCCCCGTCGCGCGCACGTGGCGCGGCAGCGACTCGCACATCAGCGCCATTTCCGATGCGGAGCCGAGCGAATAGAACAGCAGCATCAGCGCGGTCAGCGGCAGGATCACCGACAGCGTCGGATGATGGTTCATCAGCCAGAACGCCGGGAACAGCAGCGCGACCAGCACGCCGCGGCCGACGAAGATCGGCAGGCGGCGGCTGCCGAGCCGGTCCGACAGCCAACCGAACAGCGGGCACGTGACCAGCATCACGCAGCCCGACGCGACGCCGACGAACATCGACAGCTTCATCGGCAGGCCGAGCGTATGGATCGCGTAGGTCGGCATGTAGAAGGTCAGGATGTAGGTCGACACCGTGCCGCCCATCACCGTGAGCATCAGCAGCAACACCGTGCGCGTGTGCTTCGAGAACAGTTCGTGCAGCACGCCGCGCTCGATGCCGTGATGGCGGTCGCCGGGCGCATCGTCCGCGAGCCGGCGGCGCAAAAACATCCCGACTGGCGCGATCAGCACGCCGACGAGAAACGGCAGCCGCCAGCCCCAACCTTCCAGCGCATCCTTCGTCATCGTGTTCGACAGCAGCGCTGCGAAGCCCGAGCCCATCAGCGCGGCGCCGCCCTGCGTCGCGAGCTGCCAGCTCGCGCGGAACCCGCGACGCGACGTGCCGCCCTGTTCGAGCAGCGTCGACGTCGCCGCGCCGAATTCGCCGCCCTGTGAGAAACCCTGCAGCAAGCGCGCGAACACGACGAGCAGCGGCGCGGCGACGCCCACCTGCGCATAGGTCGGCGCGATCGCGATCAGGCCGGTGCCGAGCGCCATCAGCATGATCGTCAGGTTCAGCGCGGCCTTGCGTCCCTTGCGGTCCGCGTAGACGCCGAGCACGACGCTGCCGAGCGGCCGCGTGAAGAAGCCGGCGGCGAACGTCGCGACCGACAGCAGCAGCGACGTGGTCGGGTCGCTCGACGGGAAGAACAGCTTGCCGATCAGCACCGCGAAGAAGCCGTACACGGTGAAATCGAAGAATTCCAGCCAGTTGCCGATCACGGCCGCGGCGATCGCGCCGCGCCGCGTGACGGCAGGCGCGCCCGGCGCGCCGGTGTCGGCGGCGTCCGTCGTCGCGGGGTGCAGCGCGAGATGGTCCTTCTGCATCGCTATCCTCTCCTGTCAATGCGGCCGGAAGCGCCGGCCGCGCGCCGCCGCCGCGATCACTGTCCGAGGTAACGCTCGACGAGGCGCGTCCAGAACGCCGCGCCGATCGGCAGGTTGCGATCGTTGAAGTCGTATTTCGGGTTGTGCACCATGCAGCCGTCCTCGCCTTCGCCGTTGCCGAGCCGCACGAACGAGCCCGGTCGCTGCTGCAGCATGAACGCGAAATCCTCGCTGCCCATCAGCAGGTCGGCCTGCTCGACCACGTGCGCATCGCCGACGAGTTCGCGCGCGACCTGCGCGGCGAAATCCGTTTCGGCATCCGTATTGACGACGACCGGATAGCCTTCGATGTACTCGACGTTGGCAGTCGCACCGTAGCTCGCGGCCTGCGTTTCGGCCAGCTCGGTGATGCGGCGCTTGAGCAGCGCGCGCACGTCGGGGCTGAACGAACGCACGCTGAGCTCGAGGCGCGCACCGTTCGGAATCACGTTGTTCGCGGTGCCCGCGTGCATCGAGCCGACCGTGACGACCGCCGGCTGCGACGGGTCGACGTTGCGCGCGACGATCGTCTGCAGCGCCATCACGATGCTCGCCGCGACGACGACCGGATCGACCGTGAGGTGCGGCCGCGCCGCGTGGCCGCCGACGCCTTCGATCGTGATGATCGCCTTGTCGCCCGCCGACATGAACGGGCCGCGCCGCGTGAGGAATACGCCGGGCGCCGCGCCCGGATGGTTGTGCATGCCGAACACCGCATCGCACGGGAAACGCTCGAACAGGCCGTCGTCGATCATCTTCTTCGCGCCGCTGTCGACGCCGTGCTCTTCCGCCGGCTGGAAATACAGGTGCACGGTGCCCGAGAAGTGGCGCGTCTTCGCGAGATGCTGGGCGGCGCCGAGCAGCATCGTGGTGTGGCCGTCGTGGCCGCATGCGTGCATCTTGCCGTGCGTGCCGCTCGCATACGGCAGGCCGGTCGCCTCGACGATCGGCAGCGCGTCCATGTCCGCGCGAATGCCGATGCTGCGCGTGCCGTCGCCCACCCTCAGCGTGCCGACGACACCCGTCTTGCCGACGCCGCGCGTCACCTGCCAGCCCCATTGCTCGAGCTTGTCCGCGACGAGCGCGGCCGTGTCGTGCTCTTCGTACGCGAGTTCGGGGTGGTGATGGATGTGGTGACGGATCTCGCGCAGCCCGCCGGCGGCGGGCATCAGATCCTCGACTTCGGTGAAGCGGGTATCGGTGGTCATCAAGGGGCTCCTGCCGTTTGTCTGCGCACGCCGCGGATGCGTGCGGGAAAGCGAGCCACTATAGCGAGCCGATATCGGTTCAAGAAGATGCGGAATTTTTCACCGTGATAAGTGTTTTTAATCAGGGTTAATACGGGGCTTCGGTCCGGCTCGCGTCGCTTTCGATGAGATGCGAATACAGGCATCCGATGCAGCACCCGTCACGCCACGCCGAATCTCGCGTCGGCATTGCCGGCACTTCAAGCCTCGGATGCCGACGTGACCAACATGTCGATCAAGTTGCGGGACGCGGCCGACAGGCGGCGATGCGGCGCATAGACGACCGAAAACGGCCGTGTGCGACCGCGCAGATGGGGCAGCACTTCGACGAGATGTCCGGCCTGGATCCGATCCTGAACGATGAAGTCGTAGGTCTGGCATATACCGGCGCCGCTCTGCGCCATCGACACGACACCGAGTACATCGTCGGACACCGCGACGTTCGAAGCCGGCAGCCAATCGATGTCCTGATCGCCGTCGCGGAATACCCAGGGCGCGATACGGCCGCTGCTGGGCAGCATGAACGGCAAACAAAGATGGTGCTCCAGGTCCGCCACATTTCCGGGCGTGCCGGCGTGCGCGACATACTCGGGCGACGCGACCAGGCACAGTGCCGCATCCTCGAGCTTGCGCGCGACCAGACCGCTGTCCGGCAATTCGCCCAGACGGATCGCCAAGTCGAAGCCCTCGGCCACGAGATCCACGTTCCGGTTCGCGATGTTCAACTCCACGCGAACGTGCGGGTGTTCCCGCGTGAACCGCCGAAGCAGCGGCGGCAGACGATAGTGCCCGTACGTCGTGGGTACGCTCAGCCGGACATGGCCGGTCAAGGTACCGCCGTGCCCCTGAATGGCCCGCTCGGCGTCATCGATCAGCAGGAACGCCGCGCGCGATTGTTCCAGATAGAGCCGGCCGTGCTCCGTCAGGCTCAACCGCCGCGTGGAGCGACGCAGCAACTGCGTGCCCAACCGGGCTTCCAGGCGTGTGATGGCCCGGCTCAACACGGAAGGCGTGCTGCCCAATGCCACCGCGCCGGCAGTCATCGAGCCTTTTTCGACCACCGTCACGAATGCTTCCACGTCACCGAGATGGTCGAATTTGCGCGCCATCTTGTCCTCCAAAGAACAAAAGCTTTACTTTTCCGCCAGTTTATCTCCGCGAACGAGCCAAATAAAGTGCGTGCGTCGTGACTGCATCGTCGAGTCACCCATTGAAATCCAGGAGCACAGCATGAATGGCGAACATCGCGACCGGCAGGATCTGTCGGTTCTATTCGTACTCACGAGCCACGCAAGGAAAGGCTCGACCGGCGAGCCGACCGGTTTCTATCTCGGCGAAGTGACGCATCCGCTGGCCGAACTCGACGCGGCCGGCATTCCCGTCGAATTCGCATCGATTCAGGGCGGTGAACCGCCCGTCGACGGGCTCGATCTCGATGACGAAATCAACGCCCGGTATTGGAGCGATGCCGCGTTCCGAGACGCACTGCGCCACACGCAGCGGCTCGGCGACGTCGACGCGTCGAAATATGCGGCGGTCTTCTTTGCCGGCGGTCATGGCGCAATGTGGGATTTTCCCCGCAACGCCGACGTGGAGAAGGTGACGCGCACGATCTATGAAGCGGGTGGCGTGGTTGGTGCCGTATGTCACGGCCCGGCCGCACTGGTCGACGTGAAGTTCGACGACGGTACCTATCTCGTCGCCGGAAAGAATCTGAGCGCATTCACGGACGAAGAAGAACGGGCGGTCCAGCTCGATCGCGTGGTCCCCTTCCTGCTCGCGAGTACGTTGAGGCAGCGTGGCGCACTTCACGATCCCGCACCGAACTGGACCGCGAAGGTCGTCGTCGACGGACGGCTCGTGACCGGCCAGAACCCGCAGTCGGCTTCCGGCGTGGGCGCCGCGATGCGTCATCTGTTGCTCACCCGTTCACGACAAGCCTGAAACTTCCCGATGGAGAAAGCGATGTATTCGATGCGCAAGCTCGCCGTTGCGGCAATCCTCGGCATTGCCGCATACGGCGCCCACGCTGCCAACGTGCTTGTGGTGTTGTCGGATTCCGACCACCTCGACCTGAAGGACGGCAAGGTCTTCGCGACGGGCTTCTACCTGAACGAGCTGATGCAGCCCGTCAAGGCGCTGCTCGATGCCGGCCACCAGGTGACCTTCGCGACGCCGGAGGGCAAGGCGCCGACGCTGGACGTCACGTCGGCCGACAAGATGTACTTCAACGGCGACGAAAACGCGATGCGCGACTACCGCGCGTTGCTCGACCGGCTGCAAATCACGTCGCGCGCGCACTCCCCGGTGATCAGCCTGTCGCGGGTGGAGCAGATCGGTTACGCGCACTTCGATGCCGTCTATGTTCCCGGCGGCCATGCGCCGATGCAGGACCTGTTGACCAGTGCCGCCGTCGGCAGATTGCTGGCCGACTTTCACGCGCGCGGCAAGACCACTGCGCTCGTTTGCCACGGCCCGATTGCGCTGCTGTCGACCCTGCCCGATGCGCCGGGCTTCACGCGAAAGCTCGCGGCGGGAAACGCGGGCGACGGCGACACGAAATGGATCTATGCCGGTTACCGGATGACGGTGATCAGCAACGCGGAAGAAGAGCAAGCCAAAGGGCTGCTCGGCGGCGGCGCGATGAAGTTCTATCCGCAGATCGAATTGCAACGCGCGGGTGGCGTTTATAGCAGCAACGAGGTGCCGTTTACCGCGCACATGGTGACCGATCGCGAATTGATCACCGGACAGAATCCGGCGTCGGCGCTGGACGTCGCCAGCGAAATGCTGAAGCGGCTCAAGTAATGCCGTGCAACGGACCGGCCGTGCTGGTTCCTCGATGAGTAAAGTAAAGGAGAAGCAAACCGTGGATCTGCAACTTGAAGGAAAAACCGCGATCGTCACCGGCGCCACCGCCGGCATCGGGATGGCGATCGCGCGTACATTGGCATCGGAAGGCGTCGCGGTCACGATCACAGGGCGGCAACGAGACAAGCTCGACGCAGCCGTCGCCGAGCTCTCTGCTGCCGCGCCGCGCGGCAGCGTACGCGGAATCGTCGCCGACGTAAGCGGTGAGCGAGGCGTCGCGGCACTGATCGGTGCACAGCCGGACACGGATATTCTCGTGAACAATCTCGGCTACTACGAAGCGAAGCCGTTCGCGGAAATCACCGATGACGACTGGTTGCGAATGATCGACGTCAACGTGATGTCGGGTGTCAGGCTGTCACGGCATTACTTTCCTCGCATGCTTGCGAAGAACTGGGGGCGTGTGATCTTCATGTCCAGCGAAGTCGGTGCGTTCACGCCGCCGGACATGGTGCACTACGGTGTCAGCAAATCGGCCCAACTCGCGGTCTCGCGCGGTATGGCCGAACTGACGAAGGGAACCGGCGTGACCGTCAACAGCGTACTGCCGTCCGCCACGCGATCCGAAGGCATCGTCGCGTATCTTCGGCAAACCGCGCCTCGGCCCGATATGACCGATGCGGAAATCGAATCGCACTTCTTCGGCACGTATCGTCCAAGCTCGCTGATCGCCCGCATGATCGAGGCCGACGAGATTGCCGCGATGGTGGCGCTGCTTGCCAGTCCTTTGGGCGCGGCATCCAATGGCGCCGCGGTGCGCGTCGAGGGCGGCACCTACCGGTCGATTCTCTGAGCCGCAGGCCGCTTGTGGGCGCACATGCCTGCGGCGCCGTCGACGCGCGCGTCTGGCCGGATACCGCGCGACGCGGTCGGCGGTAGCCGCCGCCGAGCAGCCGCTGGCTCCATCCGCCTTCAAACATATCCTCCGATTGCGGACGACATCGTTTCGTCAGCGGCTTCAAGCTTCCCGACCTCCTCCCCGCGCTATGCAAATCCGTACAACTTCGCCGGGTTCGTGACGAATATCCGCTGCTGCCAGTCCGGCCGCCCGATCCAGCCGGCGATCACGTCCAGCAAGCTTGCGTCGTCCGGCTTGTCCGTCTTCTGCGTCGGGTGCGGCCAGTCGGTGCCCCACAGCATGCGTTCCGGCGCCATGTCGATCAGCGCCTTCGCGACCGGCGCGACGTCGTCGTAGGCGGGCGCGCCCGTCCTGCTGTCGACGTACGGCCCCGACAACGTGATCCACGTATGGCCCTTTTCCACGAGGCGTTGCGCGGTACGAAACGCGGCCGACGACAGCCCGCCGGGCTGCGGCACATGCGCGATATGGTCGATGACGAGCGGGCAAGGCAGCGCTGCAAGATGCGGCTCCAGCTCCGGCAGCCGCGCACCCTGCACCACCAGCTCGATGTGCCATCCGAGGTTCGCGATGCGCGCGGCGAGCGGCGCCAGCATGTCGAGTGTCGTCGCACCCGGATAGCTGAGGTTGAAGCGGATCGCACGGATGCCGCCGCGATCGAGCATCCGAAGTTCGTCGTCGCTCACGGTACCGTCGACCACCGCCACGCCACGCGCGTCGGCGCCGAACTGCGCGATCGCCGCCAGCGTGCAGCGATTGTCTGTCCCGTACGTCGACGGCGTCACGACCACGTTGCGCTTCACGCCGATACGCGCCAGCACGCTTCGGTATTGCGCGACGGTCGCATTCGGCGGGCGCAGCGTCGTGCCCGGCGCGACCGGAAACCGGTCGTCGTAGACGTGCATGTGACAGTCGATCGCCCCGTCGGGCAACCGGAACGCCGGCCGTCCGGTGCCGCTCGACCACGTTTCGTCGGCCGCGGCCAGCCTCGGCAATGCAGCCGAAGCCAGCGCGGCGCCGGCGATCCGGAGGAATTCACGTCTCGCGATGCGCGCCATGATCAGATGGTCCCCGTCTTGCCGACCAGCTTGCCGGCCGCATGATTGCGCGTGAGCAGCAGCAGCGTCGCGACGCTCACGAGCGTGAGGATCGCGAGCGGCATCAATGCGAGCGCGTAGCTGCCCGTCGCCGCCTTCACCCACCCGTATACGTTCACCATCAGCCCGCCGCCGAGCAGGTTCGCGATGGCATTGACCGTCGCGAGCCCGGCCGCCACGGTGCTGTTGGACAGCATGTCGGTCGCGAGCGCCCAGAACGGGCCCTTGAACGAATACGCGCCGACCAGCACCGCGCAGAGCATGCAGATCGTGGGCAGCAGCGATCCGCTCAGCGACGTCGCGAACAGGCCCACGCCGATCAGCAGCATCGGCACGACCGTGTGCCAGCGGCGTTCGCCGAGGCGGTCCGAGCGCCGGCCCCAGTAAACCATCAGGATCGAGGCCACCGCGTACGGCACCGAGTTCAGCAGGCCGGTTTCCATGACGGTCAAGCCGAACGACTTCAGCAACTGCGGCTGCCACACGGACAGCGTGCTGCCTGCCGCGGAAGCACACGTGTCGACGAGCGCGAGGCACAGCACATAGCGGTTGCGGAACAGTTGCGCAAGCGGCAACGACGGCACCTTCTTGCGCGTCTTGTGGCCGGCGGCCAGCGCGTTCGAGAGCCACGCGCGCTCGTCGTCGTCGAGCCACCTCGCGTTCTCCGGCTTGTTCGTCAGCATGAACAGGCACGCGATGCCGAGCAGCACCGTGGGAATGCCTTCGAGGATGAACAGCCAGTGCCAGCCGCGCAGGCCCCAGACGCCGTCCATCTGCAACAGCAGCGCGGAGATCGGCGAGCCGATGAAGCTCGCGGCCGGAATCGCGACCATGAACGTCGCGACGATCCGCGCGCGGTACTGCGCGGGAATCCAGTACGACAAATACAGCAGCACGCCCGGGAAGAAGCCGGCCTCGGCCGCGCCCAGCAGGAAACGCAGCACGTAGAACGTCGTCGCGTTGTGCACGAGCGCGGTCGCCGCCGACACGATGCCCCACGTGATCATGATCCGCGCGATCCAGATTCGCGCGCCGTATTTCTGCAGCGCGAGATTGCTCGGCACTTCGAAAAAGAAGTACGAAATGAAGAACAGGCTGCTGCCGAAACCGAAGACCTGCGCCGACATCCCGAGGTCATGGTTCATCTGCAGCGACGCCATCCCCACGTTGCCCCGGTCGATGAAGGCAAGCAGGTAGCAGATCATCAAGAAGGGAATGAGTCGCCAGACGACCTTTCGTATGGTCCGGCGCTCGATCGCGGACGCTTCCATGAAACCGGCTTGCATGTTGTCTCCGTTTATTGTGCGCCTGAGCGCGTTCCTGTGAACCGTTGCCACGCGATGACCGCCACCACGCCGCACGCCAGCACGGCGGCCATGGCGGCGAAGGTGTGTCGCACGCCGAGCGCCTCCGATGCGCTGCCGACGAGCAGGTAACCGAACGGCATCGTGCCGTTGTAGGCCATGCCGTACATCCCGACGAGCCCGCCGCGCACGTGTTCTGGGCACTGCCGCTGAATCGTCGCGTTCGTCGACGTGGCCGCGAACGTGAGGCTGAAGCCGAGCGCGTAGAACGCGGGAATCGATCCTGCCGCATCGGTCGTCGCGGCCAGTACGGCCAGCGCGCCGACTGCCGTCCACGGCGCATACGCGATGAACCGGTGCGACGTGCGCGGCCCGAATGCCGACGACAGCAGCACCGCCGCGCTCAACGAGCCGGCGCCGGCGCACGCGAAGAACACGCCGGTAAAGCGCGCCGCGTCGTGAAAGCCCTGATCCGCGAGCAGCGGCACGAGCGTCTGGTAGCTGCCGGCGAACAGGCCGATGCACGCGAGAATCGGCAGATAGCGGGCCGAGAACGCATCGGACAGCACGTAGCCGACCGCGTCGCGCAGGCCGCTTTCCGTGCGCGACGGGCGGTCCACCGTCGCGGTCCGGATCGACCGCACGCACGCCGCCATGAAGCACAGCGCGAGCGCATAGATCGCGAACGACGTCCGCGGGCCGAGCGTCGGATAGACGAAGCCGGCGATGGTCGGGCCGACCATGCGCCCGACGTTGTAGACCATCGTGTTCATCGCGACCGCGTTGGACGTGTGCGTCGGATCCTGCAAGCTCGTCAGCAGCAGCACCTGCCGCGCCGGCGTTTCCACCGCGCTCGACACGCCGATCGCCAGCGCATGCGCGAGGATCAGCTTCACGCCGAGCAGGCCAAGCAGCGACAACGTGAAGAGGCTGCCCGTCAGCAGCAGCGACGTCGTCAGCACGCAGAGCGTCACGCGGCGCGCGTTGGCCGAGCCGATGCGGGAGCCCGCCACCGGTGCGACGATCAACTGCGGCCCGTACAGCAGGAAGTTGAGCAGCGCGAGGATCGCCGCCGAGCCGGACAGGTGATAGATCAGCAGATTCAGCGTGACGTTCTGCGTCCAGCTGCCGAGCACCGACGCGACCTGCCCGCTCAGGTAGCGCCGCAGCGATGCCTCCGTCAGCGCGGGAAACAGCCTGTTCACCCATCCCGCTTGCGTCGCCACGTTCATGACAGCGCCTTTCCGCGCGTTTCGGGCGCGAACAGCACGACCGCGGCCGCGGCGACGAACGCGACGATCGTCGTCGCGAGTCCGAGCACGAAGCCGCCCGACGTCGACGCCAGCGCACCGATGATCAACGGCGCGATGAAGCCGCCGAGCCGGCCGCCGTTGTATGCGAGACCCATGAAGAAGCCGCGCGATGCCGTGTTGCCGATGATCTCCGCGAGGAACGGGCCGGCACCCGCGAAGATGCCGTTCACGCTGAAGCCGGTCAGAAAGATCGCGGTCATCAGCAGCAACGGATTCGCCGACACGATATACACGCCGACGGCCAGCGCGCCGATCAGCAGGTAGCCCAGGAACATCGGCCGCCGGCCGAGCCGGTCGACCCATGCCGAGAACAGCAGGAACCCGGTGATCGCGCCGAACTGCAACGCCAGCACGAACTTCAGGCTATGCACGAAGTCGAGGTGCTTCACCGTGATCAGGAACGTCGGCGTCCACGTGAATACGCCCCAGTAGAGGTACTGCAGGAAGAAGATGAAGCAGAAGGCGGTGAGCAGGCCGCGCACGTTCGGCTTCTCGCGACTGGTCGGGCCGGGCTTGCGAGCCTGCGACTGCGCGTGCCTGCGTTCGAGCCAGATCGGTGATTCCGGCGTCTTGCGCGCGACCCAGAACAGGATGAAGAACGGCGACGCACCAATCAGGAACAGCAGACGCCAGCCGTCGCCGCCCAATCCGCCCTGCGTGGCGCCGACGATGCCCGAGATCGCGATCGCGAGAATCGCGCCGATCGGCAAGCCCATCTGCATCAGCGCACCGCCCTTGCCGCGCCGGCCCGGATGCCAGGTCTCCGCGATGAGCGCCGCGCCCGCGGTCCAGGTCCCGCCCATGCCGAGCGCGCCGAAAAAGCGCAACGTGGCGAACGCGTGCGCATCGGGCGCAAATGCGATCAGACCGGAAAACAGCGAGTAGATGCCGACGCAGAGCAGCGCGGTGCGCACGCGCCCGATCCGGTCCGACACGAAGCCGAACAGAATGCCGCCGATGATCTGTCCGGCCGCCGTGACGCTCGTGAACATGCCGAGTTGCGCCTTGTTCAGCCCGAACTGCAGCGCGAGCGTCGGCAGCAGCAGCGACAGCAGGAATGAGTCGTAGCTCTCGAACGTCCAGCCGAGCCCCGCGAGCGACAGCGAACGCCACTCGATACCGGTCACGCGCGTGAGCCCTTTTTCCGCGGCGGCGGCATCGATGTCCTGCGTCGCCACGGTTGCAGTCGTCTTCATGGGCTGTCTCCGGGAATCGCGACGCGATACGTCGAGGCGGCCGTCCGGCTGAACAGCGCGGCCTTTTCGTCGACCGACATCGCGGACGTGAGTCGTTTGAAGGCGTTCCACAGCACGCGATAGCCGAACATCCCCTTGTCGACGGGGAAGTTGCTTTCGAACATGCAGCGATCGACGCCGAAAAGCTCGACGCAGGTATCGAAATACGGCTGCCACGCGGCCGCCAGGTCCTGCGACGACGGCGGCAGCGCGCGCGCGGCGAAGTCGAAACCGAACACGGTCATGCCCGCGCCGCCGAGCTTCATGCGCGTGTTCGGCAACGCGGCGAGACGCGCGAGTTGCCGTTTCCACTGCGCATGCACTTCGGCACGCCGGCCGGCATGCGGCCCCACGCCGACGGGGCCGCCAAAATGGTCGATGACGACGACGTCCTCGGACGCGCGCGCGAGTTCGTACAGGTCGTCGAGCTGCGTGTGATAGACCCACGCGTCGAGCGACAGCCCGTAGCGGCCGAGCGTCGTCACGCCCTGCCTGAAAGCCTGCTCCGACATCCGGTCGCGCGGCGGCGTCACCGGGCTCGACCGCACGTCGGGGCTCGCATGCCACGCGAGCGGATTGCGGATGCCGCGCAATCGCCCGCCGGACACCTGCAGCATCGTGTCGAGCACCGCATCGAGTTCCGCGCCGAGCGACAGATCGGCGCCGCCGACGATGGCCTCGCAACAGCGCGTGGGGCCGTATGCGCCGCTGTCGAACATCGCGGCGATGCCGCTCGCGAATGCCACTTCGCCCACCGGCTTGAACGCCTCCGGCCCGCTTGCACGCAACATCGAGCGGCACTGCACGTAGACCGTCGACACGATCCGATGCCCGCCGCGCACGTCCGCGCCGAACTCGTCCGCGAGATAGCGCCCGGTCTGGCGGTCCCACAGGTGATGGTGGGCATCGACGATGGCGAGTTCGGGTTCGAGCACCGGCTCGTCGCGCAATGCGAGCCACTCGGGCCTGACCGGCAAATGGAGCGCGTGAACGGTCTGCATCGCACTCGCCTCAGAACTTCTGGCGCATGCCGATCACCACGCCCGTCTGGTTGTGATCGGGCGCGACCGTGCCATAGCCGTTCACGCCGAGCGCGGAGCCGCCCTTGTTGCGCGCGAACCCCGCCGTCGCATAGATATCGGTGCGCTTCGACAGCAGATAATCCGCACACAGCACGGCGAGCCACGGGTCGGCACTCGTCGAATGCACGTCCTGGTAATAGGCCGTCGCCGTGACCACGAACGCCGGCGACACCGCGTATTGCGCGCCGGCCCAGTACAGGTTCGCCGCGCTGGCTTCGGCGCCGTTCGCGACACGGATCGGGTTCGCCGGCAGGAACGCATTCGACGCACGAAGGTAGCGATAACCGGCGAATCCCTTCACCGGCCCGATCGCATACGACGCGGCCGCCGTGGCGCGCCGCTCGGTGCCCGTGTTGGTCGCGACGGTGTTGCTGTTGCGCTGCTCGTACGACACGCTCGCGGCGAGCGGCCCTTGCGAGAAAGTCAGCGCCCCGCTGAAGAAGCGGCCGGTGAGTTGCGCGCCCGGCACCTCGGCGCCGTACCCGGTGTCGTAGCGGGTGCTATACATGGCCTGCGCCGTCAGCGGACCGGACACGCCGGTGTACTTCACCGAGTTGTCGATGCGCGCGGCCGCCGCGTAGTCGACCGACAGCACCGAGTATCGCGACGACGCGCCCATCGGGTCGAAGGCCACAGCCTGTTCGTAAAAGAGCGCGTTCTGGCGGCCGAACGTCAGTTGCTGGCCCCGGTACGCCAGCCCGACCCACGCCTGTCGGCCGAAAATCCGCGACGTCGTGGCGGCGTTCGAACCGAGGCCTTTCGTCGACTGCGCGGTCGTGCCGTCATTGATGTTGAAGCCGTTTTCCAGCTGGAAAATGGCCTTCATGCCGCCGCCGAGATCCTCGACGCCCTTCAGTCCCCAGCGCGAACCGGACAGATTGCCGGACGCTTCGCGCGTCTGCGCGCCGCCGGTATTCGTATTGTTGATGTGCTCGATACCGACGTCGGCAATGCCGTACAGCGTGACGCTGCTTTGCGCATGCGCGGCAGCGCACCACGAGGCCGCGCTCGCGACGGTGACGGCGCCGAGCACGAAGCGGAGTTTCGGGCGGGAATGCTGGCTGGCCTGATTCGACGACATGAAGTCTCCAAACTGTTTTTTGTGGGTGGGTGTTCTGGCGAAAGCAAATTCACGCCTCGCGGACGGCAGGCGCTTCGCCGGCGCCCGAGCCCGGATCGCCGAGCCATGCGATGGTCAACGCGCCGAGCAGCAGCACACCCGACACGGCGATGAGCGGCGCGGTGAAGCCGCCGGAGAATTGCTTGAGCGCACCGATCATTGACGGCCCGACGAAGCCGCCGAGATTGCCGACCGACACGATCAACGCGAGTCCGCCCGCGGCGGCCCGGCCGGTGAGGAATCCCGACGGGATGGCCCAGTAAGTCGCCTGGAACGCGAGGATTCCGCTCACCGTGACGCACAGTGCGATCAGCTTGAAAACCGGCGCATGAATGAAGGTGCTCGCACACAGCGCCACGGCCGCGACGGCCAGCGCACCGGCGACATACGGAATCCGGTTGGCCGCGCGATTGGCGAGACGCGCCCACCAGAGCATCACGCCGGCGCCGATCGCATACGGAATGGCCGTCAGCCAGCCGACCACCGCGTGTTCGACGCCGAACTGCTTGATGATCTGCGGCATCCACAAGCCGACGCCGAGCGAGCCGACGATCCCGCAGAAGTTGACGAACGCGAGCACGAACACACGCCAGTTCGTCATCGCGTCGCGCAGTGTGCTGCCGTGCTTCGCGCCGATGTCGCGCTGCTCGAACGCGAGGCGCTTCGCGAGCGACGCCTTCTCTTCGTCATTGAGCCACGCGGCTTTCTCGGGACGGTCGGCCAGCACGAACAGGCACGCGATGCCGAGCATCACCGCAGGGACGCCTTCGATCAGCAGCAGCCATTGCCAGCTGCGCAGCCCATGCAGGCCGCCGAGTTCGAGTAGCGCGCCCGAAATCGGCGAGCCGATCATGTTCGCGACGGGAATGCCGACGAGGAAGGCGGCCGTCACCTTCGCACGCCACTTGCCGGGAAACCAGTGCGTGAAATACAGGTAGATGCCGGGCGTGAATCCCGCCTCGGCGAGCCCGAGCAGAAAACGCGCGGCCGCAAAGCTCTTCGGTCCGACGACGAACGCCGTCGCCATCGAGAACAGGCCCCACGTGATCATGATTCTCGCGATCCATACGCGCGCCCCGACCTTCTGCATGATCAGGTTGCTCGGAATCTCGAACAGGAAATAGCCGATGAAGAACAGGCCTGCACCGACACCGAACTGCTCGGCCGTCAGACCGAGATCCTTGTTCATCGTGAGCGCCGCGAAACCGACGTTGGTCCTGTCGAGATAGCTGATCACGTAGCAGACGAAGATGAACGGCAGAATGCGCCGGAACGCCCTGGCGAGCGTGCGCTCGCTGGCCGCGTAATCGTCGCCGGCAAGCTGGGCCGAGGACGGTGCGTCGGCGCGCGGTGCGTCGTCGCCGGCACGCAGCGCGTGCGAAATGGTCATGCTTGTCTCCTTCGTCGCGCGGCTGGCGGCGCGATCTTTCGGCATGCGGGCGGGAAGCCGACGCGCGGCTTCCCGGCTCGTGGATCTCAGTCCTGCTTCACTGCCCGTTTCGCGGCCTGTTTCGGCAGCGGGCCGGCAATACTCATGTCCGCTTTCAGGACGGAACCGGACGTCGATTCGGTGATGAAGAGCGTCTTCATGTCCGGGCCGCCGAAGCACACGCTCGTGAGCGACGCCCCTTTCGGTCCGGTCAGGATCTCGACGGGCTCCGCGCAATGGTTGAGCACCCACACGCGGCCAAGCCCCGGATTCGCGACGAACAGGCGGCCTTCGAGATCGACGGTGAGGCCGTCGGGACCGCTCGGTCCGTACGACGTGAAGAACTGGCTGACCTTGCTGACCGACCCGTCGGCCTGCAGCGGCATACGCCACACGGCATTGCCGCGCGTCATCGCGACGAACAGCACCTTCTCGTCGCGCGACAGGACGAGCCCGTTCGGGCTCGGGCAGGTGCCGAGCAGCATGTCGAGCTTGCCGTCGGGCGACAGCCGATACACGCGGCCCGTCGGATCGTGCAGCCCGGTCTGCCCCTGATCGGTGAAATAGAGGTTGCCGGCCGAGTCGAACGTCAGGTCGTTCACGCCCTTGAAGCGCTCGGTGTTGCGGCGCTCGAGATGCGGGCGAATTTCACCTCGCTCGATATCGAGCAGCATCAGGCCGTTCCGGTAGTCGGTGATGATCAGGTGCGATGCGTCGAAGCGCTTCATCCCGTTGGGCTCGCCGTCGTATTCGACGACGAGATCCCAGTCGCCCGACGGCGAAATGCGGAAAATGCGCCCGTGCGGAATGTCGGTGACGAACAGATAGCCGTCCGGGTCCCAGACCGGCCCTTCGAGAAAGGAGTCCGTGACCATGCCGCCGCGATTCGCGCGCGCCCATTCCGTGCGGACGTCCGGCTTGCGAAACTTCTCCGGCATGCGCGTGAACACATCGGCTTCGCGCACGTCGGGACTCGTCAGATAAAACATGCGTACCTCGATGTCCAGGGTTCAAGCCGCGCTGTGCGCGCGTTCGTCGAGCACCGCGAGAACGTTGGCGGCCGCGCCCTTGCCCATGTTCACGTACGCGGCATCGCTCACGCCGCCGACATGCGGAGACAGAATCACGTTGGGGATCTGCTGGAACGGGTGCGGCACCGTCATCGGCTCGACATCGAAGCTGTCGAGGCCGGCCGCGCGCAATTGGCCGCTCGCCAGCGCGTCGGCAAGCGCGGCTCCGTCGATCAAGCCACCGCGTGCGGTATTGACGAGAATCGCGCCGCGCTTGAAACGCGCGAACGTGTCGCGGTTGAGCATCCGGCGGTTGTCGGCCGTCAACGGGCAATGCAGCGACACGACGTCCGACTCCGCGTACAGCGTGTCGAGCGCCACGCGCTTCACACCCGCGGGCGCTTCCTTCGCGAACGGATCGAACGCGAGTACCTTCATGCCGAACGCCGCACCGATCGCGGCCACGCGCCGGCCGATCGCGCCGAGTCCGACGAGGCCGAGCGTGCGCCCGTCGAGTTCGACGGACTTGTGCGTCGCCTTGTCCCAATGGCCCTCGCGCATGCGGATATCGAGCTGCGGAACCGACTTCGCACACGCGAGCAGCAACGCCCATGCGTGCTCGGCGACGGCGGCCGCATTCGCGCCGACCGCGGCGCGCACCGCGATACCGCGTGCGGCAGCCGCGTCCTGATCGATCACGTCGATGCCGCTGCCGTGCTTCGAAATCACCTGCAGGTGCTCGGCGGCGTCCATGATGCGGGCGTTGATCTTGCCGTACCGGACGATGATCGCGACCGGCTTGTGCTCGATGCAGAGCGCTACGATGTCGTCCTCGGTCGGTTGCTTGCCGGCGAACACGACGTCGAACTGCGCAAGCATCTCGAGCGCTTGCGGCGCCAGGTCGGCGGCGGTCACGAGGACCACGGGCTGATGCGAAGCGGTCTGCATCACAGCGCCTCGCCTTCGGCCAGCATGCCGGCCGCGCGCAGTTCCTTCTCGATCCAGCCCGGACGAAGATCGCCCTTGTGGATCGCAGCGATACGCGCGGTTTCGAAGTCGAGCTTTTTCTGCGCGAGATCGACGATGCGCGCGACGTCGGCGCGTGCAATGACGACGACGCCGTCGGCGTCGCCGACCACCAGGTCGCCCGGATTGACCGTCGCGCCGCCCAGCGAGATCGGCGCATTCACGCGCCCCGCGATGCTTTTGGTCGGGCCGCACGGATTGAGGCCGGCCGAGAAGATCGGGTAGTCGCCGTTGGCCAGTTCGTGCGCGTCGCGCACCGCGCCGTCGATGACGATGCCGGCGATGCCGCTCGCCTTCGCCTGCGCCGCCATGATTTCGCCAAGCAGCGCGCACGAGATGTCGCCCTTGCCGTCGACCACGACGACGTCGCCTGGCTTCGCGACGGCGAGCGCCGCATGGATCGCCAGGTTGTCGCCCGGACGGACTTCGACCGTGACTGCGGGGCCGGCGACCTTCATCTTCGGCGACAGCGGCCGCACGCGGCCATGCACCGTGCCGCGGCGGCCCGCGACGTCGGCGAGGATCGCGGCCTGGTAACGCGCGGCCGCCTGAACGAGTTCCGGCGAGATGCGTTCGATGTCGCGATTGATCGGAGAAGTACTGACGGATGGCTTGCTCATGACTCGACCTCGGGTTGTGCGTTGTACTATGTACAACACTGGTGTACATAGTGAAATCACTATAACGAGACAACCCATACCAGGGCACTGGCGTTTACCCTTTTACGTGGTAAACCAGCGTTTTACTCTGTAAAATATCCGTTGTGTGTCGACGGGAGAGAAGGAATGGGAAATGACGGCGTGGTTGCCGTGGAAAAGGCGCTTTCGCTGCTGGACTGCTTCAAGCCGGGCGCCGAATCGCAGTCGCTCGCGACACTGTCGCAAGCCTCCGGCATGCACAAGACGACGGTCTATCGGCTGATGAACTCGCTGGAGCGAATGGGCTATGTCGTGCGCGCGCAGTCCGGCAACTATTCGCTTGGGCACCGCGTGCTGTACCTCGGCAAGCTGTACGAGCAGTCCTTCCATCTGTCCACGGTGGTCGAACCGGCGCTGCATGCGCTGGCCGCGCTGACGAAGGAAAGCGCATCGTACTACGTGCACGACAACGGGCAGCGGCTTTGCCTGTTTCGGGTCGAGCCGTCCGAAGGCCTGCGTGAAACGCGGCTCGCGGGCACGATGCTGCCGCTCGACGACACGGCCATCAGCCAGGTGATCCGTTTCTGGGGGCTCGGCGAACCGATCTATGACAAGCCGCCCGCACTGCCCCTCTTCACCGCGGGTGCACGCGATGTGCACACCGCAGCGTTCGCGGTGCCGGTCTTCGGCGCCGGCGACAAGTTCATGGCGGCGCTGACGCTGTCCGGTCCTGCGTCGCGCCTCAGCGTCGCGCACGAGTCGGGTGAACTGGATCGACCGCAGCTGGATGCGGCCGCCGATCTATCGCGGAAGCTGGGCGCGAGTGTCGCGCTCTGCGAGAACGTCTACGGCATCTGATCGCCGCTTCCGCAACGGCCGAGCAGCAGGCGCAGCGGCACGTCGTCGCGGCGCGACGGGTCGACGATCAGCGCCGCGCGCCGCCTGCGCGACCCATTCGGTACGCATCCCGCCCGGCTCGAGCATGCACACGCGCACGCCGAACGACGCGGCTTCCTACGCGGAATTTTTCACCGTGATAAGCGTTTTTAAACAGGGTTAGTACGAACGCCCGCATGACGCGGGCGGCGTTCCTTACGCATGCGTCGAGCGCGGCCGGTCGTTCGTCAGCACAACCGCATGGCCGGTGGACATCGAACGTGACTGGAAGTCCTCGCCGCGCGATTCGCGCGACGCGATCACCGCGACGAACGCCGGCAGCGCCATCAGGATCGCGTAGCCGGCGACAAAGATCGCCGAACCCGTATAGCTGACGAGCAGCGTGCCGACGATCGGCGCGATCGATCCGCCGAGCACCGATGCAAGCTGATAGCTGGTCGACAGCGCGGTGAAGCGCACGCGCGTCGGAAACAGTTCGGCCATGTACGCGGCCATCGGTCCGAGAATGATCCCGTGGCACGTCAGGCACGCGATCAACGCCAGTTGCAGATGAACGTAGTCGCTGCCTGGCGACAGCGTGAACAGCGAACAACCGGCGATCGCCGCGCCGAGCAGGCCGGCGATCAGCACCGGGCGCCGTCCGATCCGGTCCGACACGTGCGCGGCAATCAGGATGACGACGACCTCGATCGCCGACGCCCACATCAGCGCGGACAGTGCCTGCGGTCTGCTGAAGTGCAGATAGCCGGTCGCGAGTCCGAGCGCGAACGTCGAAAACAGATACAGGAACGTGTTCTCCGCGGCTTTCACGAAGAACGCACGCGCCATTTGCCGCCCGTTGCTCGCGCAGGTGTCGCGCAGCGACGCGCGCTCGACCGTCTGGTGCGCGGCCGACAGCTCGGCGAACGCCGCCGATTCCTCGACGCGCCGGCGCGTCCAGAAGCCGACGATCACGAGCAGCGCGGAAATGAAGAACGGAATCCGCCACGCCCAGTCGACGAATGCGGCATCGCCGTAGAATCGCTGCACCATCCCGATCACGAACGCGGTCAGCACGTTCGCGAGCGGCCCGGCGAACATCGTGAAGCTGGTCCAGAAGCCGCGCTGCGCGCCGGGCATCGACTCGGCGATCATCAGGATCGCGCCGGTCGCTTCGCCGCCGACCGCGATGCCCTGCACGATGCGCAGCAGCACGAGCAGCAGCGGCGCCGCGATGCCGATCGACGCATAGGTCGGCAGCAAGCCGACGCAGAACGTGCTGATGCCCATCATCAGCAGACTGACGACGAGCGTCTTGCGGCGGCCGATGCGGTCGCCGATCATCCCGAACACGATGCCGCCGAGCGGCCGCGCGACGAAGCCGACGGCGAACGTCGCGAGCGCGAGCAGCGTGGCGGCGAGCGGATTGCCGACGACGAAGAACTGCTTGTCGAACACGAGCACCGCACACGCGGCGAACGCGAAAAAGTCGTACCACTCCAGCGTGGTGCCGACGGTACAGGCGAACATCAGGTTGGCACGCTTCTTCATCGCGCATGTCTCCGGTTTTTTTGTGGTTTGCGTGGGGCGAGCGACGCCGCGGCGACGCCCGTGGATTCAGAGTTCGAGCACGAGCCGCTCGCCGCCGCACGCGCGCGAACAGCAGGTCATCATGCGATCGTGCGCGTCGCGTTCGGCGCGCGTCAGCACGCTGTCGCGATGATCGACGCGGCCGGCCAGCACCCGCACTTCGCAGGATCCGCACAGCCCTTCGCGGCAGTCGCTCTGCACGTCGATGTTCGCGTGCTGCAATGCGTCGAGCACCGTCTGGTTCGCCGCGACCGTCAGCGTGATGCCGGAATCCTTCAGTTCGACTTCGAACGGGCGCTCCTTCGATGGGTCGAGGGCCGCACGCGTCGACACGAAATGCTCGACACGCAGCGCATCGCGCGGCCAGTGCGCGCAACTCGCTTCGAGCGCATCGAGCATCCGCGCGGGGCCGCACGCGTAGATGCGCGTGTCGTCGGCCGGCTGGGCGAACAGCGCGCGGAAGTCGTTGCGCGAACCTTCGTCCGACACGTAGACGTGCAGACGCTCGCCGTGCAGCGCCGTGAGCGCGTCGAGCAGCGCCATCGACGCGCGTCGTGCGCCGCTATAGTGGATCTCGTAGTCGATGCCGCGCACCTTCGCTTCGCGCGCCATCGCGCTGATCGGCGTAATGCCGATGCCGCCCGCGACGAAGATCGCCTTGCCGGCGTCGGTCGCGAAACGGAAGTGATTACGCGGCCCGCGGATCTTCAGCACGTCGCCGGCGCGCAGATTCGCATGCACCCATGCCGATCCGCCGCGGCCCTGCGCTTCGTGCAGCACCGCGATCTCGTACGCGTCGCGCTCGGCCGGGTCGCCGCACAGCGAATACTGGCGCGTGATGCCGGTATCGCCGCAGATCACGTCGATATGCGCGCCGGGCGTCCAGCGCGGCAGCATGCGGCCGTCGCCGGACACGAGGCGGACCTGCGCGACGCGATCCGCGCACCTCGACACGCGCTGTACCTTCACCACGCGACTCACCGCGTGCGACGACGGCTCGCCGATGCGCACCGCCGTGCGCGCGCGCAGCGCCGACGGGTCGCGGCGCTCGGGATTCGCCGCCGGATCCCATTCGACATACAGGTGCTCGGGGCCGCGGAACGACGTGTTCGGCACATACGTGAAGCGCTGTTCCGCCAGCTTCATATGCGGCAGACGGCGCGTGAATTCCTCGAGGAAGATCTGCATCTCCATGCGCGCGAGATTCTTGCCCATGCACTGATGCGACCCGTAGCCGAACGTGAGCTGATCGCTCGCATTCTCCCGGCGGATGTCGAACAGGTCCGCATCCGCGAAGCGCGCTTCGTCATGATTCGCGGACGACGTGACGATCAACAGCTTCGAGCCGGCGGGCACCGCGACGCCGCCGATCGTGACGTCCTTCGTCGCGAGCCGTCGCCACGCGGCGACCGAGCCGTTGTGGCGCAGGCACTCCTCGACCGCGTTCGGGATCAGCGACGGGTCGTCGCAGATGTCGCGCCACGCATCGGGATGCTGCAGCAGCAGCTTCATCGCATTGGCCGTCGCGTTCGCGGTCGTCTCGTGCGCGGCGACGATCCCCGCCATCATCATCGAGTGCAGATACGAATCGGTGATCACGTCGGGCAGCGTCTTCTGCTTGCGGATCCCGTACTGCATCCAGCCCGGCCCGGACGGATCCTCGCGCATCTTGTCGAGCACCTTGCCCGCGAACTGCCAGAACTTGCCGACCGCATGCGCGACCGCGACCTGCTCCTCCGGTTTCGGACGGCCCCACGTGTTGATCGTATGGGCGATCGAGTATTCGCGCAGCGTGTCCATGTCCTCTTCCGGCACGCCGAGAAAGTGCAGCGCGACGGTCAGCGGCACCTCCCACAACATCTGGTCGACCAGATCCGCGCGGCCGTCGTCGATGAAGCGGTCCACGTATTCGCGCGCGAGCCGGCGCACCATCGGTTCGTGACGCTTCAGCGCTTCGGGCGTGAACGGGTCCAGCAGCGCACGGCGACGCGGCATGTGCGCGGGCTCGTCCTCGTTGACGAGCGTGCGGTTCAGCGCGAAGCCGTACGACGCGAGCACCGCGTTCGCCTCGGCGCCCGTCGGGGTGATCTTCTCCAGCGCGATCGACGGACTGAACGTGAGGTTGTCGCGAAAGATGGCCTTGATGTCGTCGTAGCGCGTGACGATCCAGTACCCCAGCTTCGGGCTGTAAAACACCGGCTCCCGCTCGCGCGCCCAACGGACGTATTCGGGCGGATCCTGCTGGTAACCGTCGTCGAACGGATCGAACGCGGCCGCGGCCGCGCTGACCGGGCACCCGTTCGGCGCGGTCGCCGCTGCCGGCGCAGGATGAAACGGACATTTCGACGACGCGTGATGCTCGATGGCGGACATGATTGACTCCGATGCGATGATTTAGCGTAAATCTAATACGCATTGCGTAATCGCAGGACTGGGGTAAACCTTGGCGGTCCGCCGTCGGCGGCCGTCGGGCTAGAATCCGCCGTATGAAAAAAATCACCGGAACGAAACAGACCGCACCCGCCGAGCGGGACCGCAGGCAACGCGTTCAATCCGCGTCGACCGGCCTTCTCGTGCTGAAGGAACTGGCGGCATCGGGCGGCCGCGCGACACTGACCGCGCTCGCGGCACGGCTCGACGAGAATCCCGCGAAAGTGCACAGATATCTGGCGAGCCTGATGGAAGCGTCGTTCGTCACGCAGGATCGCGGCACGCAGCAGTACGTGCTCGGACCGCAATGCATCTCGATCGGGCTCGCCGCGATGCGGATGGCCGACCCGATACGACTCGCCGAGCCGTCGCTGGTGCGCCTGCGCGAGCGCCTCGAAGTGACGTGCTTCGTCGCGATCATGGGCAACCGCGGGCCGACGATCATGCGGTTCGAGGAGCCCGGCCTGCCGGTGACGGTCAACGTGCGCGCGGGCTCCGTCATGTCGTTGCTGTGGTCGGCGACGGGCCGGCTGTTCCTCGCGCTGCTCGACGAACCTCGCGTGCGGAAACTCGCGGAAGAAGAGCTTGCATCGGCGCCGGCCGAATTGCGCGCCCAGCTCGACCGACGCGATCCGGTCGGCAAATTGCAGCGCGAGATCCGCGCGGCCGGCCTCGCCAGCGTCCGCGACACGAACCTGAAGGGCATCAGCGCGGTGTCGGCAGCGCTATTCGACGCAAACGGGCATATGTGCGGCGCACTCACCGCGCTGGGCGCCACGGGCGGCTTCGACGCGTCGATCGACGGGCCGGTCGCGACGGCGCTGCGCCACGAGGCCACGCTGATCAGCGCCGAGCTCGGGTACACGGGCTGACCCCGTCGCCGCTACGGCGTCCGCGGATCCGCCCGGACGCCGGCTCGCCCTCCGCTTGATTTTTGAGACGAACGGTCTATTATTCGGCCATGGACACGCGCACCGATCCGCCGCGCCGCCGCGGCCGGCCACCCAAGCAGCACGACGACCTCGTCGCCACGCGCGACATGCTGCTGCGCACCGGGCTCGAGATCCTCACCGAAAAGGGCTTTTCGGCCACCGGGCTCGACGAGATCCTCGGGCGCGCCGGCGTGCCGAAAGGCTCGTTCTATCACTACTTCGACAGCAAGGAAGCGTTCGGCCTCGAACTGATCGACCGCTACGCCGAGTTCTTCGCCCGCAAGCTCGACCGCCATTTCAGCCAGCTGGAACGCTCGCCGCTGGCGCGCGTGCGCGCGTTCGTCGACGACGCCCGCGACGGCATGGCCCGCCATGCGTACCACCGCGGCTGCCTGATCGGCAACCTCGGCCAGGAAATGGGCACGCTGCCCGAGAGCTTCCGCGCGCGTCTGCGCGCGACGTTCGAAGACTGGCAGCGCCGCCTCGCCGAATGCCTGGCCGACGCGCAGCAGGCGGGCGAACTGGCGGATGCCGCCGCCCCCGCCGAGCTGGCCGCATTCTTCTGGATCGGCTGGGAAGGCGCCGTGCTGCGCGCGAAGCTCGAACGCAGCGACCAGCCGCTCGCGCTGTTCGCGCAATTTTTCTTCAATGGATTGCCTCGCCGCTGAATTTTTTTACCATTAACTAGACGATCGGTCTAGAAAGGAGGACGGATGTTCCAGGGCATCGTGATCGACAAGGACGAGACCGGCCAGCACGTGAGGCTGCACACGCTGGACGACGCGCAGTTGCCGGCCGGCAACGTGACGATCCGCGTGGGCTATTCGACGCTGAACTACAAGGACGGGCTGGCGATCACCGGCAAGAGCCCGGTCGTGCGCAAGTTCCCGATGGTGCCGGGCATCGACCTGGTCGGCGAAGTCGAAGCGAGCACGCACCCGGATCACCGTCCGGGCGACCGGGTCGTGCTCAACGGCTGGGGCGTCGGCGAAACGCACTGGGGCGGCCTCGCGCAGAAGGCGCGGGTCGACGGCGACTGGCTGGTGCCGCTGCCGTCCGCGTTTTCGCCGCAACAGGCGATGGCCATCGGCACGGCCGGCTACACCGCGATGCTGTGCGTGATGGCGCTGGAACGGCACGGCGTGCGGCCGGACGACGGCGAGATCGTCGTGACCGGCGCGGCCGGCGGCGTGGGCAGCGTCGCGACGGCCCTTCTCGCGCGACTCGGATACCGGGTCGTCGCCGTGACGGGCCGCCCGGCCGATGCCGACTATCTGCGGCAACTCGGCGCGGCCGAGATCCTGGATCGCGCGTCATTCAGCGTACCCGGCAAGCCGCTCGGCAAGGAACGCTGGGCCGGCGCCGTCGACGTGGCCGGCAGCCACGTCCTCGCCAACGTGTGCGCGACCACGCGCTACCGCGGCGTGGTGACGGCCTGCGGCCTCGCCGCCGGCATGGACTTCCCCGCGACCGTCGCGCCGTTCATCCTGCGCGGCGTCACGCTCGTCGGGATCGACAGCGTGATGTGTCCGCGCGCCGAGCGGCTGGAAGCCTGGCGCCGGCTCGCGTCCGATCTCGACGTCGAGAAGCTGGGCGCCATCGGCCATCAGGTCGGCCTGAGCGACGCCATTCCGCTGGCGGCGGAACTGATCGACGGCAAGGTGCGCGGCCGCATCGTCGTCGACGTCAATGCCTGATCGCCCTTCGTGCCACTTTATCCAGGAGACCTCATGACTGCTCCAGACAACGCCCCCCGTCAGCCGCTTTCCCGTGCCGGCGCTCGAAGACCTGCCCGACGACATTCGCGCACGCATCGCGGCCGTCCAGGAAAAATCGGGCTTCGTCCCGAACGTGTTCCTCACCCTCGCGCACCGCCCGGACGAGTTTCGCGCGTTCATGGCGTACCACGACGCGCTGATGGACAAGCCGGGCAACCTCAGCAAGGCCGAACGCGAGATGATCGTCGTGGCCACCAGCGCCGCGAACCAGTGTCAGTACTGCGTGATCGCGCACGGCGCGATCCTGCGCATTCGCGCGAAGGACCCGCTGATCGCCGACCAGGTCGCCACCAACTACCGCAAGGCCGACCTCACCGCGCGCCAGAAGGCGATGCTGGACTTCGCGATGAAGGTGTCGCAGGCCGCGCATCAAGTGGGCGAACCGGACTTCGACGCGCTGAAGACGCACGGCTTCACCGAAGACGACATCTGGGACATCGCGGCGATCTCGGCCTTCTTCGGGATGTCCAACCGCCTCGCGAACGTGACGAACATGCGGCCCAACGCGGAGTTTTACGCGCTGGGCCGCTGACGGCCTCGAGCGCGGCGAGCGCGACCTCGTCGCCACGGAAAGCCGGCGTACGCGCGTCCGGCCTTCCGTGCGTTGCGGCAGGAAATGCGCCGCGGCCGGATGGCCGCGGCACGCGCGCTCAATCCCGCAGTTCCCGCGCGATCGCGCTGTAGAACACCGACGCTTCGAGCGGCAGCGTATCGAACGACGGCTCCGCCTTCGGCCACGTCGACCATTGCACGATCACGAGATGCTCGGCGCGATTGACCATGATGACCTGACCGAAGATGCCGAGCGCCCACAGCGAACCGCGCAACGACGCCGCGGGCGTCGGGTCCGTGCCCTTCGCATCGACCGGCACCGCGTTGTTCCACCACTGGTAGCCGTAGATGCCGTCGGGATGCCCGGCCGACACCGACTGCCGCGCCTGCGTCCAGTCCGACGCCTGGTCGAGCCAGCCGTCCGGCAAAATCCGCGTGCCGTCGGGCAGCTTGCCGCCACCCAGCACGAATTCACCGAAGCGCCCCCAGTCTTCCAGCGTCGCATTGAAGCCGTGCGCGCCGACGTCGTGCCGCCCTGCGCGATACGCGTGCCACACACCGTCGCTCGCCATCCCGTACGGCTTCCAGATCGTCTTTTCGAGATAAGCGGCGAGCGACATGCCGGTCGCGCGCTCGAGCACGTCGCCGAGCAGCCACGCACCGCCGGAACTGTACGACCAGGTCTGCCCGGGCGGATGCGCGCGACCGAGCCCCTTGACCAGCGTGCGCACGCACGCGTACGTGCCGGGCCGCGCCTCGCATTGCGTGAGCTTCGCGAAATCGGAATCCGGATTCGTGTAGCTCTCGTTCCACGCGACGCCGGACGTGTGCTGGATCAACTGCTTCAGCGTCACGCCGTCCCACGCGGTGCCCTTCAGGTCCGGCTCGTAATCGGTCACGCGATCGTCGAGCGACTTGATCTTCCCTTCCCGCAACGCGACACCGACGAGCGTCGACACGACCGACTTGCCGACCGAGCGCGACGTCCACAACGTCGTATCGGTGTTGCCGTCGCCCAGATACTTGTATGCGATCTTGCCGTCCTTCAGCACCAGCAGGCCGGCCACGTCCTGATGCTTCAGGTAGTCCTTCAGCGTGTAGCGCTTGCCGTGCACTTCGTACGACACGTCGGTCAGCATGCGGGCGGCATCGACCAACGGCGTGGCCGCGCGATGGTGGAACACGTCGCCCGGATAGTTGCGATAGTCGTTGCGAAAGCCGATCACGCGATCCGGCTGGCTCCACGTCAGCATCCGCTTCGGGTCGGGCAGCGTCGCGTCGAACGGCGCGGGGCACGTGGCGAGCGCGACGCCGCCGCACGTCGCGGCGGCCGGCGCCGCGGCAGACGACGCGACTTGCGCGAACGACGCCGTCGCCGCGCTGCCCGCGACGACCGCCGCCGCGAGCGCGATGCCGAATGAACGATCGAACCTCGGTTTCATGGGTGTCCTTGTCGACGATGTCCGGTCGCGCCTGCGCAAGAAAGTTTCCGCCGCACGGCCCGAACGTTTCAGAGGGCGGCGCCATCGTCACCGGCGTCCGACGCGCGGCATACGCGCGTCGATCACGCCCACGGCGGCTCCCGCATCGCGCCCTCAAAACCAGTATCGAGTGCGCGCGTCGACGAGGCAAAACGGCACATGTGGGAAAATCCCCCGCATCCGCCGGAAGGGACATCATGGGCGCACTGACTTACTCGCTCGCGCAGATCGAGGCGTTCGCGTGCATTGCCGAACACGGCAGCATCACGAAGGCCGCCGCGCATCTCGGCAAGGACCGCTCGACCGTCAGCGAGCTGCTGGAATTCTTCGAAATCGAACTGGGCTTTGCGCTGTTCGCGCGCAGCGGACGGTCGCTGTCGCTGACGTCGGAGGGCGAGCGCCTGCAACGCCAGGCGCGCCTGCTGCTGCGGCAGGCGCAGGCGTTCGGCGCCGCGGCGAAAGGCGTGCCGTCCGGCATCGCCGACGCGATCCGCATCGCCTACGATCCGTTCGTGCCGCGCACGCTGCTGCATGCGCTGATCGACGATCTCGCCGCGTCGGGCATCGACGTCAGTACCTGGAGCGCGTCGCGCGACGAAGCCGAGGCGGCGCTCGTGTCCGGCGCCGCGCAGGTCGCGATCAGTCTCGCGCGCAACCGGTTCGTCGCGGCCGAGCTCGAATGGCGGGCGGTCGGCGCGATCGAGATCGGCTTTTACGCGTCGGCCGACCTGTTTCCGGCCACCGGGTCGCCGGTCACGGTCCCCGCGCTCGCCGCGAAGCCGCAGGTCGTGATGCACCGCTCGCTGGGCACGCAGTTCGCGCAACTGCTGCAGGTCTCGGACCGGCTCGTGTACGCGAACGAACTCGAAACCGTGCGTCACCTGCTTCAGCACGGCCATGGCTGGGGCTTCCTGCCGACGCATTTCGACGCCGGGCGCTGGCCGTCCGTCACGCGCATCGACACGGAGGTCGGGCACGGCAGCCTTGTCCATTCGATCGTCGCGGTGTGGAAGCCCGGCACGTGGAACCCGTCGCCGATCCTCGAAGCGATCGACGCCGCCGGCGCGGCATGGGAGAAAGCCGCGCAGCGGCAGCACGGCGCGCGCTGAACGCCACGCGCCGTGCTGCCGATCGCCGTTAATCGATCGCCTTCAACGCATCGAGCCCGTCCGGCAGCTTCGCGTCCGGAAACTGCGTCGACAACGTGGCGTCCCGCCACCGCGCCGCCTCTTCCGCGCGCTGCCGCTCCGCCTGCTCGCAGACGAACAGCGCATCGCCGCCGAGCAGCAGGCGCAGCGGCACGTCGTCGCGGCGCGACAGGTCGACGATCAGCGCCGCGATGCGTGCGGGGTCACCGATTTCATGGCCGCCATACGCGCCGAGCAGGTCGAGAATCTTGCCGACCGACGGCTGATAGTCGGGCAGCAGATCGTCGAGGCCGCGCTTCGCCTGCGCGGCCCATTCGGTACGCATCCCGCCCGGTTCGAGCGTGCACACACGCACGCCGAACGGCGCGACTTCCTTCGCGAGCACGTCGCTGAACCCGCCGACCGCCCACTTGGCGGCCTGATACGCGGACAATCCGGGCGTCGACGTGCGCCCGCCGACCGACGACACCTGGAAGATGTGCCCCGCACGCTGTGAGCGCATCGTCGGCAGCACCGCGCGCGTGAGGTTGATCACGCCGAACAGGTTCGTTTCGATCTGGTCGCGGAAAGCGTTGGCGCTCATCTGCTCGAACGGCGCCGTGTGGCCGTAGCCCGCGTTGTTCACCAGCACGTCGATGCGGCCGAACGCCGCGCGTGCCGTCGCGACGGCCTGCGCGGCCGCGGCTTCGTCGGTGACGTCGAGTTCGACCGGCAGCAGCCGGTCGCCATACCGTTCGGCCAGATCGGCCAGTCGCGCCGGATCGCGCGCGCCGGCCACCAGCCGGTCGCCCGCCGCCAGCACCGCTTCCGAGATCGCTCGCCCGAGGCCGCGTGCGGCCCCCGTTACCAACCAGACTTTCGACATTTTTCGCTCCTTGAGCGTGATGAAACGATGAAAATGAATGATTACTCACTCATTAATGTGGGCGATGTGTCGATCATCCATGACTTGCATCGCCCGGCTTGAAACGCGCTACCCGTCGTCGCGCCATGCGCCGCCACGACGACGAACCTCGACTCACACCGCGTGCAACACGGCCCACAATGCGCGAAACCCGGCTTCCCGGTACGCATCGGCCCGCGCCGGATCGCGCGCGATCGACTCCATCGCGGTTTCCGCGATCGACGTAAACAACGCCGCGCAGAACGCATGCGCTTCGTCGCGGTGCAGCGCGCCCGACGCGGCGACCTGCTCGCGCAGCAGCGCACCGATCCCGCCGAAGCCTTCCGAGCCGGCCGCCCGATGCGCGTCGTCGATGCGGCCGCTCACGCCCAACTGCCGCAGCGCGCGCCGGCCGTCCGGATTCGCGACACCCCACGACACATAGCCGTTCCACGCATGCCGCACGGCCTGCTCGGCCGGCGCGTGTTCCGGAAACCCGGTCATCATCGCGTCGCGCAGGTCGGCCTTCAGGCTCAGGTACAGCGCGTTCAGTAACGCATCCTTGGTCTCGAAATAGGTGAACACCGTGCCTTCCGCGACGCCGGCGAGCTTCGCGATGCGCGCGGTCGTCGCGCTCGCGCCGTCCTCGGCGAGCGCGCGCGCGGCCGCGGCGAGGATGGCTTCGTGCTTGTCGGGACTGCGCGGTCGGGCCACGTTCGATTCCTTTAATGAGTGAGCGCTCAATCATAATCAAGCGGCCGACAGGAATGCAAGCCTTGTTACATCTGGGGGGAACGCATACGCAATCCATCAAAACGGTGCACTATTAGCGTTTTGCCGTACCGGCGCCGGCCATCCGGCGCCCGATGCCCTCGACGTTCGTTTCACGTTCACCGTTTCAAACCGCGAACCTCCCATGACGAATCAGCCTTCCCAGACCGCGGCCGACCGGCCCGTCGACATGATCATCTTCGGCGGCGGCGGCGACCTGGCCGCCCGCAAGCTGTTGCCCGCGCTGTACATGGCGCACCTGCACTGCAATCTTCCGCCCGAGACGCGCATCATCGCCGTCGGCCGCCGCGACTGGGGCATCGACGGTTATCGCAAGTTCATGGACGAGCAGTCGCGCCCGTTCATCGACGAGAAGGCGTTCGACGCCGACGCGTGGAGCCGCTTCCTCGACCTGTTCAAGTACGTGCTGATCGACGTGAACGCGCCGGACGACTACCAGCGGCTCGCCGAAGCGGCGCGGAGCGAGGCGGTCCGCGTGTTCTACCTGTCGACGTCGCCGGAGCTGTTCACGACGATCTGCGACAACCTGTCGGCCGCGCACCTCGTCGACGCGCACTCGCGCGTCGTCCTCGAAAAGCCGCTGGGCCACGATCTCGCGTCCGCGAAGGCGATCAACGACGCGGTCGGCAAGCACTTCGAGGAATCGCAGATCTATCGGATCGACCACTATCTCGGCAAGGAAACCGTGCAGAACCTGATGGTGCTGCGCTTCGGCAACCCGATCTTCGGGCCGCTGTGGCAGGCGCCGAACATCCGCAGCGTGCAGATCACGGTGGCGGAGACGGTCGGCGTCGGCAGCCGCGCGGGCTTCTACGACCATACCGGCGCGCTGCGCGACATGGTGCAGAACCACCTGCTGCAACTGCTGTGCATCGTCGCGATGGAGCCGCCCGTGTCGCTCGACCCGGATGCGGTACGCGACGAGAAGCTGAAGGTGCTGCGCTCGCTGCGGCCGATGTCGCTGTCGGACGTCGCGCGCGACACGGTGCGCGGCCAGTACACGGCCGGCGCGGTCGACGGCCAGCCGGTCAAGGGCTATCTCGAGGAGGACAACGTGCCGGCGGACAGCCGCGCGGAAACCTTCGTCGCGCTGCGCGCGCACATCAACAACTGGCGCTGGGCGAACGTGCCGTTCTTCCTGCGCACCGGCAAGCGGCTGCAGCGCCGCCAGTCGGAAATCGTGATCGAGTTCGCGGACATGCCGTTCTCGATCATCCCGACCGGTCCGCGCAATTACGGCAACCGCCTCGTGATCCGGCTCCAGCCGGAAGAGTCGATCCAGTTGCAGATGCTCGCGAAGGAGCCGGGCAGCGGGATGAATATGGTGCCGGTGAGCCTGAACCTCGACCTGCAGCAGGCGATTCCGGAACGGCGCGCGGAAGCGTACGAGCGGCTGCTGATCGACGTGATCCGCGGCCGCCTCACGCACTTCATGCGCCGCGACGAACTCGAAGCCGCGTGGTCGTGGGTCGAGCCGATCCTCGACGGCTGGAAGCAGCTCGGCGACCGGCCGCGCCTGTACACGGCCGGCACGTTCGGGCCCGCGGCTTCGTCGGCGCTGCTCGCGCGCGACGGGATGTCGTGGGCCGAAGAGGCGTAATCGCACGCGACGGCGTGCCGCCGCGCGGCACGCCCGTTCCCGACGGGCAGCCCCACCTGCCCTGTATCGCTACTGCGGCACCATCCACGCGGCCTTGCGCCGCGCCGGCGCATCGCCGCCGCTGCCGCCGCCCAGCACCTCGATCAGGTAGTCGACGAACGACGCGATCCGCGACGAAATCGCGGTATTGCGGTAGTACACCGCGTGAATCGGCTGCTGGACGTCGAGCGTCTGGCGCGCGAGTACCTGCGCGAGCCGCCCCGCCTCGCGATCCCGCGCGGTCACGAAATCGGACAGGCAGACGACGCCCGTGCCCTCCAGCGCCAGCTGCCGCAGCGTTTCGCCGCTCGACGAATACACGTCCGGCTCGATGCGGCACGCTTCGCCGTCCGCGCCGAGGATCGGCCATACGTTCAACGATTCGGGCTGCGTGAAGCCGAGCAGCGTGTGCTTCGCGAGATCCTCGACCTTGCGCGGCTGGCCATGCGCTTCGAGGTACGCGGGGCTCGCGAGCATGCGTACCCGGCTGTTGCCGATCCGCCGGCTGTGCAGCGTCGAATCCTTCAACCGGCCGATCCGGATCGCGACGTCGGTGCGCCGCTCCAGCAGGTCGGTGATGCCCTCGTTGCTGTTCAGTTCCAGTTCGACCTTCGGGAAGCGTTCGCGGTAGCCGCGCACGAGCGGCACGATCACGTGCAGCATGAACGGCGTCGCGGCGTCGACGCGCAGGCGTCCGGACGGCATCTCGCGCCGCGCGAGCATCTGTTCTTCCGCACTCTCGACCGATTCGATGATCGCGCGCGCGTCCTGCAGGAATGCGCGCCCCTCTTCGGTCAGTTCGAGCCGGCGCGTGGTCCGGCGCAGCAGCGTGGTCTTCAGCTTTTCCTCGAGCCGCGCGAGCGTGCGGCTCGTCGCCGACACGGTGAGGTCGAGTTGCTGGGCGGCCGCCGTGATCGAACCGGTGTCGACCACGGCGGTAAAGGCCTGGAGTTCGTCGAGGGTGGTTTTCATTGTTGACTTGAAATCAAAACAATTTGGTTTATAGACCAGTTTTTCAGCAAAAGTAAAGCCGGCACACTGCGATCCATTCCTACTGAAACCCGGATCCCGTCATGCCACTCGCGTTGCTCGCGCTGACCATCAGCGCCTTTGCCATCGGCACCACCGAATTCGTGATCGTCGGGCTGATCCCGACGATCGGCGCCGATCTCGGCGTCAGCCTGCCGTCCGCCGGCCTGCTCGTCAGCCTGTATGCGCTGAGCGTCGCGATCGGCGCGCCGCTCCTCACCGCGCTCACCGGCCGCGTGCCGCGCAAGGCGCTGCTCGCCGGGCTGATGGCGCTCTTCACCGTCGGCAACCTCGTCGCGTGGCAGGCGCCCGGCTACGAATCGCTGATCGTCGCGCGCATCCTCACCGGCCTCGCGCACGGCGTGTTCTTCTCGGTCGGCTCGATCATCGCGACCACGCTCGTGCCGAAGGACAAGGCCGCCAGCGCGATCGCGACGATGTTCAGCGGGATGACCGTCGCGTTCGTCGCCGGCATTCCGCTCGGCACCTTCATCGGCCAGCACTTCGGCTGGCGCGCGACGTTCCTGATCGTCGCGCTGTTCGGGCTGGTCGCGTTCCTCGGTGCGGTCGCCTTCGTGCCGCGCGGGTTGCCGCAGACGCCGCCGGCGCCGCTCGCCCGTCAGCTGCGCGTGCTGGCCCAGCCGCGCCTGCTGCTCGTCTATGCGATGACGGCCGTCGGTTACGGCGGCTCGCTGATCGCATTCACCTATATGGCGCCGCTGCTCGAACAAATCGCCGGCTTCACGCCGTCGCAGGTCAGCCTCGTGCTCGTCGGCTACGGCGTCTCGGTCGCGGTCGGCAACGTGTGGGGCGGCAAGCTCGCGGACGCCGTCGGCCCCGTGAAGGCGCTCAAACGGATCTTCCTGCTGCTCGCGATCGTGCTGCTCGCGCTGACCTTCACGATCCACGTGAAATGGCTCGCGGTGCTGACGATGCTCGCGTGGGGCGCCGTGGCGTTCGGCAACGTGCCGGGGCTGCAGGTGTACGTCGTCAAGCAGGCGCGCCACTTCGCGCCGGATGCCACCGACGTCGCATCGGGCTTCAACATCGCCGCCTTCAACCTCGGCGTGGCCGGCGGCTCGTCGCTCGGCGGCCTGATCGTCGCGAACGTCGGCCTCGGCCACACGCCGTGGATCGCCGCCGTCGTCACGCTCGGCGCCTTTGCGCTCACCGCGCTGAGCGGCCGTCTCGACCGCCGCCACGGGCTGCCGGAACGCACGGCCGAACCGGTCGAACTCGCCCATTGAACGTCACTTTTTTGCAGGAGCTACCCAGCATGAACGCATCGACCCAACGTCCGCCGTTCGCCGGCAAGACCTTCGAAGTCCGTTACGACGGCCTCACCGCGCTCAACGCGTACGACGAGGACGGCCGCCACATGCGCTACGCGATCACCGAAGGCCCGTACGCGGGCGCGAAGGGCGAAGTCGAATACACGTGGCAACGCATCGCCGGCGAGACCTACGCGATCTCGTGGCAGGAAGCCGATCGCGCGACCGTCGTGCATATCGACGACTTCGCCGCCGGCACGTCGCGCTCGTTCTTCACCGCGGCGTCGCTCGACTTCTACCGCCTCGACGGCAGCCTGCGCGCGGTCTGAACGGAGCAACCCGATCATGTCCACCTCCCTCGACAAGCTCGCCGCCGGCGGCTTCAGCATCGGCATCGAACTGCCGCTCGACAACGACTGGACCCCGTCCGGCAACGCCAAACGCCGGCATGACGGCCGCCACGCCGGCGTGCCCGACCTCGGCATCCACGCGGAGCTCGCGCAACTGGCCGACACGCTCGGCTTCCGCGCGCTCTGGGTGCGCGACGTGCCGGTGTACGACCCGTCGTTCGGCGACGCCGCACAGGTGTTCGAAACGTTCTCGTATCTCGGCTACCTCGCCGGCATCACGCACGACATCCTGCTCGGCACCGCGGCCGTCGTGCTGCCGCTGCGCGAACCGCTGCTGACGCTGAAATCGGCCGCGACGATCCAGGAGCTGAGCGGCGGGCGCCTGCTGCTCGGCGTCGCGAGCGGCGACCGGCCGGTCGAATATCCGCTGTTCGGCCGCGACTTCGCGTCGCGCGGCGCGAACTTCCGCGACCAGATCGCGCTGCTGCGCGACGGCGCGCGCGGGCATCTGCCGCCCGGCCTGGAAGTGCTGCCCGCGGCCCGTTCGCCGGTGCCGCTGCTCGTCGCGGGCCTCGCCCAGCAGACGCCCGCGTGGATCGGCGAGCACATGGACGGCTGCCTCGCGTATCCGGGCACGCCGGCCGACCACCTGCAACGCGCCGCGAACTGGCGTGCGGTGGCGGGCGACAAGCCGTACGTGAGCTTCATCCATCTCGACCTCGCGGAAGATCCGCACGAACCGCTGCAGCGGCACCGCTTCGGCGCGCGCGCGGGGCGCATCGCGCTGACGGAGGAACTCGCGGCGATGCGCGATGCGGGCGTGCAGCACATCGGCCTGCATTTTCGCCGCAACCAGCGGCCGCTCGACGAGACGATGGCCGAGATCGCATCGGACGTGCTGCCTGCGTTCCATCCGAAAACGAATCCACGGACGCTCGCCGCATAAGACCGGCGAGCACCTTCAGATAGGCGAATGGCCGATCAATATTTGATTTCAAATCAAATATTTTTGACCTCTAAAGGCGTTTATTTCATCAGTCTCAAGCGCCAGAATGACTTCCATACCGCAATCGTTCCAACTCTTTCAGGAGCACATGATGAGCAAGATTCCCGCATTCGGCCTCGGTACCTTCCGCCTGCAAGGCCAGGTCGTCATCGACTCGGTCCGCAACGGCCTCGACGTCGGCTACCGCGCGATCGACACCGCGCAGATCTACGGCAACGAAGCCGAAGTCGGCGAAGCGATCGCCGCATCGGGCGTACGCCGCGAAGACCTGTTCCTCACGACGAAGATCTGGGTCGACAACTACGCGCCGGAGAAACTGGCGGCCAGCCTCGAGGACAGCCTGCGCAAGCTGCGCACCGACGTCGTCGACCTGACGCTGATCCACTGGCCGGCCCCGGGCAACGGCGTGTCGATCGACGCGTTCATGACCGCGCTGGCGGACGCGAAGGCGAAGGGTCTCACGCGCCAGATCGGCATCTCGAACTTCAACATCGCACTGACGAAGGAAGCGATCGCGGCCGTCGGCAAGGATGCGATCGCGACGAACCAGATCGAACTGAGCCCGTACCTGCAGAACCGCAAGCTGGTCGAGTTCCTGAACGCCGAAGGCATTCACGTGACGTCGTACATGACGCTCGCGTACGGCAAGGTGCTCGGCGACCCGGTGATCGGCGCGATCGCGCAGCGTCACGACGCAACGCCGGCGCAAGTCGCGCTCGCGTGGGCGCTGCAACTCGGCTACTCGGTGATTCCGTCGTCGACCAAGCGCGAGAACCTCGCCAGCAACCTGCTCGCGCAGACGCTGCGCCTGACCGACGAAGACATGGCGCAGATCGCCGCGCTCGAACGCAACGGCCGCGAAGTCGACCCGGCCGGCCTCGCGCCGAAGTGGGACTGAGTAACCGTCTTCCGAGTCAAGCCCGATGAAGTGAATCGTCCCAAGGCGTGTTGGTTTTGACCATGGCATTGAGCATGGTTAGGAGCTTGCGCATGCAGGCAACAAGCGCGACCTTGGACAGTTTGCCGGCGGCCTTCAGGCGTTGATAGAAGGCTCTGATGGCGGGGTTGTAGCGTGTGGCAGTCAATGTAGCCATGTACAGCACGCGACGGATCGCGAAGCGGCCACCTTGAACCCGTCGTCGCCCATTACGTAAGCCGGAATCGCAAGCAATGGGAGCGACGCCAACGAGGGCTGCAATCTGACGGCGATTGAGCCGGCCCAATTCGGGCAGTTCTGCGATCAGGCAGGCGCTGGATACCGGGCCAATTCCATGTGTGGACTGCAACAGGCGGTCGAGTTCACCGAAGTGCTGGCGTACATGAGCGACCATCTGAGCGTCAATGTCATCGAGTTGTGCCTGGATGGCGGCAATGATAGCCAGCAGA
>FTHQ01000314.1_pt1 | contig 92363 bp, 81 predicted proteins | sample 1641001 | NCBI WGS metagenome assembly FTHQ01 (sample SAMEA3914872, study PRJEB12502) | metagenome | biome: forest; material: soil | place: Canada | collected 2011-07-03 | depth 0.3 m | reverse complement strand
GCCCGTCGATCCGGATCGCGCTCGCGAGATCGACCGGAAAACCGCGGATCGCGAAACCTTCGAAATAGCCAACCGGCGCATAGTCGTTGACGACCGACGCATCGTTGCGTACGACGTCGCTCAGCCGCTTTGCCTGCTGGTCGTCGATCAGCGCGCGCGTGATCACGTTCACCGACGCCGGCGTGTCGCGCAGCGGCGCGTCGTCGAGCCCCGCGACCGACGCTTCGCGCGCGCAGCGGGTGGCCGCGCTCGCCGCTCACCGTGATCGCGGGCAGCGCGACGCTGCCCGCGATCACGGTGAGCGGCGAGCGCGGCCACCCGCTGCGCGCGCGAAGCGTCGGTCGCGGGGCTCGACGACGCGCCGCTGCGCGACACGCCGGCGTCGGTGAACGTGATCACGCGCGCGCTGATCGACGACCAGCAGGCAAAGCGGCTGAGCGACGTCGTACGCAACGATGCGTCGGTCGTCAACGACTATGCGCCGGTTGGCTATTTCGAAGGTTTCGCGATCCGCGGTTTTCCGGTCGATCTCGCGAGCGCGATCCGGATCGACGGGCTGACGGTGTCCGGCGAGCAGAACGTGCCGCTCGAGAACAAGGAGCGCGTCGAGATCCTGAAGGGCCTCGCGGGCATCGACAGCGGCGTCGTCGCGCCGGGCGGCGTGATCAACTTCGTGACCAAGCGCTCCGCGAACGTGGCGAGCGTGACGGGCGGCGTCGACAGCCGCGGCTCGACGTCGGCGGCCGTCGATCTCGGCCGGCGCTTCGGCCCCGACCATCAGTTCGGGTTCCGGATCAATGCGGCGAAGGAGAACATGCACTCCTATATCGACGGCACGAACGGGCGACGCACGTTCGGCTCGATCGCCGCCGACTGGGACATCAGCCCGCGCGCGAGCCTGCAGCTCAATGCCGAATTCCAGCAATGGATCCAGCGTTCCGCGCCCGGTTACCAGTTGCTCGGCGGCACCGTCGTGCCGTCGGTCAAGACGACGTCGAAGGCGCTCGGCACGCAGCCGTGGGCGAAGCCGGTGACGACCGATGCGCTGAACCTGAATGCGCGTTTCGACTACCAGTTCAACGACGACTGGAAGGCCTATATCGCCGCGGGCCGCAGCCGCACGATGATCGACGACAACAGCGCGTTCGCGTACGGCTGTTCGTATGCGGCAAGCTGCGCGGCCGGCGCGACGTCGCCGTTCTTCTTCGGCGCGAACGGCGACTACGACGTGTACGACTTCCGCAGCCCCGGCGAATACCGGCGCAACGACGATCTGCGCGCGGTCACGACCGGCAAGTTCGCGACGGGGCCGCTGCGGCACGAGCTGACGCTCGGCGTGAGCGTGCAGCGCCGCGTCGTGCACATGGCCGACGCCGTGTACGACTACGTCGGCAGCGAGAACGTCTACGGGCCCGACCTGACCTTTTCGCCGTCGCCGAATTCGCCCGGGCCGTCGTACCCGCGCCTCGACGCGTGGCAGTACGGCGTGTTCGGGCTCGATCGCATCAGCATCGGCGAACACTGGCAGGTGCTCGCGGGCGGCAAGGAAGTGCTGCTGCGGCAGCGCAGCTGGAGCAGCCTCGACGGCGAGACGACGCATACCGACCGGTCGGTGTTCCTGCCGCAGGTCGCGCTCGTCTACAAGCCGGTGAACGTGCTGTCGCTGTATGCGTCGTACAGCAAGGCGCTGTCGCTCGGCGATCAGGCGCCGGTGCGCGCGACCAACGCGTATGCGTTCCTGCCGCCCGTCGAATCGCACCAGTTCGAGGTCGGCGCGAAATACGACTGGCTCGACCGGCTCAGCCTCACGGCCGCCGTGTTCTCGATCAGCAGGCCGTTCCAGTTCGCCGACCCCGACGCGTCGGGCACCTCCTACACGTTCGTGCAGCGCGGTACGCAGCGGCACCAGGGGATCGAACTCGGCGCGGCCGGGCGCGTGACCGAGCGCTTGGGGCTGACGGCCAGCGTCGCGGCGATTCGCGCCCGCGCGGTCGATTCGGGCTCGCCCGCCTACGAAGGGCACCAGATCATCAACGTGCCCGCGCTGCGCGCGTCGCTGTATGCGGACTACGCGGTGCCGGGCGTCGCGGGCCTGAACGTGCTCGGCGGCGTGGAATACAGCGCGGCGCGCAACGCGAACGAGGAAGGCACCGCGCGCGTGCCGTCGTGGTTCGTGTTCAATCTCGGCGCGCGTTATACGACGAAGATCGGCGGCCATCGCACGGTGTTGCGCGTGTCGGTGGACAATCTGTTCAACAAGTTCTACTGGCGCGACGCAGGCGAGCAGCAGGGCGATGCGTACCTGTTCCCGGGTGCGCCGCGCACCGCGCGCGTATCGTTGACCTATGATTTCTGACCGACCGGCATCGGCCGCGTGACGCGCGGCCCCGGCAGCCCACCAGGAGAGCACAGACGATGTCCCCACTCGAAATCGCCGGCGTGATCGTCAGCGCGCTCGCGATCTGGCTGACCGCGAAGCGGCGCATGCTGTGCTGGCCGGTCGGCCTCGCGTCGGTCGCGCTGTACGGCTGGATCTTCTTCGACGCGAAGCTGTACTCGGACATGCTGCTGCAGGGTGCGTTCGCGGTGCTGCAGGTGTGCGGCTGGCAGCGCTGGCTCGCGCAGCGCGCGAGCGAGGCCGACGGCGAGGCGGCGCCAGCCGGCGATGTCGCGCCCGTCACCGGCGTACGGCCGCTCAGGATGCTGCCCGACCTGGTCGCGGCGGTCATCGGCAGCGCGTTGCTCGGCGGGATGATGGCGCGCTGGACCGATGCGGCGCTGCCGTTCGTCGATGCGTCGCTGACCGCGTTCAGCCTCGTCGCGCAATACTGGACCGCGCGGCGCTACATCGCGTCGTGGGGGCTGTGGATCGTCGTGAACGTCGTCTATGTCGGGATGTTCGTGTTCAAGGAGCTGTATCTGACGGCCGGACTCTATGCGCTGTTCATCGGGCTGGCGGTGGTCGGCTGGCGCGACTGGAGCCGCACGGCCGCCGCATTGCGGGCAGCCGCGGGCGGCCCGTGCGCATCGGGCGGCGGCGCCCGCTGATTCACGCACGGATTCAACTACGGAGCAACGTCGGTCATGTCATTCCCCCTCGAGCCGGACGGCCCCCTGTCGCGTGACGTCGCACCGCCGCAATTCGGCGTGGACGGCGAGCAGGCCGAACGCGACTGGCCGCTGATGACGCACGGCGAGGTGGCGGCCGTGCTCGCGCGGATCGACGGCGCGGGCGAGCCGGTGCGGCTGACGTGGCACAGCCCACGGCAGTTCGCGGCAGCGGTGCTGGTGCGGATGGCGGACGGGCGCGGGTTGTTCGTCAAGCGTCATCACGCGAGCCTGCGCGATGTCGCGGGGCTGGAGGAAGAGCATCGCTTCATCGCGCATCTGCGCGAGCGCGGGATGCCGGTGGTGGACGTGCTGGCCGATCGCAATGGTGCGACCGCGTTCGCGTCCGGCGAATGGACATACGAGGTGCATGTTCTCGCGCCCGGCGTCGATCCGTATCGCGGCGTGATGTCGTGGCAGCCGTTCACGCATCCTTCGCATGCATATGCGGCCGGCCGCGCGCTGGCCGAACTGCATCGCGCGTCGGCCGGCTACGATGCGCCCGCACGGCCCGTGCGCACGCTGCTGTCGAGTTTTCGCGTGCTGTCGTCCGCCGATCTGGCGGGCGCGCTCGAACGCTGGGTCGACGCGCAGCCGTTGCTGGTGCGCGCGCTGGGCGCGCGCGACTGGCGTGGCGACGTGGCCGATGCGATCGGCCCGTATCACGCGCGCCTCGTGCCGCTGCTGCCCGCGTTGCCGCCGCTGTGGACGCACGGCGACTGGCATGCGTCGAACCTGCTGTGGACCGATGCGGGGCCCGGCGCGCAGGTGCGCACCGTGCTCGATTTCGGCCTGTCGGACCGCACCTGCGCGGTGATGGACCTCGCGCTCGCGATCGAGCGCAATACGGTCGACTGGATGGCGCCGGCCGATGCGCGACGCGTGGAATACGACCAGATCGACGCGCTGCTCGATGGCTACGAATCGCTCGAACCGCTGAGCGACGACGCGTATGCGGCGCTGGTCGCGTTGTTGCCGATCGTGCATACGGAGTTCGCGCTGTCGGAAGTCGCGTATTTCGGCTGCATCATCGACGCGCCGGCGATCGTCGACATCGCGTACGACGGCTACCTGATCGGGCATGCGCGCTGGTTCGGCGAACGCGACGGGCGGCAACTGCTCGACTGGCTTGTGCGGCGACGGCGGGGGAAGCAAGGGCGCGTTTGATTCTCGAGAGTGCACGGATAGCTTCCCGGGTTCGCTGATTGACATATCGCTCGAATCGAACATCAAACGCTCGTCCGGATGGGTTCGATGGACCGTTACACGCGAGCGTTGGAGGTACACGGGTCAACGCGAGCGCGGGGGCAGTGAATGAGCCGACTTCATGTCAATGGCCGGTACAGCAGTTGTCAAGGCAGCCGGGGCTCACTTGAATGGTGACTTCACGTGTTTCCGACGTCGATCCGGCTGTACTGCTGGCGGGGTAAATTTGCGTTTTTATCTGAAGCGGTGCGTTTGTCAGACCGTCGTCTATGACGACTTTCGCCGTCGCGGAAGCCCGTTTCGTTGCAAGTCGTACCGGATTGGCCTCAATCTTGGAAGCGCTCCCAATTATAGTGATCCAGTTTTGTATTGGATAATCGGAGTTCATTGCTGAAATCCATTGTCCAATTCGTATTTGCTCGGATTCTGAGATCTCGTGGCTGTTGTGGGGGAAGGCTACGAAAAATTGCCGTGATGGCAGATTTTGTGACTCCTGACATTCCGCCGCAGAGCTTGCCGGGAAAAGGAACGGCGTTGCGATAGTTGCGATTAGTGACGCAATAAAAATTCTCATGATGAATTCGGCTCCTTACTCTGCAAATAATTCTTTGCCGTAAATCACGAATCCTGTGAGTGTATCCGCGTTCCTCAATGCCTGGTCGGGATTGGCCCTTGCCCATGCGGCCGCCGTGGGATCGAGCCCGTAACGAGGGTCGCCGCTACCGAAGGTATCGACGAAGTGAGTGACTTCGTGAATGACCGTGGATAGGCTGGAATCTCCGAACATATTCTGATCGCGTAAGCCGGTACAAAATTTCATCGCAATACTGATAAGCCTGCGTTCCGTGTTGGGCCCGCAAACGTGCGCGGCTTCATTGTCGATATCGACCATGTTCGGAACACAACCTAACATTCTATCGAGATTCGGATCACTTCGAACGAAATGGTGTGGTGTTAGCGTTTTGAGAATGGAGAGATGTCGTGAGAAGCCGTCGAGAAGGTATTGTCGTGTATTTTCATCGCATCGATTGAACCAATAGATCATTCTGTCCTTGGTTGTTTTGTCATATCGCTTCAGATCGGTGATCCTGCGTTCAACCAGAATTATGGACCATTTAAGTAGTCGCGATGCCGTAATTCTAAATTGTCGATTGGTCATGTTGGGGCAGATGGGTGTTGTGTTGATGTAAACGTCAACCATCGATCCCGGGTTTGTGTTGGTGACGGCTCCGGAGTGAACGAGAAACCATTCTTTGTCTTCGTTAGCGTCAAAGTCGTACTTGTTGTGATCGAAGAGGTTTTTCATTGATTCAAAGTCTCGATTCGTAGGTTTTCAAGCGGGTAGCACGACCTTGAGGTCATAGAACAGCATGGTTTTGTTCGTGTTGCCGGGGCCTTGAACAGTCATCTTTTCGAGCGAATACGTCTATAGAACTAATTCTAAATTTCGAAAGATATTTTTTTGCTGACGTGACCGTCCGAGCAAATATGCACGTCGATTCGGCGAGTACATCGCACCAAACATGACGGAAATATCATCTTCGCCTCATGTTCGCACTGCGGCTGGTCCGTAGCATCGGTCGCAAACCGTTACCGCAGAACCGAACATGCTCAAGCCCTACCTCGCCGTGGCCATCGTTTTCGCGATGGCCGCGACGGCTCATGCGCAGCCATCGCTGTCGCCGGGGCCGGCCCCGGCTGCCGCCGCCGCCGCGCCGATCGGCGCACCGCCGTCCGATGCGCTTCCTGCGTCGTCGTTGACGTTGTCCGACGCGCTCGCGGTTGCGGCCCGGAACAATCCGGCGCTGCGCGGCGCACGCGCGGATGTCGATGCATCGGCCGGCGCGCTGATGCAGGCCGGCGCGCGGCCGAACCCCGAAGTGTCGTTCCTGCAGGAAGGCTTTAGTCGCGCCGAACGCACGTCCACCGCGCTGATCAACCAGACCATCGAGCTGGGCGGCAAGCGCCGCGCGCGGCTCGACGTCGCGTCATACGGCCGGGAGGCGGCCAGCGCGTCGCTCGATGACCAGGGCGCCGCCGTGCGCGCCGACGTGATCGCCGCGTTCTACGGGCTGCTCGCCGCCCAGCGCCAGCTTCAGGTGACCGAGGAGTCGGCCGCGATCGCCGCGCGTTCGGCGGACCTCGCGGGGCGCCGCGCGCAGGCCGGCAAGGTGTCGCCGGTCGAGGCGACCAAGGCGCAGGTCGCGGCGGCCGGCGTGGAGATCGAAGTCGTGACCGCGCGCGGCCGTGTCGAGGTCGCGCGCGAGAAACTGAACGCGGTGATGGGCGAGGCGCGCAACGACCGGCTCGCGGTGCTCGGCGACCTGGAAACCGTGCCGCCGGTCGAGCCGTTGTCCGCGCTGACCGCGCAACTCGACGATGCGCCGCTCGCGCGGGTCGCGCGCGCCGAGATGCTGCGCTCGAACGCGGCCATATCGCTCGAACGCGCGCGGCGCATTCCGGACGTGACGGTCAGCGCCGGCGTGAAGCGCGTGACCACCGGCGGCGTGCTGGACAACCAGGCGGTGGTCGGCGTGTCGATCCCGATTCCGCTGTTCAACACGAACAAGGGCGCGCTGCTCGAGGCGACGCACAAGGCCGAGCGCGCGAATGCCGATCTCGATCGCGAACGCACCCGCCTGCGGCTGGAGTTGACGCAGGCATACGCGAATTTCGAGGCGGCCGAGCAGGAAGCGCAGCGGCTGAAGTCCGACATCCTGCCGGCCGCGCGCCTCGCGCTCGATGCGATGTCGCGCGGCTACGAACTCGGGAAGTTCAGCTTCCTCGACGTGCTCGACGCCCAGCGCACGCTGTTCCAGGGGCAGTCGCAATACGTGCGCGCGCTCGCCGGCGCCCATGCGGCTCGCGCCGATATCGGCCGCCTCGTCGGCACGCCGCTCGCGGCCGTCGCGCGATAAGCGCCCCTCCTACCTGAAGGATCATCATGTCACGCAGCAGAATCTTCGTTATTGCGGCGGCCGTGCTCGGCGGCGCAGGGATCGTGATCGGCGCGCTCGCCGTCACGCGGGGCGGCGGCGGCGCATCGGCGCCGACCGCCGCCGAAGTCGCGCAGCCGGCCGACGGCGTCGGCGCGCGCGGCGGTGTCGTACTCAAGCGCGGCAAGCTGTCCGTCGAGATCGTGATGACGGAAAAGCCCGGCGACGCGCGGCTTGTCGTCTATCCGTTCGTCGACGGCAAGCCGGTGGACAAGGGTGTGACCGTGTCCGGCACGCTGGTGCGCTACGACCGCACGCACGAACCGTTGCGGTTCGACGCGGCCGGCCCGAAGTTCGTGTCCGCGCAGTCGATCGCGAAGCCGCACGTGTTCGATGCGACGATCGACGTGAAGGCCGGCAACGACGCCGCGTCGTTCCCGTTCGCGCGCGCCGACGGCGCGATCGCGCTGACCGACGCGCAACTGGCGACGTCGAAGATCGCGCTCGCGAAAGCCGGCCCCGCGCAGATCGCGACGCCGTTCCAGCTTCCCGGCGAAATCAGATTCAACGAGGATCGCACCGCGCACGTGGTGCCGCGCGTGGCCGGCATCGTCGAGCAGGTATCGGTATCGCTCGGGCAGAACGTCGCGAAGGGGCAGGTGCTCGCGGTGATCGCGAGCACCGATCTGGCCGACCGCCGCAGCGAGTTGCTGACGGCCGAGCGCCGGCTGTCGGGGGCGCGCGCAACCTACGAGCGCGAACGCACGCTGTGGCAGGAACGCATTTCGGCCGAGCAGGATTATCAGCAGGCGCAGGTGCAGTTGCGCGAGGCCGAGATCGCCGTGCAGAACGCGCGGCAGAAGCTCGCCGCGCTGAATGCACCGGTCGGCGCGGGCGCGCTGAACCGGTATGAACTGCGCGCGCCGTTCGCGGGCACGATCGTCGAGAAGCATGCGACGCCCGGCGAGGCGATTGCCGCGGACGCGAGCATGTTCGTGATTTCCGATCTGTCGACCGTATGGGCCGAGATGGCGGTGCCCGCGCAGCGGCTCAACGACGTGCGCGTCGGTCGCGACGCAACGGTGATCGCGACCGCGTTCGAATCGCGCTCGAGCGGCCCGATCGCGTACGTGGGTTCGCTGCTCGGCGAGCAGACGCGCACCGCGCCGGCGCGCGTCGTGCTGCCGAACCCCGACCGCGTGTGGCGGCCGGGGATGTTCGTGAACGTGTCGGTCGACGCGGGCAAGCAGGGTGTGCCGCTCGCGGTCGCGAGCGACGCGCTGCAGGACGTCGACGGCGCGCCGTCGGTATTCGTGCGCTCGCCGAAGGGCTTCGTCGCGCAGGCCGTCGAAACAGGGCGGCGCGACGAACGCGCGACCGAAGTGCTGAAGGGGATCAAGCCCGGCCAGGAATACGCGGCATCGAACAGCTTCGTGCTGAAGGCGGAACTCGGCAAGGGGAGCGCGGAACATGAATGAGCAGCAATACGCGTGCGTCGTGGCGCGACTGGCGGCCCGCTATGCGGCCCGCTTTCCGGTCCGCCGGGTGACGGGCCGCGCGGCCCGCCCGGTACGGGCGACCGTGCCTCGTTTCAAGGAATCCCGACATGTTTGAGCGCCTGATCCGCTTCGCGATTGCGCACCGCTGGCTCGTGATGCTGGCGATCGCGGCCGTGGCCGCGCTGGGCGTGTTCAGCTACCAGCGGCTGCCGATCGACGCCGTGCCCGACATCACCAACGTGCAGGTGCAGATCAATACGTCCGCGCCCGGCTACTCGCCGCTCGAGGCCGAGCAGCGCATCACGTATCCGGTCGAGACCGTGATGGCCGGGCTGCCGGGGCTGGAACAGACGCGCTCGATCTCGCGCTACGGGCTGTCGCAGGTCACCGTGATCTTCAAGGACGGCACCGACATCTACTTCGCGCGGCAACTCGTCAACGAGCGCATCCAGGAGGCGAAGGACAAGCTGCCGGCCGGCATCGCACCCGCGATGGGGCCGACCTCGACCGGCCTCGGCGAGATCTACCTGTGGACCGTCGAGGCCGACGCCGACGCGCGCAAGCCCGACGGCACGCGCTATACGGCGGCCGACCTGCGCGAGCTGCAGGACTGGGTCGTGCGGCCGCAGTTGCGCAACGTGCGCGGCGTGACCGAGGTGAACTCGATCGGCGGCTACGTGAAGGAATATCGCGTCGCGCCGAATCCGGCGAAGCTGATGTCGTACGGGCTGACGCTCGCCGACGTCGTGCGCGCGCTCGAGCGCAACAACGACAACGTCGGCGCCGGCTACATCGAAAAGCGCGGCGAGCAGTATCTGGTGCGCGTGCCGGGCCAGGCGCGCACCGTCGACGACATCGCGAACATCGTGCTGACCAACGTCGGCGGCGTGCCGGTGCGGATGAAGGACGTCGGCGTGGTCGACATCGGCCGCGAACTGCGCACCGGCGCCGCGACGTCGAACGGCGAGGAAGTCGTGCTCGGCACGGTGTTCATGCTGATGGGCGAGAACAGCCGCACGGTGTCGAAGGCCGTCGCGGCGAAGATGGAGGACGTGAACCGCACGCTGCCGGCCGGCGTGAAGGCGATTCCGGTGTACGACCGCACGGTGCTCGTCGAGAAGGCCGTCGCGACGGTGAAGAAGAACCTGCTCGAAGGCGCGGTGCTCGTGATCGCCGTGCTGTTCCTGTTCCTCGGCAACATCCGCGCTGCGCTGATCACCGCGCTCGTGATTCCGCTGTCGATGCTGATGACCTTCACCGGGATGGTCAACGCGAAGGTGAGCGCGAACCTGATGAGCCTCGGCGCGCTCGACTTCGGGATCATCGTCGACGGCGCGGTGGTGATCGTCGAGAACTGCGTGCGGCGGCTCGCGCATGCGCAGTCGGCGGCCGGGCGGCCGCTCACGCGCGACGAGCGTTTTGCCGAAGTGTTCGGCGCGTCGCAGGAGGCGCGCCGCGCGCTGATCTTCGGGCAACTGATCATCATGGTCGTGTACCTGCCGATCTTCGCGCTGACCGGCGTGGAAGGAAAGATGTTCCATCCGATGGCGACGACCGTCGTGATGGCGCTCGCCGCCGCGATGGTGCTGACCGTCACGTTCATTCCGGCGGCCGTCGCGTTGTTCATCGGCGAGCGGGTCGAGGAGAAGGAGAACCGGCTGATGGGCTGGGCGCGGCGCGCGTACGAACCGGTGCTCGCCGCGTTCATGACGCGCCCGACGCGCGTGATGATCGGCGCGGGCGCGATCGTGCTGGTCACGCTCGGGCTCGCGACGCGGCTCGGCAGCGAATTCATCCCGAGCCTCAACGAGGGCGATCTGGCCGTGTCCGCGCTGCGGATTCCCGGCACGAGCCTGTCGCAGTCGATCGAGATGCAGAAGGCGATCGAGAAGACGCTGAAGGCGCGCTTCCCGGAGATCGAGCGCGTGTTCGCCCGTACCGGCACGGCCGAGATCGCGGCCGACCCGATGCCGCCGAACCTGTCGGACGGCTACATCATGCTGAAGCCGGCCGACCGGTGGCCCGACCCGAAGAAGCCGCGCGACCAGCTCGTGCGCGAGATCGAGGAAGCGCTCGCCGAGCTGCCGGGCAACGCATACGAATTCTCGCAGCCGATCCAGCTGCGCTTCAACGAACTGATCTCCGGCGTGCGCAGCGACGTCGCCGTGAAGATCTTCGGCGACGACATGGCCGTGCTGAACCAGACCGGCGAGCAGATCGCGGCCGCGTTGCAGAAGGTGCCGGGCGCGTCGGAGGTGAAGGTCGAGCAGACCACGGGCCTGCCGGTGTTGACCGTCAACCTCGACCGCGACAAGCTCGCGCGCTACGGCGTGAGCGTGGCTGACCTGCAGGATTCGGTGGCCGCGGCCGTCGGCGGGCAGAAGGCCGGCACGCTGTTCCAGGGCGACCGTCGCTTCGACATCGTCGTGCGGCTGCCCGACGAGCTGCGCTCCGACATCGAGGCGATCAAGCGGCTGCCGATCGCGCTGCCCGCGCCGGCCGCCGGCGCCAGCGCACCGCTCGCGGCGGCGCCGTACGTGCCGCTCGCGGAGCTCGCGACGATCGACGTGGCGCCGGGCCCGAACCAGATCAGCCGCGAGGACGGCAAGCGGCGGGTGGTGGTCAGCGCGAACGTGCGCGGTCGCGACGTCGGCTCGTTCGTCGCCGATGCGCGCGAGCAGTTGCAGCAGGACGTGCGCGTGCCGGCCGGCTACTGGGTGTCGTGGGGCGGCCAGTTCGAGCAGTTGCAGAGCGCGAGCGAGCGCCTGAAGCTCGTCGTGCCGCTCGCGCTGTTCATGGTGTTCGTGCTGCTGTTCGTGATGTTCAACAACGTGAAGGACGGGCTGCTGGTGTTCACCGGCATTCCGTTCGCGCTGAGCGGCGGCGTCGTGTCGCTGTGGCTGCGCGGAATTCCGCTGTCGATCACGGCGGCGGTCGGCTTCATCGCGCTGTCCGGCGTGGCCGTGCTCAACGGTCTCGTGATGATCTCGTTCATCCGCAACCTGCGCGACGAAGGGATGCCGCTCGACGCCGCGGTGCACGACGGCGCGCTCACGCGGCTGCGCCCCGTACTGATGACCGCGCTGGTCGCGTCGCTCGGCTTCCTGCCGATGGCGTTCGCGACCGGCACCGGCGCCGAAGTGCAGCGTCCGCTTGCGACGGTCGTGATCGGCGGTATCCTGTCGTCCACGGCGCTGACGCTGCTGGTGCTGCCGGTGCTGTACCGGGTCAGCCATGCGGTGTCGTGGCGCGCGGCGTTGCGTGGCGGCTTCGGCGCGGGCGTGCTGCGCCGGCTGGGTTTCTTCAAGGGTAATGCGTGATGCGAATTCTGATTGTCGAGGATGAACCGAAGACGGGCGCGTATCTGCGCAAGGGCCTGACCGAGGCCGGCTACGTCGTCGACTGGGTCGAGGACGGCATCACGGGCCAGCACCAGGCCGAAACGGAGGAGTACGACCTGCTCGTGCTCGACGTGATGCTGCCCGGGCAGGACGGCTGGACGCTGCTGCAGAACCTGCGGCGCAGCAAGTCGACGCCCGTGCTGTTCCTCACCGCGCGCGACGACGTCGGCGATCGCGTGAAGGGGCTCGAACTTGGCGCGGACGACTATCTCGCGAAGCCGTTCGACTTCGTCGAGCTGACCGCACGCATCAAGTCGATCCTGCGGCGCGGCCAGCCGCGCGACTCGAACACGCTGCGCGTGGCCGATCTCGAACTCGACCTGACGCGCCGCAAGGCCACGCGGCAGGGCGATACGATCCTGCTGACCGCGAAGGAATTCGCGCTGCTGTGGCTGCTGATGCGCCGCGAAGGCGAGATCCTGCCGCGCGCGACGATCGCGTCGCAGGTGTGGGACATGAATTTCAACAGCGACACGAACGTCGTCGATTCGGCGATCCGCCGGCTGCGCTCGAAGATCGACGACGCGTACGAACCGAAGCTGATCCACACGGTGCGCGGCATGGGCTACGTGCTCGAAGCGCGCGGCGGCGCGGCCGCATGATCGCGCGCCTGCTGCCGCGGACGCTACGCGGCCGCCTGACCGCGCTGATCATCCTGTCGACGTCGGTGATCCTCGCGTCGAGCGGCGTCGCGCTGTACGAGGCGCTGAGCAACCGCGTCGAAACGACGGCGGCCGAGCAGATGGCCGGCATTTCCGCCGCCCTGGGGGCGCACCTGGCCGAGGCGCGCACGACGGCCGACGTCGCGCGCAACACCGATATCTGGATCGACCAGTTGCACGGTCATCCGAACATGGATCTCGCGATCTTCGATGCCGCCGGTACGCGCCTCGTCGGCACGCCCGGCTTTCGTCCGTATGCGCCGCTGATGTCGATGAACGCGGGCCGCGTGCCGGTCGGCGTCGCGCCGCCGGCCGCGCGGCACCAGTATCTGCTGACGACCGTGCCGCTGGCCGGCGCCGGTGCGCCCGTGGTGCGCGTCGCCGTGCAGTACGATCGCAGCGCCGACGTGCTGCTGTTGCGCACGCATGCTTATACGATCGTCGTGATCGAGGTGTTCGGCGTGGTGCTCGCGGCCGTGATCGCCTATGGCATCGCGGCGCTCGGGCTGAGCCCGCTGCGGCGGTTCGCGGCGCGCGCGGAGCAGATGTCGACGAGCCGGCTCGCGCATCCGCTGCCGGAACTCGATACGTCAGGCGAGCTGAAGGAGCTCGAGCACGCGTTCAACGGGATGCTCGCGCGGCTGAACGAATCGTTCACGCGGCTGAGCCAGTTCTCGTCGAACCTCGCGCACGACATGCGCACGCCGCTGACGAACCTGCAGGCGGCCGCGCAAGTCGTGCTGTCGCAGCCGCGCGGCGCGGACGAATACCGGAGCGTGATCGAGTCGAGCATCGACGAATACCAGCGGCTGTCGCGGATGATCGAGGACATGCTGTTTCTCGCGCGTTCGGAGCAGGCCGGCACGTCGATCAGCGTGCGGCGCCTGAATGCAGCGGAGGAGGCGGAGCGCGTGGCCGGCTACTACGAGCCGCTGGCGGAAGACGAGGGCGTGACGGTGAAGGTCGACGGCCACGCGTGGGTCGATGCGGACCTGACGCTGTACCAGCGCGCGTTGAGCAACCTGCTGTCGAATGCGCTGACCTATGCGCCGCGCGGCAGCGTCGTGACGATCGACTGCGTCGAGCAGGGCGGCGCGACGACGATCGCCGTGTCGGATACGGGGCCCGGCATCGCCGCGGAACATGCCGGGCGGATTTTCGAGCGCTTTTATCGCGTCGATCCGTCGCGGCACAATTCGGCGTCGGGCACGGGGCTCGGCCTCGCGATCGTCCGGTCGATCATGGACAATCACGGCGGCGAATGCGGCGTCGACAGCGAGCCGGGCCGCCGCACGACCTTCTGGCTGCGCTTTCCGCGCCGGCCGGCCGAACCGCAACGGCCGGCCGCCATCAGCACCTGACAGCGCGGGCGGCTACGCCCGCGCGTTTGCCGCAAGAGGGCCGCGCGCGGCGCGCTGCCCGCGGCCATGTGGCCGGTCATCATTGCTTCGCGGTCAGGTTGTCGTGATTGTCGGTCTGCGGCTTCTTCTCGCCGCCATGCACCGAAATCCCGTGAAGCTCCTTGTTGCGCGCGACGATCTCGCCGGTCGGCGGGTACTGCGTCTTGCTCGTCGGCACGACGCCGTCGTGCTGCGCCTGCTTCAGTTCGTTGACGACCTGCGCGCGGGACTTGCCTTGCGGTTGCGTCTGGGCGAACGCCGCCTGGGTGGCCATGCCGAGCGACAGCGTGGCGGTGACGAACAGTGCTGCGAGTTTTGCCGTTTTCATCGAGTGCTCTCCTTGATCTGGGCCGCCGGGCGGCGAACCATGGACCCAGTATGCGAAAGCAGCCGTGCGTGATCGTGATCGCGAGATGAAAAATGCGTCAGATTGCGGAGGCAAGAACGCGTCATGCGGTCTCGAACGACATGACGCAACCGTCATGTTCGCGTCATGGGTGCGATGAGCGGGAAGCGGAACATGAAGCCTGCCGCTGGCCGACCGCGCCGGCGGCGTTCGTGCCGGTCGCGCCAGCAGCATCGAGCGCGGACGGCGTCGTTCAGACCTTCATTCCGGACCGAAAATTGCATCGTCCCGCCATTCGCCTCGCCTTGATCGCAGTCCTGATCGTCCCGTTGTTCTCGGGTTGCGCATCGACACGTTCCGGCGCCACGGTCACCCCCCCTGCTGCCGCGCGCAAGCCCGCGCCGGCCGATCTGACGCCGGGCGAGCAAATCGACTATGCCGGGCATCGCTGCGGCAATCCGAACCTGTATGTGAAAACGCATCCGTGCGTGTACCCGCGGCGCAATTCCGCACCGTGATCGTCGGGCCCGCGTAAAAAAAAGCCCGGTACTCGGCGAGCCCGGGCCTAATGCGTGATCGTGCCGTGCGGCAGCGACCCGCTGCGTGGACGGAAACGGGCATGGCCCGCTACCGTTCCGATCGTAGCGACGCGACGCATCGCGAACCTGATCGGAACATGAAATTTGCGTCACGCAGCGCGCAGGGTTGGCTGTCGCAGTCAGAACCGGTGGCGCAACCCGAGATTGAGGATGCCCTGCGTACGCGTGCCGCCGTAGCCGTACGAGCCGATCGACGCCTGGGCCGCCTGCGTGCCGCCGTCGGGCGTACGCTGTTCGCCGTTCGCGCGCTGCCACGCGCCGACCGCATAGAGATCGGTGCGCTTCGACAGCACGTAGTCGGCGCCGGCGGACACCTGATGGTAGGTCGCGCTCGTATCGCCGCGGGCCTTCGTGTAGCTGTAGCCGACGCCGACGGGCAGGCTCGCGGTTGCCTGATAGTTGAAGAACCCGCGCGCGGTGTCGTATTTCTGCGTGCTGCGAAAGGCCGACATCGCATCGGCCTTGTACTGCGCATTGCTGTAGTCGATACCGACCGTGAACGGCGCGAAGGTGTAGCGCAACGCGCCGCGTGCGATGCCGATCGACTTCGCGGAGAGGTAGCCGCCGTTGACCAGCGACCCGTCGAACGTGCCATCCGACGTGCCGTTCCAGCCGGTCCGGACGCCGTTGGCGAGCGAGGCGCGGTTGGCCGCATAGTAGTAGCCGCCCGCCGCGTCGAACGGGCCATGGTTGTACGACAGGCCGGCCGACCAGGTTTGGCCGGCGCCGCTCTTGCCGGCCACACCGCCGAGCGCGTACATGCCGACGAACTGGAAGCCGCCGACCACGGGCGACGTGTACTTCACCGCGTTGTCGGTGCGCGACGACGTGTCGTAGTTGTCGACGTCGCCGGGTGTCGCGTACACGCTGCCGAAGTAGAAATCGCCGGTGATCGGCCACGCGACATCGGCGAGCGCGTCGTACTGGCGGCCGAGCGTCAGCGTCCCCCAGCGCGCGCTTTCCAGCCCGACGAACGCTTGCCGACCGAACATCCGGTTGCCTTGCCCGAGCGCGCCGGTGTTCGGGTTGAAGCCGTTTTCCAGCGTGAAGATCGCTTTCAGCCCGCCGCCGAGATCCTCCGCGCCTTTCACGCCGAAGCGGTTGCCGAGCAGGTTGCCGTTGCCGAGGCCGACGAGGTTCTTGCCCTGCGCATCGGCGTTCCACACGACCGTCAGCGACGTATCGAACAGGCCGTACAGCGTGACTTCCGTTGCCTGCGCTGCGTGCGCGGTCGTCAGCAGCACCCCTGACATCATGACGAGTCGAACCGGAGTTTTCATGGTGTGTCCCTGAAGTTCAAGATGATCGTTTCGTGCATCGTTCGATGCCGGCGCCGAACTTGTGTCGCGACGGGCCGGAATATCGCGATTGCGGTGGCGATTCTGGAAAGCGTTCGGATCGTGACGGTGAGGGACAAATGAGAAAAATGTCATCGCAATGTCATGCGCGCTGAAACGTGCGGTGAATTTCATTCGCACTGCGATGTGAAAGATGCGTGAACGATGACGAAACCGTCATCAGGCGATCACGGATCCGCACCGCCGCGGGATCAAAGTGAAGGCTCCAGTCACGGCATTCCAGCAAGGAGCCCCAACATGAACATCCCGCGTCCGATGATCGTCATTGCCGCCGCCGCGCTGTCGATTGCAGCGTTCTCCCAAGCCGTGGCCGCGCAGCCGAAGAGCCGTCAGGAAGTGATTCAGGAACTGGTGCGCGCGCGTCACGACGGCGTGATTCCGAGCCCGAATCACGACTATCCGGCGAGTCCGGCCGCCGTCGCGCGCAATCAGGAGATTCATCGCGCGACCGTTCATCGCGGCGAGAAGATGCCGATGGTCGATGCACACGACAACCGCTTCGCGGTGCTTTGAACGTTGATCGACGGAAAGGAGAGCGCGATGCGCAATGTCGCGAAGGGAATCGTGCTGGCGGCATGCCTGATGTCGACGGCCGCGATGGCGGCAGGCTGGCCGGAACGCGCACTGTCGCACGCGCCGGCGCACGACGCCGGCAGCCGTGCGAACGAGCGGATGCGCTGTGAGTTCGCGGCCGTGCCGGCCGGCGCGTGGACTGCGACGTTCACGCGTGGGCGATGCGAAGTCGCCAACGGCCGGCTGACGTTCGTGCCAGCCGATGCCGGCGACGAGTCGACCGTCGCGGCGAAGGCGATCGTGCTCGGCGACGTTCGCACCGCATCGCATCAGTCATGCAAGCTGAAGGAACAACTGCAACTGACCACGCGCGACGAAGTGGTCGCGCTGAACGTGCTGACCGACGACGGCAGCCGCAAATCGCGCGAACATGCGATCGACCTGTGGACCGCGCTGCGCAACGCGGGTGTCACGCCTGTCAACGGCACGCGGATCGTCGATACCTATCCGACCGGCGCGACGACCTGGTAGCCGTCGCGCCGTCGAGCGCGGCGCGTCAGGCTTTCACCGATCCTTCGATCAGGAAGAACACGATGAAGCCGATGAAGAACGCAGCCGTCGAGAACGGTGTCTCGGGTACTTCGTGCGCTTCGACCAGCAGTTCCTCGGTGACGAGGTACAACAGCGCGACCGTGCCGAGCCCCAGCAGCGCCGCATAGATATTCGCCGGCAGCCCGGCGAACGCCGCATTGCCGGCCACGGCCGCGACGCTCAGCAGCGCCGCGAGCGCGACCGGCACGACGATCGACAGCAAGCGGCCGATGCCGGCCGCGGCCAGCGCCGCGCTGACCGACAGCGCGAGGAACAGCACCTCGAGCGTCAGCGCGACGGTCAGGATGATGCCGCTTTCGTCGCTCGCGGAAAAGGCGATGCCGAGCACCAGGCCGTCGACGACGAGGTCGATCGCGGTGACGATGATCAGGCTCACCGGCAACCGCGCCGTCTCGAAGCGCGTCTCGATCGCGCCCGACAGCGCGCGGATCGCCAGCATCAGCGCAAGGCCCAGCACGAAGCCGACGACGACCGGAAACAGCGCATGTGCGCGGTCCTGCGGCAGCAGTTCGAGCGCGGCGGCCGCGAACACGATGCCGCCGGTGAAATGCTGGATCACGCTCGACGTTTTCGGGCCGGGCGCGCGCCACGCGGCCGCGAGGGCGCCGAAACAGGCCGCCAGCACGGGCGGTAACGTGAGCAGCGCGAGCTTCGCGGTCGGTGTCATGAGGCCTCTCAGCGGTTGGCGTGGCGCAGCGGGCGCTGCGTCGCACGATCGTACACACCGGGCATCGCCCCGGCATCAACCGGGGATTGAACACCTTGAAGCCGCTCCAGAGTCAAGCGGTTTGATGCGGACGCACCGGCAAGCGGCCGGCGCGCCCGTTGCGCTCAAAGCTGCGCGAGCGCCTGGTCGAGATCGGCGAGCAGGTCGTCGATATGCTCGATGCCGATCGACAGCCGCACCGTTTCCTCCTTCACGCCGGCCTTCGCGAGTTCGGCCGGCGACAACTGACGATGCGTGGTCGAGGCCGGGTGCGTCGCGAGCGACTTCGTATCGCCGATGTTGACGAGCCGCGTGAACAGCTGCAGCGCATCCTGGAACTTCGCGCCGCCGTCGCGGCCGCCCTTCACGCCGAACGTCAGGATGCCCGGCGCGCGGCCCGACAGGTAGCGCGCGACGAGCGGATGATCGGGATGATCGGGCAAGCCCGCATAGTTCACCCATTCGACGTGCTCGTGGCGCGCGAGATGCTGCGCGATCTTCAGCGCGTTGTCGCTGATGCGTTCGATACGCAGCGCGAGCGTCTCGATTCCCTGCAGGATCTGGAACGCGTTGAACGGCGAGATCGCCGCGCCCATGTTGCGCAGCGGCACCACGCGGGCGCGGCCGATATACGCGGCCGGCCCGAATGCTTCGGTATAGACGACGCCGTGATAGCTGACGTCCGGCTCGTTCAGCCGCTTGAAGCGGTCCGCGTGGTCGGCCCACGGGAACTTGCCCGAATCGACGATCGCGCCGCCGAGGCTCGTGCCGTGCCCGCCGAGATACTTCGTCAGCGAGTGCACGACGATGTCCGCGCCGTGCTCGAACGGGCGCAGCAGGTACGGCGACGGCACCGTGTTGTCGACGATCAGCGGGATGCCGTGGCGATGCGCGACTGCCGCAAGCGCGGCGATGTCGGTGACGTTGCCGAGCGGGTTGCCGACCGATTCCGCGAAGATCGCCTTCGTGCGTGCGTCGATCAGCGGTTCGAACGACGCGGGGTCGCGCGGGTCGGCGAAACGCGTGGCGATCCCGTATTGCGGCAGCGTGTGCGCGAACAGGTTGTAGGTGCCGCCATACAGCGAACTCGCGGACACGATGTTGTCGCCGGCTTCGGCGATCGTCTGGATCGCGTACGTGACGGCGGCTTGCCCCGACGCGAGCGCGAGCGCGCCGATGCCGCCCTCGAGCGCGGCGATCCGCTGCTCGAGCACGTCCGTCGTCGGGTTCATGATCCGCGTGTAGATGTTGCCCTGGACCTTCAGGTCGAACAGGTCGGCGCCGTGCTGCGTGTCGTCGAATGCGTACGCAACGGTCTGGTAGATCGGGACGGCGACCGCGCGCGTGGTCGGGTCGGGACGATAACCGCCGTGCACGGCGATGGTTTCGAGGCGCCAGTTCGGCTTGGCCTGATCGGTCATGGGTGCTCCGTTTGTTGTTGTGAAGGTCGAGGGGTCCTGCCGTCCGGCGATTATAGGAGCACGTGCGCGGCTGCCCTTAGAACGAATGGTGGGTTGCTTATGGAGGCGCGGCGCATAGAATGCCCTTTTCCGCAGACGAAAGGTGCGCGATGGATCAGGATCGGTGGAACCAGGTGGATGCGTATTTCTCGGCGACGCTCGTGCCGTCCGACGCCGTACTCGACGCCGCGCTGGCGGCGAGCGACGCGGCCGGGCTGCCGGCGATCAACGTCGCGCCGAACCAGGGCAAGCTGTTGCAGCTGCTCGCGACGATCCGCGGCGCGCGGCGGATTCTCGAGGTCGGCACGCTCGGCGGCTACAGCACGATCTGGCTGGCGCGCGCGTTGCCGCCGGGCGGCGCGCTCGTGACGCTCGAGCTGAATCCCGCACACGCGAAGGTCGCGACGCAGAACATCGCGCGCGCCGGATTCGCGCAGGTCGTGTCGGTGGTGGTCGGCAGCGCGAAGGACAGTCTTGCGCGGCTCATCGACACGGGCGAGGCGCCGTTCGACTTCATCTTCATCGATGCGGACAAGGACAACAACGCCGTCTATCTCGATGCGGCGCTGAAGCTGTCGCGGCCCGGCACGGTGATCGTCGTCGACAACGTCGTGCGCAACGGGCGCGTGGCCGATCCGGACAATCGCGAGCCGGACGTGGCCGGCGTGCGCGCCGGGTTCGCCCGGCTCGCGGCCGAGCCGGCGCTCATGACGACCGCCGTGCAGACGGTCGGGCAGAAGGGCTGGGACGGGTTCTCGATCTCGATCGTTGGCGCCGCGTGAAGTGACGCCGGTGCGCCCTTGCGGGCGCGCCGCACACTAGTTCTCGTCGGGATTCGAGTCGCTGCACTGGTCGGGATCGTCGCGCAACAGGATGCGGCGGATGCGGCCGTTGTCGTAGAACGGCACGTCCGGGCAGAACTTCATGCCGGCGCGCGTCGACGTCCGTTTCCAGGCGACCCTTTCGGTACGCACGAGCGTCGGGGCGCCACCCGGCGCGCCCGGCTTCCAGATGTCGATATATACCCGCGACATCTGAGCCGAATCGCCCGCCTCGCAGTCCTTCAGCGCGCCCAGCGTCGAGCGCAGCCCGGTATCGGTCTGCTCGATGCGTTGCGGATACTCGATATGGCCGTTGCCGTAGCCGGGCACGATGTAGCAATAGCGACGCGTGTTTCCGTCGAGCACGGGCAGCAAGTAGCTGCTCGCCGAGTCGACCTCCTTCACGTCGTTGCCCTGCCAGCGGTAGGTCGTCACGCCGTGCTCGCAGCAGCTCGCGCGCCAGCTCGTCCAGACGATCCGGTGCACCGGATCGAAATCCGGCGACGTGATGTCTTGCAGTCCCGGCGGCGCATCGGCGAAGCGCCGCGTTGTCGGGTTGAAGATCCACGTCTGGTACGGGATGTTCGGACCGGCCCCCATCGATTGCGCGAGCATCAAGTCGGGCCAGCCATCGAAGTTCACGTCGGCGAAATCCGGCGTGAACAGGTTGCAGGTGCCCCGCGAATCGGTCTTTAGCGTCTGGACGAGGCGGCCGTGGTCGTACAGGCGGATTGCGGTGACTTCAGGTGCGTCGGTGCACGAACCGCCGTCGTCCGGCAGATGGTCGGCGACGAGGCGGATGTCGTAGGGAAACGCTCTGCCGTCGTGCTTCTGCGCGAGCGAGACAGGGAGTGTGCGCTTGCCGTCCGGTGCGGTCCATGTGCCGGTTACCGCATCGTCGAGAGAAGCGACGCGCCACTTGCCCGTTACGCGATCGGCGTCGGCTTTCGCGCCGCTATCCCGTTCCGACAGCGTCGCACCGTGCGCGTCGAGCGTTCCCTTCAATGCGAGCCGATAGCGTTTGTCGGACGTGCATGGCGCGTAGCAGTACCAGCCCGATACCGTGTCGCCGACGCGCGACAACGAGACTTCGACGTGCCGGTTGCCGATCGTGCCGGCCCAGTCACGCGACCAGAACGGGATCTCGACCGACTCGTCGGCGTTTGCCGCGCGCACCGGCGTCGACGCGAATGCGGTGATGGCGATCAGCGCAAACGCAAGCGCGCTGAGCCGCTTGCGCGTACGCCGCGTCGCGGCTGTGTGGCGCGACGCGGCGATAAACGGGTGATGCATGGTTCGGCCCCTCGGTTTGTTATGGGTTATGTCTGCCGGTGTGTTTCGGTGCGATACGTGCGTCAGCGGCTTCCGCTCGCATCGGCCCGTCGATACAGGCGTGGCCACTGATCGTCGAACAAGCCGTTGCAAGTGCCGTGCGTGGCGATATCGCTGAGCACGAAGTGCCGGCCGTCGAAGATCCACGATGCGGTCGAGCCGCAATCGCCGGCACTGCGCAGTCTGACCTTGCTCGACAGCGTCGCGCTGGCGGGATCGTAGCCGGCGTCGGTCAGTTCGTTTGCGAACGACGCCGAATCGAGTCCCGCGTTCGCGTTCTCGCCGAAATTCATCGCCGTCGGCGAGTAGGGCGCGGTTCGCCGCACGCGATACCACAGGTCGGTGTGGTTATACAGGCTGCTGGTCTGGCACGGTATCGCGACCAGCGCTTCGTCGGCGGAGACGGCCACGGCAGTCGACGCCTTCCTGCGATCGTTCGCCGGCATTTCGTCTTCGACATCGGTCGCACATTGCTTCACGTCGCCGCCGAACTTCGCGAGCACCGCATCGACGAGCGGCCGTTGCTCCGCGGCCGACAGGTTTGCGACGGCCGGGGCCGGCGTGACGGCGGGTGGCAGTGCCGGTGCGACGGGCACCGCCGACGCCGGCCGGGTGCCCGGGCGCAGCAACGCCGTGACGGTGCCGACACGGCCCTGCGTGTCGTCGATCAACAGCAGCGCCGCACTCAATCCCGTCAACGGCGTGCGGGCGGTTTGGGCCGACGCCGGATCGCCGAAGCTCAGCAGTTGCGCATTGCGCGACGCGGTGAGCCATGCGGCGACCGTTGCCGGATCGTTGGTCCGGATCCGGAACGGGTGCGCGTCGTCATCGGCCGGTTTGCCGCCGAACGCATGCCATCGGGCCGCCATTGCATCGAACGGACGACCATCCACGCGTGCGCTGCGCAGGTCCAGCGGCGCCGACGCATAGATGTCGAGCGAGGCTGGCGCGTCCGGGCCGGCATCGCGCGTCACGCGCAGGATGAGGCGGGTGCGTGCATCATCGATATCGTCCGCGTGGCTTTCGGCAATGCAGCGGTTGCCGTTGTCGCAAACGACCGACCAGTTCTTGAAGTCGCGTTCGACCGGCGGCCGCGCGAGCGGGCGGGCCTTGGCAACGAACGGGGAAACGGCGAGGAGGGCGGCGATGGCGAGCGAAAGGCGGTGCGACATGACGGTTCGTATCGACTGTGGATGGACGGGCGGAAGATGCCGGATTGCAAGCGCATCGTCAGCAGGCGGGGCAGGTCGAAGGCTGCGGCGCATGCGGCGGCGCGCTGTGCCGAACGGCATCGAGTATACCGCCGCGATGGGCTGCGACCGTTGCGACGACACGTCGTACGCGGGCACGATCGTTGCTCGCCTGCATCGATCGGACGAGTGCGGATGCAAAAATGGCGCGATCCCCGCAGGCATCGCGCCGTTCACTTTTCATCGGCCGTCGACCACGTCGCGCAGGAACGCGTCGAGCATCGCCACGTCGCCCCACGGCCGCTTGTATTCGCGATCGTGTTCGGCATCGGCCAGCATCGTCTCGACCAGCGCGTGGATCGCCGGCCGGCGCGGCCCGTATTCGCCTTCGTTCGCGCTCATCTTCAGCGCGAGCAGCGCATTGAGCTCCGCGCGCACCGTCGGCTCGTGCACGGTCCCGTCGACGAGATCGGCGAAGCGCATCGGCGGCATGCCGAGCCCCATGTCGATCCAGCGCACCGCGAGCAGCGGACGCAGTACGTACAGGTACTTCTTGTAACGCACCGTGTCGCCTTGCAGATTGCCGCGGAAATTTTTCTTCGCCATCGCGAGGTAGTGATGACGCCCGCGTACCGGCGAGAAGAACGCCGATGCCAGCGATCTGAGTCGCGGCGCCCAGCGCGCATCTTCGCGATACACGACGGGCGAGTCGAGCCATTCGAGCAGCGTCGGATTCGAGCGTCGCAGCAGTTGCAACGCCTTGCGCAATTCCCAGCCGCTGACGTCGAGCTCGTCGTCGAGCGGCCGCTCGATCACGTCGCGTTGCGGTTCGACGCTCAAGTACCAGTCGCGCCGGTGGGCGTACACGAAGCGTACGTCGTAATCGCTGTCCGGCGAAGCGAAGCCCCAGCCGCGGCTGCCCGATTCGCACGCGAACAGCACGCATACATCATGGCGGCGTTCGACTTCCGCGAGCTCCGCCATCACGCGTGCCCGTACCGCCGGGTCGATCGGATGCGCGCTGCGCACGGCCGTCATTGCGTTGTCGGTTTTCATCGTTGTCGTTTTCCTTTCGTTGTGCGCGGCCGCTGGCCCTCGGCCGCACACCGCGCTATCCCTTCACGCACACCACCTGGCGCAGCGTATGCACCACTTCGACGAGGCTGCGCTGGGCCGCCATCACCGCGTCGATGTCCTTGTAGGCCATCGGGATTTCGTCGACGACGCCCGCGTCCTTCCGGCATTCGACACCCTGCGTCGCCTTCGCCTGATCGTCGGCGGTGAAGCGGCGCTTCGCTTCGGTGCGGCTCATCGTCCGGCCCGCGCCGTGGCTGCACGAGCAGAAGCTTTCCGGGTTGCCGAGCCCGCGCACGATGAAGCTCTTCGCGCCCATCGAACCCGGAATGATCCCGAGCTGCCCCTTCTGCGCGGACACCGCGCCCTTGCGCGTGACGAGCACGTCTTCGCCGAAGTGGCGTTCGCGCTGCACGTAGTTGTGGTGGCAGTTCACCGCATGCGCGTCGACCGAGAACGGTGTGCCGATCACGCCGCGCGCCGCGCCGATCACCGCGTCCATCATCGCCTGCCGGTTGCGCCGCGCGTAGTCCTGCGCCCAGCCGACCGCCTCGACGTAATCGTCGAAGTGCCGGCTGCCTTCGGTGAAGTACGCGAGATTACGGTCGGGCAGGTTCGCGATGTGTTGTCGCATGTCGGCCTGCGCGAGTTCGATGAACAGGCTGCCGATCGCATTGCCGACGCCGCGCGAGCCGCTGTGCAGCATGAACCACACGCGGTCCGCCTCGTCGATGCACACTTCGATGAAGTGGTTGCCGGTGCCGAGCGTGCCGAGATGCGCGTAGTGGTTCGTCTTTGCCAGCTTCGGATACTTGTCGACGATGCGCTGAAAGCCCGGCTGCAGCGATTTCCACGCGTCGGTCACGGCGGCCGGGGTGCGATCGCCCCATGCGCCCGGGTCGCGCCGGCCCGGCGCGCGGCCGTGCGGCACCGCGCGTTCGATCGCGCTGCGCAGCCCGCCAAGCGAATCGGGCAGGTCGGCCGCCGTCAGCGTCGTGCGCGCGGCCATCATTCCGCAGCCGATGTCGACGCCGACCGCGGCCGGGATGATCGCGCCCTTCGTCGGAATCACGCTGCCGATCGTCGAGCCCTTGCCGAGGTGCACGTCCGGCATCACCGCGACGTGGCCGAAGATGAACGGCATTTGCGCGGTGTTGCGCAGTTGCGCGCGCGCTTCGTCCTCGACGGCGACGCCTTGCGTCCACATTTTCACCGGCTTGCCGTTCGCCAGTTCCATCACCTGATAATCCATGTCCATGTCGGTCATTTGCTTCACCTGATTCATTTCGGGACCGGCGCGACACATCTGCATCGCGCCGGAACCTGCATTACGTGCCCTTGATGCTGACGAGCCCGTTCAGCACCTGGTCGAGACCGCCGAACACCGAGATGCGGTCGATCCGTTCCGCGACGCGCTCGAGCGTTTCCAGCTCCTTGAGCCGCAGCGCGGTCGGGTTTTCTTCCATCACCTTCGCGGTGTTTAGCAGCGAACGCGTGGCCGCCGTTTCCTCGCGGCGGCGAATCACGTTCGCCTGCGCGGATTTCTCCGCTTCGACCACCTGCGCGAGAATCGTCTTCATGTCGCCCGGCAGCACGATATCCTTCACGCCGACGCTGCGCACGTCCACGCCCGAACCGTCGAGACGGGCGCGCACCTGCGCGATCACGACCTCGTCGAGCGACTGCTTGTCCTCCAGCAGCTCGTCGAGCGAGCGCGTGCCGACCGCCGAACGCAGCGCGAACTGCAACTCGCGGTACAGGTGTTCGACCGGCTTCTGCAACTGGCCGAACGCATGCAGCACGTCCGCATAGCGCCACGTCGCCGACAGGTTCAGCCGCAGCGCGACCTTGTCGCGCGTCAGGATTTCCTGCCCGCCGACCTCGATCGCCTGCAAGCGCAGGTCGACCAGCTCGACCGCGACGTCGCGGTTGAAGCGCCAGAACGCCGACGCACCCGCGTCCAGCAGCCGCTCGATCTTGCCGTCGACCTTCAGCACGGCGACGTGGTACGCCGGCACCTGCGCCAGGAGCACGCCCGTCAGCCCCGCCACGCCGCGCGCACGCAGCGACGGTTGCGCGATGCGCTTCACCAGCGCCGCAGGCAGCATGCTGTCCTGCGCGAGGTCGATGCGCTCCAGCCGATGCGCGGTCAGGCCGCGCCAGTACAGCCGGCGCGTGCCGGGTGCCAGAATCTCGACGAGCACGTCGTCTTCATAGCGCAGGCCGGCTTCGTCGTCGGCGAGATCCATCGCGACGAAATACCGCGCGAGCACGTCCGGTGCGTCGTGACGCAGGTAGTCGGCCAGCGCGTCGTCGGCGAGCGGCGCGTCGAGACGCGCGGTCTGCACCGACAGGCGCTTGAACGGATCGAAGGCCTTGAACACGCCCGGTTCCAGCACCTTCACGAAGTCGCCCTCGCTCATCAGCAGCGCGCGTTCGTTCTTTTTCACCACATGACGCTTCCACATATTTTTGTCCTTTTCTTCAATGGCCGCCGGGTAACGCGCATCGTGCGGATCGCGGGGCGACGCAATCGGGCGGGCGGCGCGCCGGCCGGCGTCGAAACGCATGGCGACGCCTGCTGCATTGCGTCGTCGTGCGCCTTCGCGCGGGCCGTGCGGCCGCCCGGCCGATCGCGCGGAACCGCAACCGGTCCGACGCGCGGCGGGCCTGTCGGCCCGCACCGGCGGGTACTGCCTTCATACGAGACCGTCCTTGCGGACAGCGTTCGAGCGGGATTCGAACCCGCCACCGGCCGGCTTTCGCCGGCTGCTCCACCTGGCTGAGCTTTCGAACAATGGGCGCCCCGGGATTCGAACCCGGGCGAGGCATCCTGGCGCGCGCCCCGTTGCCTTCGTCTGTCCATGGCGGCATGCGCTACCGCGACGAACGAGGTTCGGCGGCGGCGCACCAGCAGGGCTTGTCGAACCCTGGCTCGTGGGCCAGCGGGACATCCGGCGTCTTATATTTAGCGAGGAGCGTGCCAGGGAGCGGCCGGTGCTTCTGGGAATCTCACAACATATTGAAATTAAAAGGGAATTATCTGATTTGCAGGGTCCGGCATCGACGCTGTCGGCACCTCGCGGTCATGAATATCCGATACAATCAGATCGCTTCTTATCTCATGAGATAAACATGCGCAAAACCGTCGCGATCGGTTTTCTCGGCACCGTGCTCGACCAAGGCGGCCGCGCGCCGCGCCGTTACCGCAAATGGCGGCCGACGATTTCGCTGTGCGAGCAGCCCGACCTGCCGATCGACCGGCTCGAACTGCTGCATTCGCTGGACTACACGCGTCTCGCCAACCAGGTGCGGGACGATCTCGCGCGCGTGTCGCCGCACACCGATGTGCGGCTCACGCCGGTCACGCTCCACGATCCGTGGGATTTCGAGGAGGTCTATGCGACGCTGCACGATTACGCACGCGCGTATCCGTTCGACCTCGAACACGAGGATTACCTGATCCACATCACGACCGGCACGCACGTCGCGCAGATCTGCTGGTTCCTGCTCGCGGAAGCGCGCTACCTGCCCGCGCGCCTCGTGCAGACGGGGCCGCCGCAGCGAACCGACGAAGGGCCGAGCGGGCCGGGCACGATCTCGGTGATCGATCTCGACCTGTCGCGCTACAACCGGATCGCGCAGCGCTTCACGCGCGAGCGCGACGAAACGGTGTCGTTCCTGAAGGCCGGCATCGCGACGCGCAACGCGCGCTTCAATGCGCTGATCGAGCAACTCGAGCGCGTGGCGGTGCGTTCGCGCGCGCCGATGCTGCTGGTCGGGCCGACGGGGGCCGGCAAGTCGTTTCTCGCGAAGCGCGTGTACGAGCTGAAGCGCGGCCGGCATCGGCTCGCGGGGCCGTTCATCGAGATCAACTGCGCGACGCTGCGCGGCGACGCGGCGATGTCGACGCTGTTCGGTCACGTGAAGGGCGCGTTCACAGGGGCGCAGTCGGCGCGCGCGGGGCTGCTGCGCGCGGCGGACGGCGGGCTGCTGTTTCTCGACGAGATCGGCGAACTCGGGCTCGACGAACAGGCGATGCTGCTGAAGGCGATCGAGGAGAAGCGCTTCCTGCCGGTCGGCGCGGACGTCGAGGCGACCAGCGATTTCGAACTGATTGCGGGCACGCACCGCGATCTGCGGCAGATGGTGGCGGCCGGCACGTTCCGCGAGGACCTCTATGCGCGGATCAACCTCTGGACCTATGAATTGCCAGGGCTGGCCGAGCGCCGCGAGGACATCGAGCCGAACCTCGAATTCGAGCTCGACCGGTTCGGTCGCGAGCAGGGCGAGCAGGTGCGGTTCAACGTCGAGGCGAAGCGGCGCTATCTCGCGTTCGCGGCCTCGCCGCGCGCGACGTGGGCCGGCAACTTCCGCGAGTTGTCGGCGTCGGTCACCCGGATGGCGACGCTGGCCGATGCGGGGCGCATTACCGAGGCGCTCGCCGAGCAGGAAGTCGAGCGGCTGACGCGCACGTGGTCGCCGCCGGGGGGGGGGCACGGGGGCATCCGATGCGTGCGTCGACGCGGTGTTCGGTGCGCGCGCGGCGGAACTCGACCTGTTCGACCGTGCGCAGCTCGAACGCGTGCTCGACGTGTGCCGCACGTCGGCGAGCCTGTCGGAAGCCGGGCGCACGCTGTTCGCGGTATCGCGGCAGAGCAAGAAGCAGCCGAACGACGCGGACCGCCTGCGCAAGTATCTCGCGCGGTTCGGGCTCGATTGGGACGGTGTGCGGCGCGCGCTCGACGGTGTGTGAGGGCGAGCGCGGCGCATGCTGTCCGCGCTGCGGAGAGTGTTCGCGCGTGTCGTATCGTATGCGGTAACTTCAGGAGCATTTTCGTGATCGAGATTCCGTTGACGGTCAGGCCGCTGTTTGTCGCGGCCGGATGGCGCGGCCCTGCCGACGGCCGTCTATCGGCCCGCGACGGCGAACATCCGGGCGATACGATCCTGCGCGAATTCGGCACGTTGATCGTGGGGGCGGAGCCGGCCCGGCGCAGCGGGGAGACCTGCGCGCCGATGGGCATCGCGTTTCGCGCACTGGAGCGTCAGGATGAACAGATTGCCGCGTGGGAGCGGGCGCTCGACACGACGATGATCGGAATCGCCGAGGACGATCTCGGCTACGTCGAGTTTTATGTCGATGCGCAGGGCCGCGTATTCACGACGAATTGCGTGATGGACGGCGTCTATCTGGCGGGATTCACGTTCGGCGACGCGATCGAACGCGCGCTGCTCGGGCGGGTCGCGATTCCGCTGTTGCTCGACGAGCAGGCGTCGATCGCCTATTACGGCGCGCATCTGACGGGCGACGACCCGCGCGTCATGACCGCCGCGCAGTTGCTGGCCGGTAATGAGGGATCGCGCGCGGCGCCGTGATGCAGCGGGGCGTCAGTCGATGGCCGACGCGGCCGCCTGCTCGAACGGCGCCAGGAATGCCCAATCCGGATGCACCGCCGCGACGTCCGCGAGCCCGCGCGCGAACGCGTGCGCCGGCAGCCACGGATACCCGAACGCCGCCTGCAGCCGCTCGAGTTTCAACGACTGCGGATCGTCGATCGTATCCATCCGCGCGATATGAATGTGCAGCGCGGCAACTCGCGCAACGTCGTCGTTTGCGCCGTCGACGGCGAACTGCCAGCGGTACGTGCCATGTCCGATCCGCAGTGCGCCGTTGTCCTTCTGTCGCATCACGACGAGCCACGGCATGCGGCTGACGCCGTGCCCGTCGACGGGCGGCTGCGCGCAGACGTAGTAGGTCCGGCACTGCTCGAACCGCTCGCCGAATGCCTCGACCAGCGTATGCGCAATGGCCGTCACACCGGTCACGCGCGGCGGAAAGTCGATGTCGTCGCTGGCGAGCGAAAAGCTCAGCTCGGCATGGGCCGCGAAGCAGTCGGCGATCAGCGCGGCCTGGTTCAGGTCCTTCGCGCGCAGATAGCATTCGAGCAGCGCGCGAACCGTGGCGGGATGAAGCGGGAAGGGCATGCGCGAACCTCCTGATAGGGGAAATCGGGCCGCATGCGGGCGGCCGGGCTGGCGGAGGCCGCAGGTGCCTTTGCCGTATAATTTCGTTTCAAAGCTAAATTCGCATGACCGCACGGAGCGTCGACGTCATGGCCAAGCAGCAAGAGGAGTCCGTTCTGACCATTACCAACCCGGCCTGCCTGATCGACGGCACGGACACGGAATTCCGCCACCTGATCAACGGGCTGCTGCCGTTCGCGGCGCGCCTGCTGTCGGTGCGCGACGGTTTCGGCTCGTTGATCGGCCTCACCGGCATCCAGTATTCATTGCTCGTGTCGGTCGCCCATCTGTCGCACGACGACGTCGTGACCGTCAACCGCCTCGCCGATCATCTGCACCTGAGCGGCGCGTTCGTCACGATCGAGACCGGCAAGCTGAAGAAGCTCGGCCTGATCGACAAACGCGCGGACCCCGACGACAAGCGCAAGATGCGGCTCACGGTCACGCCGGCCGGCTCGAAGCTGCTGAAAGCGCTCGCCGATACGCAGCAACGCATCAACAACGTGCTGTTCGAAGGCGTGACGAAAACCGAGTTCAAGGCGCTTTGCTCGGTGATCGACCGCCTCGTTACCAACGGCGATCGCGCGACGCTCGATCTCGCGCACATGATCGCGCGCCAGGAAAAAGGCTGACGCGCGCCGGCCGCCGCGCTCAGTGCGCGGCCCACTCGATCGTATCCAGGTCGACCCCTTCGAGATGCATGTCCCACAGCGGGCTCAATTCGCGCAGCTTGCCGACCGTGTCGCGCACCTGCGCGATCACGCTGTCGACCTCGGCTTCGGTCGTGAAGCGGCCGAGCGTGAAGCGGATCGAGCTGTGCGCGAGCTCGTCGCTGCGGCCGAGCGCGCGCAGCACATACGACGGCTCCAGCGACGCCGACGTGCACGCGGAGCCTGACGACACCGCGACGCCCTTGATCCCCATGATCAGCGATTCGCCTTCGACGAAATTGAAGCTGACGTTCAGGTTGTGCGGAATCCGGCGCGCGAGGTCGCCGTTCACGTAAACCTCGTCGAGCGTCGACAGGCCGGCCAGCAGCCGGTCGCGCAACGCGCCGACGCGGCGGCTTTCGTCCGCCATTTCTTCCTTCGCCAGCCGGAACGCTTCGCCCATCCCGACGATCTGGTGGGTCGGCAGCGTGCCGGAGCGCATCCCGCGTTCGTGGCCGCCGCCGTGCATCTGCGCTTCGAGGCGCACGCGCGGCTTGCGGCGCACGTACAGCGCGCCGATCCCCTTCGGGCCGTACACCTTGTGCGCGGTCACCGTCAGCAGGTCGACGTTCAGCGCATTCACGTCCACCGGAATCTTGCCGGCCGCCTGCACCGCATCGCAATGAAACACGATGCCGCGCGCGCGGCACAGCGCACCGATGTCGGCCACCGGCTGGATCACGCCCGTTTCGTTGTTCGCGAGCATCACCGACACCAGGATCGTGTCGGCGCGCAGCGCCTGCTGCAACGCATCGAGGTCGAGCAGGCCGTCTTCGCGCACGTCGAGGTACGTGACGTCGAAACCCTGGCGTTCGAGTTCACGACACGTATCGAGCACGGCCTTGTGCTCGGTCTTCACCGTCACGAGATGCTTGCCCTTGCCTTGATAGAAGTGCGCGGCGCCCTTGATCGCGAGGTTGTTGCCTTCGGTCGCGCCGGACGTCCACACGATTTCGCGCGGATCGGCGCCGAGCAGCGCGGCGACGTGCGCGCGCGCTTCCTCGACGGCGTGCTCGGCATCCCAGCCGTAGGCGTGGCTGCGTGAGGCGGGGTTGCCGAACTGCTCGTGCAGGAACGGCACCATCTTGGCGACCACGCGCGGATCGACCGGCGTCGTCGCGCTGTAGTCCATGTAGATCGGACGGGATTGCATCGAAAGAGGCTCCGGAAGGCGGCGTCCCGCATGGGTCGCGAGCGCCGGGGAATACGGTTGCCGCAGTGTACGTGGACATTCGTGCGCGCCGTGCAACATCCATCCCGCGAGTAGGGTTGTCTTTTAAACAAAGCTTTCAAGATCAGGGTTTACGACATCTTGAACCGGGGCTTGTGTTTACATTTAATAAAAGCTAAATAACAAAGCTAATTAACGGTGCTTTGTTGATGCGGATTCCTCGGCGGAATCCGGCAATGCAACCCATGGAGGACGAGATGAGCGAGAACCATGCCGGAACCGGCGCGGATGCCGACGAGCAGCGGCGCTTCCGGGCCGCACTGTCGATGTTCGCGACGGGCGTCGCGGTGATTACCGCCCCGCGCAAGGAGGGGATGCCGATCGGTATCACGGTCGCGTCGTTCAATTCGGTGTCGCTGGACCCGCCGCTGATCCTGTTTTCGGTCGACCGTCGCAGCCTGAGCCTCGGCGAGCTGGCCGGCGCGGATGGCTACGCGGTCAACGTGCTCGACGAGACGCAGCAGCACCTGTCGAACTGCTTCGCGAAAGCGAACGGCGACAAGTGGGGCTGGCGCGGCGGCGCGGCCGGCGACGGTGGCGGCGTGCTGCTACCCGATGCACTCGCGACGTTCGAATGCGAACCGTATGCGCAATACGACGGCGGCGACCACGTGATCTTCGTCGGCCGCGTGATGCGGCACCGCGCGCGCCCGGACGGGCGTCCGCTGATCTTCTTCGGCGGACGCTACCGCGCGCTCGACGGCGCGTACGCGTCGGCCATGTGAACGCAACCCACGATTCATTCCACCCAGGAGGGCATCATGATCAAGAACGGCACTCAGCACATCGCGTCGCTGCGCGACGGGCGGCAGGTCTACCTGAACGGCCAGCCGGTCGGCGACGTGACCGCGCACGCGGCATTCCGCAATTCGATCCGCAGCTACGCGAGCCTGTACGACTATCAGGCGGAGAACGAAAACGTCGAGAAGATGACGTTCGTGTCGCCCGACTCCGGCAATCGCGTCAGCCGGATCTGGCAACTGCCGACGTCCTATGACGAACTCGTCGAGCGCCGTGCCGCGCTGGAAGCATGGTCGGAGCTGCATTACGGCTTCATGGGCCGCTCGCCCGACCACGTCGCGTCGTGCCTCTCCGGCATGTACATGGGCGCCGACGTGTTCGAGCAATACGACCCGGCGCGCGCCGGCGCGCTGCGCGACTACTACCGTTATGCACGCGACAACGACCTGTTCCTGACCTACGTGATCGTGAATCCGCAGGCGAACCAGTCGAAGGCCGCGCACGAGCAGGAGGACAAGTACCTCGCGGTCGGCATCGTCGATCAGGATGCCGAAGGCATCACGGTGCGCGGCGCGAAGATGCTCGCGACCAGCGGGATCATGGCGAACGAGGTGTTCTGCAGCTGCATCCAGCCGCTGCGCGAAGGCGACGAGATGTATGCGCTGTCGTTCGCGGTGCCGATGAACGCGAAGGGCATGAAGATCATGTCGCGCAAGTCGTACGAGGAGCACGCGACGTCGGTGTTCGACAACCCGCTGTCGAGCCGCTTCGACGAGAACGACGCGGTGCTGTATTTCGACGACGTGAAGGTGCCGTGGGAGCGGATCTTCGTCGCCGGCAATACCGCGATGTGCGCGAAGCAGCTCCACGCGACACCCGCGCACGTGTACCAGAACTATCAATGCCAGGTGCGCCTGATGACGAAGCTGCGCTTTCTCGTCGGGCTCGGCCTGAAGATCTCCGAGGTCAACGGCACGAACGCGTTCCCGCAGGTGCGCGAGACGCTGGGCCAGCTCGCGGCCGAAGCATCGATGGTCGAGGCGTGGGTCTACGGAATGGAAGCGAAGGGCACGGTCGTCAACGGCTTCTACGTGCCCGACCGCAACATGCTGTACGGCTCGCAGGTCGTCACGCAGCAACTCTATTCGAAAGTGCTCAACACGCTGCGCGAGCTCGCCGGCGGCGGAATGATCATGCTGCCGTCCAGCGTGCGCGATTTCGAGAACCCCGACCTGCTGCGCATCATCGAGAAGACGCAGAAGTCGCCGGTGTGCTCGTCCGAGGATCGCGTGAAGCTCTTCAAGCTCGCGTGGGACGCGGTCGGTTCCGAATTCGCGTCGCGCCACAACCAGTACGAACTGTTCTATGCCGGCGCGTCGTTCGTCACGAAGGGCCATGCGTATCGCACGTACGACTGGCAGCGCGCGTCGCATCTGGTCGATTCGATGCTCGGCAGCTATTCGCTGAACCAGGAACTGTCGACGCCGCGTGCCGCTTGACTAGCCGCATCGCAACTCCTTTCACCCGCTATCGCAATCAGGAGAGAAAGATGGCCATCAACAAGCTTCACGACGAATTCCACACGCTGGACATGCAGCGCGACTGGCGCCTGCCGGAGGGCTATGACCCGGCGTCCGGCGCGCAGGAGCTGATCCTGTCCGGCGCGCTCGACACCGAGCGCAAGCGCGGCAGCCGCACGCGCCTGCTGCGCCTGCCGGCGGGGCTGCATACGCAGAAGCCGTTCGTGCACGACTACTGGGAAGAGGTGTTTCTGGTCGAAGGCGATTTGACCGTCGGCAACGACGAGCACGGCAACGGCGGCACGCCGTTCGAGGGCTACACGTATGCGGTGCGCCCGCCCGGCGCATGGCACGGCCCGTTCAAGTCGAACGGCGGCTGCGTGCTGCTGGAGATCCACTATTACGATCCGGCGTGAGCCCGGTCGATCAATGACAGACAGCGGGCCCGCGGGATCGCGCGGCCCGCGACGAGGAGCATTCGATGAAAACCATCACGTTCGCGATCGACGGTCGCGACGGCCGCACCGAGCGCGCGATCGCGATCGACACGCTCGTGATCGCGGGCTGGACCGGCCGCGATACGGTCGCCATGGAAAAGCATATCCGCGAGCTGGAAGCACTCGGCGTCAAGCGCCCGGCGACGACGCCGGTGTTCTACCGCGTTGCCGCCGATCGCCTCGATCCGTCGCCGGCGATCCAGGTCGCGGGCGGGCAGAGCAGCGGCGAAGCGGAATTCGTGCTGGTGCGCGACGGCGGCGAGACCTTCGTCGGCATCGCGTCCGATCACACCGATCGCGAGGTCGAGACGTACGGCATCACCGTGTCGAAGCAGATGTGCGGCAAGCCGTGCGCGAACACGCTGTGGAAGCTCGACGACGTGGCCGGTCACTGGGATCGACTGGTGTTGCGCGCGTACGCGACGATCGACGGCGAGCGCGTGCTGTATCAGGAAGGCAACGTGACCGCGATGCGCGCGCCGGACGATCTGCTCGCGCAATTCGCGCGTCATGGCGGCCGCTTCGAGGACGGCACCGCGATGCTGTGCGGCACGCTCGCGGCGATCGGCGGCATCCGGCCGGCCGAGCGGTTCGAGGTCGAGCTGGAAGACCCGGTGCTGGGCCGCACGATCCGGCATGCGTACGCGGTGGACACGCTGCCCGTGGCGGGCTGACGCGGCGGCGGAACGCGCTCGCGCTCACGCGCGGCAGATCGCGATGATCTCCGCGCTGGTCGCTTCGTCGAACGGAGCGGGGTCCCAGTCGCCGCACCAGTCGGCCGCCGGGAATCCGGCTGCGATCACGCGCGCCTGCAGTTCAGGTTGCGCGATGAAACGCAGCCGGCTCGTATTCGTCAGCAGCGTGTCGTCGCGACGGAAGCGGTAGTGCGTGTCGAACGTCACGATCGCGCCGTCGATCGCCCGCACCGCGTGATGGAGATCGACGATGCCGAATTCGTGCGACTCGATGCGGCACGCCGACTGCGCGGGCGTCCATGCTTGCCACGGTTCGGTGCGCGGGTTGCGGGTGTCGAACAGGAAGCGGCCGCCGTCGGCGAGCACGCGTCGCACGCCGCGCAGCGTCGCGTCGATGTCGTCGTCGGTCAGCAGGCACTGGAACGCGTGACCGGTCATCACGACCGCATCGAACGGCGTGCCCGGCGGCAGGCCGTCGAGCGCGCACGCGAACCAGCGTACGGCGTCGGCGCCCGGCTGGCGTCGCGCGTAATCGATCATCGCCGGCGCGGGATCGATCGCGACGACGTCGTGCCCGGCCGCCGCGAGCCGTCGCGCGAACGTGCCGGTGCCGCAGCCGAGATCGAGGACGCGTCGCCGGGTGGCGCCGATCGCGGCGGCGTAGAACGCGAAGTCCCGATCGCCGGCGTTGAACAGGTCGTACACCGCGACGAGCCGCGGGTCGGTATAGAGCAGGTCCGCGCCGGCGGGCGTCATACGCTCATGCGCATCAGCGCTGCTGCACGGCCACGCGCAGCCCGAGCGCGATGAAGATCGAGCCGATGATCTTGCCCTGCCAGCGCGTGAGCCACGTGAGCCGCTTCACGATGCGGCCGAGCGGGCGGATCGAGCACGCGATCAGCGTCGTGTAGAGCGAGCTGAGCACGACGAAGATCAGCCCGAGCACCGCGAACTGCACGAACGTCGAGCCGCGTTCCGGATGCACGAACTGCGGCATGAACGCGAGAAAGAACAGCGCGGTTTTCGGATTCAGCACTTCGGCGGGAATCGCCTGCAGGTACGCCTTGAGCGGCGTGACGGGCGACACCTGCGGCAGCGACGGATCGGACGGTTTCTCCAGCAGCGCGCGCACGCCGAGATAGATCAGGTACGCGGCGCCGACCAGCTTCACGACGTTGAACGCGAGCGCCGACGTCATCAGCAGCGCGGACAGCCCGACGGCCGCGAACAGCGTATGCACGAAGTCGCCGCTCGCGACGCCCAGGCCGGTCAGGATGCCGGTCTTGCGGCCGCCCTGCACGGTGCGGCTCAGCACGAGCAGCACGGCGGGGCCGGGGATCAGGAACAGGCCCAGAACGACGGCGGTGAAGGTGGTCAGCGTGGTCAGGTCGAACATGGCGGCTCCGGCAGGTTCGCGCAGCGGCGGGGGATCGGGGCATTGTATTCGGTTCGGCGCGCGGGTGCAGGCGCCCTCGAACGGCGCGGCTGCGGCCGCGCCTTTCTGGTATAAGCACGACAGGACGCGCCGGCGTCCGGCCTTTTTTCACGACCCGTCGTTCCATGCGCGACCTTCCACCGACCACCGATCCCGCCGCGGACGCCGACGTCTATCACGTGCCGCGTCCGCTCGTCGTGTTCGGCGGCTCGGTCGTCGAGCCCGAATGGCGGCTGGAGCGGCACAGCCATCGCCAGGCGCAGCTGCTCTACACGCTGACGGGCGTCGTCTATTGCGAGATCGACGGCGGCGTGTGGACCGCGCCGCCGCAATGCACGGTCTGGATTCCCGGCGATGTCCCGCATGCGGCGCGCGGCTCGGCCGGCGCGACCTTCTACGCGGTGCTGGTCGAACCCGACGCGGCGCTCGACCTGCCCACGCGCTGCTGCACGCTGGGCGTGTCGCCGCTGCTACGCGAACTGCTGCTGAAGGCGGCCAGCTTCCCGAATCTGTACGACGTCGACGGGCCGCAAGGGCGGCTGGTGGCGACGCTGCTCGACGAACTCGTCGCGGCGCCGGTCGAGGACCTGTACCTGCCGATGCCAGCCGACCGCCGGCTGCGCAAGCTGATCGACCATCTGCTCGACGACCCGGCCGACAAGTCGCCGCTGCCCGAGCTCGCGCGGCGCGCGGGCATCAGCGAGCGCAGTCTGACGCGGCTCGCGACGAGGGAGCTCGGCATGAGCCTGGGCGACTGGCGCCGGCGGCTGCACGTCGCGCTGTCGCTGCGGATGCTGACGACCGGCCGCCGCGTGCACCAGATCGCGATCGATCTCGGCTACGAAAGCGCGAGCAGCTTCGTCACGATGTTCCGCAAGGCGACCGGCAAGCCGCCGACGCAATTCCTGACCGACCGGCAACGCTGAACCGCCGGGCTGCGCGCCCGCGCACGGTTGGCCGGATTGAAAAAGCAGTTGGCCGGGATGAGAAATGACGCATGAGGTCTCGATCCATAAAATGAGAATCGTTCTCATCTGGAGGCCAACATGCAAATCGTCACGACTGAATTCCCGTTTGTCTGGCTGCGTTACAGCGGCTCGACCCACACCGATCCCGCCCGCCTGCTTGCCGAACTCGACGCGCTGCTGGCGCGCCGCGAACGCTTCGTTCTTCTGACCGACGATGCGCCGTCCGGCGACGATCGCGCCGACAACGATCACGAGATGCGCAAGCAGCTCGCGAAGTGGAGCAAGGCCAACCGCGCGCTGTCGCGCGAATGGATTCCCGGGATGATCGCGATCGAGCCCAATGCGGCGCGGCGCGTGGCGCTCAATGCCTTTTCGGGTGCCTTCGAGAAGGTCTGGGGGTATCCGCTGAACGCGGCGGCGAGCCGCGACGACGCGCTGGCGCTCGCGCAACGGCTGCTCGCCGAACCGGCGCCCGGCGTCGCGGCGGCGAACGCCTGACCCGACGGCCGCGCCGGTCGCGCGGCTTGCGTCGACATCGACACGCACGCACGGTGCGCGAACGCGCGCCGCGGCAGAGTGCAACCATGCAGAGGTGTCCGGTGGACAATCCGATCCGCGCGATGCGCATCTTCACGCGCATCGTCGAAATGAACAGTTTTACGCGCGCGGCGCAGGCGCTCGGCATTTCGCGCGCCACCGCCACGCGCACCGTGCAGGAGCTCGAAGCGGCGCTCGGCATGCCGCTGCTGGTGCGCACGACGCGCGCGCTGCGGCCGACGCCCGAAGGCGACGCGTATTACCGGCGCTGCGTCAGCATCACGGCGGACGTCGACGAGCTCGAAGCGAGCATCCGCGGCGCCGCGCTGCATCCGAGCGGGCCGCTGCGCGTCGAATTGCCGGCGTCGGTGGCGGGCGCGATCGTGTTGCCGGCGCTCGGCGAATTTCATAGCCGGCATCCCGATCTGGAGCTGATGCTCGCCGTGGCCGGGCGCGCGGGCGACCGCATCGGCGACGCGATCGATTGCAGCGTCCGGCTCGGTGCGCTGCCCGATTCGTCGCTCGTCGCGCGCCGGCTCGGCGCGCTCGAGCGCGTGACCTGCGCGAGCCCCGCGTATCTCGACCTCTTCGGCGTGCCGCGCACACCCGACGATCTGGGCGCGCATCGTGCGATTTGCGGATCGCACGTGTTCGGCCAGCGTCCGGCGGAGCTCGAGTTCATGGTGGACGACGCGGTGCGCAAGGTGCGGCTCGACGGCATCGTCAGCGTGGACGACGAGCAGGCGTATCTCGCCTGCGGCGTGCACGGCCTCGGACTGATCCAGCCGACGCGCGTCGCCGCGCAGCCGCTGATCGAGGCGGGACGGCTGCGGGAGGTGCTGCCGTGTTGGCAACCCGATGCGCTCGCCGTGTCGGTCGTCTACGTGAAGCGCCCGCATGTGTCGCCCGGCGTGCGCGCGTTCGTCGACTGGATCGCGGAGCGTTTCGTGCAGGCCGGGAAGGAACACACAGGGCTGGCGGCGGCGGGGGCGGCAGGGTGGCGGCCGGCGCAGGATGCCGCCGCTCCCTGCGACCGCTACAGCGGACTGGTCGCGGCAGCCTGACGGCGGGATGCCGACGGCAAGTCCTCAAATGGTTGCGAGGCGTAACGCGCGGGCCATCCGGTACGTATCGGATGATGTCGATAGTTGGGCGACGCAGCACGAAACTCGCCGGAATATGGCCCGCGTAGGCCAGGTGAACATCCGTGCAGCGATACGCCGCGACCCGAAACCGTACGCTGCCACGGGTAGGGAACCGCCGCCCTAGATCGCCGTCAGCCGTCCCAATTCTTCCGCCAGAAAATCGACGAACGCGCGAATCCGCGCGGACATCTGGTGCCGCTGCGCATACACCGCATAGATGTCGGCGCTCGGCGTTTCATGGTCCGGCAGCACGACGACCAGCCGCCCGTCGGCGAGATAGTCGCGCAGATCCCATTCCGCGCGCATCAGGATGCCGTGCCCGTCGAGTGCCCATTTCACCGCGATCTCGCCGTCGTTCGTCGTCAGGTTACCGTTGATCCGCACGGCTTCCGTGTGGCGGGCCGCGCCGCGTCCGCTCGTCAGGCGCCACACGCCGTAACCTTCGTCGCCTTGCCGGATGCCGATGCAGTTGTGCCGCGTCAGGTCGTGCGGCGTGCCGGGCGTCCCGTGCCGCGCGAGATACGCGGGCGCCGCGCACAGCAGCCGGCGGTTCGGCGCGAGCCGCCGCGCGACGACGCGCGTGTCGGGCGGTTCGCCGAAGCGGATGCACACGTCGAACGCGTCGTCGGTGAGCGGTGGCGGCATCACCGACAGCTGCAACTGCACCGACACTTCCGGATAGCGCGCGACGAAGCGCGAGATCGCCGGGCCGACGTGGCTGCGCCCGAACCCGAGCGTCGCATTCACGCGCAGCAGGCCTTTCGGCCGCTGTTTCGCGCTGCCGAGCAGTTCGCCGAGTTCGTCCATCTGGTCGAGGATCCGGCGTGCGTACTCGAGGTACACGTCGCCTTCGGGCGTCAGCATCATTCGCCGCGTCGTGCGATTGACGAGCGTCACGCCCGCGCGCCGCTCCATCTGCGTGAGCCGCTTGCTGACGGCCGCCGCGGTCAGCCCGAGTTCGCGCGCGGCCGCGCTCAGGCTGCCCGACGCGGCCAGCGTCGAGAAGAAGCCGAGATCGGCCGGCTGGACGGTATCCGCCATGACGGGATTCGTGAATTGAAGTTAAAGATGCTTTGAGTATAGCCCCGGTTTCTACACTCCCGGTTCGGTAAAGTGCGTTCACGCTCACGATCAATCGAGGATGTCCGCATGAAGACCTACCGTATCGCAACGATTCCCGGCGACGGCATCGGCAAGGAAGTGGTGCCGGCTGGCAAGCAGGTGCTGGAGGCGCTGGCCCGCGGCAGCGACCGCTTCGCGTTCGAGTTCGAGGATTTCGACTGGGGCGCCGATTACTACCGCCGGCATGGCGCGATGATGCCGGCCGACGGTCTCGACGCGCTGCGCGGCAAGGACGCGATCCTGTTCGGCTCCGCGGGCGATCCGGACGTGCCCGACCACGTGACGCTGTGGGGGCTGCGCCTGAAGATCTGCCAGGGCTTCGACCAGTACGCGAACGTGCGTCCGACGCGCATCCTGCCGGGCATCGACGCGCCGCTGAAGCGCTGCGGGCCGGACGACCTGAACTGGGTGATCGTGCGCGAGAACTCCGAAGGCGAATACGCGGGCGTCGGCGGCCGCGTGCACCAGGGCCATCCGATCGAGGCCGCGACCGATGTGTCGATCCTCACGCGCGCCGGCGTCGAACGCATCATGCGTTTCGCATTCCGGCTCGCGCAGTCGCGCCCACGCAAGCTGTTGACCGTCATCACGAAGAGCAACGCGCAGCGGCATGCGATGGTGATGTGGGACGAGATCGCGAAGCAGATCGCACAGGAGTTTCCCGACGTGACGTGGGACAAGGAACTCGTCGATGCAGCAACCGCGCGCATGGTCAACCGCCCGGCGTCGCTCGACACGATCGTCGCGACCAACCTGCACGCGGACATCCTCAGCGATCTTGCCGCCGCGCTCGCGGGCAGCCTCGGCATCGCGCCGACCGGCAACATCGATCCCGAGCGCCGCTATCCGTCGATGTTCGAGCCAATCCACGGCTCCGCATTCGACATCATGGGCAAGGGGCTCGCGAATCCGGTCGGCACGTTCTGGTCGGTCGTGATGCTGCTCGAGCATCTCGGCGAGACGGAAGCGGCCGCGCGTGTGATGCAGGCGATCGAGGCCGTGACGGCCGACCCGTCGCTGCATACGCGCGACCTCGGCGGCCGCGCGACGACCGCGCAGGTGACGGCGGCCGTCTGCGAGCGCGTCGCGAACGCGGCGGTGGCGGCCTGACGGCGGCGCGGCGCGGTCGGCGCGCGCATGTGCGCATGCCAGCCGCGCGCCGCCCGTTCGCGTCACTCGGCATTTTTTCTGCCCGCGACTCGCGCATCCGACGCGAGCCGGGCGCCGGCCGGCGCTCGCGGTCGATCGACCGACGGCGCACGGTCCGACCTCGAAGGAGGAGACACATGCAAGCGGATCTGGAAACCCGCGTCGCGCGGAAACTGATGTGGCGCATCATTCCGTTCGTGATGCTGCTTTACTTCGTCAGCTTTCTCGATCGCGTCAACGTCGGCTTTGCCGCGATGACGATGAACCAGGCGATCGGCCTGTCGCCGACCGCGTTCGGGTTCGGCGGCGGCCTGTTCTTCATCGGCTACTTCCTGTTCGAAGTGCCGTCCAACCTGATTCTCCACCGCGTCGGCGCGCGCATCTGGATCGCACGCGTGATGATCACGTGGGGCATCGTGTCGGCCGTGTCCGCGTTCGCGGCCGGCCCGACCAGCTTCTACGTGCTGCGTTTCCTGCTCGGCATGGCCGAAGCCGGTTTCTTCCCCGGCATCATCCTGTACCTGAGCCTGTGGTTCCCCGCGAAGCAGCGCGCGGTGGCCGCCGCGTGGTTCATGGCGGCCGCGCCGATCTCGACCGCGATCGGCTCGCCGCTGTCGGGCGCGATCATGCAGATGCCGCCGATGTTCGGCCTCGCCGACTGGCAGATGCTGTACATCGTCGAAGCCCTGCCGGCGGTCGTACTCGGCTTCGTCGTGCTGAAGCGCCTGACCGATGCGCCGTCGCAGGCCGCGTGGTTGCGCGCCGACGAGCGCGACTGGCTGATCGCGAAGCTGAAAGCGGAAGCGGACGCACGCCACACGCACGTCGGGCACACGGCCGGTGCGTGGCAGGCCCTGCGCGATCCGCGCGTGCTCGCGCTCGCGCTGATCTACTTCGGCACGTCGGCGGGGCTCTATACGCTCGGGCTGTGGGCGCCGCTGATGGTCAAGCAGTTCGGCTTCACCGCGTTGCAGACGGGCCTGCTGACCGGTATCCCCAGCATCGCCGCCGTGGTCGCGATGATCGTGTGGGCGCGACATTCGGATCGCACCGGCGAGCGCACCTGGCACGTCGTGATTCCATGTGTGCTGGCGTGCATCGGGTTCGTGTTCGCGGCGCAGGCGAGTACGGCGCTGCTGACCGTGCTCGCGCTGGTCGTCGTCAACATCGGGATCAGTGCGGCGAAGGCGCCGCTGTGGGCGATGCCCAGTGCGTTCCTGTCGGGGGCCGGCGCGGCCGCGGGGATCGCGATGATCAATTCGATCGGCAATCTCGGCGGATTCGTCGGGCCGTTCGCGATCGGTTGGCTCAAGCATGCGACGGGCGGATATGCGGCGGGGTTGTACGTGGTGGCTGGCACGCTCGCGGTGTCGGCGGTCGTCACGCTGATGCTGAGCCGCAAAGGGGCGCGGGAAGCGGCCGTGCCGGGCGTGCGGCATCACTCGTGAGCGCCGCAATGTGCGCGCGGCAGGGCAGCCCGACGGGCGCGTGACGTATCCGTCCGGCTTCGTGCGCGGTGGCGCGCGATCGGCCGGCGGGAACGTCAGCGTCAGCGCATGTTCGCGTGCGGGCCGGAAGGCGCATGCGGACGCAGTCGCTACGAGGCCGTCGCCGCGACCTGCCGCGCGATGCGCGCCGCACACGCGTCGGGCGTCGCCGCGGACGTATCCAGCACCATCTCGCTGAACGGCCGCGCCGCATAGCCCTCGCGATACATCTCCGCGATCCGGTTGCGCTCCCAGTCGGTCAACGCGCGCGCGCCGCGATTCGACGCCGCGACCGCCTCGGGCGGCGCGAGCGTGACGACGAACAGGCGCGCATCACGCGCCTCGCAGGCCGCGCGCAGCCGTTCGAATTCCGCTTCGCCGATCGGATAGGCGATGACCAGATGGCGTTCGCGCGCGTTCGCGATCCGCGTGACGAGACGTTCGAGCGCAATCGCCCACTGCACGTCGAACGGTGCGTCTTCGGGCGCATCATGATCGTCGCCGTCGATGAAGCGCGCGTCGGGCAGCACGCGTGCGAGCGCGAGGCCGATCGTCGTCTTGCCGCTGTTGATCGGGCCGTTCAGGTGGATGACGGTAAGGGGGGGCATGAGTCGACGCAGAAAATCGGACGACTCGCAGCTTGCCATGACTGGCGCGGCGGCGCAGTGCCGTTGGTGCGTCACGCGGCGGGATGCGAATACGAAGGGAAAGCGGACAGGCGGGGAGCGGGGAAGCGGCAGGCTGCGTGCGCAACGATGCGCCACACGGCAACCTGCCCGACCGTGCCGCATGCAAGCGATGCGGCACGGCGTCGAACGCAGCGACTTACTTGTCGCCGTCGCCCTTGATCTGCGGCAGCGCCGACGCTTCGCCCGGCGTCAGCAGCCCGACTTGCGAATACACGCGCAGCTTGTCGCGCGTATCGGTGATGTCGAGGTTGCGCATCGTCAGCTGGCCGATCCGGTCGCGCGGCGAGAACGTCGACGCCACCTTCTCCATCGACAGCCGTTCCGGCTGGTACGTGAGGTTCGGCGACTTCGTGCTCAGGATCGAGTAGTCGTTGCCGCGGCGCAGTTCGATCTTCACTTCGCCGGTGATCGCGCGGGCGACCCAGCGTTGCGCGGTCTCGCGCAGCATGATCGCCTGCGGGTCGAACCAGCGGCCCTGGTACAGCAGGCGGCCGAGGCGGCGGCCGTTCTCGCGGTACTGCTCGATCGTGTCCTCGTTGTGGATGCCGGTGACGAGACGCTCGTACGCGATGTACAGCAGCGCGAGGCCCGGAGCTTCGTAGATGCCGCGGCTCTTCGCCTCGATGATCCGGTTCTCGATCTGGTCGCTCATGCCGAGGCCGTGACGGCCGCCGATGCGGTTCGCTTCGAGCAGCAGCTCGACCTGATCGTTGAACTCGACGCCGTTCAGCGCGACCGGCTGGCCGGCTTCGAAGCGCACCGTCACTTCCTCGGCGGCGATCTTCACGTCGTCGCGCCAGAACGCGACGCCCATGATCGGGTTCACGATCTTGATGCCGCTTTCGAGGCTTTCCAGATCCTTCGCCTCGTGCGTCGCGCCGAGCAGGTTCGAGTCGGTCGAATACGCCTTCTCGGCCGACATCTTGTACGCGAAGCCGGCCTGGTTCATGAATTCGGACATTTCGGCGCGGCCGCCGAGTTCGTCGATGAACGTCTGGTCGAGCCACGGCTTGTAGATCTTCAGATCCGGGTTCACGAGCAGGCCGTAGCGGTAGAAGCGCTCGATGTCGTTGCCCTTGTACGTGCTGCCGTCGCCCCAGATGTTGACGCCGTCTTCCTTCATCGCGGCGACGAGCATCGTGCCCGTCACGGCGCGGCCGATCGGCGTCGTGTTGAAGTACGTGACGCCGGCGGTCGTGATGTGGAACGCGCCGCTTTGCAGCGCCGCGATGCCTTCGGCGACGAGCTGCGCGCGGCAGTCGATCAGGCGGGCGCCGGCTGCGCCGTATTCGATCGCGCGTTTCGGGATCGCGTCGTAATCGTCTTCGTCGGGCTGGCCGAGGTTCGCCGTGTATGCGTACGGGACGGCGCCCTTCAGTTTCATCCAGTGCAGCGCGGCGCTGGTGTCCAGGCCGCCGGAGAAGGCGATACCGACCTTCTGGCCGGTCGGGAGGCTTTCGAGAATCGTGCTCATAGGAATTACCGTGGATTGAAGCCGGTGGGATCGTATTTCGCGGAATATGCGAGTATCGGCTGTCCGGGAAGTTGGGGCAAGGGCTGATTTTGGTGCGGAACCGTCGTCGCGCCTGTCGCGGCGGGCCTGACGGGCGGTTAACCGGGTGGAGAACGCCGTGCGGGGCGGCGTTGCATCGCCGCCGAAAACGCGCGGACGAACCGGCCGCGGGCCGGATTTCCGGGGCCGGATCGGTGGCCGGCCGTGCCCAGCGTCGCCGGCGCGCCGCGTCGATGTGCCGAAAGGCATATGAAAGGAAGGCGCGTGAAGCGGGCGCCTCAGATATTCCACGACCGCGCGGTATCGAGCAGCCGCTCGCGCAACTGGTCGACTTCGCCGGCCAGCTTGGCCGTGATCGACACGTAGCCGGACAACGGCGGCGGCGGCGCGTCGTGCGGCGGGTCGGCCGGCCGGCGGCGCGGCGCCAGCCGGCTCGGCGTGCCGAACTTGAGCGCGCGGCTCGCTCCGACCAGCGTGTCGCGGATGCGCCGGTTCACGCCCTTCATCTCGACGCGCATGTATTCGCGGGCCGCCACGTCGTCACGCGCCGGCAGCGCGCTCGACAGGATCTCCAGATAACCGATGCACAGGCGCAGGCTGCGCTGGATCGCCTCGAGCTGCGCCATCGACGTCTCGCACTCCTTCGACACCGACGGCATCAGCGAGCGCAACTGCACGAGCAGCGCGCTCAGCGCGGCCATTTCCTTCAGGTGCGCGTCGTCGCTCACGTGGCGGTCGCCCGCGAGCCGCGCATGCACGGCCGCGCACGCGCGCAGCGCGTCGGCGAGCTTGTAGCGCCACGAGTAGGTCGCATAGAGCGGCAGCGCGAACGAGAACGCCAGCGCGATCGCGATGCCGACCAGCACGTTCACCGCGCGCCACAGGCCGTCGACGATCTCGTTGTCGCCGTGCCCGGCGACGATCACCATCGTGATCGCCGACAGCAGCGCGATGTAGCCGGCCTTGCCGATCGCGTGATACGCGCAGATACCGCACCCCACGGCCATCAGCAGGTAGATCGCGAACGGCGCGTGCAGGAACGAGTAGAGGAGGATCAGCCCGAGCCCCGCCAGTGCGCCGATCGACGTGCCGAGCGCGCGCTCGGCCGCCTTCTTGCGGATATTGCCGTGATGTTGCAGCCCGCCGACGACGATCAGCACGGTAATCGTCGACCACTCGCCGTGCGGCACGCGCAGGCCGGTGGACAGCGCGATCGACACGAGAATCGCGAGCGCGACGCGCGCCGCATGGATCAGCTTCGCGTGCCGGTAGCGGCGGTACGGGTCGAGCAGCGGGCGGAGCGCGTGGCGCACGAGCGGCGGCAGTCGGGTCGGGAGCGGGGCGGTCATGACGGAGTCGAGGGAGCCGGGACGCGCACGGCGGCCCGCGCGGGCCGGCGCCGCGCCGCCTGCGCAGCTGACGTAACGCTAGCCGAACGCGCGCGGGCTGTCCACGGCGGCGCCGACGGGCCGGGCGGCCGGCGGCCGCGTCAGGTCACGGCGCACCTCGCGGTCACGCGTCGGCCGCGCTCGACAGTGCGTCCAGCACGCGGTTGCGGCCGCCGGACTTCGCGCGGTACAGCGCCTCGTCGGCGCGCCGCAGCAGCGTCGCGGCGTTCATCCGGCCGTCGGCGGCGGTGGCCGTGCCGATGCTGGCCGTGACGCGCCCGTACGGGCTTTTCACGTGTTCGATCCCGAGCCCCGCGATCGCGCGCCGGATGCCTTCGGCGACGGTCGCCGCGCCCGGCGCGTCGGTGTCGGGCAGCGTGACGACGAATTCCTCGCCGCCGTAGCGCGCGACGTGATCGCTGTCGCGGCGCAGGCAGCGCGACAGCGATTGCGCGACCTGGCGCAGCACGTCGTCGCCGGCCGGATGGCCGTAGTAGTCGTTGAACGCCTTGAAGTGATCGACGTCGACGAACAGCACGGACAACGGGCGGCCGCTGCGCGACGCGCGCTGGGCTTCCTTCGCGAGCACCGCATCGAACGTGCCGCGGTTGTCGAGGCCCGTCAGCGAATCGGTGTGCGCGAGCCGGTACAGCTTCGATTCCGCGTCCTGCCGGCGCTTCAGCTCGCGCGACAGCGCGAGCGAGCCCCACGCGATGAACGCCGTAAACAGGCTCATCAGCACGACGGTCCACACCGCGCGGTGCTGCCACGACGCATAGATGTCGATCTCGGCGGGCGCGACGTCGACGATCAGCGGCAGCCCGGCGAGATGCTTGTAAACATAGACGCGCCGCACGCCGTCGATGGCGCCGACCCCGCTCAGCTCGCCGTCGCGGCTGCGCTGCGCGTCGACGAACAGCGGCGAGTCGTGCAGGTCGAGGCCCACCACCCGCGTGTCGTACGGCAGGCGCGACACGAGCGTGCCGTTGTCCTCGACGATCGCCGCGCTGCCGTGCCGGCCGACCGCGAGGCCGTCGAGCAGCGCGCGGAAGTAGTCGATGCTGAGCGTGCCGACGACGATCCCGGCGAACGTGCCGTCGGGCCGGTTGATCCGGCGGCTCAGCGCGATCGTCAGCGCGCCGCCGCGCAGCCGCGACGCGTACGGCCGGCTGATGTAGAGGCCGGGGACGAGCCGGTCGCGGTGCACGGCGAAATAGTCGCGGTCGGCGAAATTGCCTTGCCGCGCGGGCGATGCGCTCGAATCGATCGCGATATTGCCGTGCGCATCCATCACGAAAATGGAGCCGAGATAGGCGCCGGTGGCCGCGCGGTCGAACAGCAGCCGGTGGCGCTGGCGCGGCGGCAATGTCATCAGTTCCGGATCGGCCACGCCGTCGACGACGTTTTGTAATGACAAATCGTAGAGTTCGATATTGCGCGCGATATCGCGTTCGATCAGCAGCATCAGATTGCGCGCATTTTCGACCGCATGGTCATACGCGTCGCGGCGCGCCTCGATTAATAGCGACGTGGAAAGTCCCCAACTGAACATCAGCAGGACGATGCCCGCCACGAGTACGCCGCGGGGCGACAGAATGCGTGCCACGACCGACGCGGTATGGCGGCGCAGCGTGGCGGGCAGCGGGAATGACTTCATCCTCGGGGGTGGCGGGTGGCGGCTGGTCGCGTCGTTGCGGTTCCGCGCGCGGATTATTTCGAATTAAGCGTCATTATCCCGCGAATTCCTGAATTTCGCGTGCGCATGCAAAACATGCATGCGGATACGGCGATTCGAAACGGTTACGCATCATTACCGCATGGCGCGCGGGCGATTTGATTTGAATCAATGACCAGTGTCGGGCTTTTTGTCTGATTAATGGTGTATTGATCGGTCGATTTTGCGTATTGCCGCGGTATTTGGCGGATCGGGACAGGATTAGGTCGTGACCGGAAAAACGAATATCGAATGACCCGTTCGTAATCGGGGTCTTTGCAACGACGTGCGACCGTGGCCGCGCCGACGCGGCCAACCCGTTGATTCCGCGAAATCTCCGGCGGGGCGGCGGGCGGGGCCACCTCAGCTGTCCCCGTATCGAATCAGGTAGAATCCGCGCTTCGCCGCAGGCGCCCGCCGCGCAACGCGTATCGGGGCCGCATCGAATGCATCGCAGGACGCGCGCCGCGCTCCGATTCCGCATGCGCCGGCTACGGATGCCGGCCCGCTCAACGTTCGTCTCGTTTATGTCCGCAATTCCGAATTCCGACCAACCCGGTTCGCCCGCGAACCCACCCAAGCTTCATCGCGCGCTGAAGGCGCGCCACCTGACGATGATCGCCATCGGCGGCTCGATCGGCACGGGCCTGTTCGTCGCGTCCGGCGCGTCGATCTCGCAGGCCGGCCCCGGCGGCGCGATGGTCGCGTACATGCTGATCGGCCTGATGGTCTACTTCCTGATGACGAGCCTCGGCGAGATGGCCGCGTTCATGCCGGTGTCGGGCTCGTTCGCGACCTACGGCGCGAAATACGTCGATGAAGGCTTCGGCTTCGCGCTCGGCTGGAACTACTGGTACAACTGGGCGGTGACGATCGCGGTCGAGCTCGTCGCCGCGCAGCTCGTGATGCACTACTGGTTTCCGGACGTGCCGGGCGTGTGGTGGAGCGCGGCGTTCCTCGGCGTGATGTTCCTGCTCAATGCGCTCACCGTGCGCGGTTTCGGCGAAGCCGAATACTGGTTCGCGCTGATCAAGGTCGTCACCGTGGTCGCGTTCATCGGCGTCGGGCTGCTGATGATCTTCGGCATTCTGAAGGGCGCGCCGGCCAACGGCTGGGGCAACCTGACGATCGGCGACGCACCGTTCGCGGGCGGCCTGCCGGCGCTGATGGGCGTCGCGATGATCGCGGGCTTCTCGTTCCAGGGCACCGAGCTGATCGGCGTCGCGGCCGGCGAATCGGAAAACCCGCGTACGACGATCCCGCGCGCGGTGCGCCAGGTGTTCTGGCGCATCCTGCTGTTCTACGTGTTCGCGATCTTCGTGATCGGCGTGCTGATTCCGTATACCGACCCGAACCTGCTGAAGACGGACGTGACCGACATCGGCGTGAGCCCGTTCACGCTCGTGTTCCGTCACGCGGGCCTGGCCTTCGCGGCCGGCGTGATGAACGCGGTGATCCTGACGGCCGTGCTGTCGGCCGGCAACTCGGGCATGTACGCGTCCACGCGGATGCTCTACAACCTCGCGACCGAAGGCCGCGCGCCGAAGGTGTTCGCGAAGCTGTCGCCGGGCGGCGTGCCGCGCAACGCGCTGTACGCGACCACCGCCGTCGGCGCGCTGTGCTTCTTCACGTCGCTGTACGGCGACAAGACCGTGTACCTGTGGCTGCTGAACACGTCCGGGATGACGGGCTTCATCGCGTGGCTCGGCATCGCGGTCAGCCACTACCGGTTCCGCAAGGGCTACGTGAAGCAGGGGTATGCGCTCGACCAGTTGCCGTACCAGTCGAAGTGGTTCCCGTTCGGCCCGCTGTTCGCGTTCGTGCTGTGCCTCGTGATCGCGCTCGGCCAGGATTACCAGGCGTTCCTCGCGAACCGGATCGACTGGGCCGGCGTGGCCGCGACCTATGTCGGCATTCCGCTGTTCGTCGTCGTGTGGCTCGGCTTCCGGTTCCTGAAGAAGAGCCGGTTCGTGCGCTACGAGGACATGGAGATCGCGCCGTGGATCGCCGCGAATCGCGGCGCGCAGCGGCAGCCGGTGGCGAACCGCGAAACCACAGGCTGATGCCGGCGCGGCAGGCGGCCGCGCGACGGTCGACGAAACGGGAAGCCGCGCGCTTCCCGTTTTTTTTGCCCGGCTTTTGCCTGCACGGGGTCAAAGCCGGTTATATTGCCCGACCCTACCGGGCCACGGCCCGGCCGGCGCGACAGGCGCGGCGCGGATCGGCATCCGGCGCGCGCCGCGCGGCGGCCGGCGAGCGGCCCGGCGTTTTCATCGCTCCCGCCGGGCCGGCACGGCCCGCGGAGCGCGCAACCCAGAGGAATCCATGAGCGCATCACCCGCCGAGCGGAAGGCCGGACCCGTTTCCATCGTGCGAATCGAAGCCGCGATCAACGCGTGGCGCGAAGTGTACCCGCCGGCGCCGGACGGCGAGGACGGCTACGCGCTCGACGCCGGCAGCAACTGCCTGGCCGAGCTGTACGGCACGATGATCTGCTATCAGTTGCCGGACGTGCCGCTCGACTCGCTGAGCCACGAGCAGCGCGATGCGCTGTACGCGACCGAGGGGTGATGCGGTCGACACGATGCCGCCGTGCGGCGTCGGTGAACGAACGGGAAGCCTCGCGGCTTCCCGTTTTGCTTTGCGCAGCCCCGCGCGTCGCCGCGAGCACGACGCTGCTTGCGCCGGGACCGGCGCCGGCTGAGGTATCGTGACGGGATCGGGAAGCAGGCGATCGAGGAGGCCGGTACGGATAGCCGGCGAGGGTGAGCGGTGCGGGCGCCGTTCGCGCGGTGCCGGGTGAGCGTCCGTTGCCTGTCCCGGGAGGATTCGAACATGGAGTTGAGACATCTCCGCTACTTCGTCGCGGTGGCCGAAGAGCGGAATTTCACGCGGGCGGCGGAACGGCTGCATATCGCGCAACCGCCGCTGAGCCGGCAGATCCAGCAGCTCGAGGAGGCGCTCGGCGTGCCGCTGTTCGAGCGCAACGCGCGGCCGCTGAAGCTGACCGATGCCGGACGCTTCTTCTATTCGCACGCGGTGCAACTGCTCGCGCAGACGACCGAACTCGAATCGATGACGAAGCGGGTCGGCAAGATCGAGCGCAGCATGTCGGTCGGTTTCGTCGGCTCGACGCTGTACGGGATGCTGCCGAAGATCATCCGGCGCTTTCGCAGCGAATATCCGGCCGTCGAGCTGAGCCTGCACGAGATGTCGACGATGGACCAGATCAAGGCGCTCAAGGAAGGGCGCATCGACGTCGGGTTCGGACGCATCCGCCACGAGGACCCGAGCGTGCGGCGCGTCGTGCTGCGCGAGGAGCGGATGATCGTCGCGCTGCCGGTCGGCCATGTGCTCGACAGCGCGAAACCGGTGCTGTCGCTGCACGATCTCGTCAACGACACGCTGATCATCTTTCCGAAGGCGCCGCGCCCGAGCTACGCGGACCAGGTGCTCGCGGCCTTTCACGATCGGGCGCTGCAACCGCGCCGGATCTACGAGACGCGCGAGTTGCAGATCGCGCTCGGCCTCGTCGCGATGGGCGAGGGCGTGTCGGTCGTGCCGCACAGCGTGTACGGGCTCAAGCGCGACGACATCAGCTACAAGCCGCTCGACGATCCGAACCTCGTGTCGCCGATCATCATGAGCATGCGCGCGCTCGACGAATCGGAGGACATCCGCGCGATGCAGGCGCTGATCTACCGGCTGTACGACGAGGCGCGGATGGAATATCTGCCGCCGCAGCCCGAATGAGCGCGCGGGCCGTAGGGGCTTGCTTGACGCTGCGCGCGCCGGCGGGCCACCATGCGCGGATTCGATGCGGCCGCCGGCGCGCGGCCGCTCTCATGCAGACGATCGACACATGACCGATATCCTGACCGAGGAGACGACCGTCGAGACGCCGCAAGGGCGTCTCTTTGCGAAACGCTGGCGTGCGGGGCCGGCGCAGCCCGCGGCGGCGCCTGGGCCGGCCGCGCCGATCGTGCTGCTGCACGATTCGCTCGGCTGCGTCGACCTGTGGCGCGACTTCCCCGCGCAGCTCGCTCGCGCGACGCAGCGCGACGTGATCGCGTACGACCGTCTCGGTTTCGGCCGTTCCGATCGGCATCCGGGCATGCTCGGCACGACGTTCGTGCGCGACGAAGCCGACCGTGCGTTCGCCGCGGTACTCGAACAGCTCGGCGTCGACGCGTTCGTCGCGTTCGGGCACAGCGTCGGCGGCGGGATGGCGGTCGGCTGTGCGGCCGCGTACCCTGAGCGGTGTCGTGCGCTCGTAACGGTCGCCGCGCAGGCGTTCGTCGAGGATCGCACGCTGACCGGCATTCGCGACGCGGGGCGGCAGTTCGACGAGCCGGGTCAACTCGACCGGCTCGCGCGCTATCACGGCGACAAGGCCGAATGGGTGCTGCGCGCGTGGGTCGACACGTGGCTGTCGCCGGCGTTTCGCGACTGGAATCTCGACGACGACCTGCCGCGCGTGCAGTGCGCGACGCTCGCGATTCACGGCGAAGACGACGAATACGGGTCGGACGTGCATCCGAAGCGGATCGCCGCGCGCGTCGCGGGGCCGTCGTCGTTCCTGTTGCTTGCCCGCTGCGGACACCTGCCGCACCGCGAGCGGACCGACGACGTGCTGGCCGCCGTCGCGACGTGCCTGCGCGACGCGCTCGCCTGAGCGCGCTCGCCCTCGCCGGCGGGCGCCTGCCCGCCGGTGGTCAGAACGAAAGCTGGATCGCGAGATCGATCGCCAGCAGTACGATCGAAAGCCCGATGCCGAGAATCACGTTCGGCAAGCGGTGCTCGAAATCGCGATGATCCTTGCGCATCGCGGCGCCGAGCAGGAAGATCGCCTCGACGACGATCTGCAGCCCGACGAACAGCAGCATCAGCAGATACTCGTAGCCCATCTGCTTGAACGCGACGAATTGCATCCCGTGATCGCGGATCCACTGGCCGACGCGCAGCAGTTCGTAGACGAACAGCAACGCAGGGAACAGGTAACTGATGAAGTAGGTCGGCGCGGTGGCGTGCCGTAGTTCGAGGTGGAAGTGCTGATGCGTGGTAGCCATCACAACCCTCCTTGCAACGCATGATTGCGGTCGCGACGGCGGCGCGTGTCGCGTGCGAACGACGGGATTACCCGATGCGCAGTGCGCAGCCGTACGACATCAGCATACTGCCGCGCGGGAAATTTGGCATGCGAAGTGTGGGTTCGTTGTAACAATGTGTGTGCCACGCGACGCGTTGGCTGCGTCACCGTTTCGCTTCCGCGCCTTCGATGAACAGCTTCGCGACCGACTGAAACTCCCGTTTCAACGACAGCCCCGGCACGGTCAGCCAGCGCAGCATCGCCGCGAGATACAGGTGATGGAACCAGGTCGCGAGCTGATCGGCCCGCAGCGCGGCGTTCAGTTCGCCGGCCTGCTGCCCGGCGGCGATCAGTTGCTGCCACACCCATGCGATGTCGCTGCCGTTCTCTCCCGCACGCGCCGGTTCGGCTGCGCCGATGCTCAGGAAGCGGTGCCGCAGGTACGCGAGCAGGTACGCCGGATGGTGCTCGCACCAGGCGGCCGACGCGTCGAGCACGCAGCCGATGCGCGACGCAAAGGTCTTGCGCCGCGCGACGTCGTGCTGCAGATGCGCGAGATCGCGTGCGAGCTCGCCTTCGAGCCAGTGCGCGAGCACGGCTTCCTTCGTCGGAAAATGGTTGTACAGCGTGCGTTTCGCGACATCGGCCTGCGCGGCGATCTGCTCCATCGTGACGGCATCGTAGCCGTGCGCATCGAACAGGCGCGCGCCGGTCGCGGCGAGATGCGCGAGCATCTGGATGCGTTTGCGCGCGCGGCGGCCCGGATCGTCGGTCGGAGTCGTCATGGCAGGGGATTGACTGAAAGTGTGCGGATTGCATTAGTATACGACGTGCACTTTTTTGAATCCAACCTTTTCCGCCGTGCACGAGGAGCCCCGCATGAAACTCGTCATCGCCACCTACGGCACCGAAGGCGACACGCGTCCGCTCGCGGCGCTCGGTCGCGCGCTGCTGGATGCCGGGCACGACGTCCGGCTGCTGGCCGACGCGGCGACGCTCGGCTCGGCCGCCGCGCTCGGCGTGCCGTCGGCGCCGCTGTCCGGCGATATCCGTCGCGCGATCGCACCGGAAGGCGCGCTGGCCGATGCGGTGCGCGGGAGGGGCGGCTTCAACGATACGTCGAAGGCGCTCGCGGCGATCGCGAATGCGAACACGGCCGCATGGATGCAAGAAGTCGCGGACGCGTTGGCCGGTTGCGATGCGCTGCTCGTGTCGGGCCTCGCGTCGTTCGTCGGGCTGTCGGTCGCCGAGTATCGCCGCATACCGGCGATCGGCACGGGCATGATCCCGATCACGCCGACCGCCGAATTCGCGTCGCCGTTCCTGCCGCCGGGGAAGCTGCCGCGCTGGCTGAATCGCACGAGCCATCGGCTCGTGAATGCGCTGCTGTGGCACGCGTTCAGGAAGTCGACCAATGCGGCGCGCGCCAGCGTCTGCGGATTGCCGCCGCGCAAGCACGTGTGGACCGATCATCCGATGCTGTATGGCGTGTCGCCGGCGCTGCTGTCCGGCCCGGCCGACTGGCCGGCGAACGTGCACGCCTGCGGCCAGTGGCGGGTCGACGCGCGTGCGTGGACGCCGCCGCCCGAACTGTCGGCGTTTCTCGACGCGGGCGAGCCGCCCGTGTACATCGGGTTCGGCAGCATGGCCGGCTTCGATCGGGCGGCGCTGGCCGCCGCGCTGACGCAGGCGCTGGCCGGCCGGCGCGCGCTGTTCTATCCGGGCTGGAGCGGCATCGATGCGTCGCTGCTGCCGGCGCACGTTCGCGTGATCGGCGACACGCCGCACGACTGGCTGTTCCCGCGCGTCGCGATGGCGATGCATCACGGCGGGTCGGGCACCACGCATTCGGCGGCGCGGGCCGGCATTCCGTCGGTGGTCGTGCCGTTCGCGGGCGATCAGTTCTTCTGGGCGAACCGGCTGCAACGGCTCGGTGTCGCGGATGCGCCGGTCGCGGGGCGGCGCGTGGAGGCGGCCGCGCTGGCACGGGCGATCGCGTTTGCCGAACGTGGCGAGACGAAGGCGCGTGCGGCGGCGCTCGGCACGCGCATCGCGCAGGAGGAGGGATTGCAGCGGGCCGTCAGTGCGATCGAACGATGGGCGCGACCGCGCGCGAGGTGAGCGCGCGCCGCGGCATCAGAAATGCCCGGTGAAACGGTAGCGGCTGCCCGGGTGCCACAGATTCGCGATCGACGCGACCAGCCCCTGCGACCACGTGCGCCGATGCAGCAGCAGGCACGGCTCGCGGTCGTCCATCGTCAGGTGGCGGCGCGTTTCGGCGTCGGGCATCGCGGCCTCGATCCGGTATTCGACGCGCTGCAGCGGCGCGACGCGCGTCAGGTACTGGTTCGGCGTCGTCGTCGTGAAGTCCTGCAACGCGTATTCGGGCGCGCAGGCCGGATTGACCCAGCGTTCCTCGAGTTGCACGGGCGTGTCGTTCTCGAAATGCAGCACGCGCGAATGGAAAATCGGGCTGCCGGTGTCGAGCCGCAGTTCGTCGGCGAGCTTCGCATCGGCGACGGCCGCGCCGACCTGCAGCACCTGCGCGCGATAGCCGTGGCCGCGCGCGGCGACTTCGTCGGAGATGCTGCGGATCGCGACCAGCGTCGATTCGTATTTCGGTGACGCGACATACGTGCCGGAGCCGCGCGTGCGCGTGAGCACCTGTTCGGCCGTCAGCTCGCGCAGCGCGCGGTTGACGGTCATCCGCGCGACGTTGAATTCGCGTGCGAGCTCGTTCTCCGACGGCACCTGGTCGCCTTCCGCCCATTCGCCGGCATGAATGCGCGCGAGGATGAAGTCCTTGATTTCCTGATAGATCGGTGTGGTCATGGGATCACGATTTCTGGGTCGGCGGCGGGCCGCCGCCGAATGCCGATCCGGCGCGCGCCCGGCGCCGAGTGTACCGGTTTCGCGGGCGCGCCGGCCCGGATTCCCCGAATGATCCCTGTTCGGCCGGCGCGCGTCCATGCGGGATTGCACAGAGCGGCCGGCCTGCGACGGCTCGCTTGCGGTCAGAACCGATGCCGGATGCCGACCGTCGCGACCACCTGCGTGCGGGTCGACGAAGCCGCGACGCCCGTGACGTTCGCGAACCCGAGCGTCGCGCCCGACGGCACGCCGAACTGGTGCTGATACACGGTTTCCGCATACACGTCGGTGCGCTTGCTCAGCGCGTAGTCGGCCATCAGCGTCACCTGGTGCCACTTCGGCCGGTGGCTGCCGGTGGCGTCGTCGTAGCGGCCGTCGGTGAACGTATAGGCACCGGCGAACGAGACCGCCGGCGTCAGCGCATAGCGCGCGTTGATCTCGTAGTTGTCGAAGCGCAGCGCGTTCAGCGCGCCCGGCAGCGACGACGCGGCCGTTTCGTCGAACATCGCGTGCGTCCACACCGCGCCGATCGTCAGCCGGTCGAACGCGTAGCTGCCGCCGGCGCCCATCACGCGCTGCCGGACGGCCGGGAAGTTCGGCGCGTCGTTGGTCGACAGTGCGCCGCCGGCCGTCAGCCCGCCGCGATTGAGCTGCAGGTACGCGGCGCCGACGCTGACCGGCCCGTTCGCATACGACACGCCGGCGCTGTATGCGCGGTTGTTCGCGAAGCCGCCGGCCGCGTTGCCGAACCCGTACAGGCCGCCGAACTGCCAGCCCGCGAGTGTCGGGCTCGTGTATTTCACCGCGTTGTCGATGTAGAACGAATCGTCGAGGTTGTCGTTGTCGAACGGATGCGACGCGAGGTTGTTGCCGTCGCCGTTGTTCGCCATCGCGAGCGGGCCGAGATAGTCGACCACGGCGTCGTACTGGCGGCCGAGCGTCAGCGCGCCGTATCGATCGCTCTGCAGGCCGACGTACGCGCGGCGACCGAACAGCGTGTTTCGATAGGACTGCGTGCCGTTGTTCAGGTTGAAGCCGCTTTCGAGCCGGAACAGCGCATGCAGGCCGCCGCCGAGATCCTCGTTGCCGCTCAGCCCGAAGACCGTATTCGACAGCAGGCCGCTGCCTTGCTGCCACGCGCTTTTGCCCGACTGGTTGTTCGTATAGGCGATACCGGCATCCAGCATCCCGTAGAGCGTGACGCTGCTTTGCGCATGCGCGACGGCGCCGAAGCATGCGAGCGAGAGGGTACCGACGACTGCTTTTTTCATTGCGTGTGTTTCCTGGAAAGGCCCGTTGCGACGGGAACGGCGATCCGCCGCGCGGATCCGTGCGTGCGAATCGATGAAAAAGGGGGCGTGCGTGACGCGTGTCACGCGCGGCGGTGGCGAACGAACGCCGCTAGTGCTGCAACAGGCGGATCGCGCCGAACTCGGCGGCCGGCAGCAGGCGCAGGATCGACAGGATCGCGGGCGACGCCTGTGACCGTGCGACTTCGAGTTCGATGCACGCGCGCCCGGTGCGGCGGTCGAGCGCGGCCGTGTAGCAGTTCAGTGCGGCGCCGACGGCCTGATGCAAGCGACGCCGCACGACCGCGAGGTTGTCCGATTCGACGCGGATCGACAGCAGCACGAGTGTGTCCGCGGGAGCGCGACGCCGCGAGCGAGCGGGCGGCAGATGGCGTGAAGCAGTGGATTCGGTTCTGGTCGGTTTCATGGGCTCATCCCCGGTCGCGGCGCGCGGTGCACGGCGGAGATCTCGTTCTCGACATGGCGCCCATTCTAGAAATCGCCGCGGCGAGACGGTGTATAGACTCGCCGCGCGTCTGCAAAGGATGCGTAAACGCGCTGCGCCGGCGACCGAAGGCGGAAAGGGCAGGATGAGCCGGCGGCGGCCACGCCGTCGTTGGACGAACGTCAGGCCGGTTCGGAAAACACGGTGCGGTGGCCGACAAGGTCTAGACAGGTGCCGGGCTCTGCCCAGCTGCCGCCGTACGCCGCAAGAAAGCCTCCATTCAGCCCCGCGTAATCCATAATTAATTGAAAATTAAGGAAAATCCCGTCGACGCCCCTAATCCGCCGACAATTAGAGATAAACACGGATTGCTGACCCTATCCTGGAAAAGGCAAAGTTGTATGTACAACTTGGAGCATCGCCGGAACGCGCGATTACCCGGTTGGAAGGATTCACGGCGGGCAGCCCGACCGGAATCCGCCCCAGTTCGCCTCTGACAGGAACGCCATGAAGAAACTCGCGCTCAGTATTGCCCTCGCCTGCCTCGCGGTCGGTGCCCACGCCAAGGATTGGTCGACGATCCGTTTCGGCGTCGACGCCAGCTACCCGCCGTTCGAATCGAAGGATGCAAGCGGCAAGGTCGTCGGCTTCGACGTCGACCTCGGCAACGAGATCTGCGCCCGCCTGAAGGCGAAATGCGTGTGGATCGAGAACGATTTCGACGGGATGATCCCGGCGCTGAAGGCGAAGAAGTTCGACGGCGTGCTGTCGTCGATGTCGATGACGCCGGCGCGCGCCGAGCAGATCGCGTTCTCCGACAAGCTGTTCAACACGCCGACGCGCCTCGTCGCGAAGAAGGGCGCGAACCTGCAGCCGACGGCCGAATCGCTGAAGGGCAAGTCGGTCGGCGTCGAGCAGGGCACCATCCAGGAAACCTACGCGAAGGCGTACTGGGCGCCGAAGGGCGTGCAGGTCGTGCCTTACCAGAACCAGGACGGCGTGTACCAGGACCTGATGTCGGGCCGCCTCGACGCGGCGTTGCAGGACGCGGTGCAGGCCGACATCGGCTTCCTGAAGACGCCGCGCGGTGCGAACTTCCAGTTCGCCGGCGGCGACATCGACGATCCGAAGACGCTCGGCAACGGCGCCGGCATCGGCCTGCGCAAGGACGACGCCGACCTGAAGGCGAAGATCGACCACGCGATCGCCGACATCATCAAGGACGGCACCTACAAGAAGCTCGAGAAGAAGTACTTCGCGTTCGACGTCTACGGCGGCTGACCGCCCGGGCAGCGCGCATCGATGGCGGCGCGCCGCCTGCGTTGCCGGATGCCGCCCCGTGCGCGGGCCGCGTCCGGCTTGATGAGCAGGCTGCATCACGTCGTGCGCAGAACTCGTTTGCTGCGCGCTTAATGGCTATTGACAATCCAGCCACCTCGTTCTGGGTTCCTCATATGATCTTCCAAGGATTTGGCCCGCTACTGTGGGCCGGCACGGTCGAGACCGTGAAGCTCGCGGTGCTGTCGCTCGCCGCGTCGCTGATACTGGGCCTCGCGGGCGCGGCCGCGAAACTGTCGGCCAACCGCGTGCTCAAGTCGGTCGGCACGTTCTATACGACGCTGATCCGCGCGGTGCCCGATCTCGTGCTGATGCTGCTGCTGTTCTACGGGATCCAGATCCTGCTGAACGATGTGACCGACCTGCTCGGCTGGGACCAGATCGACATCGACCCGTTCGTGGCCGGCGTCGTGACGCTCGGCTTCATCTACGGCGCGTACTTCACCGAGACGTTCCGCGGCGCGTTCCTCGCGGTGCCGCGCGGCCAGCTCGAAGCCGGCTTCGCGTACGGGATGAGCGGCTGGCGCGTGTTTCACCGCATCCTGTTCCCGCAGATGATGCGCTTCGCGCTGCCGGGCATCGGCAACAACTGGCAGGTGCTCGTGAAGGCCACCGCGCTCGTGTCGATCATCGGCCTCGCCGACGTCGTCAAGGCGTCGCAGGACGCCGGCAAGAGCACGCTCGATTTCTTCTTCTTCACGCTGGCTGCGGGCGCGATCTACCTCGCGATCACGACGGTGTCGAACGTCGTGCTGCATCACCTCGAGAAGCGTTATTCCGTCGGTGTCCGGAGGCTCGCACTGTGATCGAACTCGTCAGCCAGTACTGGCAAAACTATCTCTATTCCGACGGCTACCGCTTCAGCGGCCTCGCGATCACGCTGTGGCTGCTGGTCGTGTCGATCGCGTTCGGTTTCGCGCTCGCCGTGCCGCTCGCGATCGCGCGGGCGTCGTCGAACCGCTGGATCTCGGGCCCCGTGTGGCTCTATACGTACGTGTTCCGCGGCACGCCGCTGTACGTGCAGCTGCTGATGTGCTACACGGGCATCTACAGCCTGCAGGTCGTGCACGACCACGTGCTGCTCGACACGTTCTTCCGCAACGCGATGAACTGCACGCTGCTCGCGTTCGTGCTGAACGAATGCGCGTATGCGACGGAGATCTTCGCGGGCGCGATCAAGGCGACGTCGTCCGGCGAGATCGAAGCCGGGATGGCCTACGGGATGTCGCGCTTCAAGCTCTATACGCGCATCATCCTGCCGTCCGCGCTGCGCCGCTCGCTGCCGAGCTACAGCAACGAAGTGATCCTGATGCTGCATGCGACGACGCTCGCGTTCACCGCGACCGTGCCCGACATCCTGAAGGTCACGCGCGACGTCAATTCGGCGACCTACATGTCGTTCCAGGCCTACGGCATCGCAGCCGTGCTGTACGCCGTCGTGGTGTTCGCGCTCATCTGGGCGTTCCGCAAGCTCGAGACGCGCTGGCTCGCGTACCTCGCGCCGCGCAGCCATTAACGCATCCGCAAGATCCGCAACGAAGGACCCAGCATGTACAAGCTTACCGTTGACAACCTGCACAAGAAATTCGGCGACAACGAGGTGTTGAAGGGCGTGTCGATGAAGGCGAAGGCCGGCGACGTGATCAGCATCATCGGCTCGAGCGGCTCCGGCAAGAGCACGTTCCTGCGCTGCATCAACTTCCTCGAACAGCCGTGCTCGGGGCAGATCACGATCGGCAGCGAGCCGATCCAGACCACGCGCGACCGCAACGGGTCGCTGCGCGTGGCCGACCAGAAGCAGTTGCAGCGGATGCGCACGAAGCTGTCGATGGTGTTCCAGCACTTCAACCTGTGGGCGCACATGACGGTGCTCGAGAACGTGATCGAGGCGCCGATGGCCGTGCTCGGGGTCGGCAAGGACGAAGCGATCGCGCGGGCGCGCAAGTATCTGGAGAAGGTCGGCCTCGCGCCGCGCGTCGAGGGCATGTATCCGTCGCATCTGTCGGGCGGTCAGCAGCAGCGCGTCGCGATCGCGCGCGCACTCGCGATGGAGCCGGAAGTGATGCTGTTCGACGAGCCGACGTCGGCGCTCGATCCGGAACTGGTGGGCGAAGTGCTGAAGGTGATGCAGAAGCTCGCCGAGGAAGGGCGCACGATGGTCGTCGTCACGCACGAGATGGGCTTCGCGCGCAACGTGTCGAACCACGTGATCTTCCTGCATCAGGGGAAGATCGAGGAGGAGGGCGATCCGCAGCAGATCCTCGTGAATCCGAAGAGCGAGCGGCTCGGGCAGTTTCTGTCGGGGCGGTTGAAGTAATAAACGCGTCTGCCGGTTGCATCGCAACGCCCGTGAAGTCGCGCAGGCTTCACGGGCGTTGATGCGGGTAACGCCTGCTATTGCGCGAGCGCGTCCGTCAACGGCCGCTGCGCGACCTGTACGAGAGTGTCGCGGCCGGCGCTCGGGCTCGACCATTGCAGATGCATGCTGGCCGGCCCGCTCGCATGCACGTACTCGACGCGGATCGGCACGTTCCGCTTCTGCGACAGGTGGATGCGGCCCTTCGCGGTCGCGAGTCCCGGCTGCTCCTTGTCGATCACCTTGCGGCCGTCGATCCACACGCGCGCGACGTTGTCGCTCGTCACGCTGAACGTGTAGTTGTCGGCCTTCGGAATGTCGAGCGCGCCGGTCCAGCGGATCGCATAGTTCGTCGCATTCATCCCCTTCGACGCATCGGGCGAATCGGTGCCGCGCTCGGTGTTCAGGTCGAAATCGACCAGCGGCGTGATCGACGAGAACACCGGCGTCGTGAACGTCGTGTCGTTGTAGTACGTCGCGTTCAGCACGCGCAGCCGCGAGCTGAACGCGCTCGCGAGCGCCTGCACCTCGGCCGTGCTCCACGGGTGACCGTCGGGGTAGAGCGTGCCCTGGAACGGCGTCGCCGGCTCGACGGTCGCCGGGGCGGACGCCGTCTGCCCCCAGTGGAAGCGCGTATTCGTGCGGCCGATCATCAACTCCCACACCAGGAAGCCCGTCTTGCCGCCGTAGGTGGATGCGATGCCGGCCATCGTCTGGCCTGCCTGGCCGCCCGGCCAGCCGCGCTGCAGCGTTTCCGAATTCAGGCTGTCGAGCAGGCTCGGCGGCAGCGAGTAGTCGGGCGTCGTCGCGTTGAGCGCGTACGGGTGGAACGCATGGAAGTCGGAGAAGTAATCGCCTTCCGGCTCCTGCACGTTCGGCGAATTGATCGGCTGCGTCGCGCCCGCGTTCAGGATCGCGATGCGCGCGTCGTTCATCATCAGCGCGCGCGTCGGCTGCAGCGCGCCGTTGCCGCTGCAGCCGGGCTCGTTCATCGGCTCCCAGTACAGGATGCGCGGGTCGTTGCGGTGCGCGGACACGAAATCGGCGATGTAGTGCTGCAGGTCCTGCTTGTAGGTGGTCGACGCGCCGGCCGCGATCGGCTGCAGGTACTGCTGCTCGACCGACTGCCCGGGCGACTGCACCCAGCGGCTGTTGTGCACGCCGAAGATCGGCGCGGGCTGCGGGCCGTACGCGGGATCGACGTGCCAGCAATCGTCGTAGAAGATCGGCGCGACCTTCAGCCCGTGGCGCGCGGCGATCTCGAGCAGGCTGTCGAACTTCGCGAGGAACGCGTCGCGATCGTTGACCCAGTTCAGGTAGTGCAGGTACACGGTGATCGTGTTCATCCCGTACGTCTGCGCGTAGTCGAGCTCGCGGTCGACGATCGCCGGATCGTAGTGCTGCCAGAAATCGATCGCGTTGACGGCATTCCACGGGTTGTACACGGCGCCCACCACGCGCGAGAAGTCGTAGGTTTTCGGCGCGACGTCCGGATGGCGGCTCACGGTCACGTTGCTGAACGCGACGCTCGCGCCGAAGCGGCGCAGCCCGAACGCGCCCGCGCGCAGCGCGGTCGTCAGGCCGCTCGTCGCGTCGTTGATGCTGATCACCTGCGCGCCGTCGACATACACGTCGATCGCGTTGTTGCGCGTGACGACCTTCAGGTGATGCGTGCTGCCCGGCACGACCGCGGGCGCCGGGTAGTCGATGAAGTCGGTCCAGTTGTTCTGCTCGCGGCCGACCTGCACCACGTGGCGCACCGCGTCGAGCCCGATGTAGTAGCCCGTCAGCGCATCGGTGCCGACCGACGGGTTCGTCACGTGCACGATGAAGCCCGCATTCGCGGTATTCGCGCCGGGCGCGGGCGCGCCGATCGTCACGTCCGCTTCGTACGACGCGTGGCCGTACGCCGGATGCTGCGCGTTGGTGACGAGCTTCGCGCCGTCCGTGCTCGTGCCGTCGATCCGGATCGTGTTCGTGCCGCCGCTCGTCCACGCCGGACCGTACGTATCGAAATCGGCGAGCGTCAGCGTTTGCGTGTCGGTCGCGACGGGCGGCGGCGGCGGCGCATACGGCGGCACGCCGCGCGACGACACGCGCAGCGCGGGCGTCGGCCCCGGCAGGCCGAGCGTGACCAGCTGGTTCGGGAAATGCGACGGGCCGCCGTGACCCATGTTCATGAAATCGCTGGATGCGGCGGCGTTGGCCGTGGCCGCACTGTCGCTGGACGCGGCATCGACGGGCGCATGCGCGGCAAGCGCGGATGCCGACGGGGCGGACGAATCATCGCCGCCGCACGAGGCGAGCAAGACGAAGACCGCCAGCGCGGCGGGCTTGAGACGAGACGTGATAGTCATTCTGGACTCCGGATCAATGGGGAGAAGCGGACGACTGGTGACTCGATGCGGCTGAAGCGGTGCCTCGACGGCAAGCGTCGCGGCACGATGCGCGTGTGATGTGCGGACGGCACGGAGCGGGCCGCGCGGCGGGTTCGCGCGCGGTCGCTTCCGGTCACCGTCTCGTCGTGTTGTTCTGTCGTGGCCCGGGGTTCTGCCCGATGCCGACGCAAGTATAGAAATGACGGAGAAATATTACTAATAATTTAGTGATGGTGTTTACCCTCGAATGGGCGGCAACCGAGGGCAAGCAGGGGGCCGACAGGGTGTGCAAGCACGCGCGGGCAGCGAATGTGCCGCCCGCGTCGCAGGGGTGTGTCGGAAGGAGGAAGGGGCGCGCCTACGCGCTCGCCGATTGCGCGGCCGTCTCGACGGTCCGCACCGACCCGCGCTCGACGAGCGGCCCGTCGAGCTTGATCGCGCGGCGGCGCACGGGCATGCCGACCGCGCGGTTCTGTTCTTCCTGCAGCAGGATCTCGACCGCCCAGCGGCCCAGCTCGTAGTTCGGCAGCACGATCGTCGACAGCGGCGGGTGCGTGTGCCGCGCGATTTCCTGGTCGTCGTAGCCGAGCACCGAGATGTCGTCGGGCACGCGCATGCCGAGATGCTTGACGGCCTCGATCGCGCCGATCGCCATCAGGTCGTTCGCGCAGAAGATCGCGGTGGGCGGGTTCGGCTCGCGCAGCAGCGACAGCGTCTGCTCGAAGCCGGTGTCGGAGCCCCAGTCGCCGTCGCGCACGAGTTCCGGCGCGAACGGGATGTCGGCCGTGGCCAGCGCGGTGCGATAGCCCTTCAGCCGGTCCTTCGCGGCGTCCTGCCACGGTTCGCCGTTGACGTAGCCGATGCGCCGGTGGCCCGCGCGCAGCAGGTATTCGGTCGCCGCATGGCCGCCCGCGACTTCGGCCGGCACGATCGACGACAGCCCGCTGTCCGTCGTGTAGCAGTTGAGCAGCACGGCCGGCACGCGCAGCAGCTCGGCCGGCAGCGCGACCTTGCGCGTATAGACGGTCGCATAGACGACGCCGAGCAGGTTCGGCATCGCGAGCACCGATTCGAGCACCTGGCGCTCGATGTCGACGTTGCCGTGCGTCGAGTACACGGCGAGCAGCTTGCCGTTGGCATACGCCGCGTCGCGCGCGCCGTCGATGTTGACGACCGGGTGCGGGCTCGTCGAGATTTCGTCGGCCAGATAGACGATCAGGTCGCGCTCGCCGCCGTGCGTCATCGTCACTTCGCGCGGCAGGAACCGGTAGCCGAGCTCGTGCGCGATCTTCAGCACTTTTTCGCGCGTGGCGTCCGAGAACTTGGTGCCCGCCGCGTTGTTCAGCACGAGGGAGACGGTGGATTGCGACACGCCGGCAAGCTTGGCGATGTCGGTCATCGTGGGGCGACGTTGAGTAGAGCGTTTCACGGTAGGAGCGCGGTCCGGCCTCGGCAGGATGGGCAAATAAAGTCGGTGATGAACAGCGGGTCGGATCAATCTGACCCGACGGTAACATCGGCCATTCGGGCCGGCAATCAAGCTTTACGCGTGTTCCGCCGGATGCCTGGATGTCCGGATAATAATATCAACAAATATTATTGACCACGCGGGCGGCGCCGTGCCATCCTTGGCCGCACATGCCCGCGGCCGGATGCTGCATGCCGGCGACGGGGTCGTCAGCTTCATCCCGGGATGATCGATGCCGATGGGAATGCCCCGCCACACCGACCTGATCGAACTCGCCAGCGGGTCGACCCGCGTCCGCGTCGCGCCGCTGGCCGGCGGCTCGATCGCCGCGTACTACGACGAAGCGCCGGACGGCCCGCAGCACTGGTTTCGCCCGACCACCGACGCGGCGCTCGCGAGCGGCGATCCGCTGCGCTTCGCGAGCTTCCCGCTGTTTCCGTACTGCAACCGCATCCGCGACGCGAAGTTCGAATTCGACGGCCGCACGATCGACCTGTCCGGCCCGGACGATGCGTATCGTCACGCGCTGCACGGGCACGGCTGGCTGCGTCCGTGGCAGGTCGAGCGGCGCGACGAGATGCAGGTCGACCTGCGCTTCGAACATCGCCCCGATACAAGCCGCGCGGGCGACTGGCCGTTCCATTACGAGGCGCGCCAGTCGATCCGGCTCGACGGCCCCGTGCTGTCGATCACGCTGTCCGCGCGCAACCTCGGCGCACAGCCGATGCCGTTCGGCATGGGCCATCACCCGTATTACCTGCGCACGCCGCACACCGTCGTGAAGGCGCACGTCGACGCGATGTGGCATGCCGATGCGGACGTGCTGCCTACCCACGTCGGCGATCACCCGGCCGTCGCCGCGCTGCGCGGCGGGATGCCGGTCGATGCATTCGAACTCGACAACAATTTCGTCGGCTGGTCGCGCGAGGCGGCGGTGATCTGGCCGGAGCGCGGCCGGCAACTGGTGCTGCAGGCCGAGCAGCCGTTCGACCAGCTCGTCGTGTACGCGCCGTCGGGCGCCGACGCGCTGTGCGTCGAGCCCGTCACGAACACGACGGACAGCTTCAATGCAACGGAACCCGCGTCGCTCGTCGGCGGCTGCGTGCTGGCGCCGGGCGAGTCGCTGCAGGCGACGTTGCGGTGGACGCCGGGCCCCGCCTGACGGGTCCGGCGATACGGGATTATCCTGAGTCGGGCAGGCGATAATATCGAGTAATAATATTAATTCGTGACGCCGATGCCGTCCGCAGGCGACGAGGGCGCGGGCCGATCACGCCATCACAACATTTGGAGACGATGATGCCGAGCCGTGCAAAGCTGCAACGTATCGTGGTGACGATGGGTGTGACGCTCGGATGCGTCGCGATCGCGCATGCGCAGGACAATGCGCAGAAGGTCGGTGCGAGTTCCGCGCAGACCTGCACGAATCCGAAGCCGGGCGGCGTGAAGCTGACCGATCTCGTCGTCGGCTTCTCGCAGTCCGAGAACGAACAGAACCCGTTCCGCGCGACCGAAACCGCGTCGGTACGCGCCGCCGCGAAGGCGGCCGGCGTCAAGCGGCTGCTGTATACGAATGCGAACGCGAACCAGGCGAAGCAGGTCGCGGATATCGAAAGCATGATCAACCAGGGCGCACAGGCGCTGATCGTCGCGCCGAACGATTCGACCGGCCTGCAGCCCGCGCTCGCGCAGGCGCGCGCGAAGGGCATTCCGGTTGTCACGATCGACCGCCAGACGGCCGGCACGCCGTGCCAGGATTTCATCACGTTCCTCGGCTCCGACTTCTTCCGGCAGGGGCAGCGCGCCGCGCAGGCGCTCGCCGATGCGACGGGCGGCAAAGCCGTGATCGCCGAGATCCAGGGCGGCTACGGCAATACCGTCGAGAGCCAGCGCACCGACGGCTTCGCCGACGGCCTGAAGAAATTCCCGAACATGAAGATCGTCGCGTCGCAAACCGCGAACTGGTCGGCCACCGAAGCGCAGAAGGTGATGGAGCAGGTATTGCTCGCGCATCCGGACGTGAACGCCGTCTACGCGCAGGCCGACACGATGGCGCTCGGCGCGATGACCGCGTTGCGGCAGGCCGGCAAGCAGCGCGGCGTGACGGTCGTGTCGATCGACGGCACCAAGGACTTCGTCACCGCGATCGCGAACGGTTCGGCCGCGGCGAGCGTCGAGACGAACCCGCGCTTCGGCCCGCTCGCGTTCAAGTCGCTCGAAGCATGGTTCGCCGGCAAGCCGGTCGCGCAGAAGCAGATCATGGATGACGCGCTGTACGACAAGGCGAACGCGAAGCATTCGCTCGAAGCGAACCTCGTCTACTGACCGGCCGGCAAACGCTCGGCAATCGCTCAATCGCTGCTCAACCGCTCAACCGCGAACGCGAGGCGCGCGATGGACGCAACGCTTCCCGCCGGACCCGGCGCCGACTCGGGCGCCCACGGCCAACCCGTCGTGCTCGAAACGCACGGCGTCGGCAAGACGTTCGGCGTCGTGCGCGCGCTGAACGGCGTGTCGCTGTCGCTGCGCGCGGGCGAGGTGCACGGGCTGATGGGCGAGAACGGCGCCGGCAAGTCGACGCTGATCAAGATCCTCACCGGCTTTCACCAGCCCGATGCGGGCGAGATCCGCGTCGACGGCGTGCCCGTGTCGTTCGACAGCCCGCGTGCCGCGCAGCGCGCGGGCATCTGCGCGGTCTACCAGGAAATCAACCTGATTCCCGAACGCAGCGTGGCCGAGAACATCTTCCTCGGTCACGAGCCGCGCCGCTTCGGCCCGTGGATCGATCGCCGCGCGATGCGGGCGCGCACCCGCGAAATCGTCGAGCGTTACGGGCTCGACGTCGATCCGGCCGACAAGGTCGGCTCGCTCGGGCTCGGCCAGCAGCAGATGGTGTCGATCGCACGCGGCGTGTCGCTCGGCGCGCGCGTGCTGATTCTCGACGAGCCGACTTCCGCGTTGAGCGGTGCGGAAGTCGAGGTGCTGTTCGGCGTCGTCGAGCAGTTGCGCGCGACCGGCATCGCGATCGTGCTGGTGAGCCATCGGCTGTCGGAGTGCTACCGGATGTGCGACCGGCTCACCGTGCTGCGCGACGGCGCGGTGGTGCGCAGCGAGTCGCCGGACCGGCTGCCGCGCATGGCGCTGATTGCGGCGATGCTCGGCCGCGAAGTCGGTGCGCACGGCCCGCGCGAACAGGCGGAGACGGTGGCCGCCGACACGACGCGGGAGCCCGCGCTCGCCGTCGACGGGCTGCGCTGGGGCACGCGTTTGCGCGACGTGTCGTTCCGCGTCGCGCCGAAGGAGATCGTCGGGCTCGCGGGTTTGCTCGGCGCGGGCCGCACCGAAACGTTCAAGGCCGTATTCGGCGCGCAGCAGCCGGACGGCGGCGCGGTGCGCGTCGGCGGCAGGGCGCTCGACGGCGCCGACCCGGCGCGCGCGATTCGCGCGGGGCTCGCGTTCCTGTCCGAGGATCGCCGCTCGGAAGGCATTTTCTCGAAGCTGTCGGTGCGCGAGAACATCGTCGTGTGCGTGCTGCCGCGCATCGCCCGGTTCGGCTTCATCTCCGTGCGCAAGCAGGAGGCGCTCGTCGAGCGCTACATCCGCGAGCTGGGCATCAAGACGTCGCATGCGGGCGCGCCGATCTCGACGCTGTCCGGCGGCAACCAGCAGAAGGCGCTGATCGCGCGCTGCCTGTCGACCGAGCCGTCGGTGCTGCTGCTCGACGACCCGACGCGCGGCATCGACGTCGGCGCGAAGGCCGAGGTGCACGATCTCGTCAAACGGCTCGCCGACGACGGGCTCGCGGTGGTCGCGACGTCGTCGGAGATGGAAGAACTGCTCGAGCTGGCCGACCGGCTCGTGATCCTGCATGAAGGCGCGACGAGCGGCGAACTGCCGACGCGCGGTGCGAGCCCCGACGACGTGACCGCGCTGCTCGCGAACCAGACCTGACGCCCCGCACATCGACCCGAGGACGAGGACAGCGTGAATCTTGCCAACCTGATGAGCGAACCCGATGAAGCCCGCCGCCCGTCGCGCCGCTCGCTGTTCGCGCAGGCGCGCGACCACAGCGTGTATCTCGCGTTCGTCGCGCTCGCCGTCTTCAACCTGATCGTCACGCCCGGCTTCTCGAATCCGCTCGCCGCGCGCAGCCTGCTGTTCCAGGCCGCGCCGATCGTGCTGATCGCGCTCGGGCAGAACCTCGCGATCGCCACGCGCGGGATCGACCTGTCGGTCGGCTCGGTGATGGCGCTGTCCAGCGCGATCATCGCGGTGTGCCTGCCGTACGGCACCGGCGCGGCGTTCGCGGCGGCCATTGCGATCGGGCTCGCGGTCGGCCTGTTCAACGGCGGGCTCGTCGCGCGGCTCGGCATCGATCCGCTGATTTCCGGGCTCGCGTTGCTCGTCGCCGCGCGCGGGCTGGCGCAGGCGTTGCTCGGCGGCTCGCGCGTGAGCCTGCCTCCGTCCGATGCGTTCGACTTCGTCGGCATCGGCACGTGGTTCGGGCTGCCGGTCGTGATGCTGATCGCGCTCGTGTGCGCGGCCGTCGTGTTCTTCGTCGTGCGCAACACGACCTTCGGGCGCTACACGATTCTCGTCGGCGCGAGCCGCGACGCCGCGCATCTGGCCGGCGTGCCGGTGCGGCGCACGCTGCTGGCGGTCTATGCGGCGAGCGGGGCGCTGGCCGGGCTGGCGGGCCTGTTCGCCACCGCGCGGCTCGGCGCAGGCGATCCGAACTATGTCGGCGTGAACTTCGAACTCGATGCGATCGCCGCGTCGGTGATCGGCGGCACGCCGCTGTCCGGCGGGCGCGTGTCGATCGTCGGCACCGTGTTCGGCGTGCTGCTCCTGCAACTGCTCGATGCCAGCTTCATCATGAACAACATCAGCTACACGTATGCGCAGATCCTGAAGGCCGCGTTCATCCTCGGCGCGCTGTACCTGCAACGCTCGGGAGCCTGATATGTCGACCGCGCCGATGACTCCGCACACCACGCAGGATGCCGGCCGCGCGCGCCGCGCGCAGTTCGTCCGGCTCGTGCAGGCGCGCGGCGCGATCGCGATCCTCGTGCTCGTCTGCCTGATCGCCGGCCGCGTGTTTCCGCATTTCCTGAGTGCGCCGAACCTGCTCGATATCGTCGCGGCCGCCGCGTTCGTCGCGCTGATCACGATCGGGCAGAGCTTCGTGATCATCCTCGGCGGGTTCGACCTGTCGGTCGGCTCGCTCGTCGGGCTCGGCACCGTGATCGCCGCGTATGCGGCGCCGTACGGCTGGGGCGCCGCGCTGGCCGCGCCGGTGTGCGTCGGGCTGATCGTCGGGCTCATGAACGGCTGGCTGATCGCCCGCGCGCGGATGGCGCCGTTCATCGTCACGCTCGCCGCATTGCTCGGCTTGAAAGGGCTGTCGCTCGTGCTCGCGAGCCAGGACATGCTGATCGCGAACCCCGGCTTCTTCGCGACGATCGCGAACGGCTCGCTGTTCGGCGTCGGCCATCTCGTATGGATCGTGTTCGTCGCGTATCTTGTCGCCGCGTTCGTGCTGAATCACACGCGCTACGGCGCGGGCGTGTTCGCGATCGGCGGCAACGAGGAGGCGGCGCGCATGCTCGGCGTGAACGTCGAGGGGCTCAAGGTCGTCACGTACGGACTGAGCGGGGCGCTGGCGGGGCTGGCCGGCGCGCTGCTCGCGTCGCGGCTCGATTCGGGGCTGCCTGGCGCCGGCAACAGCTACGAGCTGCAATCGATCGCGGCGGCGGTGATCGGCGGCGTGCTGCTGACGGGCGGCGTCGGCACGCTGTTCGGCCCGCTCGCGGGCGTGCTGCTGCTCGGCGTGATCGAGAACGTGATCAACCAGGTCGGCACGTTGAGCCCGTACTACCAGAACCTCGCGAGCGGCGCGTTCCTGCTGCTCGCGGTGATCGCGCAGACGCTGCTGACCGGCAAGCGGCGCAAGCGCTGACGCGCACGGTGTCGTGCCGCCGCAAACTGGAACGCTTAATGCTTGTCTCGCGTGATCCTTTCGATGAAGGAGCACCGCGATGAGCACGCCGACCACCACCGCTTTTTCCCACGTGAAGCCGCAGGACACCGCCTTTCAAGGCGAGGGCCTGCGCGACTTCTTCCTGTACCGCGATCTCGGTATCGCCGCCGCGACGAACGGCAAGGTCGTCGCGCAACTCGTCAGGGCCAATCATGCACCGGAGGCGGGCACCGGCTGGCACCGTCACGAGGCCGAGTTCCATATCGTGATCATGCTGAAGGGCTGGGCGCGCTTCATGTACGGCGAACAGGAAACGCTGGTGGCGGCGGGCGACTGCGTGCACCAGGCGCCGGGGATCGTCCACTACCTGTTCGATTACTCGCCGGACATGGAGTACCTGGAGATCGTCGGGCCTGCCGACTTCAAATCGATCGATGTCGACGGGCCGTGCGCGGTGCCGGAACCGACGCCGTGGGGCGAGGTCGGTGCGTAGCCGGTCGAGTGGGTGTGCGTTCTAGACGAACCGCCTGCATTCAGGCGGTTAATGAGATGGTCACCCCCACCCTACACGCGGGTTACGCTGTAGGGTGTTTTCTTTTCTGGAGAGGCCATCATGCATGACGTAACGCTGGTTGGGATCGATCTGGGCAAACATTCGTTTCATCTTCACGGGCAGGATCGGCACGGCAAAGCCGTGTTCCGCAAGAAGGTGAACCGCAAGCAGCTAATCGAGTTTTTCGCCAAGTTTCACCCCTGCACCGTGGTCATGGAGGCCTGCGCCGGAGCACATTACATGGCGCGCCAATTGGCGGGCTGGGGCCATCAGGTCAAACTGATCTCGCCACAGTTCGTGCGGCCCTTCGTCAAGAGTAACAAAAACGACTTCGTGGACGCCGAAGCGATCTGCGAGGCAGCCTCACGCCCATCTATGCGATTTGTGACGCCGAAGACGGAGTCGCAGCAGATTTTGTCAGCTTTGCACCGCGTGCGTGATTCTCTGGTGCGGGATCGAGTGAAGACGGCCAACCAATTACACGGGTTCCTGCTCGAATTCGGCATCAGCCTGCCAGTCGGGCAAGCCGTGATCAAGCGATTGCCGGCTGTGCTGGCCGAGCATGCGCTGCCGCCCCGGCTAGTGGCGATCCTCGAGCGCTTGCACGGCCATTTCAAGTACCTGAGTGAGCAGATCAGTGAGATTGACGCCGAGATGGCTCGGCAACTAGCCGACGATGAGCTGGGGCAATGCCTCTTGAGCATTCCTTGCGTTGGCCCGATTACGGCAAGCGTGCTGGCCGCGGAAATGGGCGACGGCAAGCAATACGGCTGCAGTCGCGACTTTGCCGCATCGGTCGGGCTCGTGCCACGCCAGTACAGCACGGGCGGCAAAAGCAATCTGCTGGGCATCAGCAAACGCGGGGACAAGAATATCCGGCGGCTACTGGTGCAGTGCGCCCGAGTCTACATGCAGCAACTGGAACGGCAAAGCGGCCGGCTTGCCGATTGGGTCCGGACCATGCTGGCGCGTCGGCACTCAAACGTTGTGGCTTGCGCGCTGGCAAATAAGCTGGCTCGTACGGCATGGGCACTTGTTACCAGCCGTACCACCTTCGATGCGCGGTCGGCAGGTATGCCGGCCTGATTAACCGACTTCGGCTTGTTGCTGTAAGAATCACCCACCTGGTTTTGCGAACGCTGAAATTTGATGACGTGAACGGCACACCGGCCTGACCGAGAACCTGTCATAAAAATTGGCTTCTGAAGCCGCGCGGTTTTTTAGGACGGTCAGGCGCGACTCTCATCGTGGCGCGGAGAGCAATCCCCACAACGACGCCGGATAGATTTAGGCAAGCCATACACGGCATCGAAGATCGGTGTTGCAAAAAAGGGGGTGACCATAGATTTTTATTGGTCGGCGTGATTTACGCGCACTGCTTTTCGCTTCGACACATTCCTTCGAATTCCAAACGATCGAGAAGCTGAAGAACCAGAAAGAAAAGAAAGACATTCGTCAGCTTCGATCGTCGACAGGCGATGCGATGTCAAAGATCGTCAATTGCCCGCAGGGGCGGCGCACGGCGTGTCGACGCCCGGCGTTAAGGAGGTACCAGCCGGATCACCGGCTGACTATCCGGGAGAGTTTCACCATGAACCGCATCGCGAAGATCCTGACGGCCACCGCACTGGCTTGCGCCGTGCTCGTGCCGGCACTGGCCGAAGCGCATTCGCACCGCGTGTGCCACTTCGATCATCACCATCACCGCGTGTGCCGCTGGGTGCGGTAACCGTCGCTGTCGCCGGGAATGTCCCGGACGCTTTCGTCATTCAGGCAAATCAGGAGAGGATCATGAAAAAAACGATGTTGATCGCCGCGCTGGTCGCCGGCATGGGTGTGTCGATCGGTGCGTTCGCGCAGGTTCCGGCCAGCGCGCCGGCCGGCACGACCGGGCTGTGCAAGGACGGCTCGTTCTACTCGGGCGCGTCGAAGAAGGGCGCATGTGCGGGCCACAAGGGCGTGAAGACGTGGTACGGCGCATCGGGCGCTGCCGCGGCGAGCGCACCGGCCGCGGCCCCGGCTACGGCGGCTTCCGCCGCGCCGGCATCGGGCGCCGCAGGCGCGAAGAGCGCCGCCACGACGGCCGCGGCGCCGGGCGGCGGCGCGGGCAAGGTGTGGGCGAACGACAGCACGAAGGTCTATCACTGCTCGACCGACAAGTACTACGGCAAGACGAAGCACGGCAGCTACATGTCGGAAGCCGACGCGAAGGCGAAGGGCTACCACGCGTCGCACGGCAAGGCCTGCTCGTAACGAGCCGGCCCGGCGCGCGAGCGGTTTCGCTCGCGCGTCGTCCGAATGCTGCAGCACACATCGCCCCGTCTCTCAGGCGGGGCGATTCACTGTGTGGCTAGCCGCGTTCAGTGCGTGTGCGCCGATTGCGTGTCGGTCGCCGCATCGATCCCGGATGCCCGTGCATCGAGCAGCGCGCGCAGCGTGACGTAGTGCGTGCCGTGCGTGTCGCCTTGCGCGTCCGCGGTGCGATCGTACGGCTCGTTGTCGTGGATCGTCGCCCGCACGATCGGATAGATCTGCGTTTCCCACCGGCTGCCGTTGAACACGCCGTAGTGCCCGACGCCCGTCTGTACATGGTGCGTCTTCAGGTACGACGGCAATCCCGAACACAGTTCCTGCGCGGCCACCGTCTGGCCTACCGCGCAGATATCGTCCTTCTCGCCTTCGATCGTCAACAGCGCGGTGCGATGAATCGCCGCCGGTTCGACCAGCGTGTCGCCCACCGCCAGCTCGCCGCGCGCGAGCGCGTACTGCTGGAATACCTTCTCGACCGTTTCCAGATAGAACTCCGCGGTGAGGTCGGCCGTCGCGAAATATTCGTCGTAGAAGTGCCGCAACGTGTCGGCTTTCGCGGGGTCGCCTTTCGCGCGCTCGTAGTACAGATCGGCGAACGACGCCGCATGGCGGTCCGGGTTCATCGACATGAACGCGCCGACCTGCACGAAACCCGGATACACGCACCGCTGCGCGCCGACGAAACCCGTCGGCACCACGCTGATCAGGTTGCGCGCGAACCATTCGATCGGCTGGCTCGTCGCGAGTTCGTTGACCTTCGTCGGATTCACGCGGCAGTCGATCGGGCCGGCCATCAGCGTCAGGCTCGCCGGTTGTGCCGGATCGCCGCCGGCCGCCATCAGCGAGACGGCCGCCAGCGACGCGACGGTCGGCTGGCAAATCGCCAGCACGTGCGCGTCCGGGCCGATGTGGCGGATGAAGTCGATCACGTGCGTGACGTACTCGTCGAAGCCGAAGCGTCCGGCCGCCAGCGGGATGTCGCGCGGGTTGTGCCAGTCGGTGATGTATACGTCGTGGTCGGCCAGCATCGTGCGTACCGTGCCGCGCAGCAGCGTCGCGAAGTGCCCGGACATCGGCGCGACGATCAGCACGCGCGGCTGGCGCGCGACCGGCCGCGCCTTGCGGAAATGCAGCAATGTCGCGAACGGCGTGACCGCCGCCGCTTCCTCGACGATCGGCACCGTGTCGCCGTCGACGACGACCGACGCGATTCCGAACGGCGGCCGCCGATGCGAGAACGCGCAGCATTCGAGCAGTTCGCACAGCGCGTCGACCATGCGGCCGGTCGGCGTCGATGTCGCCGGCGGCCACAGCGACATCGTCGCGCGGGTGGCGGCGGCCCATGCACGCGCCGGGCGCAGGCATTCCGCAGACCATTGATAAAACGGATAGGCAAGCAGGTTCATGACCGTCGCTCGTGACGCCGCATTGCAAGGAACGAGGCAAGCCGTATGCCAGCGTGAGGCTGGCACGCGCGTTGCAGCGGTTCGGGAGCGCGGCGGCACGCGCGGGACGTGATGACGCAGGGGCGAAGGCGACGCGTTGCCTTGCCGGTCGGGCGTGCGACACATGCCGCGCGGTCGTGCGACGTTGCGCCAGTTCGGCGAACGGACCGCACAGACGTGGTGCGGCCGTTCATGCGGCGCGTCCGTTTACGGTGCAGGGGCACGAACGACATTCAGCAGGGGAGCGACATGGAATCCAACGCACGGACGACGCTGACCATCAGCAGCCGCAATTACTCGTCGTGGTCGATGCGCGGCTGGCTGCTCGCGAAGCTGAGCGGGCTCACGTTCGAGACGATCAGCGTGCCGATCGATGCGACGTCGCGCGCGGAGCTGCTGCTGCTGTCGCCGTCGATCCTCGTGCCGTGCCTGACGCACGACGGCAACGCGGTGTGGGACACGCTCGCGATCGCCGAATACCTGAACGAGATCCGCCCGCAGGCGCGGCTGTTGCCCGACGACCGGCATGCGCGCGCGCATTGCCGGTCGATCTGCGGCGAAATGCATTCCGGCTTCAGCGCGTTGCGATCCGCGCTGCCGATGAACCTGCGCGGCCATTTCTCCGGCTTCCGGATCTGGTCGCGCGCGCAGCACGACATCGAGCGGATCGTGACGATCTGGCGCGAGTGCCTGGCCGAGTACGGCGGCCCCTGGCTGTTCGGTGCCGAGATCGGCATCGCCGACGCGATGTATGCGCCGGTCGTCACGCGCTTCCTGACCTACGACGTGAAACTCGAACCGGACGTCGCCGAGTACTGCATGCGCGTCCTCGCGCATCCGTTCGTCGCCGAGTGGATCGACGCGGCGAAGGCCGAGCACGAAGACATCGACGAACTCGACATGGAGTTCTGACCGGACGCATGCGGTCGCGGCGGACTTTCAATTTCACTACATGCGCAAACGGCGAAACGAACGATCGATGCGCCCGCGCAATCCGCAAACGTTTTACCTTGATTTCGGTTCGAAACGAGCACGAATGCCCTAAAGGATGTTGCGCACGATGACGTAAACGAGTCACGGGGACGACTCGCGATCGCATGCTTCAGACGTGCGACGCGCAGTCCGCAATAACCAGCGCAGCAGGGGAATCGACTTGAATCGTCAGCAATCGTGGACGCGTACCGCGGCGCCCGGAGAAATCATCTACTCGGAGGGCTTCGCGGGCGAGCCCGTCATCTTTCTGATTACCGACGGCAAGGTCGAGCTGTCCACGCGCTGCGAAGACAAGCGCGTGATCGTCGCGACGCTCGGCCGCGGCGAATTCTTCGGCGAATCGGCGCTGCTCGCCGCCGAACCGCGCGCGCATACCGCGAAGGCGCTTTCGTTCTGTCAGCTCACCGTCGTGCCGGCCGGCATGCTCGATGAAGAAATCGAGCGCGTGTCCGCGCTGCTGCGTCATATCGTGCGAACGATGATCCGCCGCGTGAAGCGCAAGGACGACCAACTGGCGACCTATACGCATGCCGATTTCATGCCGGGCGTGCTGTCGTATGCGCACGTGCTGTCGCTGATGGCCGGCGCCGACGCGCGCGAATCCGGCGACACATGGGCACGCCGGCCGATGCAGGCGCACGCGGCCGAAACCTCGGTGCCGCTTGCCGAAGTGATTCGCAAATGCCGCGCGATTGCCGGCCATTCGCGGCCGCACGTGCTCGCGATGCTGCGGCGCATGGAGAAGCTCAATCTCGTCACGATCGAAGCCGCGCAGGGCGACGGTACCGGCACCGGCGGCGCAAGCGATTACGCGGCTTCGTCGGATGCGCGCCAGGTCGTCACATTCGACGCCGCCCGCGTGATCGACCGCGCGCAACAGGTGGCCGATCACGATCTCGACGTATCGATCAACAGTGAACTCGAACTCATCGAACTGGCCGATCTCGAATCGCTGATCGGCGTCGACAAGACGCTGCTGCTCAACAAGCTGTCGAACGGCGAGATCGCGGAAGAAGTGTTCGCGTTCCGCAAATCGAAGGTGCTGAACTACGTCGAACAGAAAGGCGTTGCGTACTTCTCGCGCCGCAACGCGCGCCGCGGCGGCGACGTGCGCGCGCTCGAGGATCTCGTCTGGATCGACCAGCGCACGCTGTTCGACGTGATCAGCGCGTTCGACACCTATGACCTCGCGAAGCTGATCGCGAACCTCGACGATCGCGCGGTGGCCGACAAGCTGTTTTCCGTGATGACCGAGGCGCGGCGCAACGAGGTGTCGTGGGTGATGCGCCGCGAACTCAAGCTCGATCCGGTCGAGATCGACGAGATCGAACAGCGCGTGCTGGAGGCCGTACGCGCGGCGAAGGCGCCTGCGGCGGGCGCAACGGCCGTTGCGTCGACTTCGGCGTCGGATGCGTGATACGGAGGCGCGTATGGATCTGTTGACCCTGGTCGGGGTGGTGCTGGGCGGCGCGGCGATCGTGTTCGGGTTCGCGCTGGAAGGCGGGCATTTCTCGATGCTGTTCCAGTTCGAGGCGCTCGTGATCGTGCTCGGCGGCACGCTCGGCGCGGTGATGATCCAGAACACGTGGGCGCGCTTCTTCGACGCGGTGAAGCAGTTGCGGCTCGCGTTCGTGCGGGCGCGCGAAGTCGATCGCAAGAACCTGTCCGACCTGCTCGAATGGGGCGATCGCGCGAAGCTCGACGGGCTGCTCGCGTTCGAATCGATGGACGTGAGCGGCATTCATCCGTTTGCGCGGCGCGGGCTCGAACTGCTGGCGAACGGCGTGTCGACCGCGGTGCTCGAAGATGCGTTGCAGCGCGAACTCGATGCGTACGAACGCAGCCGCCTCGCCGCCGTGCGCGTGTGGCAGCAGGCCGGCGGCTATGCGCCGACGTTCGGCATTCTCGGCTCGGTGCTCGGGCTCGTGCAGGTGACGAGCCATATTCTGGAGCCGGCACAGCTCGGGCCGGGCATCGCGGTGGCGTTCGTCGCGACGCTGTACGGGCTCGCGTTCGCGAACCTCGTGTTCCTGCCGCTGTACGGCAAGCTGCGCGCGCAGATCGACAGCGAGATGCGGTTTCGCAAGCTGTATCTCGACGGCTTGCTCGCGATCTCGCGCAAGGAGTCGCCGCATACGATCGAAACGCGGTTGACCGGCGATGTGCGCGGGCGGGCGGCGGAATCGCTCGCGTGATGTCCGTGTGCTTCGTGCTTGCGCGTGGGCCTGTATCTGTACCGTATGACGAACCCGGATTCCCGACGGCATGACTGCTCGAACTGACGGCGCATCCGCTGCCGATCGCGACGATGACGAACTCGAAGGCGCGCAGTCCGGACGCTGGCTGATTTCGTACGCGGATCTCATCACGACGCTGATGGTGCTGTTTCTCGCGCTGTACGTGCTTCAGCTCGCGAAATACAACGCGCTCGATGCGCGTTATCAGACGCTTGCGCGGCAGGCCGGGGGCGCGGCGACTGCCGTCGTCGATACCGCGAAGTCCGACCCTGCGCCGCCGTGGCTCGCGCTGCTCGATTCGTTGAAGTCGAATGGACGCATTGCGCTGGTGAAGGCGCCGCACGGCGTCGAGATCGGTATCGACGCGAAGATTCTGTTCAACGTCGGCGATGCGCGGTTGCTGCCCGATTCGTCGCCGGTGCTGAACCAGATTGCGCAGGCATTGAGCGCGCATGCAACCGGCGACATCCTCGTCGAAGGCCACACCGACAGCGTGCCGATCGCGAACGCGAAATACGAATCGAACTGGGAGCTTTCGTCGGCGCGGGCGGGGAGTGTGGTGCGTTATCTGACCGAGCGTGGTGTCGCGCCGCATCGGCTGGCGGCGATCGGGCGGGCGGATACGCAGCCGCTTGTCGCGGGGGACGATGCGGCATCAAGAGCGCGAAACCGGCGCGTCACGATCTTCGTTGCGTATTGATCCGCGCGTTGTATTTGCATGGTTCTCATACATATAGGCGGCTGCATATGCCCGCCCATCAACAACATAACGAATCTCGAATGATCGACATTTGAAATCAACGATGTGGTTCTGCGCGTGCATGCCGATAACCCAAACTGGCTCAGACCGAGCGGTTATCGAGGGTTCCCCATGCATTTCTGGCGCAAGCTTTCCATTCAGAACAAGCTGATTCTCAGCATGACGAGTTGCCTGCTCGTGTTCGTCGCGATTTCGAGCGGGCTCAGTGTCCGTCTGATCGGCAACGCGGTGCGAGAGCGCGTCGTCCGCGAAGAACTGCCGACCGCCGTCAACGGCATCCGCGCCGACGTGCAGCGCCAGATGGCCGGCCCGATCGCCGCGTCGCGCATTCTGGCGCGCGATGCGTTCCTGCTGCAATGGGAAGCCGACGGCGAACCCGATGCCGGCACGCGCAACTGGATCCAGCTCGCGAAGAACGTGAAGGACGAGCAGAAGGCCGCGTCCGTGCAGTGGGTGTCGGTGAAGAGCGGCAACTACTACAACGAAGCCGGCTTGCAGCGGAAGGTGGCCGACAAGGATCAGTGGCTGACCAGCTTCCTGTCGTTGGGCAAGGCGTACGACGTGAACATGGATCGCGAGGTGACCGTCGGCGGCTACATGATGTTCATCAACAGCCGAGTGGAACTCGACGGCGTGCCGATCGGCGCGGCGTGCATGAGCCTGTCCGTCGATGCGCTTGCGAAGGGGATCTCGGCTTACCGGATCGGTGACACCGGGTTTGCGTACCTCGTGCGCCCCGACGGCGCGATCATGATGCATCGCGATACGTCGCTGATCGACGGCAAGCATTTTCTGAAGGATGAATCGGGGCTGCCGGGGGATGCGTCGTCGACGCTGCTTGCGGGCAAGCCGTATGCGTATCTGAGCTATGAGGGCGACGGCGGCGCGCGGTTCATCGCGACGTCGTTTATTCCTGAGTTGAATGCGTATGTGGTCGTTCAGGTGCCGCAGGCCGAACTGCTCGGGCCGGTGACGCGTGCGATCCGTAGTGCGGCGCTGGTCGCGGCGGTGGTGGGGCTTGGGGTTGCGCTGCTCGTGATCTGGCTGGTGGGGCGCGCGATTGCTGCGCCGATTCGTCGGGCGGCTACGCTGCTGTCGGAGATTGCTAGCGGTCAGGGCGATTTGACGCGCCGGATGACCGTCGAGAGCGAGGACGAGATCGGGCAGTTGTCGGATGCGTTCAACCGGTTCGTGTCGTCGCTGTCGACGCTCGTTCATCGGATTCGGGCGGCTTCGGCTTCGATTGCGACTGGGTCTGCGCAGATTGCTTCAGGGAATGCGGATCTCAGCGAGCGCACCGAAGGGCAGTCGAGCAATCTGGAGCGGACGGCTTCGTCGATGGAAGAGATCACGGCCGTGGTGCGCAACAACACCGAGACGGCGACTACCGCGGCGAAGATGATCAACGGTGCGGCGGATACGGCGGCGCGTGGTGGGCAGGTGGTGGGCGAGGTCGTGACGACGATGGAGCAGATTAGTGACGCTTCGCAACGGATTTCCGAGATCATCGTGATGATCGACAGTATCTCGTTTCAGACGAATATTCTGGCGCTGAATGCCGCGGTTGAGGCGGCGCGGGCGGGCGAGCAGGGGCGGGGGTTTGCTGTTGTTGCTTCGGAGGTGCGGAATCTGGCGCAGCGTAGTGCGCAGGCGGCGAAGGAGATCAAATCGCTGATCGAGCATAGCGCGGGGACGGTGGGTGCCGGGTCGCGGCTCGTTAGTGAGGCGGGGAAGGTGATGAGTGATGTTGTCTCGCAGGTTCAGGGCGTTAGCGCGATGATGAGCGAGATTGCAGAGGCTAGCCTGGAGCAGAGCGCGGGGATCGATCAGATCGGGGACGCGGTGCAGTCGCTCGATCAGATGACGCAGCAGAATGCGGCTTTGGTCGAGGAAAGCGCGGCGGCAGCGGAGAGTTTGAAGCAGCAGGCGGCGGAATTGACCAAGCTGGTTTCGGCTTTTAAGGTGGATGAGTAAGGAGTGGTTTGCGGTTTGGGACTGGGGTGTGGGGGACGGCTGCCGTGGGGTCACGGCAGCCGTATTTGCTTGTTGGCGCAGGACCTGGCGGCGTTTATAGTAATGAAACGCATTTACAGAAGTCGGTCGATCCTCGGGGAAGGGGCTTCGCTTCGACTGTTGAGGTCTTTGCCGATGGGTCGCGATTTTCTGCCCCCGCCCTCTCTAAAAATCTCTATTTACTGACGATTACTTTCAATTCTGTCCCGGATATATTCTTGAGATACATGTAGCTGCTTCCAAGGACGGTTAGCATCTCATCCGTAATGCGGGCTTCCGAAATGGCGGGCTGGATAATGAAGAAACCTATCCTGACTTCCAAATCGCGACATTTATTTCTAAGTAGATCCAATCTCGCGGGGGGTCCCTTCAAAATTCGATTGAAGCCATTCTCAAGCGACGTACTATATCTATCGAGAAGTTGTTTAAAAATGGCTTCCCCTGTGTGTAACCATTTCACTGATCTACTCGCTTGTCCCGTTACGACATAAGTGTCATCAATTCGTGCTCCAGGTTTTGCCTCCTTGTTGCAATATTTGCAATGATAAAAGTCTATTTGGACGTGGTCTTCGCGTTCATTTATCGCAACTAGATCGGCTATTTCTCCAGCGCCATCGTCGTTAAATATCAATTCGTAAGAGTTTTCTATTTTAGAAAATGTGAATCCTTGGACGGTGTCCATGTCGCGGTCCTTTCCCATGGATTCTTTATTTATTTTTGTTTCACCCCAGTCCCAACTGGAGAGAAGTGTCCTCGGCAGTTTGACATTGAGAGTTTGCGGGCTGTAGTAACGGTAATTTCCTAAGATAATTGAGCCGTCTTGCTTCAGAATTTTAATGGGGTGGTCTTCGAGATAGTCGGAGAAGTTGCGTTCTTTTCCATAGGCTATCTTGAGATCTTTGCATTCGATTTTGTAGCCGTCGGCTCCGAGGATAACGTCGACGTGACCAACTGATCTCTCTGCCCCAAATTCATCGCCTGTAAGAATTGAAATTCGCAGGGTGCGATCCATAATGCGAATGGGGCGGTCCAGCCAAAGATCTATTAATTTATAGGTGACGCCATTAATTGATAATGTAACCTTGTGCTCTGATTCAATGTAAATTGACTCGGGCCAATCTGCGTAAAACAATCCGTCGGGCCAGCGGTTTTCAATTTTCTCTGACCTAATTACATTATTCAGTATATCCTTGGTATTTATGTTCGAGTCATTTATTTTATTTGATACGGAGTCGCACCATTTCACCCAGTAATCAATGGTTTCTGAGTTCATCTCCCATAACTTTCCCTTGTATGAACAGCCTGCGGTCGTTTTGAGTCCTCTTTCAAAACCTATTCCAAATATATTGGATTTTATTGCGGTCCCATTTTCGAGGTCGTCCATTACGGAGTTAATATCCCGGCCGACGTGCATGGTAAAGCGGACGTCTCGAGTGCCACGTGTGAGTCCAACATTTTGAAATTTCAATAGATTGATGTTGTGTAGAATGCGAAACGTCTTTTCTCCGGAGATTTTCTCGGCGTTTTTTGAAATTAGATTTTTGAAGGCCATGGACTGCCCTTCGTCGCCTGAGGTGCTTATAAATAGCGTTGCATCTTTTTTTCGATAATACGCAAGGTACAGATACCAGTCTGTCGCCGAGATTGCGGCAGAGTTCGTCCAGGAGACCGGAAATTCGGCGCGCGTCACTGCCATTACTAAAGTTTGATCTTCGTTAACCGAATAAAATTGTACTTCTTCACCTTTTGTTCGCATTTCCTCCGCGCCAAACGGCTTCCAGTCGGCGTGAGCAACTTTGTAAGCTACGGCACTCACGTTGGGGGTTGGCTTCAATGCGATTATTTTCTCGCCATCCTCCATGTCGTCAAACTGTGCTTCAAATTTTTCTCGCTCCAATTCGCGACCGATCTTTTTTTCGCTCACCTCTCGAATAATAGTGCCCCAGTCCGCGCTTTCGGAGTAAAGTGCGGACATTTGATTGTCAACTTTCTGGTTTGCGATATTTGCGACAAACTTGGCTGCTCCTAATCGATCGTTGACGCGGGTAAGTCTTCCGATGAATTGAAGCGTGACGGCTGGGCTACAATGCTGGTCGTGAAGAGCCGCAATCTTTAATTCAGGAAGATCGAAGCCTTCGCCGAGCATGTTTACGCAGACGATGATCCTATGCTGTCTCTGTTTTATTCTTTCGACAATTTTATCCTTTTCTTTTGCGCCGCTGTGGACTAGTACAGGGGAAAGATCCTCATGTTTCCGATATAAATCGTAAATCTTCTTTGCTTTCGGTATCGAATTGGTACGGGCCATGAGAAGATGATCTTTCCCGGATTCAAGATCTGCGCGAAGTAGGGCCACCGCCTTGTCGGCGATTGCCTGATCCGAAAGCGAAAGTTGATATTCTCTTACTGGATGAAACTCTATGGCTTGAAAGTAACCATCTTCCTGGGCATCTTTCAAAGAGTAGTTATAAATTATGCGACCGTCCAAAGTCTGCTTGTCTTCTCGAAACGGCGTGGCTGTGAACTGAATGCATGGTTTTCCTTTAAAAGCTGTTTTCACGCTACGCCAAGTTTTTGCTGCAACATGATGTGCTTCATCGACGATTAAGTGGCTTACGAGGTTTACTAGCTGAGTCAGTTGATCGTCGTGAGTCAAAGTTAAAGCATTCGGTGTGGCTATAACAACATTGCTCGAAGCAATTTCGAGTAGATCTTTTTCTGTAAGGGCCCCGCTCATAGTGAAGGCTTTCGGGGAAAGTACCCGTTCGTCAATTGCACGGAAGTCGCGAATGTTTTTAAGTTCTGATATTTTTTCCGATGTTTGTGACCGTAGGGCATCGGACGGTACTATTATTAGGGTCCTGGGGAAAGCGCCTGCAATAATCAGAGAAAAAATCGCATCAGTTTTCCCGGTTCCTGTGGGCATTACTATGGTCGCCGGTCGGTCTGGTGTCGATGTCAGATGGCATAGAGCTGCGAAAAGTGCCGCTCGTTGGGGTTTTCTAAACCCTCGATTGTTATTTAGATCGGATGGTTCGACGATTTTTAGTTGATTGTCGATCCAGCTTCTGTAAATGGCATTTTCATCATACATGTTCTTATCTATTGGCATGCGGTCCTCGGCTAACATTTTTTGTGAAGATCAAGTGATCCCGGGTGTTGCGATAACATCGTAACCTTTTGTTGAACTCCGTGGTAGTTGATCGAAAGAAAAGGTCCGGGGGCGTGATTAAGTTGAGTCGAAATCCCCTTCGTCTGCGGTGCTCTCGGCAATCAATTCGGTGTGTGGACCTGGCGGACAAACTCTTAGCCAATGAAAACAGAGGCCAGTCGAAGATCGACAGTCAGGAGGCACGCATCCGAATATAGTGGGACCGATGCCCTCAGCAGGCGCAGCCCGTTGGCAGAAACTGGTTAGTAACGGCGATACGGCTGGCCCTACAGGGCGATGGCAGAGGCGATGACTTGTACGTAGATTTTGTCGTATGAACGACCACTACTCATCTCTCAAAGAGTCGTCGACTGTTCGGTGCGCTATCGGTCCACTCAGGGGCAGTTGCGTTTAGCCGAAGTTATGTTGGGTGAGAGCATCAGGGAGCCGGGAGTGATGGGATGACAAGTCCGATTCGCAACGTCCGCCTCATATTGGGAGCACCCTATACCAAACGGCCAATCGCCCTCATTTCCCCATTTCTGAGATGCTAGCCCGACTACACTGGTCATGAAGCCATGCTTCTCGCCATCGGAGCTGAACGCAGTCCCCTCCGCCCCGATGGTCGAAAGAAAGTCGTCTTGCTCAACAAGACCCAACGAAGAGGGGAAAAGGAAGGGGGAAACCCGAGGGACCAAAAAAGCGCGGGCCGCATGGGCGGCAACCCATACGACCCGCTGACCACCACCAACTCGACACAGGAGTCGGAAATGGCTGACGCCAATACTAAGCCACGTCGTAGAAAGAACAAACCCGTCAACATGCAGAAGAGGTTTGCGCTGGTCCTGCGCAACTACCCGGACCTTCCTAAACGAGGCTGGCCGTACCTGCCGTGGATGCAGGCGATCGACATTGATTTCAAGATCTTCGGATTCAAGCCGGGCGACCGCATATATCTGAACGCCAACTACGTGACCCGGCAGATCACGATCACGCCGGACTACGGCCAATTGGCGCTGCGAGAGCAGCCGTACCACGATCCTGATTGGGTACCGCCGCCGCTATAACGTCTGCAAGGGCCGCTTGATGCGGCGCTAGCGAGTGGAACGCAGGCGTTTCCCGAATGCGATTGACCGCCGGGGCGACACCGCCCCGGCCATTGCCGCGAACGCCGCGATTTACACCGATAGCCACCGTCAACAACTGTCACGACCGCAAGGCCCGTGAGGCCGCACCGCGCCTGCTGAAATAGCCGAATGGCGTCAAATCACTGCCCGCCAACCCGCCGCTTCACAACCGCCCCCCGCTGCAACACATACTCGACCCGCGCGCCTTCATCGGCCACGACACCGATATCGTCGAGCGGATTGCCATCCAGCACGACGAGGTCGGCGATCGCTCCCGCCGCAACCACCCCAAGCTCCCCCGTCATATTCACAATCTCCGCTGCCACCGTCGTCGCCGACCTAAGCGCTTCCAAATTCCCAAGCACCTCCGCCCGAATCCGAAACTCCCCGGACTGAAACGCGTGCATCTCGCCGAGCAGGTCCGACCCGAACCCCATCTTCACGCCGGCCTTCGCATAGATCTCAAGCGACTCGCGTCCTTTCTGCTGCACGGAAGCCACCTTCGCGATGGAATCAGCCGGCATCCCAAACTCCGCCCCATGTTTCGCCAACGCGTCATAAGTCACCAGCGTCGGCACCACAAACGCCCCCCGCTCACGCATCAGCGCCGCCGCCGCTTCATCCACGAGATTCCCATGCTCGATCGTCCGCACGCCGCACCTCACAGCCCGCGCAATCGCCTGCCCCGTATACGCATGCGCCATCACATAAGTATTCGCGGCCTCGGCCTCGTCGACGATCGCCCGAATCTCATCCTCCGAATACTGCGTGTTCGCGATCGGATCGGTCGGCGAAGCCACGCCGCCTGACGCCATGATCTTGATCTGCGTCGCGCCTTTCTGAATTTCCTCACGCACGGCGAGCCGCACGACTTCGACGCCATCGACGACGCGCGCAATCGCCCCCGTCCTGAAACAGCAGGAGCAAGGCTCCAGCAAATCTCCACGAGGCCGGAAATCCCCATGCCCACCAGTCTGCGACAACGCCTTCCCCGACGGAAAAATCCGCGGCCCCGGAATCAGCCCTGTCTCAACGGCCTGCATCAAACTCCAATCCGCGCCCCCCGCATCCCGCACACTGGTAAACCCACGCGACAACATCGCATCGAGAATCGGCAGCGACCGAATCGCCGCGAGAATATTCGGCTGCGTCGCATTCGCGCCGAGATTCGCATTCGACGCCAGCACATGCACATGGCAATCGATGAACCCCGGCATCACGGTCTTGCCGCGCGCGTCGATCACCTGCGCATTCGGCAAATCCACCGGCCGATCGGTGACTTCGACGATCCGCTCGGCTTCGATCACGACATGATGATGTTCGAGCAACACGCCTCGTTCGAGGTCGAGCACGTTGCCGCCTTGAAGCACGGTAATGGTCATGAGCAAAAATCCTTATCGAGTCGTGGCGGCCGCACGCTTCGCATCCTTCACGAAGCGCGTGCCGACGAAACTGACGGCCGCCGCAAGCATCACGTAGAACGCGGGCGCCATGTTGCTGCCGGTGCGGGCGATGAGCCACGTGATCAGGAACGGCGCGAACCCGCCGAAGATCGTCACCGCGAAGTTGTACGCAACGGACAACCCGGTCGACAGCACCTTGGTCGGAAACAGCTCCGCGAACGCCGCGAGGATCGGCCCCGTATAGGCCGCGATCAGCACGCCGAACACGGCCTGGAACACGATCAGCGACGCGAACCCGGGCGCATGGTTGATCCACGAGAACATCGGCCACGCGAGCACGAGGATCGCGAGCGCCGAGCCGGACAGGAACACGCGGCGTCCCCACGCGTCGGCGAGTCGCCCGACGATCGGCGAGCAGCACATGATCATCAGCCCGCCGACCATGCCGGCCGTGAAGCCGGTCGATTGCGGCAGATGCAGCGTGCGCACGGAATAGGTCGGCATGTAGAACAGCAGCACGTAGGTGCAGACGGTCCACAGGATGACCATCGAGAAACTCGCGAACGTCTCGCGCGGGTAGGTGTGCAGCACTTCCTTCAGCGGCGAGCTTTCCTTCGCCTGCGATTCGACGGCGCTGAACGCGGGCGTCTCGTCGATGTGGCTGCGAATGAAGTAACCGACCGGCCCGACGACGATCCCGAGCAGGAACGGCAGCCGCCAGCCCCAGCTATGCAGCGCCTGCGTGTCGAGCGACGTCGTGACGAACGTGCCGGTCGCCGCACCGAGCAGCACCGCGAAGCCGATGCTCGACTGGATCCAGCTCGAGTAATACGCGCGCTTCTCCGGCGGCGCGTATTCGGTGAGGAACGCGGTGGCGCCGCCCATCTCGCCGCCGGCCGAGAAGCCTTGCAGCAGCCGCGCGACGACGATCAGGAGCGGCGCGGCGATGCCGGCCTGTTCGTAGGTCGGCGCGATCCCGATCAGCGCGGTGCCGGCCGCCATCAGCAGGATCGTGAGCGACAGCGCGGCCTTGCGTCCGACCTTGTCGGCATAGACGCCGAGCACGATGCCGCCCACCGGCCGCATGAAGAAGCCCACGCCGAACGTCGCGACGGTGAGCAGCACGGACGTCAGTTCGTTGCCGGTCGGGAAGAACAGCTTCGCGATGATCACCGCGAAGAAGCTGTAGACGGTGAAGTCGAACCATTCGAGACCGTTGCCGATCACGGTCGCGACGATGGCGCGGCGGCGCTGTTGCACCGCTGCATCGACGGCAGGCGCGGCGCGCGGGGAAAGCGTTCCTTGCATGGTCTCTTCCTTGGTCAGAAGACGGGGCGGCTGCCCCGCGTGAATCCCATGCTAAGGACAGCCGCAATTTTTTCTGAAACGAAAGATTCGCATGCCTGCATGCGCTGCACGCATGGATCGGGCGCGTGGTATTCAGGCCCCGGTTTGCTGCTCCGCCTGTTCGAACAGCCAGCGGGTGAACAGGCGGGCGGCCTGGTTCTGCGCGCGGTCGTTCGGCGAGATCACGTAATAGCCGCCGCCGTGGCTCGCGGACGCTTCCGTCACGCGCACGAGCAGGCCTGCTTCGATGCAGGCGTCGATCATGTAGCGCCAGCCGAGCGACACGCCCTGACCGAGTATCGTCATCTGCACGATCTGCGGATAGGAGTTGATCGTGATGTCCTGCGGCTGCGCCTTCTGCCGGTCGACGTCGTTCAGGTCGAACCATTCGGACCACGACATCCATTGGCGCTGGCCGTCTTCGAGGCGCAGCAGCGTTTCGTTCGCGAGATCGGCCGCGTCGAGCGTGCGGCCGGCCAGATAGCCGGGCGCGCAGACGGGGAACACCTCCTCGTCGAACAGCCGGCGCGCGGTGTATTCGGCCGGCGCCTGCTGGCGCACGTAGTAGACGCCGACGTCGAATTCCGCGGGCGACATCGACGCAAGGCCGTCGCGCACGATCAGGCGCAGCTTGATGTTGGGATAGGTGGCGCGAAAGTCCGGCAGCCGCGGCGTGAGCCACAGCAGCGCGACGCCGGACGAGCACGCGATCGTCAGTTCGAGATCGCCGTACGGTTTCATCACGTCGTGCGTGGCTTCCGCGCATTGCACGAGCAGACGGTGGACTTGCGCCGCGTATTGCTCGCCGGCGATCGTCAGCCGCAGCGAACGGTGTTCGCGCACGAACAGCGAGCGGCCGAGGAATTCCTCGAGCTGCTGGATCTGGCGGCTGATCGCGCTTTGGGTCAGGTGCAGTTCGGCGGCGGCTTTCGTGAAACTCGCATGCCGCACGGCGGCTTCGAACGCGATGAGGCACTGAAGGGGCGGCAGGGGCGTGATGCGCATGGCGGGCAGGGGAATCAGGGGAGGCGCTGCCTCCATGATACGGGCGGACCTGACGAAAATCGCCACTCGTGACGGGGCTGTGGATTCGCCCTATTCGTGCGAAGATTGCGCGAAACAACACCAACACCAACACCAACACCAACACCGACACGTACCCGAGAACGACGTGACCCTATCGAACCCTGAGAGCAAAGTGAAAGCCGCCCACCCACCCTGGATGCCCGTCGCGCTGGCCGAACTCGGCATCCGCCGCCACCCGCCGGGCAGCATCAACCCGCGCATCGTCGAATACAACAACCAGACGAACCTGGTCGGCTACGACGACAAGATTTCCTGGTGCTCGTCCTTCGTGAACTGGTGCATGGCGCACGCCGGATTCCGCGGCACCGGCTCCGCGCTCGCGCGCTCGTGGCTCGAATGGGGCAAACCGCTGGAGCGCCCGGTCTACGGCTGCATCGCGATCCTGACGCGGGATGATCCGACGAGCTGGAAAGGGCACGTGGGTTTCTACTTGCGGCACGACGCCGAACACGTTCACCTGTTTGGCGGCAACCAGCTGGAAGAGGTCCGGGAACTTGCGTATCCGTTGCATGAGGTGATCGGCTACCGTTGGCCGGCTACCGAGTGACCCGGAGCAGCAGTGCCAACCGGAAATCTCCGCCTCTACGCGGATGTGCAATACACGAGCCCATACGCGAAGTCTGTCTTAGTCGCGCTCGGGGAAAATCGCTGCCGTACGAGCGGGTAACCGTCGATCTCGGCAACCGTGCGCATTTCGCGCCGGACTATGCAGCGATGTTGCTGACGCACGGGCGAGGTGCAGGCGTGGCTGTGCAGTGACCTGACGCCGATTCGCACGGAACGATCGGTTGGCTGGGTGAAGTTGAAGCGTCCGCCGCTGTAATTTGAACGCCGCCGCCGACCGGCCCAGCCAATTACGATCGCTTTCCCGTAGCCGCCTCGATCGCGTCCGTGTCCCACTTCCCGCGGCGCGTTGCCTCGGCCAGCATACCCAGCGTCAGCGGGTAGCGCTTTGGCGGTCGGAGCCGTTTCACGAACAGCCCAATGAGTGACGACAGCAGTTCCTGACCTTCCGGGCCAAAGTAGCGCCGGTACGGGAACCCTTCGGCGTCGACGTTGAATGTCTCGGCCCACTTGTCGATAAACTCGACTCCGTCGAGGCCGGTGACGCCGAGATCCTCCTCAAGCCGTGATTCCGGCTGAAGATTCAGCTTGCCGCCGAACAACGGCCGGCCAAGCTCCTGACGGGTGAAGGCTTCGAAACGTTCCCAGGTATCGTCTTTCATGGCTCAGAGCACTCGATCTTCGGGCTTCACGAGTCGGTTGTAGGTCGTCACGGTGTTGCGCATGATCAGGAAGGCATCGCGAGCCAGAAACACCTCGCCTACGACGGGAATCGTCCGGCCGACCCATGCGCCGAGGCGGTGGGTGAAGGAGATCCGAATACCGGACAACCCACGCCCATGATCATCGGCAGGCGAAACGGTAGCGTCTGCGGGAACAGCTTGCGGGCGGCAAGCGAGGCGACGGAGGAGCGCGGCGTAGCTCCTGCGAACTTGCCGGGGACAGGGAGGTCAGCCTGGCCGAGCAGCATCGCCGACGCGGCTGCCAGGTCGTCCAGGCCCAGCTGTTTGCGCGTCTCGTCGAACGCCACCAGGGCAAAGACGTCGACGGGCCGTAGATTCTGCCAACTGCCGTAGGTGTAGCGGTTTTCACTCATTCGTTGTTTTCCTGATCCGGCAAGGGCGCTGCTCTCTCAGCGTGTGCCCCTCGCGAAGGCGATACTTTACCGCATCACCTGAAACAGCTTGGCCGGCTCCATGGACCGGTCCCATTTGATTCGCGATGAATGTGCTCGGGCCGATCTTCATCGTGTGGCTGAAGAGCGGGGCGCCGGCAAGTATGGAAGCCGGCGCCGCGTCGTAGTCCCACCTAGTTCTTTGCCACAGCTTCGGTTTCCGCCCGCGGCCCACCCGCCGCCTCATTCCTGCTC
>FTHQ01000437.1_pt1 | contig 95564 bp, 104 predicted proteins | sample 1641001 | NCBI WGS metagenome assembly FTHQ01 (sample SAMEA3914872, study PRJEB12502) | metagenome | biome: forest; material: soil | place: Canada | collected 2011-07-03 | depth 0.3 m | reverse complement strand
TTCGCGCCGTTGGGGCGGGCCAAAAACTGGGCCAAACCCCACCGATCGCGCGCGACCAGGTTCTAAGCACCACATCGTCACCGACGCCAATGGCACGCCGCTCGCGGCGATCCTGACCGGCGCGAACGTTCACGATGTCACGCAGCTGCTGCCGCTGATCGATGCGATTCCGCCAATTCGTGGGTTGCGCGGCCACCCACTGCAGAGACCGCGCGTGGTCTACGCCGATCGCGGTTACGACTCTGAGCGGCATCGACGCGCGTTGCGCGATCGCGGTATCGAGCCGGTTATCGCCAAGCGCCGCACCGAACATGGCAGCGGCCTTGGAAAATATCGCTGGGTCGTTGAACGCACGCATGCCTGGCTGCATCACTTCCGTCGTCTCCGCATTCGTTTCGAGCGCCGTGCAGACATTCACGGCGCGTTCCTCAAACTCGGTTGCTGCCTGATCTGCTGGAATACCCTTCGGCGGGCCGACCAGTCTTTATGAAACCGTCTCTTAGTAACAATGTGATGGCGACCGGCATGCGCGCGTACCGGCGAATATCGTCACGATTCAAGCGCCGCGCGCGGCTTGCCGGCTTCGCCGACGAGGAACCGGCCGACAGCTTCTTCGCAGCTGCCGCTGTCGTACCGCATCGGAGTACAACCTGTCAGGCCGGCAACAGTCGTCATTGCGCCGGCGTCGACAGCGTTCGTTTTTTCATTTCGGTGTTTTATTTTGTTTTAATTCAAGTGGAATTTTCAGCCCGGGGCGCAGTTTCCGGTAAGTCTCGGGTATTGTCAAAGCAGGATTATTCTATTTTTTTATGCGCGATGATTTTCGCCTCACTTTTTTCGTGCGGAATTTCGCGCCTACAATGATCTGCGTCACGAAAACGCGATTTCTTCGCTACAGCGAACCAGTGGAAAACCAGTCGGCAACCATATCGATCCAGTCGAGATTGCTGACGATTTCAATGGCGGCGTCGCCGACCATTGCGGCTGTCGACACATCTGCGGTCACCACGCCGGTTGCCACCGCGCTCGCCTTCGCAATTCCGGTCGATGCGACGGGCCCGGGATCGGCAAGCCGCTCCAGCCACTCGACGATATTGGCGCGTGCGTCTTCCTCATCCGTGAAATCATTTCGCGCCAGGAACCGATCGAACACGATCCACCCGAGCGTCTTGTTTCGCTCCTCGGATTCGAGTTGCCGGTCGACGACGGCGACACGGCCGGACTCCGTGATGTCGAGCGTTGCGGTGAAACGGTAATCGAGATATTCGATCTCGAGTTTCGACGACATGGCTTCTCCGCTCAATCTGCCCTCTCGATTTCGATGATGCCCGGCGCGTCACGTGCTTTGCGACACAATGTGAAGCTTGCGTGAATTTCGCGCAGCGCATCATTTTCGCTGGCAGTATCGCGATATTCTCGCGACCTGTCGATATGGACCATCCACGTATGGCCGCCCAGATGCTTTTTTGCCGTGCCGGTTGGGTCGTCAAGCGCTCCGTTTTCCTGTTTCCGGTATCGACCTGCTCCGCAGCCGCAATCGCGCTGCTAAACTCGGATCACAAAGACCGCTTGCGCCACCAGAGGAAATAATGACGCTCGCTCACGCACGACAAAGCGGCGTAGATGTCTGGATCGTCCAGCTTCCCGGGCACGCGCCCTATGCCTATACGCACCTCAAGCGGGTATTCGCGTCCGACGACTCGCGGCATCGGGTCGTGACGATCGACCTGAAGAAGCTGCTGGCCTGCGCCGACCGCGACACCACGGACTATGTGCTGCCATCGGTTCAGTACTGGGCGCCCGGAAAAGCCGCGGGCATTCGCGAATTTCTCGATCCGGACCGGGACCGGATTCCGGACATGCCATTCATCACGTTTCGCGAGACGAGAACACGAACGTTGCTCGGCCTTCCCGGCCTGTCGAAAGTCGGCGTCGCATCGTTCCGTAACGGCCAGCATCGTGCGCGCTATCTCGCGTATGCCGGTGCGACCACCTTGCCCGTCGAAATCCACGAGACCGAAGCCGATTTGCTTGTGCGGTATTGCGGCGAATGACGCCAGGCTGTCGCCCGATGTGAATGCATCGTGGCCAAGCGCGCTTGCACTCGCGCGCGGCCGCTCGCGTCGACGCCGACAAGCCTCACGCCTGGATCGCGTAAATCCGGTCGGTGACTTCCGTCTGGCCGATGCGACTCGTTTCGACATCGATCCATTGCCAGCCGTTGTGCTCGTAGAATCCGATCGCACGCACGCTGCCGTCCAGCACCTGCAGATGGACCTTGTCCACGCCGATCGACCGGGCCCACGCGCGAACGGCTTCGATCATGCGCTTGCCCGTGCCGCCGCCGTGATGCGCAGGATGGACGTGCAGGCAATCGAGCAACACGCCACGCGCCGGATCGACGGGGCGCTCGGCACTGACGAAGCCGACGGGCTCGCCGTTCGCCTCGGCAATCAGCACAAGGCCCCACTCGTTCTCGTTGCGGTCGAGATACTTGCGCCATCGGACCGCGTGCTCCGTCGGTACCTCGTCGGACAGATAGCCGGCCGGAAGGATGTGGCTATAGGCGGTTTGCCAGCTCAGCGTATGCAGGCGAGCGATGTGATTCGCGTCGTGCGGCGTCGCGGCGCGCAGTGTGGTCCGTGTGTCCGGCATCGGTAGCAACTCCTTCTGCTGTTCGCTTGATCGGCATGCGTCGTCGCAAAATATACCGTGCTTTGTGAAATGCCTTTCGCCGGGTTCGTTGTCGGGGCGCCGGCACTGCGGGCAAAAAAAATCCCGACACCGTCATCGGTCATCGGGATCGAACGGCCCTGCAAAGCATGAGGGCACGAGGAAGGTCACACATTACACGCATGTAAGACTGTTGCGCTTTGTCGGTTTGCGCCAAGCCCCTGTCCTATTCCGCCAATCAGCTGGTTATGAGCGGCCGTAAACGAAAAAAGCCTGCTCGCGTGTGGCGCGAGCAGGCAAGAAAACGGATCAGCATTCGAGGCACGAGGGCTGTCCAGGAAAGATAACGGCACGGCGCGCGGGAACCTTAGAGGGGAAAGCTAGCGTCGCAGGCAAAGTGGCGTGAACGTTGTTGGCGCAACGACACGGGAACACGATACGAAGCAGGCTGGGGCGTCGCCATCTCCGTCATCCACGTCGGCGATGCCGGACAAGCGGTGCCGTCAGTCGATACCCCGTTGCGCGTTGCGCAACGATTGCACGAGCGCGCGCCCGATTTCGATACCTGCCCGCGTCGCCTCGTCCGAGGTCTCATATTCGGTAGCGAAGTCATATCGCCGGGGCGATTCGATTCCGTCTTTGCGAACCCGCACGTTCGCCATCCACGTGCTGCCGGGTGCCGGCTGCACGGACTCGACGATGATTTCGTAACCGTCGAATACATCGCGATGGCATTCGATTCTTTTGTGCATACGGTGCCCCTCACATGCGCCTGATGTTGCTGCCGCGCAAGCGCGCTTTACGCAATCGTTCTTTTGGAGAACGAGGCCGAAATGGCATCGTGGTCGATTCGTTGAATACGGGATGCTACTTCGTTAAAGACGCCGTGACCAAGACACACATTGGCTGTGTCCGAACGCCAGAAAGCAAAAAGCCCGGCTCAACGAACCGGGCTTTTTGCTTGAATTTGTTGGGGTGGCTGATGGGACTCGAACCCACGACGACAGGAATCACAATCCTGGACTCTACCAACTGAGCTACAGCCACCACTGATATTGCTTGCTTCGTTTCGCTGTTTTGTTTCAGCAGCGAAGAACAAGATTATACGAACACTTTTGAATCTTGCAAAGCCTTTTTTTCAAAAATTTCTTCGGCTTCGTTCAGATGCGCGCGCGCCTCGTCGAACACGGCCAGATCGCCGCGCGCCAGCTTCTTGTTGTCGGACAGCACGCGACGCCAGCCACGCGCGCCCGGCATGCCGCGATACAGCCCGAGCGCGTGTCGCACGATCGCACCGAGGTAGGTGCCACGCTTCAGCTCGGCCGCGCAATACGCGATCAGTTGCGCTTCAGCCTCTTCGCGCGTCGGTACCGCTGCGGTGGATCCGTAGAAGCGCGCATCGACTTCCGCCAGCACGTACGGGTTGTGATACGCCTCGCGGCCGAGCATCACGCCGTCGACGTGCTCGAGATGCTGCGCGACTTCATCGAGCGTCGTGATACCACCGTTGATCACGATCTCCAGCGACGGAAAATCGCGCTTCAACCGATACGCATAGTCGTACTTGAGCGGCGGGATCTCGCGATTCTCCTTCGGCGACAGTCCCTTCAGGATCGCGTTGCGCGCATGCACGACGAACGTTTCGCAACCAGCCTCGGCCACCGTGCCGACGAAGTCGCGCACGAACGCGTAGTCCTCGACCGCATCGACCCCGATCCGGTGCTTGACCGTCACCGTCACCGCCACCGCATCGCGCATCGCCTTCACGCAGTCGGCCACGAGTTGCGGCTCGTTCATCAGGCATGCACCGAACGCACCGCGCTGCACGCGCTCGGACGGGCACCCGCAGTTCAGGTTGATTTCGTCGTAGCCCCACTGCTCGCCGAGCTTTGCGGCGCGCGCGAGATCGTCCCGCTCGCTGCCGCCCAGTTGCAGCGCGATCGGCGATTCGCTCGGCGTGAACGCAAGATGCCGCTGGGCATCGCCGAACAGCAGCGCGCCCGTCGTGATCATCTCCGTATACAGCCACGTATTGCGCGTCAGCGTGCGGTGGAACGACCGGCAATGGCGGTCGGTCCAGTCGAGCATCGGCGCGACGGATACACGGCGGGGAGGAAGCGAGGACGGAACGGACATGGAATTCGGGTACAGGCCAGACGGCACGGAAACAACCCGATATTTTACCGCAATACCGGCGATGCCCGCCCGACACGCGCTACCCGCCGCCGAGCTCCGCATCGACCGCCCGGCGCGCCTCGTCGAACACGCGCTCGATCACGCGCCGTTCGGTGAGCAGCATCCCGTCGACCTTGACCCGCCGCCAGCCGATCCGCACGGCATCGCCCTGCAGCACGCGATAGTGCGCGTGCTCGCCGTCCCAGACCTGCTCGGTTTTCACCTCGATCTCGAAGCCGCGGTACGGCTCGCTGAAATCGCCGAGGTCGCTGCCTCTCGGTTCCATCGCACGCTCCGTGGCGACGCCGCGCCAGGCCGCCCGCGCGGCCGGCGCCGCGCGCTCAATCGTATTCGTCGGACAAAAACGACCGGCCATCGGCCGTCAGGTCGACCCGGTCAGCCGTCGCCTGATAGATCAGTCCGTCATTCAGCAACGCATAGACGACGTCATCGAACGCGGCAGGAACCGGCCGGCTGTCGCCGAACTGGTCGATCCATTTCAGCGCCTCGATGGCTTCGGGGGAAAGGATGGGGGTCATGCGTTGGCCTCCGGCATCGGTGTCGTTCCATCCTAGCACTTCGTCAGGAAGTCGAATACCGAGGCAAACGCGCGGCGCGAACGCCAATGCGGCGCCGGCAGGCACGCTGCCCGCCGACGCCGCACGGGTGCGCGGCACATGCGCTCAGAGGCGTGCGATCGAGACTTCCGTCGACTTCACGAGCGCGACGACTTCGGCGCCGACCTTCAGTTCGAGTTCGTCCACCGAACGGGTGGTGATCACCGACGTGACGATGCCGAACGGCGTCTCGACGTCGACTTCGGAAACCACGGACCCGCGAATGATCTCCTTGACCTTGCCCTTGAACTGGTTACGTACGTTGATTGCAGTGATGCTCATCGGGATGATCGCTCCGAAGAAAAAAGTCTCAGAACGGGCGGCCGGGGCCGCCCGGAATTAAACGGCCCAGCGGATCTGCCCGACCGGTCGAACCTTGTCTGCTTGATGCTCGGCGTCGTGATCGGCCGCGCCGGGGCCGCCGGCGAGCACGCGTTTCAGCACGCGGTCCTCCAGCGCCGCGAATGCGGCCGACGCGCGGGCACGCGGCCGGTCGAGCGGCACCGACTGGTCGAGCGCCACCCGCCCCTGCTCGATCAACAGGATGCGGTCGCCGAGCGCAACGGCCTCCTGCACGTCATGCGTGACGAGCAGCGCGGTGAACCGATGCTCGCGCCACAGGCGCTCGATCAGCGCATGCATTTCGATGCGGGTAAGCGCGTCCAGCGCGCCGAGCGGCTCGTCGAGCAGCAGCAGTTGCGGCCGGTGCACGAGCGCGCGAGCGAGGGCGACGCGCTGCCGCTGCCCGCCCGACAGTTGCGCGGGCCAGTCGTTCGCGCGCTCCAGCAGCCCGACTTCGTCGAGCACCGCGCGGGCCTGGTCGCGCGCGCCGCGGCCGAGGCCCAGCATCACGTTCTGCAGCACGGTCTTCCACGGCAGCAGGCGCGCATCCTGGTACATGATCCGCGTATCGAGCGCGCCGCCGCCCTCGCCGCGCGTCACCAGCGTGCCGCTGCTCGGTTGCTCGAGTCCCGCGACGAGACGCAGCAGCGTCGATTTCCCGCAGCCGCTGCGGCCGACGATCGCGACGAAGCTGCCGCGCGCGATGCCGAGTTCGACGTCGTCGAGCACCGTGCGGGCGCCGAAGCGCTTGCTGACGCCCGACAGCGTGACCGCGTCGTCGGGCGCCGGGCTGCCGCCCGCGCGCCGCCGCGCAAGCGGCACGACCGATGCGCTGCCGTCACGTTCGAGGATCGCCGCGTCGCGCGCGTCGCCGTCCGCGACGCGGGCCTGCGCCAGTTCGGCCTCGAGGTCTGCGCCGGCGAGCGGGCCGTAGGCGGCCGCCGAAGTCGTCGCATTCATGCTTTTGCTCCTGATTGATAGGCGGGGTGCCAGCGCAGCGTCACGCGCTCGAGCCATTTCGCCAGCACGTCGGCCAGCTTGCCGAGCACCGCGTACAGCAGGATGCCGACCACGACCACGTCGGTTTGCAGGAATTCACGCGCGTTCATCGTCATGTAGCCGATGCCCGACTGCGCGGAAATCGTTTCCGCGACGATCAGCATCACCCACATCAGCCCGAGCGCGAAGCGCACGCCGACGAGGATCGACGGCAACGCGCCCGGCAGGATCACGTCGCGGTACAGCGCGAAGCCGCGCACGCCGTAGCTCTTCGCCATCTCGATCAGGTTCGCGTCGACCGAGCGGATCCCGTGATACGTATTGATGTAGACGGGGAAGAACACGCCGAGCGCGACGAGGAACAGCTTCGCCTTCTCGTCGATGCCGAACCACAGGATCACGAGCGGGATCATTGCGAGCGCCGGGATGTTGCGGATCATCTGGATCGTCGAGTCGAGCGCGACCTCGGCAGCCTTCGACAGCCCGGTCGCGAGCCCCAGCGCCAGGCCGACGCCACCGCCGATCGCGAAGCCGAACAGCGCACGCCACGTGCTCACTTTCACGTTTGCCCACATTTCGCCCGACGTCACGAGCGACCAGGCCGCGCGCACGACCGCCACCGGCTCGGGCAACACGCGGGTCGACAGCCAGCCGGTGCGCGCACCGACCTCCCACACCACCAGCAACACGAGCGGCACGAGCCACGGCGCGACGCCGCGCCATGCGCGGGCGGCCACGGCGACGCCGGTCGTCGACGGTTTCGTTGTCATCGCAGGCCTCCGTCGCTCAGCTCTGGCTCGTCTTCGGCAGATAGTTGTTGCCGACGATCTCGCCGAACGGCCCCGACAGCGGACCGGCCGCCTTCTCGACGCCCTTGCCCTTGATCAGCGGGAACACGAGTTCCGCGAAGCGATACGACTCCTCGAGGTGCGGATAGCCGGACAGGATGAACGTTTCGATGCCGAGATCCGCGTATTCGCGCATGCGTTCCGCGACCTGCTCGGGATTGCCGACGAGCGCCGTGCCGGCGCCGCCGCGCACGAGCCCCACGCCGGCCCACAGGTTCGGATAGACCTCGAGCGCCTCGCGGCCGCCGCGCTTGCCGCCGTGCAGCGCGGCCATCCGGCGCTGGCCTTCCGAATCCATGTTCGCGAACGCCTTCTGCGCACGCGCGATCGTGTCGTCGTCGAGCCGGCTGATCAGCCGCTCGGCGTCACGCCATGCCTCGTCCTCGGTCTCACGCACGATCACGTGCAGGCGGATGCCGAACTTGATCTTGCGGCCGCGCGCGTCGGCACGAGCGCGAATGTCGGCGATCTTCTTCGCGACGGCCTCGGGCGGCTCGCCCCAGGTCAGGTAGGTATCGATGTGATCGGCGGCGATCGCGTGGGCGGCCGGCGACGAACCGCCGAACCACAGCGGCGGATGCGGATGCTGCACGGGCGGATAAAGCGCCTTGCCGCCCTTCGACTGCAGGTGCTTGCCGATGTAGTCGAACCCGTCGTTGTCGTGCGATGCGGCGAGCAGCCCGCGCCAGATGTTCAGGAAATCGTCGGTGATCTCGTAGCGCGTGTCGTGATCGGCAAAGAGGCCGTCGCCTTCGAGCTCGGCTGCATCGCCGCCCGTGACGACGTTGATCAGCAGGCGGCCGCCCGACAGGCGGTCGAACGTCGCGGCCATCCGCGCGGCCAGCCCCGGCGAAGCGATGCCGGGGCGCACCGCGACCAGGAACTTCAGGCGCTGCGTCGCCGGAATCAGGCTCGATGCGACGACCCACGCATCCTCGCAGGAACGGCCGGTCGGCAGCAGCACGCCGTCGTAGCCTAGCGTGTCCGCCGCCACGGCGACCTGCTTGAAATAATCGTAGTCCGCGGCGCGCGCGCCTTCGGCCGTGCCGAGATAGCGGCTGTCGCCATGCGTGGGAATAAACCAGAACACATTCATCTGCTGCTCCTGCTTGACTGTCACTGCCGAAATTTGAAAAAAACGTCGCCCTGCTCGCGTCGCGGAGGAGCGACGCATGCATGGTGTGCATTCGAATCGGGATGGCTCGCCGGTCAGGCCGTGCAGCGGGCGAGGACGCGATCGCACGGCTGTTTCTGAGGAATCAGTCTAGGGATCGGTACAGGGCTTTGGAACGATTTTTTTGAGCTTAGGTTTTCCGCTTTCGTGATTAGCACGACGCTGGAGCGAATATCGCCGCGGCCGGGCCCTATAATGGCGCACCTATCCGAATAACTCCGCGCATACGGCTTCGGCCGTGCGCGCCTGCGGTGCACTCATCGATGCAGAAAGTCATCCTGCCCTTCCTGTCCGGCTTCCTGGCCGCACTGTTCTTCCGCGAGGCCACGCTCGCCCTCCTCCACACGGCCGACCTGATCGCCGCAACCGGCTTCTCGACACAGCCGTTCGCGCCGCTCGGCATTCCTGAATTTGTCGCGAATGCGCTGATCAGCGCGTGCTGCGCGATTCCGATGGCGTGGTTGTTGCGCGTGTCGCCGGAACGCGAAGCATCGTGGATCGGCGCGCTCGTGTTCGGCGGTATCGTGCTGACGGCCGCCCGCGTGTTCGCGATCGATCCGCTGCGCGGCATCTGGCCGTCGGGCAACATGATGCCGGTACTCGCGGCCGGCTTCGCGGCGAATGCGGTGTGGGGCTTCGGCGCGCTCGTGTTCATGCGCGCGTTCATGTCGGACGACGCGGGCGACGAGTAACGCCGACGCGGGCGACACACCCTTCGGGGTCGGCCCGGCCGACATCCCTGCAAAAAGGCCGCGTGCATGTGCACGCGGCCTTTTCGTTTCTGCGTCGCGCGTCGATCGGCCGCGCGGTCGGGCTGAGCGGCGTCAGTCCTGCAGCTTGCGCAGCGGATGCGTGTCGGGCGTCCACGGGCTGTCGAACATCGCAAGCACGTCGGCGCGATCGACGTCGGCGGCCGACTTGAAACGCCACACCGGCTGGTGATCCTTGTCGACGATCAGCGCGCGCACGCCTTCGATCACGTCGCCGCGCGCAAACGTCGAGCGCGTGAGATCGAGATCGCGCCGCAGGCAATCGGCCATCGTTGCGCCACGCGCGCGTTCGACGACTTCGAGCGACACGGCCATCGACAGCGGCGACAGTTGCTCGCGCATCGCGTGGGTCGCCTTCTCGCCCCACCCGTCGACCGCCGCGCAATCCTGCTCGGCGTCGAGCGATGCGAGGATCGCGTTGATGTCCGGCTGCGCGAAATGCCGATCGATTCCGGCGCGCGCATCGGCGAGCGCCGACGTGTCGGGCGTCGGCACGACCTTGTGCGCGGCGGCCGCCTCGGCCACGCACGCGACGGCCTGCGCACCGCTGTCGATGCGCGCGCCGCGCAGCGTATCGAGCAGTGCCGGCAGCGCGGCATCGGGCAGATAGACGTCGGCAAGTTGCGCGTACAGCGCGCCGGCCGCGTCGAGCGTCGCGCCGGTCACCGCGAGATAGCGGCCGATCGCGCCGGGCGTACGCGCGAGAAACCAGCTCATCCCGACGTCCGGGAACAGGCCGATGCGTGTTTCGGGCATCGCCATCTTCGTCGAGTCGGTCACGACGCGCAGGCCGCCGGTATGCCGCGCCGCCTGCGAAATCCCCATGCCGCCGCCCATCACGACACCGTGCATCAGCGCGATGTACGGCTTCGGATACGTGAAGATCGCATGGTTCAGCGTGTATTCCTCGATGAAGAACGTATCGACCGCATCGCGGTCGCCGCGCTGCCACGCGTCGTGGAAGAAGCGCACGTCGCCGCCCGCGCAGAACGCGCGCGGATGCGGGCTGTGCACGACGACGGCGACGACGTCGGGGTCGTCGCGCCACGCGTCGAGCGCCTGCTGCATCAGCCGGATCATGCCGACCGACAGCGCGTTCAGCGCCTTCGGCCGGTTCAGTTCGAGAAAGCCGATGCGGTTCGCGACATACGCGCGCACGTCGGGCTGGGGGGATTCGGCGGAAACGGCGGCGGAAGTGGAATCGGTCATGAAAGTCATCCGGCAAACGGCAGTCGCACGCTCAGTGCGCCTGCATCTTCGAGAACAGGTTCAGCACCACGACGCCGGCGATGATCAGCCCGAGGCCGATCACCGCCGGCACGTCCGGCACCTGGCGATAGAGCAGCATCGCGACGAGCGTGATCAGCACGATGCCAGCGCCCGACCAGACTGCATAGATGATGCCGACCGGCATCGTGCGCAACGTGAGCGACAGGCAGTAGAACGCGACGCCGTAACCGGCGACGACGAGCACCGACGGCCAGAAGCGCGTGAAGCCGTCCGCCGCGCGCAGCGCGGACGTGCCGATCACTTCCGCGACGATCGCGATCGCGAGCCATGCGTAACCGGGCAGTTGCATCGCTCAGCTCCTTGCGAGGGCCAGTACCGCGTAGTCGTGACCGAGCTCCGCGCACAGCGCCTCGACGACGAACTCGTGGTCCGCGCGCTGCGGCAGCCCGGACGCGGTGATCGAGCCGATCACGCCGGCGCCGGCGACGGTCAGCGGAAACGAACCGCCGTGCGACGCATACTCGGCGACCGGCAGCCCGTGCTTGTCCGCGAGCGTCGCGCCGGCCTGCTGCATGCGCAGGCCGATCGCGTACGAACTGCGACGGAAATGCGCGACGACGTTGCGCTTGCGGCGCACCCAGTCGGCGTTGTCGGGGGTCGCACCGGCGAGCGCCGCATAGAACAGCGGCTGGCCGAACGTGGCGATGTCGATCGCGATCGCATGGCCGCGCGACGTCGCGAGCGCATGCATCCGGTTGCCGAGCGCCCACGCGCGGGCCGGGTCGAAATGGGGAAACACGAGCGCCTGTTCCTGCGCGCCGATCGATTGCAGATCGTGAGCGATGTCCATGAATCCGTCGATGCAGTAATGAGAGTCGCAACGGCGCCGATGCGATCGCGCAGGGCCGCTGCCGGAATGACGACACAAACCGCTCGATTCTAGCGCACGTGCCCCCACGTACCGGCCCCACAAGCGCCCGCCACGGGATTGTCAGAAAACACTTGCGCACCTCCGGGCAACCCCGTATAATTCATTTCTTCGACGGACGCGGGGTGGAGCAGTCTGGCAGCTCGTCGGGCTCATAACCCGAAGGTCGTAGGTTCAAATCCTACCCCCGCAACCAACCGTCCAGAATTTCGCAAAAAGCCCGGCCTCGCGCCGGGCTTTTTGTTTTCGTGCGTCCGGGCGCGCCGCTCGCGCACTCGCCATTTCGCACGACGTGCCGCTCCACGCGCAGGCGTTCGAGAATGCCGCGGCCCGGTGATACACTCGCATCACCTCGTCCCTTCCACTCGACATGAAATTCTGCTCCGTCTGCGGTCACGAAGTCCTCGCGCGCATTCCTCCGGGCGACAACCGCGAGCGCTTCGTCTGCGATCACTGCGGCACGATCCATTATCAGAATCCGCGCAACGTCGTCGGCACGGTGCCGGTCTGGGGCGACCAGATCCTGCTGTGCCGCCGCGCGATCGAACCGCGCTACGGATTCTGGACGCTGCCGGCGGGCTTCATGGAAATGGGCGAAACGACGGCGGAAGCCGCCGCGCGCGAAACGCTCGAGGAAGCCGGCGCGCGCGTCGAGGTGCAGAACCTGTTCACGCTGCTCAACGTGCCGCACGTGCACCAGGTCCACCTGTTCTACCTCGCACGGCTCACCGACCCGGCCTTCGAAGCCGGCGAGGAAAGCCTCGAAGTGAAACTGTTCGACGAAGCCGACATCCCGTGGGACGAGATCGCGTTCCCGACCGTCAGCCAGACGCTGCGCTTCTTCTTCGCCGATCGCGCCGCCGGCGACTACGGCGTGCACACCGGCGATATCTTCCGCTCGCTGCGCAACGGCTGAGCCCCGCTCCCATGGTTCCCTGGCTCGGCCCGGACGATCCGTTTCCGTCCATCGAACGCGCGCTCGGTCCCGCGACCGGCGCGCCCGGGCTGCTCGCCGCGAGCGCCGACCTGCTGCCGTCGCGGCTCATCGACGCCTACCTGCGCGGCATCTTCCCGTGGTACTCGGACGGCCAGCCGGTGCTGTGGTGGAGCCCCGACCCGCGCATGATCCTCGTGCCGGCCGAATTCAAGGTATCGCCGTCGCTGCGCAAGACGCTGAAGCGCGTGCTGCGCGAGCCGGACTGGGAAGTGCGCGTCGATCACGACTTTCCCGGCGTGATGCGCGCCTGCGCGCAAGCGCCGCGCCGCGGGCAGCGCGGCACCTGGATCACCGCCGAGATCATCGACGCCTATACGTCGCTCTACCGCTCCGGCAACGCGCACAGCATCGAGACGTGGCACGACGGGCGCCGCGTCGGCGGCCTGTACGGCGTGTCGTTCGGCCGGATGTTCTTCGGCGAGTCGATGTATGCGGACGTGACCGATGCGTCGAAAATCGCGCTGGCCACGCTCGTCGCGCACCTTCGCGAGCAGGGGCTGGAGATGATAGACTGCCAGCAGAATACGTCGCATCTAGCGTCGCTCGGCGGCCGCGAGATCGCACGCAAGGCCTTTGTCGCTCACGTGCGCAGCGCGGTAGCCGAACCGCCGATTCCGTGGCAGTTCGACAAGCGCGTGCTCGCCGCGCTGACGAGCCCCGCCGAAACGGCGGCGCCCTCCGGGACCGAGCGCTAGCGCGGCACTCCTTCCCTGCATCGAGAGCTGCCCATGACTCACCCGACTGAGCTGCCGCTTTCACCGCTTTCGGCGCTGCAATTCTATGCAACGGCGCCCTATCCGTGCAGCTATCTGGACGGCCGCATCGCGCGCTCGCAAGTCGCGACGCCGAGCCACCTGATCAATTCCGACATCTACACCGAGCTCGTGAAGGCCGGCTTCCGCCGTTCGGGCGTCTTCACGTACCGCCCGTACTGCGACGGCTGCCGCGCATGCGTACCGGTGCGCGTGCCGGTCGGCGAGTTCGCGCCGACGCGCACGCAGCGCAGGATGTGGAAGCGGCACCGCGCACTCGTCGCGACGGTCTCGCCGCTGCACTACGACGAAGAGCACTACGCGCTCTACATGCGCTACCAGTCCGCGCGCCACGCGGGCGGCGGCATGGACCGCGACAGCCGCGACCAGTACGAACAGTTCCTGCTGCAAAGCCGGATCAACTCGCGCCTCGTCGAATTCCGCGACCTCGACGCACCGGGCGGCGAACCCGGCAAGCTGCGGATGGTCAGCATGATCGACATCCTCGGCGACGGGCTGTCGTCGGTCTATACGTTCTTCGAGCCCGACGACCGGCACACGAGCTACGGCACCTACAACATCCTGTGGCAGATCGAACAGGCGAAGAGCCTCGGGCTGCCCTACGTGTACCTCGGCTACTGGATCCGCGAGAGCCCGAAGATGGCCTACAAGGCGAACTTCCATCCGCTCGAAGGGCTGATCGACGGCCGCTGGAAGACGCTCGATCCGGAGCGCGTCGACCTGCCGCCCGTCGACGCGGCGCTGGCGCGCGCGCCGTTGCCGGGTGGGCATTCCGGCTCGGGCTGATGCACGCCGCGGCGGCTACGAAGCGAAGCGCGCCCGTGCCGCGCAACTCCCGGTAAAATAGCGGGTTGTCATTCATTCCGGCCGTCCGCCCAATTCCCGTGTTCAGTTCCCTCTACCCGCTGGCCCGCGCATCCCTGTTCAAAATGGATGCGGAAGACGCTCACCACCTTACGCTACGCGCGCTCGGCGCGGCCGGCCGCACGGGCCTCGCCTGCGCGCTGTCGGCCCGCGTGCCCGACGCGCCGCGCACCGTGATGGGGCTCACGTTCCGCAATCCGGTCGGCCTCGCGGCCGGCCTCGACAAGGATGGCGCAGCCATCGACGGCCTCGCGGCGCTCGGCTTCGGCTTCATCGAAGTCGGCACCGTCACGCCGCGCCCGCAGCCCGGCAATCCGCGCCCGCGGATGTTCCGGCTGCCGCAGGCCGAGGCGCTGATCAACCGGATGGGCTTCAACAACCACGGCGTCGACCAGTTCGTGAAGAACGTCCAGGCCGCCCGCTATCGCGGCATCCTCGGCCTGAACATCGGCAAGAACGCCGACACGCCGATCGAGCGCGCCGCCGAGGATTACCTGTACTGCCTCGAGCGCGTGTACCCGTTCGCGAGCTACGTGACGATCAACATCTCGTCGCCGAACACGAAGAACCTGCGCCAGTTGCAGGGCGCGGGCGAGCTCGACGCGCTGCTCGCCGCGTTGAAGGACAAGCAGCAGCGCCTCGCCGACCTGCACGGCAAGCTCGTGCCGCTCGCGCTGAAGATCGCGCCCGATCTCGACGACGAGCAGGTCAAGGAAATCGGCGACACGCTGCTGCGCCACAAGATCGAAGCGGTCATCGCGACCAATACGACGCTGTCGCGCGCGGCCGTCCAGGGCCTGCCGCATGCGGACGAAGCCGGCGGCCTGTCGGGCCGCCCGGTGTTCGACGCGTCGAACGAAGTGATCCGCAAGCTGCACGCGGAAGTCGGCAACGACGTGCCGATCATCGGCGTCGGCGGCATTTTCTCCGGCGAGGACGCCCGCGCGAAGCTGGCGGCCGGCGCGGCGCTCGTCCAGCTCTATACCGGCTTCATCTATCGCGGTCCGGCACTCGTGTCGGAATGCGTGAAGGCGATCGCCCGCGAACGCACCGCGTAATATAGCCATAAGCAAACTATATTTAGTCATCGATAGCATTTTTGCTATCATCGGCGCATGACCAAAACCATTGACCCCGACAGGGCAAGGACACACACGATGAAATTTTCGCTGCTGAAGAAGCTGCTGGTGGCCGGCGTGATCGGCACGTCGTTCGCTGCGGCGACCGCGCACGCGGCCGACCTCCTCGACCAGGTCAAACAACGCGGCACGCTGCGGGTCGGCCTCGAAGGCACGTTCCCGCCGTTCAACTCGAAGAGCCCGCAAGGCGAACTCGTCGGCTTCGACGTCGACATCGCGAAGGCCGTCGCGGCGAAGCTCGGCGTGAAGGCCGAATTCGTGACGACCGAATGGAGCGGGATCATCGCCGGCCTGCAGGCCGGCAAGTTCGACGTGATCGCCAACCAGGTCGGCATCACCGACAAGCGCAAGGAAACGCTCGACTTCTCGCCGGCGTACACGTACTCGTCCGCGCAGCTGATCCAGCGCAAGGACGACACGCGTCAGTTCAAGTCGCTGGAAGACCTGAAGGGCAAGAAGCTCGGCGTCGCGCTCGGCACGAACTACATGGACATGGCGAAATCCGTGCCGGGCATCGACGTGAAGACGTACCCGGGCGCGCCCGAGTACCTGCGCGATCTCGCGGCCGGCCGCCTCGACGCCGCGCTCAACGACCGCCTGATGCTCGCGTACCTGACGAAGAATTCCCAGCTGCCGCTGCGCCCGGGCGCGAACGTCGGCTCGGCGAACCCGTCCGGCATCCCGTTCAAGAAGGGCAACCCGAAGTTCCAGAAGGCGATCGACGACGCGATGGCGCAACTCGAGGCCGACGGCACGTTCACGAAGATCTCGGACAAGTGGTTCGGCATCGACGTGACGAAACCGATCAAGTAAGCACGCCTGCATTTCCCGCCTGACGGCGGGCCGGAAAGGGTGGCATCCGCAACGATGCCGCCCTTTGTTTTATTGGTCCGGTTTATGATTGCGCTTTCGCGCACGCATTCGATTCGTATTCCATGTCGACAACGTCCCTGCTCGTCCAATCGCTGCCGGTGCTCGCCCAGGGTGCCGTACTGACCGTCAAGTTCGCCGTGCTGTCGATGGTGTTCGGCCTGCTTGGCGCGGTCGTGCTCGCGATGATGGGCATCCGGCAAAGCGAGGCGCTCGACGGCTTCGAACGCATCTGGGTCAACGCGCTCGCGTGGCTGGCTCGCGCGTATGTGAGCCTGATGCGCGGCACGCCGCTGCTCGTGCAGATCTTCGTCATCTATTACGGGCTGCCGAGCCTCGGCATCTCGCTCGACCCGACGCCGGCCGGCGTCATCGCGCTGTCCGCGAACGTCGCCGCGTACATGTCGGAAAGCATGCGCGGCGCGATCAACGGGATCGCGCGCGGCCAGTGGCTCGCCGCGTACAGCCTCGGGCTGTCGTGGGGGCAGACGCTGCGCTACGTGATCGGCCCGCAGGCGCTGCGCATCGCGGTGCCGAGCCTGTCCAACAGCCTGATCAGCCTGATCAAGGACACGTCGCTCGTGTCCGTGATCACCGTGACCGAACTGCTGCGCAGCGCGCAGGAAGTGATCGCGGCGACCTATCAGCCACTGCCGCTCTATCTCGCCGCCGCGGCCGTGTACTGGATCCTGTGCCAGATCCTCGAATGGGTGCAGCGCTGGTACGAAAAGCGCCTGTCGCTGCCGTCGCGGCACTGAACCACGCAGTCGCGCCGGGCCGCGCTCGCGGGCCCGGCCCCTCCGTCCCGCCTATTCGCCCGAATAGCGCACGCCGAGCACGGCGCGCGCCGCATCGGTCATCGCGATCATCTGCCGCGAATGATCGTGCGTCATGATCGGACTTTCGGTTTCGCCCGCGCGCAGCAGGTCGCAGAAATGCGCGGTTTCGTAGTTCAGCCCGCCGCCTTCGACCGGCGCATCGAGTTCGACGGTGCGCCCGTCCGCGTAGCGGATCGTCGCACGCGCGGGGTTCCACCACTTCTCGTGAATCGTCACGTGACCGCCCGCCGCCGCGATCAGCGCGTCGCCGCGCCCCATCACGTCGAGCCCGCAAAAGAGCTGCGCGATCCCGCCGAGAGGGGGGACGTTTAGTTTGAGATAGTCAGGGAAGGCAAAAAAAGGCCAAAAAAGCCCGGAAAGCCTTGTCTGTCGGGGTTCGGGCTGTGGATAACCCAGAATTGGCAATCGACGTTTAATTTGACCCAAAAGTTGCCAAAAATCGGGGCGGATTTAGGCAGAAATTCGTCCAACACCCGCCCGAATCCCGTCCATCGATCGGTCAAAGTGCCCCGCTGACGACCCGATACCGTGCCGACGACACGTCCGCGGCGTCCATCGTCCCCACTTCGATACCCGTCCCGCTCTGGTTGCCGTCCGATACCTGGTCGACGCGCAGTCGAATCACCGGAACCTTGCCGCCGATTTTCCCGTCCGGAACCAGAATCACCAGCGGCGTCGCGCCGGTATCCGCCGTGTCGACCAGCACCGCCTTGTAATCCCACAACAACGCAGGCAACCGATTGAGCCAAGATCGCGGCCAGCTTGCCAGCGGCGCTTTGTAGCCGGCTGGCGCAACGGCCTCATCTACCGCCGGCTGTGCGACCACAACCAGGGACTCAGTTGTATACGTCGGAAACTCCTGGGCGATGACGGCAGGCAGTTCCGCCTCCATGAATCCGACGACAACAGGTTCGGCCGGCTGCAGCGGCGTCACCGGTTTGTCGAGCCAGTTGCGCCAGCGCTGCGCCATTGCTTCGCGGTACTCCAGCCCGACCGAATTCATGACGGCATTGTTCTGCATGTCGACCGGCAGGCTCGCCAGTTTCTGACCGAGCGCCATGTCGGGGCCGAGCCACGACTGGCCGACGTTGTGATCCCAGCCAGGATCAATGCCGACCGGTACGCGGTCGGTCACCTCTCCATCCGCGTTCGTCACCAGCCGATAGCGCACGTCCGGCTCATACGACGGCTGTTTTCCCGCCGCCTTCATCTCGGCCTCGGAATACGAGCGAGTCGTACACCGGCAACCCCAACCACACGGCGGATAGTGTGTGCGCCAGAAACCCGACGTGACCGGCAGAAGCGTGCCGTTCCAGGCGCGATGCTGCGGTCGAGTGCGACTATCGAGCACGGCGCGATACTCGAGATACGGGCGCCGATCGGCATTCTCGACGATCTGTTGCCACCGGCCAGCCATGTACGCCGAATGCATGTTCGCGCGGTAAATCAGCTCAGTGCGCCAACCGCGCTTGCCGCGATACGTCCAACCGGAACGCTGGACCGTTTCATCGAAATCCTTGCGAAACTGCGCGAGCGTCGTTCCGGATTCCATCGCACGTACCAGCGACGCGTGGATATCCCTGACCACATCGAGCGGCGTGCCTGCAACAGTGAACTGGGTGGCATGCATCGAGCCGAGCATGTCGTTCCAGCGCTCGGTTTCCACCGGCACCTTGCTGCGAAGGTTGGCGAGCGCGTTTTCGGCCTGTACGCCGAACGGTTGGACAGCCATTTACGCGCCTTCCTGCTGCAGCGTGCCGAGCAGAACCAGCACGATGCCGGACAGCGCAAGTCGGCGTAGATCGTCATCCAGTGCCAGCAGTACTTCGTCCGGAATCGGCATGTCGGTGTCGCTCGCGCGATGCGCGCACGCGCCAAAAGCCATGATTTCGGAAGCCAGCTTTAGCGGCGAGCTGGTCGGCGTGTTCAGTGCTGCCGAAAGCGCCACGATCTTGTCGCGCAGGTCGTGTTGTTCTGCCGTGAGAGTCGACATTGTTGGCTCCTTTGAAGGCCCTATAAAACGTGTTTGAACGGCATTCAATCGGCCGCTTCCGTATCCTGGTCGACGTATCCCTGCGCGAACGACCATTGAAGTGCCTGCCGCATGACTCCGATCAGCTCGGCGTTATCGATCTCGCCGACGAGCTTCGTCAACTCGGTCTGGATATCGGCCAGCGATCGTCCGTCGCGCTCGGCTTGGTCGAGCATCCGCGCAATCGGCTCGATGACAGCCGCTTCCAGCGCCGCATCCGCCGCGTCGGCCGCCGATCGCACGCGCACGTCCTCGGCCTGCGCCGACTCGATCAGCACGGCGTCGTCAGCAGCAGCGAATTCGGCAGCCGGCGCTTGCTTCGGTGCGGGCAGAAGCGCGTCAGCGTCATCAGCGGCCTGCGGGATGTTCAGTTCCTCCAGCATCGCCTTGCGAGACGGCCGCGCACCCATATTCGCCGCGATCTGATACGTTTCCGCGCGATCCTTGCCTGCCGCGTTGATCTGGAAAAACTCCAGCTCGGGCGACGGCACGTCCTCGCCAAAATTGAACGTCGTGATCCACCGGAAAATCTGCGACATCGACGCCGACGCGATGTCTCGGTCGGAATCGTTGATATCGCTCTGGCGCTTCATTGCCGTTTCGGTTGCGGCCCGTGCACCGACGTTCTGCAGCTCGGCGATCATCGCCTGACCGGTGAGGCACTTCGACATCTCGCGGTTCGCCGCGTTGATGAGCGATTCTTGCGGCAACATCGAGCCCGACGTGTTCGCGACCAGCAATTCAACACTGGAGCCCTCCGGCACGACTGCATAGCCGCTGTCGATCATCGCTTCGATCGCTTGCGCCAGTTGATCCTGCTCGGCTTCCGACGCGCCGAGCCCGTACCGCGCGACCGGCCACGGCAAGCCGTGGCGCTCACAGAATTTCACGAAGTACTTCCAGCCGCCCGTCTTGAAGGTCCACGGCCAGAAACACCCCGACAGCAGCGGCGAACCGTACGGATTCGACATCGTGGCTACGTGCCGGGACACAATGAATCGATACGGATCTTCGACTACGGCGCCCACCGGCTCTGCGCGCGTCTTGAGCATCAGCTGTGCGTCGACGTCAAATCCGAACCGTCGATTCGGCCGATCGATCACATTGACCGGGACGACGAAGCCTTCCCAGGCATCCCACACCAGCTCGTGGACGCGGTAGCCGGTGAAAATCGCGCTGAGCATTTGCCACATGATTTCCAGCCAGTCGGTCACGACCGCATTCGGCCTGAAACCTTGCATCCACCGCTCGCACAGGTCGCGCGCCTGCTGCGCTTTCGCGTCATCTTCTGCCCACGTCACGACGCGATAGTCCATACCGCGAAACTCGCCGCGAATCGATCGAATCTCGCCGATGACGTGTGCATCGGCCATGATCGAGGCATAGACCGTGTCGGCGACGCCCATCGCGCGCAGCACCGGGTCTGGGTTCGGCAGCATGTGCAGCCGGCCGAAGAAATAAGGATCGGTGTCGGCTGCTGCGGCCTGCTGACCGAACACGCCGCGCACCGATCGAACCAGTCGTTTGATATCAAGAACCATAAACGGATACCTTTCGCTTGCCTGATTTGATTCGTGGGATGACCGAGCCGAGGCCGGAATAGGCCAGCATGTACAGCATATGCAACGCGTCCGGGCCGTCGTCGTGATCGGCTTCCGGATAGTGGGTCAACTGCTCGACGAGCACTGTCTGGCTCTTGTGCAGGCGAACCGTGCCGTTCGCGCAGTGCGGCTGAAGAGACAGAATCCGCAGGTCTTTGTCGTCGCTGGAGCGGATGCCGCGCGCCGGAACCGGGATCATTCGCTTTTGTGAACGTTCGACCAGCACATCCTTGAAGAACTCCTGGAACTGGATGATCTCGATGCCCCATACCAGGCAACCGTATTGCTCCTGGAACGCGATAATCGTTTCGATCTGGAGGTTGGGCAACATGCGTGCGATCTTCGCTTCCACCACATCGAGCACACCGGTCTTGCGGTTGAGGCCACCGACCAGGCACGCACACGGGTCACGGCCCTTGTTGTGCTTGCCCATCGACGGATCGTGTGCACCGAAGAAAATCCAGGCGTCGGACGGATGCACCCAGTACACCAGCTTCTGGAACGGCGCGTTCTCGCTATTGGTCGGATCGTTCTGATATTCGCAATCGAACGCGTGGTGATCGTTCGCGCGAATCTTCATCAGGCGCAACAGCGGGCGCATGGCCGGCCACGATACGACAGCGCCATCGTCCATTTCAGCCTTGCGCTGCGCATAGAACGCGTCGCATGCTTCCTCGCCTTCATTCAGGAATACTTCTTCCCACTTTTCCCACAGATCCAGCCGCTTCGGCCACTCGATGATGGCGCGGAATTTATGCGACTCCCATAGCGGGCTGCGATGCACGCGGTTGGCCACGCCGTCGTAATGCAGAATCGTGTTGAGGTAGATGATGTCCATCGAGCCGTCCGGCGGACCGAGCGGCATCACGACCTTTTTGACCCAGCGTTCAAGCTTGTCGCGCTGGGTCTTCTGCTGCACGTTCTCGTCGTTCTCGATGTCGTCGAGCAACACCAGGTCAGGCCGAAACGGGCCATGCCGAATACCGCGCATCCGCTTGCCCGAGCCGAACGCCTGCAGCTTGATGTCGGTTGCCGTTAGCGCAACGCCGACGTTCCAAACGCGCCCCTTGCCGACGTGTTCGGGAAAGTCCATCGCGAGCCGCGGATTGTCGGTCAGCTCGACCTTGATCGCCTCCAGCATCATCTGCGCCTGGTCGCTGCTGTCCATCACGATCGGGATGAATTTCTTCGCCTGGCGGATGATGCAAAGCAACGTAAAAACCTGCGTAACCAACGTTGATTTCGCTTCGCCGCGCGGTGCCGAAAGATTGATGAGCTTGCCTTGCTTTGCGGCGATGCGCGGCGGCAGGTTGTCGAAGCACCAGTCGTGAAAAACGGATGATTCGACCGCGTTGCTGTAGTGCGGGAAGTAGGTCTGAAAGAAGAAGCGATAGTCGCCCGAGAACACGCGCATACGCCGCTCCAGGCGCGCGTCTTCGTCCACCGCGAATCCGTCGCACGCGGCATCGATGAGGCGGCGCTGGTCGTCGGTGAATGCCATCAGCTCCTTCAGGAACTGTTCGGCGGCGTTGGATTTCTTTGCCATCGTGGATCAGGAATATTTTTTCGCGACTTCCTGGCCAAACTCTTCCAGGTACGCAATGAAGCGCGCGTGCTCTTTCGGATACTTCGTCTGGACGAACGACGCGAAGTCGCGCAGCACATCCATGCAGATCGACAGCGTAGCGAGCTTCGGATTGGAGCGGCCGGCCGCGTTCACCGTCTTGATGAAGCTGTAGGACAGGCGCGCGAGAATGTCGGCCTTCTGCACCGGCTGCAGCTTCTGGTTGTTCTTCAGCTCTTCGAGCATTGCAAGGAACTGCACCGACATTTCCTCGACGACCTGGCTAGTCATGTTGTCGATGTTGGTGCGGGACATGCGTTGTGCCGACCGCGCGATGTCCCAATCGTCGCCCGCCTCCTTCGAAGCGCGCTTCCAGTTGCGTGCGGTCTGGTACGACACCTTGCACACGTCTGCGGCCGTCGTCAGCGGCATGCCCTGCAGGTATTTCGCACGCAACTGGTTGCGGACCTTTTGGTCGTGGGCCATGCGTCAACCCTTGGTTGCGAAGTAACGCACGACTTCAACCAGCGCCGTCATCGCGCCACCGGCTACACCGCCGAGTCCAGCCGTCTTCGCCATCAGCTTGCCGTGATCGCCCTCCAGCGTCTTCACGCGATCTTCCAGACCGTCGATGCGATCGGACACGGTCTGTTTCAGATCGTCGATACGTTGATTGGTCGCCTGCTGACCGTGCTGCACCATTTCGCGGATACCGCGCAGCTCGCCCTGGATGTTGCCCAGCGCCAGCAGCAGCTTGTCGTTCAAATCATTACCAGTCATCGCGGATACCCTGTTCTCCGTTGCTCAAACCGTCCCTGGCATTCGGTGCAGCGTGTCGCATATGGCACGCATGCGCGTCGAGCGGCGGGGATCGGTTCGCCGCATTCGACACATTCTTCGGCGCCCGCGCCGTGGCACTGCGCGCGGGCAAGTTCGATCGCTACATCACGCTGCATCTGTTCGATTTGCTGTGCCAGCTCGAACTCGCGTTCATTCATCATCGTTATCCATCAACAGAAAAGGCGCGCATCCACTGGGCATCGAGTCGATCGCCGCGAGCACGCCACAAAACCGCGCTGCCAGGCCGTAGTACAGCCGCGCAACGTCACGGTGGTTCGCTTCCAGGTCCGGCATGCGGCCGCTCGCCGGCTGCGGCAGCGTGTCCGGCGCTCGCGTCAGATTGGGCGGTGGCGGCACTCGCAAAGGGTCCGGCGTTGGCGGTACGCCAGCGCTGCAGGCGGACATCAGGCAGCACGCAATCGTCAGCAGGTGCAGGCGGGTCATGACGGGCATCCTCATCGAGCTGGTGGAAGTAGCGGTCTACGCGCTGGACGCTCGCGTCTGCGCGCTGTCCGGCCTGTTGTCCGCGTTTGATATCGCGGTCGATCCGCTTGATGTCGCCTTGGTATGCGCGCTGCGCCGCTGTCGCGTTGTCACGCGTCGCGGCGCTCTTACCGTTGGCGCGGCCGATGAAGTACGCGGCGCCGTGCGTCGCGATCAGCACGACCACGACTGCGGCGCCGATCGCGCGCAGGTAGCGCGCATCAAGTTCCGGAAGATCGATCATGGCGTGCAGCTCCCGATTCCCCAGCCGGCGCGAACGTACAGCGGTTCGTGTTGCTTCAGGATGCGGCGCGGATAGTCAGCGTTCTCGCGCTGGTTGCCGGGCGCGATGCCCGGATTGATGTCGCACGTCTTGCCCAGGCAATACTGCGGTGACGTGGACAGCTTCTGGCGCTTGTAGACCCATCCCAAGCCGCCGTTGTAGCCGCTCAACGCGAACGCCATGCGCTCGCATGGGTTGGCGGCCTTCACGCGGTCGTACAGGTGCTTGTCGTACGTGACCAATGCACGCATTGCCCAGGTCGGGTTGTACGGATCGTTGTCGCGCAGGCCGGGATATGCACCGCTAATCCAGCCTGCTGTCGACGGCATGAACTGCGCCAAGCCTTCCGCACCTACCGGGCTCTTTGCGTTGGCCCGCCAGCGGCTTTCCTGATGGATCTGTCCGGCGAACGTTGCGACCGGCGCTTCGAGCCCCCAGACGAGCTGCGCCTGGCGCCGTAGATCGAGCCGATAACGGGCAGCGTCGGCGGGCACCTGCGCGTGGGCCGACGAGGAAAGCACCAGCGCGACGATCACCAGGACGGCGATCGCGGCCACAGAAAGGGCCAGCGCGCGAAGCGTTCGGATAATGTCGTCGCGCAGCGCGCGCAGGATCGCATCGAGAATCATGCTGCGAGGCCCACGCAAATCAGGCTGGCAGCGACGATGATCGCGCGGCGCAAACTCGCTGCCTTGAACAATTCCGCGTGCACGCGAGGATCGAGCGCGATTTCGCATTCGAATTCGCTCAGTTCGGCGCCAGCCATGTCGACTTCAACTTGATCCAGAGTCGGCACAAATTCGTGCGGCCGCGCGTACGGAAAAATGAGGCGATCGAGCCAGTAGCCGCCCCAGCCGCCAAGCGACATGAGGTGTGCTTTGTAGAACGTGACGGACAGCAGCGGATCGGACTGCCGGGTGGTATAGGCGAGGATCGCCAGCACGATGCTGGCGACGAGCCAAACAGTAAGACGCGGGGATTTAAGACGGGAAACCTTCACGAGGAGCACTCCAATAACTGGGTGCATTCGCGACGGCGGCACCCGTAACCTGATGAGGTTTCAGGTTACGGATTAGGGATCAAGCAGGCTTTATGAAATGTTTCACCAACGGGAGCCGAAAACTAGAACCAGCTTTTTACTTCACGATTTCGAGACGCTGTCATCATCACATCGCCAAAGCATCTTGTCTTGCTCAGCGGGCTTCAGTAGCGCTTCCGGCTCACAGTTCCGGCGCGGGGCGGAAGCGCTCTTCGAGGTCTGGATGAACACCTGCGGTTTGGGCGGATTCTGTAACTGTCGATCGCAATCGCTGATGTTGTTCTGGTAGGCCTGTATGCTCTTTTCGGCCCATTGCTTCCGATCTGTTTCCGATATGGAGCGAATCGTTTCTTCAATAGCTTGACCTGCTGAGAGACCGAGCATGGTGCACCATCCAAGCGGTTCGGACATCGGTTTCCCGAACAAATCCGATGCTTGTCCGGCCAGTTTGATATTTTCCATTCCAGATTTCAGCGCATAGGCATCGGGTGGGGTAAACGCGTTCGGGTCGGAAAGGAACCTCGACATCAATTCGGTGGTGTGATTCATCGATCTCACGATGGCGTCGCGAAATTTCTGCGCGTTGTCTCGTTGTTCGCGATACTGACGGATCTCTTCAGCGTTGTTTCCTACGACCGTTTGAGAATCGCCACAAGCGCTCAACGCCAACAGCGCGAGGCAGCTCGATATCGTCCGGGCAAGTTTAAGCATTTCGCGCTTCCCAATACGATTGCCATTTTGTCATCGCGAATGCGAGCGTAGCGCGTAACTCCCAAGCTGTCATATTTCGCAGCATCTCACGATTGAAATTGGTGCGACTGAATTCCAATGTCGCTACTTTGACGTGAGGAACGATAGCCCAGATTCGCATCACCTGAGCAATCATTGCGTCGTTCGACAATTCCCGACCAAATGCGCAGTTACGCCATCCATTGAGATACACGTTCGCGCGCGGGAACATGTCGGCGATCATTTCGTCGACACTCTTCACGCCCAGATGTGTGTTGAGGGACGCCCGTACCAACTTCGTCGTCACAAGCCCGGCTTCGGCCGCGACTACTTCTTCCGCCCACGCTGATAGCTGCGCGCGTTCTTCGCGCGACAGCCGTTCAACGGCCTCTGCCGGTGGCGCGTCTGACTGCAGCACCTGCGTAATCGACAAATCACCGGCAACTTGAATGATGCCGAACCCCGATGCGCTCATTGTGCCGAGCGTTTTCCCCGATTTTGTTGCCATGCTTTACATATTCCCTCGATGCCGTCGGCAATTGTCTTGAGCATCAATTGGACTTCATTTTTTGCCCGTGCGAATACGCACTCGACTGCCGACCTGCGTGATCCCACTTCCACTCGCGACCATGTTTCCGTCGCCTTGAACACGGTGCCCCCCACCGGATGGAGTCGGATCGTCCACCGATCCTGCCTGGGTCTCCGGGAGAAATGCCACGACCATAGCCGCCAACTGTGCGGGCGTAACCGCCATGTTGGCAGCCGAAACCATCGTGAAAGCCTTCTCCACCGCCGACTTTACCGTATCGACGGCAAACCCGGAATGTGCTGCACGTTGCCCAGTGACCACGTATTGGATGTCGACACCATGCTGCGCGATGGCCGCCAAATATATGGAATCTGGTGAACGTTTGTTTGTCTCGTAGTTACCTTGTGTTGTCTTTGTTACGCCTGCAACGTCCGCAAATGCACTCTGGCTAAGGTTGAGACGGGTTCTTTCCTCGCGCAGACGCGCACCTACGTTGTTTTCCATGGTCGGCCTCTTGCATGGCCAACGTTTGTTTGCTATTGTGCTTCAAACGTTGTCCATATGGTTGTCAATTGCGGAGCAAATATGACAGGTGAAGCCGTCAAGCGCAAGCTGCGCGAACAGGGAAAGACCATCAAAGAGTGGGCGCAAGAGCACGGTTACGACTACGTGCTGGTCTCGCGCGTCATCCGTGGCGTCCAGAAAGCCAACTACGGCAAGGGGCATGATGTAGCGGTTGCCCTGGGCATGAAGAAGCCTGGGGAGGTGGATGCATGAGCACGTCCGCCAAAAAGTCCCGGCCGACCTCCGAGGTGGTTGCTGCCGCGCATGCAACAGCGAATGCCGTCGTTCCTGCGAATGGCAAATCACCGGTGTCCGGTAATTTCGCGTTCACCGCACAAGAGGCAGACCTTGCCCAGGCACTGGGGATCGACCTTGACGCGCCGATCGTCGACCGCCTGGAACGCGCAGTCGACCGCGTCAACCGTGCTACCAGGTTCGTTATTGAGGCTGGAACCCTCCTGCTGAGTGTTCGGGCCGACTGCGCGCACGGGGAATTCCTTCCGGCGCTGGAAGAACGCGGGATTCCGCAGCAACGTGCGTGCGAGCTGATGTCGTATGCCAAGTTCGCGGCGAGCTTGTCTGGCAGTGACCGCGATCGTGTCTTGGCACTGCCCAAGATGAAGGTGCTTGAACTGGCGAAGGCCGACCCCGAAGTCCTGCAAGACCTGTTCGAAGACGACGCGAAGTTCGGCGAGCTGACCGCGCTGTCCGTGCGTGATCTGCGCGTCGCACTGCGCGATGCGAACGCGAAGCGGACTGACCTTTCCACCCGTAACGAGAAGCTTGAGCGCGAGCGCGACCGCCTGCAGGAAGAGCTGCGCGTGCTGCGCGAAGGCCGCGTCAAGACCGGCGGTGACGTTCCGGTCGTCGTCCAGGACATTCGCCTGGAGTGCGCGGCCCTGCACAAGAAAGCGCTGATGGCGGTCGAGGACATCGGCCGGCTCGGCCGCGAGTTTCTGACGAATGGGCTGCCCGACGATTCCGAGTGGAATACCCCCGTCATCCGGCACCTGTACGGCTCGCTCACGGCGCTGCACGCGGTCATCGGCGGCCAGATCGCCGACATGCACCGCAGCTTCGGCGCATTGCTGAACGGTGAACAGTCCGTTCTCGATACGTTCTCGCCGGATGAGGCCACGCGCTGCGCGCTCGAATACCGCGCGCTGATCCAGGAGCACGACCACGAGGCCAAGGCGCGCGAGTGGGAACGCGAAATGGAGCGCCCTCGACGCGGCCGTCCGCGCACCGCCCCGACGAAGTAATCCATCCATCCGACCGACTACCGCCCGACCAGGTGCGATATGCGATCCGTACTCTTGAAATCCGACATCATGACCAGCCAAGTTCCGGCTGCGCTCAACAGCGATCCGTGGCTGATCGCCACCGAAGCGCAGCGGCAGACGGCTGAGCTGCGCTTCCAGCTGATCGGCCCCGGCGTGCAGCTGATCCAGGCCGGCGCCAGCGTCAACAACGTTGCGGCGCTGCTGGCCGAGCGCTTGCGCGACACCGATTCGGCCGTGCAAAAGCAACTGCTGGCCCGCCTGGGCGAGGTGCCGTCCGTGTCCACGCTCAAGCGCTGGCTGTCCGGCTACCGCCGCGAAGGCAAGGTCGGCCTGCTGTCGGCCCATACCGGCCGCGTGCGCAAGGATTACGGCTGGGAGCTGCGCGCAACCGCGCTGTACAACCTTCCCAGCAAGCCGACCTACGCAGCGGTCGCGCTGAAGCTGCGCAAAGAGGGATTCGACACCGCGACCGACTCGCGCGTGACGCGTTACTTGAAGTCGCTGCCGGCGACGCTCGGCGAGAACAGCCCGGCCCGCGTCGGCAAACACCTGCACAAGCTGCGGCACCAGAAGTACCAGCCGCGCACGCTCGAACAGATCAAGGTGGGCGACATCTACGCAGGCGACGGCCACACCAGCGATTGCTACGTGGCGCATCCGAACACGGGCGGTCTGTTCCGGCCGGAGCTGACGGCGTTCATCGACATCCGTTCGCGGTACGTGCCGGGCTGGTATCTGTCCGAGTCCGAATCGGCGCTGTCGACCGTGTTCGCGCTGTCGCACGCGATGCAGACCTATGACCACCTGCCGCTGTTTCTCTACCTGGACCGTGGCGCAGGCTATCGCGCCAAGATGCTGAACGACCAGGCGACGGGTTTCTACGCACGTTTCGAAATGGACGTGATCGGCGCGCTGCCGGGCAATCCACACGGCAAGGGCTGGATCGAACGCTGGTTTCGCACCGTGCGTGACCATCACGACAAGTTTTTCGCGGGCGGGCAGTTCTACTGCGGCAACGACATGGCTGCCGAGGTGAATCGCCGTCTGTCCGTCGAGGTGCGTTCGGGCAAGCGTCGCCTGCCGTCACTGGCCGAGTACATGGCGAGCCTGGCGAACTTCATCCACGAATACAACCACACGCCGATGGACGTGCTGGACGGTCGCACGCCGGCCCAGGTGTGGGCGTCGCTCGAACGCAATCCGGTCGTGCTGTCCGCCGAAGCGATCGTCCGGCCGCGCGAGAAGCGCACCGTGCGCCGCCAGATGGTCGAGCTGCACAAGCGCCAGTACTACGCGGCCGAGCTGGCGCTGTACGACGGCAAGTCGCTGACGATCGAATACGACCTGCACGACGACCGCACGGTGTGGCTGTACGACGCGAAAGACCGGTTCGTGTGCCAGGCCGCGATCGTCCGCACTATCGGCGTCGTACCGCAGTCGCGCCTGGAAGAGCAGCGCGAAAAACGCCTGCAAGGCCAGGTCAAGCGGCTGGAACGCAAGGCCGACGAAGCCCGTGCTCGTGCCCAGGACAGCATCACCGTCGACGAACAGCTTGCCCACCTGCCGGACCTCAACGTCCAACCCGTCATCGATCTGGATCGCCCTGGCAAGGGCATCGTGATCGACCTGCTCGACAACGAATAAGGAGTGACCATGACTTCGAAGAACCAAAACGACAACGCCGTGGCCGTTCCGGTCGAGTGGCCCGAGCACTACAGCGAAGCGAACCGGGCCGAAGCAGCCGCCATCGTGGCGCAGCTCGCCGAGATCGGAAAGACGCGCTCGTGGCTCTCGCGCCTGTCGCGCGTCAACGTCGGCACCATGTCCACGGTGCTGAACGGCAAGTACACGACCGAGCCGACGAAGTGGCTGCGCATGATGTCCGATGCGCTGTCGACGTACACCGGTCGCGCGACGATCAACACGATGCCGCACGTCCAGACGAGCGTGTCGCAGCTCGCAAATGTCGTGTGCGACCGCGCCCGGAAGTACCGCAATTTCGGCGTGTTGACGGGCTTCGTTGGTGTTGGCAAGACGGACGCCGTGCGCCAATACAAGGAACAGAACAGCCACACCATCATCATCGAAGCCAACCCGAACATGTCGCCAGCCGTGATGCTCGATGAGCTGCTGACGGCATCGTCGGCCCCGATGGCGCGCACGCTCGATGCCAAGTTTGCGTCGATCACCGAGGCACTGACGGGCACGACGTATCTCATCATCGTCGACGAAGCCGAAACGATGATGCCGAGCTGCCTGCACTACCTGCGCCGCATTCGCGACAAGGCCGGGATCGGCATCGTCCTGGTCGGCACCGATCGGCTGCTGCAGCTCATCAAGCCCAGCTACGGCCAGTTCGATCAAATCCGCTCGCGCGTCGGTTTCTGGCCGCAGGTCGTTCGCGGTGTCTCGCGCGAGGATGCAGACGCGCTGGCGCAGGCTGCGCTGGATGACCAGGGCGAGCTGTCCGGCGAAGTGCTGGACGCACTCTGGCACTACTGCCGCGGCTCGGCCCGGATGCTCATCGAGAACTTTATTCCGGCGCTGCGCGACTACGGCCTGAAGAAGAACCACGATCTGTCGGCCGATCTGGTGCACGCGGTCGCACGCGACGCGCTGCTGCTCGGCGACCAGCGCAACGCGTGAGGCCATCATGACGAATCAAACCGATTCCCACATCACGATCCGCCATACGGCCGGTCGTACCACCGTGCGTGCCACGGGACGCTATGCGCGACCGTTCCTCGACGCGCTCGCGAACGGTGCGCCTTCCGGCGAGGCCGCCGCATTCTCGGCGTGGCTGACGTTCCAGCCGCGTACAGCCAGCGAGGTGACGGCATGAAGCGCCTGCCCAATCTGACTGCCGGGCCGGTGCTGGCCGAGCTGCTGTCGGGCCTGCGTCGCGTGCGTGCCGAGCTGCGTCGCCTGGTCGTACGTGTTCGCGCGCAGTGCCAGCTGCGCCGCATTGATCGCGACGAGCGGCGTGCGGCGCGTGACCTCGACTGGATGCGCCGCGAGCTGGACCGCACGCAGACGAACTTCACGTTGCTCCAGGGCGCGTATGCGAATCAGCGGCGCGCGCTCTACCGTCGCTTACAGGACACCGCCGTCGAGCGCACGGGAGGCAGCAATGCCGCTTCCTGAAGTCGTTTGCCCGAACTGCCGCGCCCGCATGAGCCTGGACGTGATCCTGGCCGACGACAGCATGCGCGACATCGTAATGGCGCTCGCCGACATTCATCCGGCCGGCGAAACGCTGGTCAAGCCGCTGCTGCGCTATCTCGGCCTGTTCGGGCCGCGCAAGTCGCAGATGGCATGGGGCCGCATGGCTGCGCTGATGCGCGAGCTGGTGCCCGAAATGCGCGCGGCACAGGTGAGCTGGAACGGGACCACGTACGCGGCACCGATCGACACCTGGGCGGCGGCGCTGGCATACGCCGTCGACCAGGCGCACGCCGGGAAGCTCGATTTGCCCCTGAAGTCGCACGGCTGGCTTCGATCGGTGATGGCCAGCCGAAGCGCCCGCGCGGCTGGACGAGTCGAGGATGCCCGAGAAGCGCAGCTGCGCGGCGTGTCCGGCACTGGAACGGTCGAAGAGCGGCGAACGCCAGTGCCGCCCGAGCCCGGCCCGATACACGTCGACGCCACGCTGCCGAAAGCTGAAATGCCCGCACACATCCGCCAACAACTGAAGCTGAAACCAAGGAACCCATCATGACCGAGCAGACGATTGAAACCATTCCCGCCGGCTACCGCAAGAACGCGCGGGGCCATCTGGTGCCGGAAGCCACGATCCGCGACATCGACCTGGAACGCGATGGCCTGGTGCGCGAGCTGATCGTCGCTGTGAAGGCGCAGCAGGCTGCGCTGCGCAAGCTGAAGGAGCGCGCATTCGGCGACGCCAACGCGTTCATTTCGCTGTCGGCCGACAAGTACGACGTGAAGATCGGCGGGGCCAAGGGCAACGTGACGTTGCATTCGTTTGACGGTGCGCTGAAGGTCGTCATCCAGCGCGCGGAAAACATGTCGTTCGACGAGCGCCTGCAGGCGGCGAAGACCCTCATCGACGAGTGCATCAACGAATGGGCGCGCGGCAGCGATCCGAAGATCCAGGTGCTGGTTCAGCAGGCGTTCGAGACGGACAAGGAAGGCAAGATCAACGTCGGCCGCGTACTTGCGCTGCGCCGCTTGGAGATCACGGACGACAAGTGGCAACGCGCCATGCAGGCGATCGGCGAGTCGGTGCAGGTCGTCGGCACGAAGACGTATATGCGCTTCTACGAGCGCGTCGAGGGCAGCGAACAATACACGCCGATCAGCCTCGACTTCGCGTCGCTGTGAGGGGCTGGCCATGCACCTGCTCAATTTCCAGCTGCAGTTCGAGCCGCTGATAACCGGCGGCTACAAGCCACACACCATCCGTGCGAAACGTGCGGATGGCCGCGACCCGGAGCCCGGCGACGTGCTGCGCATGTACGTCGAGCAGCGCTCGCCGCGCGCTCGGATCATCGCGCAGGAAGTCTGCGAATACGTGTCGGACATCCAGATTCTCCCGCCGCTCGGCGACCGCGTGCCGCAGGTATTCGTCGGCGCACGGTTGCTGGACGAGCTTGACGCGGAAGCGCTGGCCCGCGCCGATGGCTTCGATGGCTGGCGCGACATGGTGGCGTACTTCGCCGACCGGTACGGCCTGCCGTTCACCGGAAACCTGATCGGCTGGAACCGCACGCCGTCGTACGTCTGATTGCAGTAACGCCCGCCGCGAGCGCTTCGCGGCTACCTACCTCAACCAGGAGAAACACCCTCATGAACAAGTCGCAACTCATCGACGCCGTGGCGAAGAACGCCGAGCTGACGAAGGCCCAGGCGGCTCAATCCGTCGAAGCCGTGCTGAACGCGATCCAGCTCGGCCTGCAGGAAGACGGCGACGTGGCGCTGTCGGGCTTCGGCACCTTTGCCGTGGCAGCGCGCAAAGCACGCACCGGCCGCAATCCGGCGACGGGCGAATCGATCCAGATCGCCGCCAGCAAGGCCGTGAAATTCAAGCCCGGCAAGGCACTGAAAGACGCCGTGAACTGATGCGAAACGCCCGCGCGAGCGGGTGTCTATCCGGCGTGGTGGCCGGGTACTGACGATGCAGCCGAGGAACCCCAAAATGACGAAAAATGAACAGAGCGTGACGGGCACGCACTCACCGCAGCAGGTCGCCGCTGACCTGTTTCGCATTGGCGAGAACCCGAATTTGCCAGCGTGGCAATACCCGGTGCTGCAGCGGGCAATCGGACTGCTGGCGTCTCCTGTCGAGCAGTCCGCAGCAGCGCAAGTCGAAGAAATGATTCGCTTCTGCCCCGAGTGCGGTCGGCTCGCGGATATTCCGGTCGGTTACGAAGCGTGCTGCCCGGACTGGTCGGAAGCGCGGATGGTCCCGAAGCGCTTCGCGGAACTATGCGCGGAGACGTTCAGGCTTTGCGTCAGCCGGCCGGGTCTGAATTCGGCATCCTCGCCTGCGGACAAGCGGGCTGCGTTCAGCTCCGACGATCTAGATTTCGCACCGGACGCGCAGCATACGGTCGCGGATATGGCGAACATCGGCTATGCGTTGCTTGAACAGATTGTGCGAATGGTGCCCGGCTATAGCTGGAACGACTCGCCGGTCGAGATCGTCAGCGACCTCATCAACGAGCGCGACGAAGCCCGAGCTTCCACTACCAACGAGCCGGAGGCCGAGGGGTTCACCTACGCGACCAAGCAGGCGACAGCGTGTGCATCGTGCGGCGAGCATAAGCACACGCCTCTTCGCGTTGATCGGATGGGCGGCTACGTTTGCCTGACGTGTATCGATCACGAGCTGGACCGTTCCGTGGCGTTGGCCGACGACCAGCGTGCTGCCGTCGAATTCGCGCTCGGCGCGTGCGCGGGGCACGTTTCCGGCGAGCGTCATGTGCCAGCGCTCGAATCGTTGCTGTCTGCCACGCAGGAGGCACGATGACGCTTGTTCGTTACGTCGTGATAGCGCTGTCTGCCGTTGGCGCAGCGGTCGTCGCGGCGATGCTGCTCGACGGCTTGGGTATCGGCCACGTTCGCATCTACTTCGGTGCCGATCCGCTCGTGTGCACCGTGCCCACCGAAACCTCGCGGGGAGTGACACTGTGATGGACGTGAAGATCTTCTATGAGGTCGTCGATGGCGAAGAAGTGGAAACGGTGCGCGGCGATAGCATTCGACTGCCGTACACCGACGCTTCGTTCGGCATGCACGCGGACTGCGACACCTGGGGGCGAGTCGTCGGCTGGACCGTCACGCACCTGCTGTCCGGAGCACCGGTCGGGACGGGCCGCACGCGGGACGCGGCATTCGCAGCCGCCATCGCGTACGTCGAGCAAAACAAGCCGCACCTCGCGTCGATGTTTGCGAACGCCGCTCAGGCCCGTGTGTTACTCGAGCACCTGCAACGTAAAGCGGAGGCCCGCTGACATGGCGCTGTCCACAGATCCGTCGAAGCGCGACAGCCAGATGGTTCGCCTGAAGGCGATGAAGGCCGGCATGAGCGAAGACCAGTACAAGGATTGGCTTCTGGCGCACTTCGGCGTGCGCTCGGCCACCGAGCTGTCAGCCAAGCAACGTCGCGAGGCGCATGCACGGCTGCACAAGCTGCTCGACTCGATGAAGCCGCAGGCCGCTGCTGGTGCATGGAACGAACCGCAGCTGCGCAAGCTGTCCGCGTTGTGGGCGCAGCTCGCGATGTGCGGCGCGGTGCGCGTGAACACGGCCGAAGCGTTGGAATCGTGGGCGACAGGTCGCATTCCGACGCTTGCCGCGCTGCGCTTCGCCCGAGCCGACCAGCTGCAGTATCTGATCGAAGCCGCGAAGAAATGGTTGCTTCGCGTGCAACCTGATGCCGAAACGACCGCATGAATACGCCGCCCCTCATCAACCGTGCTGCGCTGCCCGAGCTGCTGCGCGAACTCATCGACTGCGTTGGTGAGGCGGCTGCGTTCGCGCTGATCGACTGGCGCGGCGGCGCATATCTGTCGGTGCCCAAGCGAGTCGATCCGCAGCACATGCTGGTCGAGCACATTGGCCCAGTCGCGTTCGTCGCCCTGGTCGAGCGCTTCGGTGGCGAGACTGTCATGCTGCCGAAGAAGGACGCCGTGACGCGCCAGCAACGGCATCAGATCGTTCGCCAGCTCCGCATGGAACGGCTCACGGTCGACCAGATCGCGATCCGCACCGGGTACACAATGCGCCGCGTGTTCCAGATACTCGGCGAGCATCCCGCAGAACCGTCCAGCGGCGACCTGTTCGAGTGATCGCCGCCCCCTCCAGCCAGACCCTTTTCAAAAAGCGCTGAAACGTCATCAAAAACCGCTGATGACCTGTTGGACGACTCTACGGTCGTCCGACCCCGCCAACGGCTCCTAGGCCGTTTAAATCCGTCTCCCTCCCAGATCGCCACAGAGAACCATTTGCTTGTGAAATGGTTCACCATTTTTTCCTGTTCCGCGCCCCGCAGACTGCGAGGCATGGACACGACCACTTCTCCCCAAGCCAAGGGCCTCGCCAACTGGATCGAGGTGTTTCGCGCCGGCAACCATGTTGCAGCTGACGGGCGACCAATCAGCTTCTCGCGCGCCGATCTCGACCAGATGGTCGAGAATCACGCGCTTGGCGCAGCGCCCGCCGTGCTCGGTCATCCGAAGCACAACGATCCGGCCTATGCCTGGACGGCCGAGCTGAAGCGCGACGGCGATCTGCTGTTCGCGCGCTTCGAAGACATCAACCCGCAGTTCGAAGCCGGCGTCGAGTCCGGCGCGTACCGCAATCGTTCCGTGTCCGTGTTCAAGGACCAGCAGCGCGGCTGGCGCGTGCGCCATGTCGGCTGGCTCGGCGCAGTCGCACCTGCGATCGACGGCCTGCGGCCGGTCGAGTTCGCGGACGGCCAGGAGTTTTTCGAGTTCGCCGCGCCCGGTGTCACGCAGCTCGGTTGGGGGCTTGAAACGGCTGCCCGCCTGTTCCGTAGTGTTCGCGAATGGCTGATCGGCGACCGTGGCCAGGACGTGGCCGATGCCGTGGTGCCCAACTGGCAGATCGATTCCATCGAAGAAGCTGCGCGTGCGGCAAACGACGTTGAGCCCGTCGTCGCAGCTTCCGCTTTTTCTCACCCCGGAGGTAACGACGTGACCATCACGCAGCAAGACCTGGACCGTGCGCGCCAGGAAGCCATGACTCGGGGCCGCGAGGCCGCAACCGCTGAATTCAGCCAGCGCATCGCCGATGCCAACGCCCGTGCCGAAACCATCGAAGCCGAGCGCCGCGCCGAACGCATCTCGACGCAGATCGCTGGCTGGGTCAAGGAAGGCCGCGTGCTGCCCGCCGAACAGTCCGGCTTGGCCGAGTTCATGGCGCAGATTGAAGCCGGCGGCCAGTCGTTCGAATTCGCCGCCAGCAACGGCACCGTGAAGAAGACGCCCGCGCAGTGGTTCGCCGAGTTCATGTCGGCACGCGCGCCGGTCGTGAAGCTGGGCCAGCGCGACATCGGCGACGCACAGACCGATGCCACCGACCCGCAGGCGATCGCGAACGCGGCCACCGAGTTCATGAAGAGCCAGTCCGACAAGGGCATCACGGTGTCGTACGCCGACGCCGTGCTGCATGTCAGCAAGGGCTGACGCTCGCTGGAACGCCTTTTACCGACACCCTGACAGAGGATTCACATGCTGACCAACAAACGCATTCTGGTTGCGAACTACGTCGCATCCGCCGCGCTCGGCGCGCGTCTGCTCGCCGCATACGGCGACGCGGACGATCACGCAACGGCGCCGACCGGCGCGGCTGGCGAAAAACTGCTGGGCGCCACGACCGATGTTGGCGCGGCTGCGGGCGAGCGCATCGACGTCGTGCTGCTCGGCCCGACGCCGGTGGTGTACGGCGCGGCCGTCACGCGCGGCGACCGCATCAAGGCCGACGCCCAGGGCCGCGCCATCCCGGCCGCCGCAGGTGACGCATCGATCGGCGAAGCGCTGCTGAGCGGCGTCGTCGGCGACATCGGCTCGGTGCTCATCGGTCGCTGATCGCGACGATAACCGGCCACCCCTCGAATCACTCTATACCGGAGCTATCCATGCCCAGTCCGTTTCCGATCGATCCGCAGTTGACCGCCATTGCAGTGATCGTGCGCAACCAGGCGATGATCGCCGATCAAGTTCTGCCGCGCACGTCGCCGCTCGCGAAAACGCAGTTCGCATACCAGTACTACCCGCCGGCCCAACAGTTCACTGTTCCGGACACGAAGGTCGGCCGTCGCTCGCAGGTCAACCAGGTCGAGTTCAACGGCGAGCGCCTGCAGGCCGAAACCGAGGACTACGGCCTGGATCATCCGCTGCCGCAGACCGACATCGACAACGCGCCGAACAACACGAGTCTCGAAGCGCTCACGACCGAGATGCTGGCCGGCCTGATCCTGCTGGATCGCGAAATTCGTGTGTCCCGTACGGTCTTCGATCCGGCGACGTACAAGGGCAATGCGGAGAACGTCGCGGCAACCGATCGTTTCGACAACCCGAACAGCGATCCGCTGGAATTCCTGCTCGACGTGCTCGACCGCCCGATCATGCGCCCGAACGTCGCGGTGCTCGGTCAGTCGGAGTGGCGCGCGCTGCGCACGCATCCGGTGATCGCGAAGGCAGTTCACGGCAATGCTGGCGACAAGGGCGCGGCCACGCGCGAGCAGGTCGCCGAGCTGCTGGAAATTGACCAGATTCTGGTCGGTCGCGCTCGCGTGAACCTGTCGAAGCCGGGCCAGCAGGCCAAGATCGCGCCGGCCTGGAGCGGGGGCATGTCGCTGCTGTACCAGGACACCGCAGCGGCCAAGGTCGCGGGCGTGGTCGACGGCGCCAACGTGACGTTCGGCTTCACGGCCGAGTACGGCACGCGTATCGCGGGTGCCCAGTTCGACGACCGCATCGGCCTGCGTGGCGGTCGCCGCGTGCGTGTTGGCGAATCCGTCAAGGAAATCGTCTGCGCGCCGGAGCTGGGTTTCTTCCTGAAAGACGTCATCACGCCGGCATAACAACCGCGAGAGAGCGCCAGCGACCCCGGCCGACGTGGATGTGCGGCGTCGGCCGGGTGCAGGCAAGAGAGATCATGAGCGAGAAAACCTATGAAGTGCTGGAGCCCGTTCGGATTCATCGCAAGTCGCGTGCTGTGGGTGCGTTCGTTGATGCGCACCCCGATCACGTCCGCGACCTGGTGCGCAGCGGCGTGCTGCGCGAAGTCGGTGCCACAGGCGGAGATCGGACGGCCGGCAACGGTTCGCAGCTCGAAGCCGACACCAGTTCCGGCACCGCGATGGACGCTTCCCAGTCGAGCACGTCGGCTGGGAGTGAAGGTGCCCCGCAAGGTGGCGAAGGCACGAAAGAGCCGGTGAGCGAAGCCGCGAAAGGCCCCGTCGCTCCGCCCGCCACGAAGTCCGCGAAGACCAGCGCGACGCAGCCTGCTGCGAAGCGCGGTGCCGCCTCGAAGGGCCGCAAATGAGCGCGTACGCCACGCTGACCGAGTACGTGCAGGAGTTCGGCCTGGAAGAAACCAGCCAACTGCTGCGTGATGAGGAAAGCGAGCTGCTCACGCCCGAGCTGCTGCGCGAAGGCGTCGCCGGCGAGTACGCGCCCGATCGCACCGACGATGAGCGTGCTACGTGTGACCAGGCGATGGCCCGCCTGACTTCCATGCTGGCGCAGTCCAGCCGGTTCATGGATGGCTATCTGCGCGCCAATGTGCGGCTCCCGCTGGACCAGGCCGACATCGACCAGACGCCGCTAAAAACCTGCTGCCTGTCGCTCACGCGCTGTTCGCTGCAGGACGATCCGGACAACGCAACCGAGCAGCAGGAAAAGCGCTGCAAGTACTGGAACGATTGGCTGCGCGACGTTTCGACCGGCAAGGTGCGGCTGCTGCCGCCGCCCGCCGCGAGCGGCCGCCGCGTGCTGTGGGGCAAGGTGCCGAGCGCCTACAACTGGGATAGGTACGGGAAATGAACGGCGTTTCGGTGCAATGGGCATTCGACGACAGTTCGATCCGTCGTCACCTGGCTGCAATCGGTGGCGCGACGTTCGATCGTGTTCGCCAGGACATTGGCGAATACATGCTCGGTCAGATTCAGGATCGCTTCGACTATCAGCAGCTTTGGGACGGTTCGGCCATGCCGCAGTCGCGCGCGGCGACTGCGCGTGGTGGGAAGACGCTGATCGATACGACCCGGCTCTACAAGAGCTACGTCTATCGCCTGGTCAGCGGTGGGCTCGAAATCGGCAGCAACGTTGTGTATGCCCGCATCCAGCATGAAGGCGGCGATGCTGGTCGCGATCATTCGGTGCACATCGATGCCCGGCCTGTGCTTGGTGTTAACGAGCGCGACGCCAACGTGATCGGCGACATGCTGCTCGACGCGGTGAGGATGATGTGATGGCGCACGCACTGATGTCCACGGCGATTCTCGACGCGATGAAGGATGAAATCCGGGCGCGCATGGGATCGCAGTTCAAGACGGTCGAGGACTACGGCGGCCAGTTTGACGAAGAGGAAGTGTCGTCGAAGTCGTTTGTTGCACCGGCCGCTTTCACGACGTGCCTGGGATGGCGCAAGTCGCCAGCCAGTGGGAAGTACCTGGGCAGCAAGTACGTGTGGGAAGCGCGCTTCGCGGTCTTCATTGTCACGAAGAGTGCAACGCGGCCGCAGCGCATGCGCGACGCGATGGTCCGCGCCGAAGTGCTGTCACGCGTGTTCCAGTCATGGGTCTATCCGCAATGCACCGGTCGACCCGAAGGGCTGATGGCCGAGAACCTATACAACCGGAAGCTCGACGCCAAGGGGCTGACGGTCTGGATGGTTGCGTGGTGGCAGGAAGCCGAGTTCGAAGGCGTTCCGGCAACCGCCGATCTGCCGGAGCTGGAAGTGGTCGACATCACGAGCGATCCGACCATCGCGCCGCAGACCACGCCGGGCGAACTGCCCGATCTGATCGTCGAGCATGAAATCAAGGGAGTGAGATATGGCAGTGAAACCTAAGACCGGCGCAGGTGTCGCCGATGCAACCGGTGACGTGGCGACCGATTACGACGTTGCCGTGACGACGACCAGCTCGAAGAGCATGCCCGCGCCGCGTATGGGGCAGTTGATTACGGTTGTGGCCGGCCCTGGTCGCCACGTCGTCAACCGCGAGTTCGGCGGCGTCTACAGCGAGACCGATGCGATGCCGGCCACCGTCAACCCGCGCATCCTGCGGCTGCTGGACGATGAAGACCTGATCCGTCAGGCCGACGCGCAATAACGGGCCAAACGCACTTTCAACGACCATTTAAGGGACATTCGACATGCTGCCGAACCTGCTTTCCGTCAACTTTCTCGTGCCGTTCGTCGCACACAAATTCGATGCCAGCAAGGCGATTCGCGGCCTGGTCGGTATGCCGCGTAGCGTGCTGCTGATCGGGCAGGCCAATCCGCCTGCCGTTGTCGACCTCACGAAGCGCCATCGCATCACCAGCGAGTCCGACGCCATCGCGCTGCTCGGCGAAGGTTCGATGCTGCTCGCGATGTGGCGCATGGCGAAGAGCAACGCCGATCTGGGCATCCCGATCGACGTGGTGATCGTCGCCGACGACGCTACCGCGATCGCAGCAACGGGCAAGGCCACGATCACGATTGCCGGCGAACATTCGGCCGGCGAGCTGCCGCTGTATATCGGTGGCACTCGCGTACGCATCGGCGTCACCGTGAACGACACCGCGCAAACGGCCGCGCTGAAGATGGTCAACGCGATCAACGCGATTCCTGCTCTTCCGGTTACTGCGGCCGTCGGCGCTGCTGCTGGTGAAATCTCACTGACCTGCCGCTGGAAGGGAGCGACGGGCAACAGCATCGACATGCGCGGCACGTACTACGCCGACGACTCGGTGCCGCTCGGCGTCGGCCTGACGATCACGCCGTTCTCCGGTGGCGCGGTGAATCCGGACATCACGCCGGTCATTCCCGCCATCAAGGGGATCGCGCCGACCGAGTATGCGATGCCGTACACCGACAGCACGAACATGGGCATCCTGGAGGAAGAGCTGAATCGCCGCTGGGAGTTCGACAACATGAAGGACGGCCAGGCCGTGACCGTCGTACGCGGCACCGAAGGCGAAGTGTCCGCATGGCTGTCACCGCGCAACAGTCCGATGTGCCACACGATCTGCGTCACGCGCGACCTGACCAACCCGTGGGAAACCGCAGCGGCCGCAGCGGCCGCCATCGAGAGCCATTGCGCCACCGACCCGGCATTGCCGTTCACGGGCGTGGCGTTGACCGGCTACGTGGCTGCACGGCTGGAGGATGACTGGGAGGTCGAGCAGCGCAACAACATGCTCGTCGCGGGCGGCTCCGTGCTGGAGTCGATGGAAGACGGCACCGCGAACATCCTGCGCATGGTGACGAACTACACGAAGAACTCGGGCGGTGCCGATGACAAGAGCTGGCGCAATCTGAACTGGGTCAAGACGCTTTCGTACTTCCGCTGGTTCACCGTGAACGTGTTCCAGACGCGCTATCGCGGTTACAAGCTGGCGGAGTACATGGTCGACCCGATTCCCGGCCAGAAGATCATGACCGCCGCGCTGGGCACCGACATCATGCTCAACAACTATGAGCAGTTCATCTCGGCCGGCCTGTTCCAGAACATGGAGTACTACAAGCAGACGATGCAGGTCGAGGTCGACGGCACGAACGGCAAGCTGAAGATCATCGACCAGCCCGTGCTTGTCACGCAGCACTACCAGACGGAAATCACGAGCGAGTTCGTCGCCGGCCACGTCTGATCGGTCAGCGTTTTCCGCATTTTTCGATATTCAAGGGAGTGAAACATGGCTTGCGATAGCGAACTTTTCCGGGTGGACAGCTTCACCGTCGACGGCGAGGAATGGCCGTTCACCGACGACAGCGCGACGATCGAGGGCGCGGCTGGTTTCGAGCGTGACATCTCGCCATCCTCGAACGGCCAGGACTACACGACCCGTAAGCGCGTGCAGCGCCTCATCAAGATGAAGCTGCAGTTCACGGGAGCGAAGACGCCCGACGACGTCAGCAAGGTCTGCGAAGCCCAGATCGTGATGACGAACCTGCATACCGGTCGACGTGTGCGGGCCGGCAAGTGCTCGTTCATGAGCATGGGCGAGATCGGCACCGGGCCGGTCGACGTCCAGTTCGCGGTGCTCACGCCGTTCCAGTGGCTGTAACGATCCGCTGAAGTCTCACCTCGGAGGCAGGATTTTTCCTGCCTTCGGCGCATTCAGACCTACCATTTCTGAGATTCCCGCCATGAACAAACAGGACATTCATGTCATCACGTTGGTCGACGGTCTGCGTTCGCAGGTCGGCGACAAAGAGGTGCGCTATCGCACCGTGCGCCTTCGCGAGACGACCGTTGCCGACGAGTATGTCGCGATGCAGTTGGCCGAGCGCGTCGTCGACGTGAAGGGCAAGCCGACGCTGTTGGTGTCGGACGATCTTTATCGCATCGCGCTGACGATGCGGCATTGCGAACGCTTCCAGTGCGCCGGCCTGGACGACATCCAGCTCGAGCTGCTGACGCTGGAAATGTTCGGGCGCCTGTCACCGCTCGACCTTGCGCGAATCGAAGAGCGCTGCGTGCTGGTGGATTTGGCCGCCCAGTATCGCCACGGCCTGATCACGAAGGATGCGTTCGATTCGATGCTCGCCGACTCGACCAATTCGGAGAGCGCCGGCCCGCGATCCGAGGGCCAGGCTGCAGAACTGGGAGACGCTGGCGCGGCAACTCAGTCTGGCCCTTCGATGCTCGCTGACTTCGCTGCGCGAGATGCCCAAGGTGCAGCTGATGGCGCAAGCCGCTGACCTGGAACGACTGCATAAGGCCCAGCGCGCTGAAGCGAGGAAGAGACGATGAGCAGCATGACTCTGCGGTACATCATCAACCTGACCGGCGATTTGAAGCGGCGCGCGGCCGAGAATGCGCGCGCCGTCGAGCAGGCCAGCAAGCGTCAGACGACCGCACTGACGAACACGGACAAGGCAGCGCAGAAGACCGAGAAGTCCATCGAGAAAATCGGTGCGAAGACCAACGCCAGCAAGGTCGACGCGGATGCGCGCAAGATGCAGTCCGGATTGAACAACGTGACGACCGCGGCGAATCGAACCACCGGGGCGCTCGGCAGCGTTACAGCGGCAACGCAGCGTGCCGACAGCGCACTCGCCCGGTTGGGCAGCTCGTCGTCGCTCGACCGAACGTTTCGCTACCTGGGGAGCGTGGCGCGCCGGATGAACGATATCCGCCGCGATGCCGATCGCATGGCGGCGGTGTTGGCGCGCGCCGGGCAGACGGCCGGCACGATTGCGGCCGGGACGGCTGCAGGTGGTGCAGCTGCTGTCGCTACGCTGAAACGTCCGGTCGAGTTCGACATGCGGCTGGCCAACATGGCCAACGTCGCGTATGGCGATCGCAACCTTGCTGGCCGAATGCTCGGCATGAAAGAGCTGGAAGCAACGATTAACGATGCTGTGCGACGCGGTGGCGGCACTCGTGACACAACTGCCGAAGCACTAAACAAGGTCATTTCTTCCGGCGTCGTCAAAATCGACGCGGCGAAGGCGATGCTGCCCGATCTGCAGCGCGGGGCGACCGCTGGAGACGCAGATGTCACTGATATCGGGAACATCGCGATTGCTGGCTTGCGCAACTACGGGCTTACCGAATCAAACATCGGTCAAGCGATTTCGAAGGCCGTTGTCGCGGGCCAGGAAGGCGGCTTCGAGCTGAAGGACATGGCACGTTGGCTTCCGGAACTCATGGCGGCATCGAGCGATAAGCTCGGCATGCGCGGTATGGGTGACTTCGAACGGCTCGTGTCATATGCACAGGCGTCGATGATGACCGCAGGCAGCACGGATGCTGCCGGAAACAACCTGAAGAACCTGATCCTCAAAATCAACTCGGCAGATACCGAGAAAGATTTTGCTCGCCTCGGTGTCAATTTACCGAAATCGCTCGCGCGTGCCCGTGAGCGGGGCATCGACGGTATTGCTGCGTTCGTTGATTTTTCTGAGCAGATCGCCGCCAAGGATAAGAGTTTCGTTTCGCTCCGCAATCGCGCAGCGTCCGAGCAAGGTGAACAGAAAAAGGCGACGCTTCAGGCGATGGCTTCGATTCTTCAGGGCTCTGCGATCGGCCAGGTAATTCAGGATCGCGAGGCACTGATGGCACTCGTCGGCGTCATGCAAAACAAGGCGTACGTGAAGGATGTATTGGGGAAGGTGCATGCCGATACCGGACAGGCTGTCGACTCGAACTTCGCTGGCATCTCGAATCGCGCAGGTTACAAAGCACAGCAAGTGGCCAACGAAGCCGACATGTCGCGTAGTCGCGTGTTCGAGCAGATCGATGGTCCGCTGAAGTCGGTGCTGACCAGCGCGACGCAACTGGCACAAGCATTCCCCGCCGTGACGACGGCGTTGACTGGTTTCGGCCAGGCTGTAGGCGTCGCAACGGCGGCCGGCGCTGGCGGCGCACTCGCCGCATTCCTGCTGAATCGTGGCCGCGCGGGTGCGCCAGGCGCGCCAGGTGGTGGCGGTCTCGGCGGTTTCGGGGCCGGCCCGGTGCCCGTCTATGTCGTGAACAAGGTTCCGGGCTGGACCGCGCCGACTCCCGGCGGCGGCGCTGCTGGCGCAGCCGCAGGAGGCGCAGCAGCGGCTGGCGCTGGGCGCGGGTTGATGAGCCGGCTCGGCGCGAGCGCCCCGTGGATGATCACGGCCGGCCTTGCCGCATATGACCTGCTGCCCACGCTGCTCGACAGCAGCAAGACGCCCACCGAGAAGGTGAACGCGGCCGGCCGTGCGGCCGCAGGCGTGGCAGGTGGCTGGGCCGGCGCTCAGGCCGGCGCGGCGCTCGGTGCATTCGGTGGTCCGTTCGCGCCCGTTACGGTGCCGCTCGGCGGTGCGATCGGTGGCGCGGTGGGCTACTTGGGCGCCACGTGGGCCGGGGACACTCTGTCGCGGATGAACATGCTGCCGTCGCAACGGGCCGGCTTGCTGTCCAGCGCGTCGGGTGGCCAGGTGCAGGTGCCGCAGGACATGCAGGACCGTCTGAGCATTCTGCGAACCACGCCCGCGTACATGACGAATCCGCTGATGCAGCCGACTGCCGGTCTGGACATGCTGAAGCGCATGCAGTCCGAGCCGCAGCGCGTCGAAATCGGCAACGGCCTGCTCGGCATCAACATCTCGGTTCACGACGATCGCGTGTTGACCAGCACGCAGGTGCTGCAACAACCGAGCGCGCTGCGGCTCGATCCGGGCGCGACGAATCCTGGAGGAACGAACTGATGGCGATCATCGACGACAAGGGCCGTTCCGACTGGCTCAGCCAGCTTCGCACCGCGTCGTGGCGCGACGTGCCGTTCCAGGTTGATTCGATCGAATGGTCGGCCGGCGAGAACACGGTGCTGCGGGAATACCCGTTCCAGGACTTGCCGACCGTCTTTTCGATGGGCGCGGGCGCTGACGAAATCAAGTTCTCCGCGTACGTGATCGGTGACGACTACCTCGACCAGCTCGACAAGCTGCGGGCCGTCCTGAAAGGCGATGGCGTGCTGATCCACCCCACGGCCGGCAGCATGCGCTGCTGGCTGCACGGCAAATACACGGTTCGCGAGGCACCGACCAGCATGGGCGGCGTCGCGCGCCTCGACCTGACGTTCGTTCGCGCCGAGGCACGCCGATATCCGGCAGGCGCGACCAGCACGTCGGACCAGGTGGCGAGCGCGGCGGACACGGCCGAGAAGTCGCTCATCGACTCGCTCGCCGCGAATTTCAGTCTGTCGGACCTCGCCGGGTGGGCGCACGACAACGTGCTCGACCGGATGCGCTCGGGCCTCGATGTGCTGTGGGACGGGATTTCCTACGTGAATCGGGCATTCGACACGTACAACTCGCTGGTGAGCCAGTACGTGACGTTTCCGCTGACCGAGCTGGCCGCGATTCCTGGTCAGCTCGGCAGTCGAATCGCCGATCTGCTCGCGATCCCGGAAACGCTCACGTCCAACCAGGCATGGGATGCGTTCTCTGCCGCGCGGAATCTCTGGAAGGCGCCGTCGACGAGCAGCCTGACGGTCGACGCCGGCAGCGCGCCGCAGGCCATCGCCCCGTCGATTGCAGCAGCGTACGCATCAGCTGGCTTCGTGCCGAACAACAACCAGGCGAAGCTCGCCGAAGCATTCACGCCCGATCCCAGCCCGTACGAGACGGCCACGCGCACGCAGGTCGCGCAGGCGCTGAAGACGCTGGAAGGCTTCTTCAATGGCGTGGTGACGATCATGGCCGTGCGCGCCGTCGCGCAGATCGAGCTGGAGAACTATGACCAGGCGGTCGCGCTGCGCTCGGACCTGAACCAGCAGATCAACGAACTGCTGATCGCGAGCGCGGCCGAGCCGGTCGGTGGCGTCGGCGATGTCACCACGCACGACGCGCTGGTCGCCCTGCAGACCGCTGTTCTGACCGATCTGCAGTCGCGGTCGCGCGACCTTGCGCGCTTGACCACGTACACGCCGGAATCGTGGCAACCGGCGATCTACATCAGCTATCGCATGTTCGGCACCGTGAGCTGGGCCGACGAAATCCTTGCGATGAACCCGTCTATCCGTCACCCGCTGCTCGTGCCACCTGGTATCGCGCTGCGCGTCATCAAGCACGACTGACCCCTATGGCCGAGAAATTCACCAAAGACGACGCCAAGATTTTCGTGACCGTCAACGGCCGCGATTACCAGGGCTGGCTTACCTCTTCCGTCGAGCGCTCGCTCGAAACGCTCGCGAGCCGCTTCTCTATCCCGGTGTCGCTCATTCCGGGCAACCCGCCAGACATCAAGCGCCAGGACACGATCCGCGTGCGTATCAACGACACGCTCGTGCTGAGTGGCGTCGTGCTCGCGGCCGAGCCCTTCTATCGCCGCGACGATTGCGGCATGAAGATCGAGGGGCGCAGCCACAGCGGCGATCTGGTGTCGTGCTCGGCGATCCACCAGGGAGGCCAGTGGCGCAACGCTCGGCTCGACACCATCGCGCGCGACATCTGCAAACCGTTCGGCATCGAGGTGAAGGTCGAAACCGACATCGGCGAGCCGATCCAGGATTTCAAGATTCAGCACGGCGAGAAGGCGGTCGCGGTGCTGGCGCGCGCGGCGCGGCTCCGTGGCGTGTTGGTCACGACGGATGCCGAGGGGCGTGTCGTCATCACGCGGGCCGGGCTAAAGAAGAGCCACGGCTCCATCGTGCGCGGCGTCAACGTCATCAGCATGGAGAGCGTTGGCACGGATGCCGATCGGTTCTCGGACTACTTCTGCTACGGGCAAAGCAATGTCGTCCACAAGAAAAGCCTGATCGAGCTGGAGGTTGGCGGCAGCATCGGTGATGTGCACAAGGCATTCAGCCGCGCGACCCAGCAGAAGGCGCAGGCGCGCGACCCCGAAATGAAGCGGTATTTGCCCCTGGTCATCAATGCGGACGGGAACAACGCGCCGGCCGACATGCATCGGTTGGTCGATCACACGATGCGCGTGCGGCGCGGCATGGCCTACGGTCTGAAATACGTTGTCGAGGGCTGGACGTGGAAGGGCTTGCCGTGGGAGGTCAATACGCGGGTGCCGATCTATGACGACATCGCCGGCCTGGACGGAACCGAGTGGCTGATCTGCGAGGCCAAGGCGACCGTCGACGTTCGTGAAGGTGACGTGACCGAGCTGGTCGTGCGCCCGGTCGAGTCGTACGACACGGTGCCGTTGAAAACGAAGCTGAAGCACGGCAAGGCAAAGAACAAGCGCGGCAAGGATGGTGCCGTGCTCGAAGTGACTGGAGCAAACTGATGGATCTGTTGAATCTGCTGCGGCGGGCACTGTTTCGCAATCTCCGCGAAGGCCCGGTGCAGACCGTGAGCGTTCGCGTGTTCGATACGAATGCGCGCGACGATGCAGAGCGGCACCAGGATTACGGTTTCGCCGGCAATCCGGTCGACGGCCAAGGGATCGTGATCGAGGCCGGCGGCCACACTGTCGTGCTGCGCATGGATCGTATTGACAGCCGCCCGCGCCTCGAAGCGTACGAGGTCGCCGTATGGCACAAGGATGGCCACAAGATTTTGCTGAGCGACAACGGCAAGATTTCAGTGACCTGCACCGATTTCGACGTCACCGCTGACAACATCACGCTGAACGGCAAGAACGGCGTGGCCGTCACGACGCCGAAGATGTCGACGAGCGAAGCGCTGCAGGTCGGCACCCGCGCCGAGATCGGCGAGTCGATGAAGATCGGCAACCAGGAGTTCGTCGACCACCAACATGATGCCGTGCAACGCGGCAACGATCTGTCCGGAGGCGTCGCTGGCTGACGCAAAACGGTCGATTATGAAATGCTTCACAACGATTTAAACCCGCTTTAAACCGATCATGAGGGCCTACAGACGCAGGCCATCATGATCGACATCCTGACCACCGCCCGAGCATCAGCAGACACCGGCATCCCGTTTGACTGGAGCGTGATTGCAGCTGGCCGCGTCAACGGCGCCGCGTGGCATGACTTCACCAATCCTTGCGCTGCGCCCGCCCACTTCGTTGAGGCGCTGGAGGTGCGCGCGCTGGAAATGGACGACTCGCTTTGCACGGCGGTCATCCTGTCTCTGTTCTCCGATCGGCGTGCTGACGCCGACACCATCCTGCCTCACAACCAGACCGACCGGCGCGGCTGGTGCGGCGACGAGTTCGTCAACGCCAGCACCGACGCCCCGCGCGACGTTACCGACCAGTGGGGATCGCACCTGTGGCTCTGCTACGTGACGAAGAGCACGGTCGACGTCCTGGAACGTGCGCGATTCGCGGCATACGAGTCACTGCAGTGGATGTTACGCACGGAAATCGCCAGCCGGCTCGAAGTCGATGCGAGCTGGTCGGGCGAGAACGCCGACCGCCTCGCGTTGCGCCCGCGTATCTGGCAATCCGACTCGACCCGCCCCGTATACGACGTGCTCTGGGGCACAACCCTGCGGAAAACATCATGAGCACGCCCATCCAAGTCACTATTCCCTCCATCCAGGAGGCGAAGGACAACGCCCGCCGTCAGCTCCAGCAGGCGCTGGTCGACGCGGCGTTGTCGGCCGGCACGACCTTGACCGCCGCCGACATCGAGCTGGCGCGATCGAACGTCGAGGCGATGGCATTCGTCCAGGGCGTCGGCGTGCATGGCGCCTATCGATATCTGCGTGATTTCGTTGCGAAGCAAGCGATCCCGACCAAGGCCGTCGACGAGTATCTCGACGACTGGCTGACTGCGTACGGCATCCCGCGTAAGGAAGCGAGCGTGTCACAGGGCGCGCTGGTTGGCTCGGGCGACGTCGGGCAAATCCTGAAGGCCGGCACGGCGCTGCAAAGCGATACCGGACTCGAATTCACGGTGCTCGTCGACGCTGTGGTCGCGGCCGACAAGACGCTGGCCCCAACCGTGGTTTGTACGACGCCAGGCGCGGCCGGCAATCTCGCGGCCGGCGCTGCGCTGTCGCTCATCGCGACGGTCGACGGGATCGACGCGGACTTCAGGGTCGGTGCGAACGGACTGAGCGGCGGCACAGAGCGGGAGACGGACCCCGAGGCGGTTTATCGGTTGAGCCAGCGTCTGGCGAATCCGCCGCGCGGAAGCGCGCCGACCGATTACGAGCGCTGGGCATTGTCCGTTCCGGGCATCACGCGCGCGTGGGGTGTTCGCACGCCTGGTGGCCCCGGCTCGGCCGGCGTCATCATCATGGCCGACAACAACGAATACGGCCTGCCGACCGCTGCCCAGCGTGATGCCGTCTATGCCTACATCCGCGACTCGCGGCGCGGGCCGCCCGACGAGCTGTTCGTGATCATTCCGGAACCTGTCTTCGTCGACGTCGTGCTGCAGATCGATCCCGACACGCTGGCCGTGCGGCAAGCGGTGACGCTGGAGCTGAAAGACCTGTTCTTTCGCGAGGCTACGCCGGCCGGTCGAATCGTTCACTCCCACCTGACCGAAGCCGTGTCCGCTGCGCCTGGCGAGTTCGATCACAAGTTCATTTCGCCGGTTGTGACATCGGGCGGGTTCCTTGTCGCAGGCACGAACCAGATTCTCGTGCTGCGTTCCGTCGCCTTCCAGGAGTGACCGTGGATCGCTTCTGGCAAGCCCTGACGCATCTACTGCCCCCTGGCTTTGCGTTTCCGCGCAATCGGCGCTCGGCCGTCATGGCGTGGCTTGGCGCGTGGGCAGCGGTGCTTCGCGAGCATCACGATTTCGTCGACCGTGCGATCCGACAGTGGATGCCGCATCGCACCTGTTCCCGCCTGGAGGAATGGGAGGAAGCGCTTGGCCTTCCGGATTCGTGCGTCGCGCGCGAGCTGGACGAAGAGGAACGACGCACGGCCATGCTGGCGCGCTTGCGCGGCGACCTCGACCTGACGTTCGCGGACAGCTCGGCCGACAGCATCGGTGCGATGACGAACTACCTCGCGGCGGCCGGCTACGAGTGCGAAATCTGGGTGAATTACCCGTTCCGGGTCGGCCAGAACCGGGTCGGCGACCGGCTCGGCCGCAACGGCATTTTGTATGTGTACCCGGTTGGACTGTGCCGCAAGGCACGTGTCGGCAAGGCCCGCGTCGGCGATCGCCTGGTCGCTTGCCAGCCGGAGGTGGACGACCTGTATTGCCTGCTCAAGCGGATCGTCCCGTCACGCTTTGAAATCGAACTTGTCCCGGACATCGACTGATGGATTACACGAAGAGCAACAGCTATTCGATTGCCGACAACGGCAATCGGATGCATGACGACCGCAAGCCCGTCCCAACTGCAGTTGAGGACACGGACATGAACATGGTGATCTGGAGCCTGATGCAGGTCATCAAGGCCGCAGCGCTGGAAGGTAAGTCGTTTGACCCGGCGTCGGAGGAAACCTACAGCGTGTTCCTGAATGCGCTGAAGCAGCTGTTTCCGCTTCGCGAAGACATGACAGGCGCGGTTCGCTATTACGCGGCGGTGCCGGCCCAGCGGGCCGAGCCGGTGATCTATGTGCCCGCATTCGGCCTGATGGAATGGCTTGCCGATCGGAACTATTACCGATCACTCGATTGTGGCCAGCTCGTGTTGAGCGGATCGGCCGCGCGGCGCGGAACAGTGGCGGCCGACGGCTCGGCCAAGTCGAAGACCGATCTGCGCGGACTGTACGACTGGGCGGGTGAGAACGGGCTCATCGTCGCGGCCGCCAACTGGTCACCTGGTGTCTACGCGTTCTGCGACATCGACGCCAATCAGTTCCGGTTGCCGGACGTCCGTGGTGAAGGGCTACGTCTGTGGGACAACGGCCGCGGCGTCGACCAGGCACGCACTCTTGGCTCTTGGCAAGGCGGTGCCATCGAGTCTCACGGGCACGCGGCAAACAGCGGTGACGCGGGCGCGGTTGCGGATCGTCGAACTGGCTCCGGTGGCGGCCACAACCACAATAACGGCATTTTCACGCGCCTGTTGAGGGCGCCCTACGTAGGTTCGATCACAGGCAGCGACACCACAAACAGCGGAGACGAGCAGGCCGTTGGGGGTGGTGATTCGGCTGACATTGCGGCGGTCGGAGATCACGACCACCTCATTCCGGGCGTAGGACCACACCGTCACGACATCTCGATCTCCGCGACCGGCGGCAACGAAACGCGGATGCGCAACGTCGCCGTCGCAGCGCTCATCAAAATCTGAGGCACGCATGGATTACACCACCAGTCCCGACTACGGCGTCGCTGCGAACGGCCAGCGACTGCATCAGGACGCGAAAAGCCCAGCGACGGTTATCAGCCGACGCGATTTGAACATGCTGATCTGGTCGCTGATGGAGGTGCTGAAAGCTGCCGGCATCAGCGGCAAGGAGTTCAGCCCTGGCGATCCCGACTCCTATCAGCGCTTCCTGCGCTCGCTTCGCCGGCTGTTCGCCGATGCACCGGCCACAGCCGCTGCAATCGAGGCGCTGACCGATGGGCAGGTCGCGGGCCTGATCGGCTTTCCGACGCGCGCCGAAATGGACGCCAATCTGGCGTATCCCGACAACACTATCGCCTTGGTTACGAACGACGCCGATCCCGCGAACAACTCGTATTTTCGCAAGGTCGGCGAAAGCGGCACCGGTAGTTGGGTCATGTCGGACTACCCGTCACAGGCCACGATCGAGGATTTGCAGAATCGGCTGGCGACAGCCGAGAGTCAAACAGTCGTGCTGCAGGTCGCGGACGTCGACGGCTTTGTGTTTGTGCAGATGTTGCAAGACGGAACGCTGGAGACGCCGGGACTGCGCCTTGGCCCGCGCGTACTGGCCAATGACACCTTTGGAATGGAGTCCGGCACCGAAGCTGCGTTGCGTATGGTCGACGCGGATGGTTTCTGGATCGACGTTGTTGGCGATGACGGCAAACTGCCTGGTGCACTAGAAACCGGGCGGGCTGACGGCGTGCGGGTAGTCGACTCGGAGGGCTTCTATGTCGAATTGCTTGACCCGGCTGGCAATGCGATCGGACATGGACGTGTCGACCGAGACAACGAAGTGTACGGTGCACGCAACAGCCGAAATCTGGCGTTGAGCGCGGCCGTGAAGTCCACGCTCAATTCGATTGTTTGCCCGTGGGCATGGGATTACAACCACATCGCCTTTTACGGCCAGAGTCTCGAGGCGTCGTACGAGACATGGCCCGCGCTGTCGCGCGTGAGTCGATACGCAAGCAATGTCATGGTTGGTGGCTCTGTTCGGCCCGTCACGGATACCGGTGCTTTTGACCCGGTGGGGGGCAATCCAGCGTTCCAGCCGCTCATTGCCGTTGTTCAAGATGAGTCGACCGGCGCATTGTTGTCGGATGCCCAGGTCGCAGCGCTGCCGCGTGGAAATATGGCCCGTGGGGAGTCGCCGGCCGTGGGTGCCGTCAATTTTGCGAAGCGCTTGCACAATCAGCGTGTCGGCAAGCTGGACGATGCCAGCCGGTACTTCGTCGCGACGTCTTCTGGTGTTGGCGGCCGTACCATCGAGGCGCTTTCGAAAGGCGCAGAACTGGATCTGTGGCGGCGCCTGGTCGGTGCCGTCCAGCTGGCGCGTGACAATGCGACGGCCGCTGGCAAGACCTACGGGATCGGCGCATTCGTCTGGATTCAAGGCGAGTGGAACTACGATCCGGCTATCGGGGGGGACACGACGAAAGAGGGCTACAAAGCAAAGCTGGCGCAACTCCGAAGAGATTTCCAAGCCGATTGCGTGGCCGGGATCGCTGCTCAGAATGTGCAGCCTACGTTCATTACGTATCAGACTGGCGCTGGCTATACCCGCGACGAAAATGACCTTGCCATCGGTATGGCCCAATGGGAGTTCAGTCTGGAGAATCCAGGGTGCTATCTCGCTACGCCCGCGTATCCATTCACCGATAAGAACGGCCATCTGGACTCAAACGGATCGCGCTGGTTCGGGCTCCAGCTCGGAAAGGTCATGCATCGGATCGTCGAGATGCGGCAAGACTGGCGGCCGCTATCTCCGCGTCGTGCGATCGTAACTGGCCGCGTCGTCTCGATCGATTTCCACGTTCCGGAGCCACCTCTGCGATTTTCCCTCCCGTACGTGGTGTCGGCGGCACAGGACTATGCAGACAAAGGCTTCACCGTGCTCGACGACAACGGTCGCGTGCCGATTTCGGAGGCGCGCATCGTACTCGACACTATCGTGGAACTCGTATGCACCCGCGATTTCGTCGGGCAGGTCAAGGTTCGCTACGCCGACAAGACTTATCACTGGGGCAACGGATGCTTGTGCGACTCCGATGCGACGATTGCCCCTGACAACTACGAGTACGAGGCCGGACGTGGCTTCTATCCCGAAGCCAACGTGCAGGCGCTTGTCGGCAAGCCATACCCGCTGAGCAACTGGTGTGTCGCATTCAGCATCACGCCTGATACAACCTACTAACGAACTGATCGAGGTACAAATGGGCATTCTTCTTCGTGACGACCAAGCATCCTACCGAGCCAACGCTAAAGGGATGATTTTTCCAATTTCGGACGCTGGCCTTGAGTTCGTCGGCGTATTCGGGGGCGATCTGACGGCGAGCAGCCGAAATTTCGCGGCCAACAAGCCGGCACTCGCTCCAGTCGGATCGCCGACCGTGAACGAGGACAGCATCGTCCTGACTGGTTCCAGCGCATTTCTGCAGACCGAGATGGCCGACTCGATCGACCTGACGTTTATCGCGATCGCTCGGCCGCTGGAAATGGTAGGCCACGTGCTCATCTCGAACTATCGATCGGTGTCCCTTGCCCATTCCGGCACGACGATCGGTGCGAGCTTGTATACCGTGCCCGAACCGGGGCCTGACAACGATGGGCTGAAGACCGTCGTTTTCGAGCGAGCAGTGACGGACGGGAACGCGTCAATTTTCGCGGGCGTGAGCCTCGAAAACGATCAGGGACTTGGTGTCTACCAGTTCCTCTGTGGGCGGTTCGACTCGTCGGCCAAGGCGCATCGTGTGAACAACCTCACGACCGGCCATTCATTCACATCGGGTCCGGAACCCCGCGCCCTCGATCTCGGCGGAACCTTTCGCATTGGAGCGGGCTACGCTGCCGGCGAGTGGGAAGGCAAGTCTGAGTTTGTCTCTGCGATCGGGATGTCCCGCTGCATTACCGATCATGAGCTGACGACCCTGTACCAGTTCTGGAAAGGGTACTGCTCGCGGCGAGGGATCGTGATCTGAGTTTTGGGGCCCCTCAAACTGGTTTTGAGGGTGCTTCAAAGCGGTGTTGCAGGCCGGTTGGAGGTTTCCCCCCCCGGCCGGTTGTCTTTCCGGGATTTTTCCCCGGAAATTGCTGGGTCAAATTAAACGTCGGCGCGGGTCAAATTAAACGGCGCGCTACTCGCCGTTCGCATGCACGCTGTTCAGGCTCGCGAACAGGTCGACGCCGGTCGCGCCGACGCGGCCGAGCGTCTGCACGTCGCGCGCCGCGCCGAGCCAGTCGACGGCCAGGAACGCCTCGTAGATGCCGATATCGAGCAATGCGCCGCCCGCACGATCCAGGCGATAGACGGAATGATCCTCCGGCACCGACGACGATGCGCAGCCCGCCCGCACGAGCCGGATCTCGCCGATCGGATCGTCGCGCAGATGCGCACGTAGCTGACGGTACAGCGGGAAGAACGGCGGCTTCATCGCCTCCATGAAGAGCAGCCCGGCATCGCGCGCCGCGTGCAGCGCCGTGTCGAGTTGCGCGGCGTTCAGCGCCGCGGGTTTCTCGCACAGCACGGCCTTGCCGGCGGCCAATGCGGCCAGCGTGTACTGCGCGTGACTGTCATGGAGCGTCGCGATGTAGACGGCGTCGAGATCGCTCGCGAGGAGCGCGTCGGGGCTCGCGGCAGGCGTGCCGCCGTATGTCTCGCAGAAGGCGGCCGTTGCGTCGGCGCGGCGGGCCCAGGCACCGGCCAGCATGGCGCCCGGCACGTACGCGAGGCTTTGCGCGAAGCGGCGCGCAATGCTGCCTGCACCGACGATGCCGAAGCGCACCGGGCGATGGTCGTTGTCGTTCATCCTGATCTTCCGTGTCGGTCGTATGACGGTAGCCGGCACGCTGCCGGCCGGACGTCATGATAAACGGCCCGGCGGCACCAGGATGAGCAACGACACGCGCCGCGTCAGGCACGCACCGGCACGTCGACCGAGAAATCGCGCGAAATCTCGTCCGCGCTGAAGTCGATCAGCGCGAGCGAGGCCGCTTCGGCTTCGCGCGGGTCGCGCCGCTCGATCGCATCGACGACGCGCGCATGCGCCTTCACTGCGATGTCGTGCGCGCCTTCCTTCTGCACGACGCGCGGATTCACGAGACGCACGGCCCCGCGCACGATCGCCGCCATCTGCTGGAAGAACTGGTTGCCGCTCGCCTGGACGATCCGCGTGTGCAGCAACTCGTCCGCCGTGTCGTAGCCGGGGTCGCCGGGCTGCAGCACCTTGAACGCGTCGAACGCTTCGCGAATGCCGGCGATATCGGCCGCCGTCGCACGCACCGCCGCCTGCGCGGTCGCACGTGGTTCGATCAGCATCCGGAATTCGATGACGTCGCGCATGAACTGCGGATCGGGCTTTGCCCGAAAGCGCCAGCTCACGACGTCTTCGTCGATCATCCGCCAGTCGCGCATCGGCCGCACGCGCGTACCGACTTTCGGACGCACGTCGAGCATGTCGCGCGCAAGCAACATCGACAACGCTTCCCGCATCACCGTGCGGCTCACATCGAACTCTTTCGACAGCACGTCCTGCGGCGGCAAGATGCCGCCATACTTGTCTTCGACGATACCCGAGACAAGCCCATCCATCACTTTGGCGACCAGTGACCGGTCTTTGCCCTGCTCCATGACACCTCCCCGTGCGTCGATTTGCGAACACCTGCTCCGCAGTTCCGCCGGCCCTGGTTACTACTCTGTTCTTATGATCTATAAGTTGATGAGTTCGAGGATATTTCGCTATCTGGTAAACACCTGACAGGGTTATCCCTCTTTTGAACGGGGTAGATTTATACGGCTAAAAAAAAGGCCCGGGAAGCGCGTCGCGCCTGCCGGACCCCGGTTTACACAAGATTTAAACATTCAATCCATGACGGCGCTACCGCGCCATTACGGACTGCTTCTCATTCAGATTCAAGCAGCCGGATAAACGATCGTTTCAACGCCGTTTTCCGTGCCGAGCAAGCACAGATTCGCGCCGCGCTCGGCGAACAGGCCGACCGTCACGACGCCCGGCCATGCGTTCACCCGCGCTTCGAAACCGCGCGGATCGGCAATCTGCAGGCCCTTCACGTCGATGATCTCGTTGCCGTTGTCGGTAATGTACGGTGCGCCGTCCTTCGTCACGCGCAGCACGGGCACGCCGCCGAGCGCGGTCACGCGCCGGCCGATCGCCGTACGCGCCATCGGCACGACCTCGATCGGCAGCGGGAACGCGCCGAGCACCGGCACGCGCTTGCTGCCGTCCGCGATGCAGACGAACGTATCGGCCACCGACGCGACGATCTTCTCGCGCGTGAGCGCGCCGCCGCCGCCCTTGATCATCGCGCCGCCGGCGTCGATCTCGTCGGCGCCGTCGACGTACACCTGCAGCGCGTCGATCTCGTTCAGGTCGAACACCTTGATGCCGTGCGATTTCAGGCGTTCGGTCGTGGCGACCGAGCTCGACACGGCGCCGCGATAGCGCGACTTGACGGCGGCGAGTGCGTCGATGAAGCAGTTGGCGGTCGAGCCGGTGCCGACGCCGATCACGGCGCCTTCCGGCACGTTCTGGATCACGTAATCGGCGGCGGCCTGGCCGACGAGGCGTTTGAGTTCGTCTTGAGTCATGGCGTGGTAATGCTGCGGGATTGCGGAAAACCGCCAGTTTACCGGAGTCGGCGGACGCCCCCGCGTTTTTCGGCGTGCGGGGCGTCGCGTATTCAGCGCGTATCGGCCGCCGGCGCGTGGTCCGCCGCTTGCGTGCCGGGGAAGTACTTGTCGAGCAGCGCCTGCGCGATCGCGTCGCTTTCGGCATCCGGATTGCCCGCGTAATCGGACGGCCGGAAATGCATCTGGAACGCCGCGAACACGCGCCGCGTGCGCGCGTCGAGCACGCCGTCGGTCGGCACGTCGTAGCCGTAGCGCGCGAGCTTGAGCTGCAGGTCGCGCACGTCGACCGGCGCATGCGGGTCGCGGCCGCCGAGCCGCGCGGCGACGGTCGCGTCGTCCGGCCATGCGCCCACGCCGGCTTGCGCGAGCGCATGCCATGGGAACAGCGGGCCGGGATCGATCTTGCGTTGCGGCGCGATGTCGCTGTGCCCGACCACGCGCGTCGGCGCAATCCCGTAGCGCGCGACGATGTCCTTCGCCAGGCGGGTCAGCGCGTCGACCTGTTCGGGCGAATACGGCTGCCAGGTGCGATGCTGCGGATCGAGCGGGCCGCGGTTCACGTTCTCGATGCCGATCGACACCGCGTTCAGCTCGGTCGTGCCCTGCCACTCGCTGATGCCCGCGTGCCACGCACGCTGCGCCTCCGGAACGAGCTGGTAGACGACGGGCATGCCACGCTCGGTGCGCGGCTGCGGCGGGACGACGTAATGCACGCTGACCGAATCGCCGGTCAGCGTGCGCAGCGATTTCGTCTCGTCGCTTTCGGTGTAATGCATCACGAGAAAGCGGATCCGCGAATCCGCGCCGCGCGCATGCAGGCTCGTATCGGCGTAGTAGGTGCCGCGTTCGACGAGCGACGGCGACGTGCAGGCCGCCAGCAGGCCGAGCACGGTGCAGGAGACGCCAACGCGGAACAGGGTCATCGGTCGCGGGTTCCGGAGAACCGCGTGCCGCCTTGCGTCGCGGCACGCGTCGTTCGGGTCATTCGACGCCCGCGCATCGCGCGCGGGACGGGTCGGGTCGGCCCCGAGATCAGCCCTTCACGCGCCGCTGGCGCACGGCTTCGTACAGGCACACGCCGCTCGCGACCGACACGTTCAGGCTTTCGACGCTGCCGGCCATCGGGATGCTCATCACTTCGTCGCAGGTGTCGCGCGTGAGCCGGCGCATCCCTTCGCCTTCCGCGCCCATCACGAGCGCGACCGGGCCGTCGAGCTTCGTTTCGTAGAGCGTCGCCGGCGCCTCGTCCGACGTGCCGATGATCCACACGCCGGCTTCCTTCAGCTCGCGCAGTGCGCGGGCGAGGTTCGTCACCGTGATGTACGGCACCGTATCGGCCGCACCGCTCGCCACCTTGGCGGCGGTCGCGTTCAGCCCGACCGCCCGGTCGCGCGGCGCAATCACCGCGTGCGCGCCGGCCGAATCGGCCACCCGCAGGCACGCGCCGAGGTTGTGCGGATCGGTGACGCCGTCGAGCACGAGCAGCAGCGCGGGCCCGTTGATGCCGTCGAGCAGCTCGGACAGGTTCTGTGCAAGCGGCATGTCCTCGACGCGCGCGACGACGCCCTGGTGACGCTCGGTGTGCGCGAGGCCCCACAGGCGCGTTTCGTCGGCTGCGATCAGCCGCACGCCCGCTTCCTTCGCGGCGTGCAGGAACTCCTGCATGCGGCGGTCGCGGCGCGTCTGGTCGTACAGCACCTCCGCAACCGTCGATGCATCGTGCCGCAAACGTGCGGTCACCGCATGAAAACCGTAAAGAACCTTCAGACGTGACATGACTGGAACAACCTTCGATCAAACGTGCGGTCGCGCGACGTGCGCAGCCGCGATCCATGGAAAAGGAAAGCGCCGCGTGGCCGGCCGATGACCGGTGACGCGGCGTCTCTCGATACTGCAGGGCGTGCGCGTACGCCGCCCCGAACGCTCAATACTTCTTGCGGGCGCGGGTCTTCTTCGCGGTCGGCTTCGCCGGCGCGCCACCACCGCCCTTCTTCTTCGCGGCGCCACGCGCGGCGCGCGCTTCCTGCACCGCGACGCTCGGCGCGCTCGCGGCCTTCTTGCGACGCGGCACGGTTTCCTCGACCGGCGGCAGCGCGCGCACGCGCGGGCCATTGCCGTTGCCGTTGCGATCGACGCCGGCAGCCGGCGCGGGCGACGGACGCGGCGCCTTCACCGGCGTATCGCGCACGAGGCGGAAATCGATCTTGCGCGCATCGAGATCGACGCGGCTCACCTGCACGCGCACGCGATCCGACAGACGATAGCGGATGCCCGTGCGTTCGCCGCGCAGCTCGTTCTTGATCTCGTCGTACTGGAAATAGTCCGAGCCGAGTTCCGTCACGTGCACGAGGCCTTCGATGAACAGCGTGTCGAGCTGCACGAAGATGCCGAACGACGTCACGCCGTTCACCATCCCGCCGTACTCCTCGCCGAGCTTGTCGCGCATGAAGTAGCACTTGAGCCACGCCTCGACGTCGCGCGACGCTTCGTCCGCACGGCGCTCGTTCGCCGAGCAGTGCAGGCCGAGCTCTTCCCAGATCGCGGTGTTCGAGCGCGAGCGGCCGCGCGCTTCGTCGTCGGCCTGCTGCATCGCGCGGGCGCGCGGCGACAACGCGGTGTTCAACTCGAAGCCTTCCGGCGCCTTCGGCGTGTACTTCTTGCCCGACAGGATCGCGTAGATCGCGCGGTGCGTGAGCAGGTCCGGATAGCGACGGATCGGGCTCGTGAAGTGCGCGTATGCCTCGTACGCCAGGCCGAAGTGGCCGATGTTGTCCGGGCTGTAGACGGCCTGCTGCATCGAGCGCAGCAGCATCGGCTGCAGCATCTGCGCGTCCGGGCGGTCGCGGATCTGCGCCATCAGCGCCGCGTAGTCGCTCGCGTGCGGCTTGTCGCCGCCGCCGAGCGACAGGCCCATGCCGCGCAGGAACGCCCGCAGGTTCTCGAGCTTCTCCGGCGTCGGCCCCGCGTGCACGCGGTACAGGCCCGGATGCTTGTTGCGCTTCAGGAAATCGGCCGCGCAGACGTTCGCGGCCAGCATGCATTCCTCGATCAGCTTGTGCGCGTCGTTACGCTGGCGCGGCACGATCTGCTCGATCTTGCCCTGCGAGTTGCAGACGATGTAGGTCTCGGTCGTGTCGAAGTCGATCGCGCCGCGCTTCTGACGGGCGGCGAACAGCGACTTGTAGACGCCGTACAGGTCCTGCAGGTGCGGCAGCAGGTCCGCGCGGCGCGCGGCCTCCGGCCCCTTCGTGTTCGACAGCACGGCCGCGACTTCGGTGTACGTGAGGCGCGCCGCCGAATGGATCACGGCCGGGTAGAACTGGTAGGCCTTGATCTCGCCGCGCGCGGTGATCACCATGTCGCATGCGAGCACGCAGCGATCGACCTGCGGATTCAGCGAGCAGAGACCGTTCGACAGCTTCTCCGGCAGCATCGGGATCACGCGGCGCGGGAAGTAGACCGATGCGCTGCGCTCGAGCGCGTCAGCGTCGAGCCCGGTACCCGGCTGGACGTAGTGCGACACGTCGGCGATCGCGACGATCAGCCGGAAGCCGTCGCCGCGGCCGACCTTGACCGGCTCGCAGTAGACGGCGTCGTCGAAGTCGCGCGCGTCCTCGCCGTCGATCGTCACGAGCGGCACGTCGCGCAGGTCGACGCGGAAACGCAGGTCGGCCGGCCGCACCTTGTCGGGCAGCGCGGCGGCTTCGTCGAGCGCCGGCTGGCTGAATTCGTGCGGCACGCCGTACTTGCGCACCGCGATTTCGATTTCCATGCCCGGATCGTCGATATCGCCGAGCACTTCGACGACACGGCCGAGCGGCTGCGAATGGCGGCTCGGGAAATCGGTCAGCTCGACGACGACGACCTGCCCGACCTTCGCCTTCTTCACGTTCTGCGTGATCAGGATGTCGTGGCCGATGCGCTTGTCTTCCGGCGCGACGATCAGCGCGCCGTTCTCGTTCAGCAGACGGCCGATCACGCGCTTGTTCGCGCGGTCCGTGACTTCGACGACATGCCCTTCCGGCCGGCCGCGGCGATCGTAGCCGACGATCCGCGCGAGCACGCGGTCGTTGTGCATCACTTTCTGCATTTCGCCGTTCGGCAAGAACAGGTCGTCCTGGCCGTCGTCGCGGATCACGAACCCGTAGCCGTCGCGATGCCCCTGCACGCGCCCGGCGACGAAATTCGACGGATGGGTCAACTGGTAGTGGCCACGCTTGTCGAGGCGGATCTGGCCGTCGCGCTCCATCGCGGCGACACGCCGGAAGAACCCCTCGCGCTCCTGACGCTTGATCGACAGTGCTTCGGCGATGTCGTTGGCGGCCAGCGGCGCGTCGCTCGTACGCAGCACGCCGAGAATCTCTTCACGGCTCGGAATGGGGTACGGATATTTGCTCAAGGGTTTGTCGATGATTGTTCTCGTTGCGTTGACTGATGGTGCACGGCATCAACATAGAGGTGTCCGTCAGACAGTTCTATATTGACGGCGGCGGGTCATTCTATCACCCGCCTGTGTCGCCAAAAGACGGGAATGCCGCCAGCACGCGCGGCGACGGCCTGTTTGCGGCGCATCGCAAAAAAGTGTTGACAGGAATAATTGGGGCGCTATAATTTCGCTTCTTTGCAGCAAGCAGCTACTGCAAAACGTGCCCAGGTGGCGGAATTGGTAGACGCACTAGGTTCAGGTCCTAGCGGTGGCAACATCGTGGAGGTTCGAGTCCTCTCCTGGGCACCACTTGATTTATAAAAAAGGTCGGCTTTTGCCGGCCTTTTTTCATTTCCGCGCTTGCGTCGCGAGCGTCCGTCCCCTGCCCTTATGTCGGCCGCTCCGATCGATAGCAGAATTTATCGGTTATCAATCGTCGTCCCCGTTGTTACGTTAGCCGCCTCGCTTTCAACGCATCCAACGAGGAGCCCCCTTCATGACGTCGATGAACCGCCGCGCATTCGCGCGCGCGATGTTGGCCGCGGGCCTCACTGCCGCCGGCGTCCGCGCGCACGCCGAGAACGCGCCGGCCACCCTGCGCATCGGTTACCAGAAGTCGTCGACGCTGATCACGCTACTCAAGACGCGCGGCACGCTCGAGCAGGCGCTGACGCCGCTCGGCCTGCGCGTGTCATGGCACGAATTCGCGAGCGGATTGCCGCTGACCGAAGCGCTCAACGTCGGCGCCGTCGACTTCAGCGCCGACGTGGCCGATACGGTCCCGGTCTTCGCGCAGGCCGCGCATGCGCGTTTCGTGTACATCGCGCAGGAGGCGCCCTCGCCGAAGGCGCAGGCAATCGTCGTCAAGCAGGACAGCCCGCTGCGCACGCTTGCCGATCTCAAGGGCCGACGCATCGCGGTCACGAAGGCAGCCGGCAGCCACTACTTGCTGCTTGCCGCGCTCGCCCGCGCGAAGCTCGCGCCTGCCGACGTGGCGATCCATTACCTGACGCCCGCTGACGGCCGCGCCGCATTCGAGCGCGGCAGCGTGGACGCATGGATCACGTGGGATCCCTATGTCGCGTCAGTCGACCGGAATTCCGACGTGCGGATTCTGGCCGACGGCAACGGACTCGCGTCGTACCAGCGCTATTACCTCGCATCGAGCAGCTTTGCCGCGGCGCGCCCCGACGTCGTCCAGATCCTGTTCGACCAGTTGTCGCTGGCCGGTACGTGGCTGCGCGACCATCCGCAGGAAGCCGCGACCACGCTCGCACCGATCTGGGGACTCGATGCCACGACGATCGCACGTGCGAATGCGCGACGCAGCTACGTCGTCCGCGCGGTGGCCCCGCAAAACTTCGGCGAACAACAGAAGATCGCGGACACGTTTCTGGCGGCCGGACTGCTACCCGCTCGCGTCGATACGGACCAGGCGCAGCGCTGGAATTTTGCGACGAAGCGCGCGGAGCCGATCGGCGGGTGACGGTCGGTTCCGCAAGGTGCGCAGTATTTTTAGCGTGCCGGATGAAATTGTGTTGACAGACTTCGTCAGCACGCTACAATAGCGGTCTTCGCACTGCAGTAAGCGAAACGTGCCCAGGTGGCGGAATTGGTAGACGCACTAGGTTCAGGTCCTAGCGGTGGCAACATCGTGGAGGTTCGAGTCCTCTCCTGGGCACCACTCGATTTGTAAAAAAGGTCGGCTTTTGCCGGCCTTTTTTCATTTCCGGCGCTCAAATAAATATCTGCGCTCGCGTCGACGTATCGCCTCCCAACATCACACTCGGAGGTCGTCGCGGCTCGCACGCCCTCCCGCGCGGGACAATCACGCCGCCAGATTAATATTTTCGTCCGCCCCTCAAATTCTATTGACAGATTCTCCCGGCACGCTAGAATAGCGGTCTTCGCACTGCAGCAAGCGAAACGTGCCCAGGTGGCGGAATTGGTAGACGCACTAGGTTCAGGTCCTAGCGGTGGCAACATCGTGGAGGTTCGAGTCCTCTCCTGGGCACCACTCGATTTATAAAAAAGGTCGGCTTTTGCCGACCTTTTTTCATTTCCGGCGCCCAGCACCGGGCGCGCTTACGGAATCTCCGTATCGCGTATCTTCCCTCTCCCCGCCTCACGTACCGTCGATCGGCACACGACTGCATTCGGCCCCTTCACATCACTCCGCCCCACGCGAACCCTCCGTCGTAGAAAAACCGGGATTTCCCTAGGCTGACAGGCCGTCCCTCACGCGGTTAAATAAATCAACGTGATTTATTTAATGCGCCGCCGAGCGGTGCGACATGGAAGGAGACGCCATGAGAAGCCCGCACTTCGGCCAGGGAAGCAATTCGGCCAACGTGCGCCGTTACAACGAGCGCCTGCTGCTGAAGACGCTGCGCCGCGCCGGCAGCGCGTCGAAGGCCGACCTCGCGCGTCTCGCGAACATGACGGGCACGGCGGTCGGCAGCATCATCGGGGCGCTCGCCGACGCGAAGCTGATCGAATTCGCGGGTCGCACCGAAGGCCAGCGCGGCCAACCCGCTTCGCTGATCCGCCTCGATCCGCGCGGTGCATTCGGCATCGGCGTCCATCTCGACCGGATGCGCATCGAGACGGCGCTCGTCAATTTCGCGGGCGACGTGCTCGGCCGCCGCTCTCACGACACGCTGCTGCCGCCGCCCGCCGACGTGCTCGAGATCGTCCGTCACGACATCGACGCAATGCAGGCCCTGCTCCCCGACCATGAACGCGCGCGTCTGACCGGCATCGGCGTCGCGCAGCCGTACAACCTCGGCGCGTGGATGCGCGAACTCGGCCTCGCACCCGACACGTTCCGCGCGTGGGAAGACGTCGACTTCGCGGCCGACCTCGGCCGCACGCTGTCGCTGCCCGTGTTCGGCGAAAACGACGGCAACGCGGCCGCGATCGCCGAACTGTTCTACGGATATGGCCGGCAGTGCGACGACTTCGTCTACCTGTTCATCGGGCCGGCGATCGGCGGCGGCATCGCGATCGACGGCGACTGCCTGCGCGGCGTGACCGGCAATGCGGGCGACATCGCGGTGATTCCGGTGCCGCCGAGCCGGCTGGCCTCCGCGCCGCCGCCGCGCGGCCCGTGGGACATCCTGCTCGCGCGCGCCTCGCTGCATGCGCTCGTGCGCCACCTGCGCCATCACGGCGAGACGGTCGAGAACCGCGCCGATCTCGAAGCCTGCATCGCGCGCGGCCTGCCGGCCGTCGACGAATGGATCGACGACTGCGTCGACGCGCTCGCACCGGCGTTGCGCGCGGTGCTGTGCGTGATCGACGCGCCGGTGGTCGTGCTCGACGCCGACACCGACGCGGGCCTGCTCGACGCGGTCACGAGCCGCCTGCGCGCGGCGCTCGTGGCGACTGCACCCGAAGCGCGCGGCACGCCCGTGCTCGTACGCGGCACGTTCGGCGCCGACGCCGGCGCGATCGGCGCCGCCACGCTGCCGATGTTTTTCAACTTCTCCCCGCGGGCCGGCATCCTCAAGGGCGCCCGCACCGACTCGCAGGAGGTCAACCATGTCGCGATCTGAGTCGCCCCGTCCGTTGCTCGAGATGCGCGGGATCAGCAAGACGTTCCCGGCCGTCCGCGCGCTCGACAACGTCAGCCTGACCGTCTATCCGGGCGAGATCCATTCGCTGATGGGCGAGAACGGCGCGGGCAAATCGACGCTGATGAAGATTCTGTCGGGCGCGTACCGCGCCGACGCCGGCGGCGAGATCCTGATCGACTGTCAACGCATCGACATCGACGGCCCGCTCGCCGCGCGCGATGCCGGCGTCGCGGTGATCTACCAGGAGCTGTGCCTGTCGCCGAACCTGACCGTCGCGGAAAACATCTACGTCGGCCGCGAACTGCGCCGCGGCAACCGGCGCTGGGGCACGATCGACCGCGCGGCGATGGCGCGCGGCTGCCAGGACGTGCTCGCGCGCCTGGGCGCGCCGTTCGGGCCCGACACGCTCGTCGACACGCTGTCGATCGCCGAACAGCAGCTCGTCGAAATCGCGCGCGCCGTGCACACCCGCGCCCGCATCCTCGTGATGGACGAGCCGACCACGCCGCTGTCGTCGCGCGAAACCGAGCACCTGTTCCGCCTGATCCGCCAGTTGCGCGAGGAAGGTCTCGCGATCATCTACATCAGCCACCGGATGGCGGAGATCTACGAGCTGTCCGACCGCGTATCGGTGCTACGCGACGGCACGTACGTCGGCACGCTCGAACGCGCGGCGCTGTCGGCCGAGCGGCTCGTCGCGATGATGGTCGGGCGCGACATCTCCGGTTTCTACAAGAAGGAACACGCGCCGTACGACCCCGGCCACCTGCTGCTGTCGGTCCGCGACGTCGCCGACGGCGCGCGCGTACGCGGCTGCAGCTTCGATCTGCATGCCGGCGAAGTGCTCGGCATCGCCGGCCTCGTCGGCGCGGGCCGCACCGAACTCGCGCGGCTGATCTTCGGGGCCGAGCCGCGCGTGCGTGGCGACGTGAAGCTGGGCGAGCGCACGTTCGGCGCGCACTCGCCGCGCGACGCGATCGACGCGGGCCTCGTCTACCTGACCGAGGACCGCAAGCGCCAGGGCCTGTTCCTCGACATGAGCGTGCGCGACAACATCAACATCTCGGTGTGCAACCGCGATGCGCGGCTCGGCGCGCTCGACCTCGCGCGCGGCGCCGAACGGGCGCGCGACGCGATCGCGTCGCTGTCGATCCGCGTGCCGCACGCCAACGTCAACGTCGGCGCGCTGTCGGGCGGCAACCAGCAAAAAGTGCTGCTGTCGCGCCTGCTCGAGACGAAGCCGCGCGTGCTGATCCTCGATGAACCGACACGCGGCGTCGACATCGGCGCGAAATCCGAGATCTACCGGATCATCAACGAATTGGCCCGTGCCGGCGTGGGCGTGATCGTGATCTCGAGCGAACTGCCGGAAATCATCGGCGTCGCCGATCGCGTGCTCGTGATGCGCGAGGGCGAGATCGCGGGTGAACTCGGCGGACACACGCATACGCCGATCACGCAGGAAGCGATCATCGCGCTCGCCACCGGCTCGCAGGCCGAACTGGCCGACGCGCACTGAGCCCCGCCCTTTTCATTTCACTCTCACTTTCAGGTTACCGAAATGATCAACCCGACCAAGCAGCGGAACCTCGCTTCCGCGACCGCCCATCCGGTCGCCAACCGCACGCCCCTGATGCGCGGCGCCGATCATCGCGCCCGCATGCAATCGCTGATCCGCACGGCCGGCATGCTGCCGGTGCTGCTGGTCCTGTGCGTCGGCTTCGGCTTCCTGACCGATGGCTTCTTCACGTTGCAGAACCTGTCGATCGTCACGCAGCAGGCGTCGATCAACATCGTGCTCGCCGCCGGCATGACGTTCGTGATCCTGACGGGCGGCATCGACCTGTCGGTCGGCTCGGTGCTCGCCGCCGCGGCCGTCGCGGCGCTCATCGCGTCGACCCTTCCCGGCTGGGGCTGGCTCGGCGTGCCGTTCGCGCTCGCGGTCGGCCTCGTGTTCGGCGCGATCAACGGCGGACTGATCTCGTTCCTGCGCCTGCCGCCGTTCATCGTCACGCTCGGCGCGATGACAGCCGTGCGCGGCGTCGCGCGCCTGATCGGCAACGACACGACCGTGTTCAACCCGCAACTGCCGTTCGCGTTCATCGGCAACGGCTCGATCCTCGGCGTGCCGTGGCTCGTCGTGATCGCGTGCGCGGTGATCGCGATCTCGTGGTTCATCCTGCGCCGCACGGTGCTCGGGATGCGGATCTATTCGGTCGGCGGCAACCCGGAAGCCGCACGGCTGTCGGGCATCAACGTACGGGCGATCCAGATGTTCGTATATGCGGCGTCGGGCCTGCTCGCCGGCCTCGGCGCGGTGATGTCGGCCGCGCGCCTGTATGCGGCCAACGGCCTGCAGCTCGGCCAGTCGTACGAGCTCGACGCGATCGCCGCGGTGATCCTCGGCGGCACGAGCTTCGTCGGCGGCGTCGGGTCGATCGTCGGCACGCTGATCGGCGCGCTGATCATCGCGGTGCTGACCAACGGCCTCGTGCTGCTCGGCGTGTCCGACATCTGGCAGTACATCATCAAGGGGCTCGTGATCATCGGCGCGGTCGCGCTCGACCGCTATCGCCAGCGCGACTCGGCCCGTACCTGACACCGTTCCCTCACCGCGCATTCCTGACCATTCAACCATCGGCGCGCAGGCAGGTCCTCCTGCGCGCGTTCGCCAACAGACCTCACGGAGACACAACGACATGTTCAAGCACACCGCCGCCCTGACCGCCGTCGCCTGCGCACTCGCGTTCGGCGCCGCCGCCGCCCACGCAGCCGACAAGCCGCTGAAATCGATCGGCGTCACGGTCGGGTCGCTCGGCAACCCGTACTTCGTCACGATCGTGAAAGGCGCCGAAGCGCGCGCGAAGCAGCTCAACCCGAATGCGAAGGTCACGGCCGTCTCGGCCGACTACGACCTGAACAAGCAGTTCACGCAGATCGACAACTTCATCTCCGCGCACGTCGACATGATCCTGCTCAACGCGACCGACCCGAAGGCGATCGAGCCGGCGGTGAAGAAGGCGCAGGCGGCCGGCATCACGGTCGTCGCGGTGGACGTCGCGGCGGCCGGCGCGAACGCGACCGTGCAGACCAACAACGTGAAGGCCGGCGAGCTCGCGTGCGACTACCTCGCGAAGAAGCTGAACGGCAAGGGCAACGTGATCATCGAGAACGGCCCGCAGGTGTCGGCCGTGATCGATCGCGTGAACGGCTGCAAGGCCGTACTCGCGAAAAACGCCGGCATCAAGCTGCTGTCGAGCGACCAGGACGGCAAGGGCTCGCGCGAAGGCGGGATGAACGCGATGCAGGGCTACCTGACGCGCTTTCCGAAGCTCGACGGCGTGTTCACGATCAACGACCCGCAGGCGATCGGCAGCGATCTCGCGGCGAAACAGCTGAACCGCCCGAACATCGTGATCACGTCGGTCGACGGCGCGCCCGACATCGAGGTCGCGCTCAAGTCGAACACGCTCGTGCAGGCGTCGTCGAGCCAGGATCCGTGGGCGATGGCGCAGCAGGCGGTCAACGTCGGCTACGGGATCATGAACGGCCAGAAGCCGGCCAATCCGATGATCCTGATCGAGCCGACGCTCGTCACGCGCGACAACGTGAAGACCTACAAGGGCTGGAGCTCCCCGCGCTGATCGCGCCGAGCGCGCCGCCCGTCTGCGAGCCGAGCGGCGCCGGGCCGCGTCGCCGCGCGCGACGGCCGGTACTGCCGCCTGTTCAGATCAACCACTGTACGGCCGCGCGCGACGCCGCGGCACAAGGTTTCCACATGACGACGACGTTTCCCCGCCTGATCGTTTTCGGCGAAGCGCTGACCGATTTCATCCGCGACGACGCACAGCACTGGCACAGCGTCGCCGGCGGCTCGTGCTGGAACGTCGCGCGCGTCGGGGCGCGACTCGGCGTGCCGACGGCCTTCGCCGGCACGGTCAGCCGCGACACTTTCGGCGACGAGCTGATGCGCAAGAGCGCCGATGCGGGGCTCGACATGCGCTTCATCCGGCAGGTCGACCGCGCGCCGCTCCTCGCGATGGTCGTATCGAAGCAGCCGCCCCACTATTTCTTCATCGGCGAAAACAGCGCCGATCTCGCGTTCGATCCGGCCGACTTGCCGGCCGGCGCGTTCGACGCGGCCGAGATCGTGCACGTCGGCTCGCTCGGCGTCGTGCGCGAGCCGCTCGCAGCGCGCCTGATCGAACTCGCGCAAGCCGCGCGGGCGGCCGGCAAGCGGATCTCGTTCGACCCGAACTTCCGCGCACCGATGGCCGCGCCGTCGTATCGCGACACGCTGCGCCGCCTGACCGCGCTGGCCGACTGGATCAAGGTCTCCGACGAGGATCTGCGCGGGCTGTTTCCCGAGCTCGACGAAGCGGCCGCGCTCGCGCAACTGCGCGCGTGGGCGCCCGCCGCGACGATGCTCGTCACGCGCGGCGCAGCCGGCATGCAACTGCTGCATCGCGATACCGAGCTGTTCCAGCCCGCGCTCCCGACCGAGGTCGCCGACACGGTCGGCTGCGGCGATGCGAGCATCGGTGGCTGGCTCGCGAGCCAGCTTGCTCGGCCCGATGCGTCGGCCGCCGAGCATCTGCGTTACGCGGCCGCGTGCGCGGCCGTCGCCTGCGCGCATGCGGGCGCCTATGCGCCGACGGCCGCGGAAGTGGCCGACATGATCGGTCGCACCGCCAGCGCCACGCTGTCGCACTAGACGGCGCCGACGCGCCGCGCCGTCATGCAGCCCTCACGCGGCGGCCGTGCCGTCGCTGCCGTCCGGCGGACGGCCGGCCTGCAGCAGTTGCAGGCTCTCGTCGACGCTCAGTTCCGACATCGCATCGTCGTGCAGCGTGCCGTCCGCCGCGCGGCGCAGTGCATGCAGCGCGTGCGTCTTGAGCCGGACGAGCGCGAGCCGCAGCCCGCGCGCCGCGCATTCGGCCGCGAACGTGCGCAACGATTCGATCGTCGTGCCGTCGACATCCGGCGTTTCCTCGAGGCTCAACATCACGGTATGCGTGTCCGGTGCAGCCTTCATCAGCGCCCGCACGCGATTGAGCATCCGGTCCGCATTCGCGAAGAACAGCTGCGCCTCGGGCCGCACGATCAGCACGCCCGGCACCGGTTTCGCATCGGCATGGCTCGCGACGTCGACGAAATCGTGGCTGTCGCGCAGCCGGCCGAGCACGCTGACGTTCGGCTCGGACAGCTTGCGCAGCGTCAGCAGCAGGCTCACGCCAATGGCCGCGAGCAGCCCGTGCAGCACGCCGAGCACGAGCACCGCGAGCAGTGCCGCGATCACGACGAGCCGGTCGCGATGCCAGGCCCAGTACGGCCGGAACACGGACGGATGCAGCGAGTGGCTGACCGCGAAGATCACGATGGCCGCGAGCACGGGCTCGGGCGTGCGCGCGAGCTGCGGCAGCAGCAGCCAGACGATCAGCGCGACCACGCCGGCCGCCCAGAGGCCCGCAAAGCGCGACTGCGCGCCGGCCGCCTCGTTCGCCGACGTCGCCGAATAGCCGGCGCCGACCGGCATCCCGTGCAGCAGGCCCGACACGAGATTCGCGCAGCCGAGCGCAACGAGGTCGCGGTTCGGCGACACGCTATCGCCATGCTTCAGCGCGAAGTTGCGGATCGATCCGTACGACTCCGCATACAGGATCAGCATCAGCGCGAACGCGAGCTCGACCGTCTGCATCCATGCGTTGCGGTCGAGATGCGGCAACCCGAATTCGAGGTGCCGGAAGTCGATATGGCCGACGATCGCGATTCCGTACCGCTGCCAGTCGATCGCGTAACCCGCCGCGATCGACAGCACGATCACGACGAGCGTCGCGGGCACGCGCGCGCCGCGGCCGAGCAAGAACAGCAGCGCGAGCGCGGTCGCGCCGAGCACGACGCTCGCGAGATTCGCGTGCGGCGCGCCGGTGATCAAATCGAGCGCGACGTGGGGCGCATCGCCGTGCTGCACGGCAATCGCGAGAATCTTCGGTAGCTGCTTGATGACGATCGTCAGCGCGAGACCGAACGTGAAGCCGCGCAGCACGGGCCGCGCGACGAAATCCGACATGCCGCCGAGCCGCGCGACGCCGGCCAGGATGAACAGCACGCCCGTCATCGCGACGAGCGCCGCCGCCAGCGCGAGCTGCGCGGCGAGCGCCATCCCCGATTCGGCGAGCACGGTCGCGGCGAGCACCGCGGCCGACGACGACGTCGACGACACGATCGCGAAGCGGCTGCTGCCCGTCAGCGCATAGACGACGAGCCCCGACAGCAGCGCGATCAGGCCGGCCTGCGGCGGCAGGTTCGCGAGCCCCGCATACGCGACCGCCTCGGGAATCAGCAGGCCGGCAATCGACAGGCCGGCCTGCGCATCGAGGCCGATCCGTTGCGTACGCGGTGCCGGCGGCGTGTCGAGCGCCGCAAAATGGTCCGGATGTTGCGGGCCGGCGTCGGGGCGGATCGGGGCGGTCGTCATGAGGCGGTTGGCGTCGTGGGCCCGGTCAGGGCTTGACGGCGATCACGCCCGACCAGCCGGGCAGATAGCGCGCATCCTGGTCGTGCGCACGATGCAGCGCGACATCGAGCGCCTTCGCGAAATTCTTGCGGATCTGGTCGAGCGACACGTGCTGGCGCAGATAGTCGGCCCACAGGAATTCGCTGAACGGCGTCGCGTCCTTCGCGTACCCGCCCGCCGTGCGCAGTTCGCCGGCGAGGCTGCGATACGGATCGTCCTCGAGCCCCGTCAGCGCCTTCGGCAAATGCGCATAGTCGCGCCGCGAGCCGTCCGGGCCGAACGGATGCACCCACTGGTTGTGTTCCATCATCCGCCAGAAGATCGTGTCGTCGAGCCACGACAGATCCTTCAGCAGCATCGCGTTCACGCGCGACTCGCCCTCCTCGATCAGTGCGAGGCCGAGATGATGGTGATCGGTGATGTAGTGCAGCCCGTCCGGGCCGAGGACGGCCGGGAACCAGTGCGATTCGATCGCGGCCTTGCGGGCGCGCTTGTTCAGCGCCTTCCAGTGCTTGCGCTTCGCCTTGACTTCGCGGTAGCCCACCGTCATCTGGGTCGGACGCAGCGCGTCGAGCCTGACGGGAATGAGATGAACGTCGGTGCCGAGTGCCATGGTCGTACCCCATGTTGCGAAATTCCGGCAACGATACTCCGGATCGCGCGCGCCGTTAATCCGTCATCACCGCGATGCGCGTCCGGTTGACCCTCTCTGACACTTGCCGCACGCACGACGCCACGCTACGCCCGCAAATCGTTGCGTTCGAGGCGGTGACGAATGTAAGGAATGCCGTCGTGCACGACGCTCACGCGCCGCATGCCGAGCTTGCGCGCCACGTTCAGCGAGCCGCTGTTGGCCTCCGCGATATCGGCGATCACGCGCGGCAGGCGCACGGTGTCGAACGCGTGCCGCACGACGGCCGCCGCGGCTTCACTCGCGATGCCGCGCCCCCACGTCGCACGCACCAGCCGCCAGCCGATCTCGACGTCGCGCGATCCGTCCTTGTAATCGGGAATCAGCAGGATCCAGCCGATGAACAGCTCGGGCGCGGCCTTCTCGAAGATCGACCAGTAGCCGAGGCCCGGCGGATAGTCACGCGTGATCCGGTGCGTGACGAAGCGACGATGCTCGACGGGGTCGTGCCACGGGCCCGCGATGTGGCGCGTGACCTCGGGATCGCGATCCATCTCGATGCACGCATCGAGATCGGCCAGCACGCGCGGACGCAGCCACAGCCGCGCGGTTTCGAGCACGGGCAACGGGTCGGCGGAACGGTCGTTCATCTGGACTCCTGATACGGGGGCGATGCGCAACGAGCGCATTACAGAACTGATACAAACAGCCTTCCGGAATGATACAGAGTCCTGACGCGTGCCTCGCGCGGCTCCGTTTCCGTTTCCGAAACAGTGCATTTCGTAGGGATTATTCCCGATTCGGCGCTATCGCGCCCCACATCGCGCGACGCGGAAGCCTACACTCGATCAGTGCCCCCGCGCCGCGCGCGAGCCGGGCCGGCATCCGCATGCACATCGTGAGCGCGCAAGCCAACGAGGAGACCCCGGACATGAGCTGGACCCGCGAGCAACGCAACGTCACGATCGCCGCCTACCTGGGCTGGACGCTCGATGCGTTCGATTTTTTCCTGATGGTTTTCGTGCTGAAGGACATCGCCGCGGAGTTCGCGTCGACGATTCCCGCCGTCGCGTTCGCGCTTACGCTGACGCTCGCGATGCGCCCGCTCGGCGCGCTGATCTTCGGCCGGCTCGCCGACCGCTTCGGCCGCCGCCCGACGCTGATGGTCAACATCGCGTGCTATTCGCTGCTCGAACTCGCGTCGGGTTTCGCGCCGAGCCTGACCGCGCTGCTCGTGCTGCGCGCGCTGTTCGGCATCGCGATGGGCGGCGAATGGGGCGTCGGCTCCGCGCTGACGATGGAAACCGTGCCGACGCATGCGCGCGGCTTCGTGTCCGGGCTGCTGCAGGCCGGCTATCCGAGCGGTTATCTGCTCGCGTCGGTCGTGTTCGGCCTGTTCTACCAATACATCGGCTGGCGCGGGATGTTCATGGTCGGCGTGCTGCCCGCGCTGCTCGTGCTGTACGTGCGCGCGCACGTGCCCGAATCGCCGGCATGGAAACAGATGGAGAAGCGCCCGCGCCCGAGCCTCGGCGCCACGCTGAAACAGAACTGGAAACTCACGATCTACGCGATCGTGCTGATGACCGCGTTCAACTTCTTCTCGCACGGTACGCAGGATCTCTATCCGACCTTCCTGCGCGAACAGCATCACTTCGATCCGCATACCGTGTCCTGGATCACGATCGTGCTGAACATCGGCGCGATCGTCGGCGGCCTGTCGTTCGGCACGATCTCCGAGCGGCTCGGCCGGCGCCGCGCGATCTTCATCGCCGCGCTGATCGCGCTGCCGGTGCTGCCGCTGTGGGCGTTCTCGAGCGGCCCGGTCGCGCTCGCCGCCGGCGCGTTCCTGATGCAGATCTCGGTACAGGGCGCGTGGGGCGTGATACCGGTTCACCTGAACGAGATCTCGCCCGACGAGATCCGGGCCACCTTCCCCGGCGTCGTCTACCAGCTCGGCAACCTGCTCGCGTCGGGCAACGCGACGATGCAGGCGTCACTCGCCGTGTCGAACGGCAACAACTACGGCTTCGCGCTCGCGCTCGTGGCCGGCATCGTGGCCGTCGCGATCGCCGTGCTGATCCTGTTCAGCCGCGAACGGCGCGGCATCGACATGACGCAATCGGTCAATACGCGTAGCACCGTCGGGTGAACCCGCGCGTTGCGGCACCGCATCATGGCGCGCGCCCCGCCCCGCCGCGAGCGGGTGCCGCGCTTTCCGCACCTGCACATCGAACTAGAGGAATTGGTCCAGACGCCGCGCTTGCCCGCGCCGCCCGCGTTTTTTTATCTTAATGAAAACGACTGTTTGAATCAGATAATCAAATCACCTGTTCGCGGCCGGGAAACCGGCATGGGAGGCGGAACATGGCAGTAAGTCAGGAGGGGCGGCCATCGGCGGGACGGCCGTCCGGGGCGCGGTCATCCGGCACGCGGCAGACCGGCGGGACGAAGGCGCGCATTCTCGATGCGGCCGAGGATCTGTTCATCGAACACGGCTTCGAGGCGATGTCGATGCGGCAGATCACCTCGCGCGCGGCGGTCAACCTCGCCGCGGTCAACTACCACTTCGGCAGCAAGGAAGCGCTGATCCACGCGATGCTGTCGCGCCGGCTCGACCAGCTGAACCAGGAGCGCCTCGGCATCCTCGACCGCTTCGACGCGCAGCTCGGCACCCACATCACCTGCGAGCACGTGCTCGGCGCGATGTTCATTCCGGCGCTGAAGGCCTCGCGCGATCCCGAACGCGGCGGGCCCGGGTTCCTCCGGCTGATCGGCCGCGCGTATACCGACCCTTCGCCGTTCGTGCGCAACTTCCTGACCGCGCACTACGCGAGCGTCGCGGGCCGCTTCTTCGATGCGTTCCAGCGCGCGCTGCCGCACCTGCCGCGCACCGAACTCGGCTGGCGGCTGCACTTCGCGATCGGCGCGCTGTCCGGCGCGCTCGCGGGTGCCGAAACCGAAAGCCTGATCGACGAATTCTCGCAAGGCCGCACGATGAACGACGTGCAGATGATCGCGCGGCTGTCGTCGCTGATCGTCGCCGCGCTGAAGGCGCCGATGCCCGACAGCGCGCAACTGTCGATCTTCGCGGCGGTGCTCGACGATGCCGGCGCCAGCGAAGCGTTCGGGCTGCCGCAGTCGGGCGCGACGGCCGCCGAGGCGGCAACGCTGCATTCCACGAGCTGAACGCGCGAGGCCACGCGCGGCTTCCTGTTCACGATTTGATTGATACGCGCGGTCAGGCGCGGCGTCGAGACGCCCGCGCCGGCCGGCCGCGAAGCACGGGGCATGGGCTGGCGCTGACGCGCCGACCCGCGCCGAGCGCCAAGACCGGAGACACGTCATGTCATCATCCGCAGCAACCACCTCGGCCCAGCTTCCGCCGAACACCGACGCCATCTGGTACGCGTCGTACCCGCCCGGCGTCCCGCACGAGATCGACGTCACGCAATACGCGTCGCTCGTGCAGTTCTTCGACGAATGCACGACCCGCTTCGCCGACCGCGTCGCGTATGTCAGCGCCGGCGCGTCGATGACCTATCGCACGCTCGCGCAGAAGGTCGACGCATTCGCGTCGTATCTGCAAAGCCTCGGCGTGAAGCCCGGCGACCGCGTCGCGATCATGCTGCCGAACACGTTCCAGTATCCGGTCGCGCTGTTCGGCACGCTGAAGGCCGGCGCGATCGTCGTCAACGTGAATCCGCTCTACACCGCGCGCGAACTCGCGCACCAGTTGAAGGACAGCGGCGCGCAGACGATCGTCGTGTTCGAGAACTTCGCGCGCACGCTGCAGGACGCGCTGCCGGAAACGCAGGTGAAGCACATCGTCGTCACCGCGCTCGGCGACCTGCTCGCCGACGGTTTCAACGCGAAAGGACGCCTGATCAATTTCGTGCTGAAGCACGTGAAGAAGCTCGTGCCGGACTACCACCTGCCGCAGGCGATCCGGCTGCGCTCCGCCCTCGCGCTCGGCGCGCGCGGCACGCCGCAACCGGTGCAGACCACGCGCGACGATCTCGCGTTCCTGCAATACACCGGCGGCACGACCGGCGTCGCGAAAGGCGCGATGCTCACGCACGGCAACCTGATCGCGAACCTGCTGCAGGCGAAGGCGTGGATCGCCGACCAGGTGTCGGGCGACGTCGAAACCGTGCTCACGCCGCTGCCGCTCTATCACATCTATTCGCTGACGGTGAACGCGTTCATCTTCATGGGGCTCGGCGGGCGCAACATCCTGATCGCGAACCCGCGCGACATGAAGATGGTGATGAAGATCATCCGCCACGAGACGTTCACGGGCATCACCGGCATCAACACGCTGTACAACGCATTCCTCGACAACGAGGAATTCCGCAAGCGCGACTTCTCGAAGCTCAAGCTCGCGATGGCGGGCGGGATGGCGATGCAGCGCGCGGTCGCCGAGCGCTTCCAGCAGGTGACGGGCCGGCCGGTGGTCGAAGGCTACGGCCTCACCGAGTGCTCGCCGATCGTCACGATGAACCCCGTGGACCTGAACGACATGGCCGCGTTCAGCGGTTCGATCGGCCTGCCCGCGCCATCGACCCTCGTGCGCTTTCGCCGCGAGGACGGCACCTGGGCCGCCGTCGGCGAGCCGGGCGAGCTGTGCGTGCGCGGCCCGCAGGTGATGCGCGGCTACTGGCAGCGCCCCGACGAGACCGCCAAGGTGATCGACGCCGACGGCTGGCTCGGCACCGGCGACATCGGCGTGATGGACGAGCGCGGCTTCATCCGCCTCATCGATCGCAAGAAGGACATGATCCTCGTGTCGGGCTTCAACGTGTATCCGAACGAGATCGAGGAAGTGCTGGTGATGCATCCGGGCATCAGCGAAGCCGCGGCGATCGGCATTCCCGACGAGGTGCAGGGCGAACGGATCAAGGTGTTCGTCGTGCGCCGCGACCCGTCGCTGACGGCCGAGGACGTGCTCGCGCACTGCCGCAAGAACCTGACCGGCTACAAGATGCCGAAATTCGTCGAGTTCCGCGACGTGCTGCCGCAGACGAACGTCGGCAAGATCCTGCGCCGCGCGCTGCGCGACGAGGAACTCGCCAAACTCAACGCCGCGAAGCAAGGCTGAACGATCCATCGCTCCGGGAGACGCTGTCGATGAACGAAGGAATGAAACGCCGCGCGCGGCATGCCGCCGCGGCGGCGCTCGCGTGCGCGCTGTCGCTCGCACAGGCCGGCCTGCATGCACAGGAAACGGCGAGCGCCGCGAGCGCGGCACCGGCCGTCGCGCTGCCCGCGGATCTCGCGAAGGTCACGCACGAGCCGCTCGAGCAACAGGCGCGCTGGCTGCGCACGGCGGCCCAGCGCGGCACGCTCGCGCAACTCGACGACGCGACGCTCACCGCGCTCTTCAAGGCACTCGATCCGCTCGCCGTGCCGCTCTATATCCGCAACGGCCCGAACGGCTACCCGTCCTACCAGTTCACGATGGCGCGCCAGGAGCGCATCAGCGGAAAATGGTCCGACACGCCCGACCGCATGCTCGTGAAGACGACCCGCGAGCCGCTGCGGGTGTATGCGAAATGGCTGCCGGGCGGCGCGCATGCCGGACAGGAGACCATCTACGACACGACCCAGCGCAAGGACGAGATGTATGGCCATCTCGGCGGCCTGCTCGGCAAGATTCCGCTGTGGACGGCGATCGACGGCGCGCTGGCGCGTGCCCAGTCGAATCACCAGGTGAAGGATCTGGGCACCGAGTTCATCACGAACCTGTACCTGACCGAAGGGAAGAAATACCTGGAAGCCGGCGTGCAGCGGCCGACCGACGTGCAGGCCAAAACGATCGACGGCGTGCGCGTCGTCGCGCTCACCTACGAAACGCCGACCGGCCGGCCGCAGTTCTATGCGAAAAAGGAAGTGCTGGGGCTCGACCTGCACGCCCCCTATTTCCGGACCGTCGAGTCCTATGACAACGACGGCAAGATCTTCGAGCGGATCGTCATCGAGAAAATCGCGCCCGCGACCCTCGACGACACCGCATTCGACCCGAAAAACCCCGACTACGCGTTCTGACACGCGCTGACGGGGCCGATCACGGGCTCAATCGTCATCGTCGTCGCCGTGGTGCCGATGCCAGTGCTTGTAGTAGTGCTTGCGCCACTTGCGGTAGCGATCGTCGTCGTCATCGCCGTAATAGCCGTATCCGTAGCCCGGATAGGCGACGACGGCGGGCTGCGGCGCCACATAGACCGGCGCCGGTTCGACATAGACCGGTGCGACCGGTACGCCGATGCCGACCGACAGGTCGACATGCCCCGCCATTGCACTACCGGAAACGAGCAACGCCATGCCCCCGATTACCCCTGCCACTTGCCTCTTGTTCATGCTCCGGATCCCTGATAAGCCGGCCCGCCCGGCTCACGCAACCAATGTAAGCGCGCCGCCCGCGCCGAGGTGATACGGGGCTGCGAGAGTCGTAACGCGACGTAACGAAACGGCTTTGGCCATTCGGCCGGATCGCGAAAATGCGCCGGAACGTCTATAGTGGGTTACGGTTCGACACAATCACGACTGCGCGCTCCCCTATCGAACAGGGTAGAATTCCGCCAAACGGCTTGTGGACGAACACGCCACACACACGCACAACATATTCTCTGACGCAGGCTCCTGCCGCACCTCAATGGCCAATCCCGCAGAATCCCATCCGCAAAACGACTTCATCAATTCGGCGCGCAAGGAACGTAAGCGTGTTGAAATCTATCTCGTCAACGGCATTCGTCTGACGGGGTGTATCGAGTCGTTCGACCAGTATCTGGTGATGCTGCGCACCCCCGTGGGTCTGCAAGGCATCTACAAGCGTGCGATTTCCACGATCCAGCTCGACACGGGCGGTTCGCGCCCGGGCGGCGGCCCCCGCGGCCCGCGCACCGGCGGTCGCCCCGGCGGCCGTGAAGGCGGCGGCCACAGCCCGTACGGCTCGCACGGCGGTCCGCGCGAATCGCGCGGCGACGGCGGCTACGGCTCCCGCGAGCCGCGTGAAGGCTACGGTTCACGCGAACCGCGCGAGGGCTACGGCTCGCGTGAGCCGCGCGAAGGCTACGGCGCACCGCGTGAACCGCGCGAAAGCTACGGCGCGCCGCGCGACACCGGCGACGCATCCGGCAACGCCGCGCCGTCGGATTCCCGCGGCGGCAACGGGCCGGTCATCGTGACGCGCCGTCGGCGAATCGTGCCGGACGGCCAGTAAAACAAAAAGGGCAAGCCAACCGGCTTGCCCTTTTCACTTGTACGGCCGGCGCGGCATGTCGCCGCACCGCCGTTACCGAATTCAGCGTGCCGTCGTCGGCAGGCCCGCGTCGGCTTCGCGCTGCAGCGAACGCACCTGCTGCTGCAACGCCCGCAATTGCGACTGGAGCTGCGCCTGTTGCGCCTGCAACGCCGCCGTTTCGCTCCGCACGCTCTTCTGACGATCCGCCACCGCCGCCTGCTGCTGGCGGGCGATCGAGATGTCCGCCTGCAGGCGCCGCGCGCGGTCCTGCGTGACTTCGATCTGCTTGTCCATTTGCGCCTTCTGCGATTCCAGCTTCGCCGCCCGCAGTTCGTTGACGGCCAGCCGCTCCGCCTGATGCGAGAAATCGCGATAGATCGCTTCCGCGCGCGTTTCGTCGTAAGTCTTGATCACGCGCCAGAACGCCTTTTGCTGGAACAACGCGACGAAATACGCACCGTCCTTGACGTTGAACAGCAGGCTGGCGCCGTAGCTGCCGTTGTAGCTCGTGCGCATTTCCGTCAGCGAGTGCGCCTGGATCTGGCGCTGCAAATCGTCGACCGTGCTCGGTCCCGTCGTCTCGCCGGCCTGCGGCTGCACCGACGTCTGCGCCTGCGAATCGATCACCGGAATCGCGGCCACCGGCGCCGATGCCTGCTGCACCGCCGACGGATCGCCGCCTGCCAGCCCCTGCGCGAACGCGCCTTGCATGCCTCCCACCAGGGCGAGCATTACGCTCACCCGCCCCAACCCCGTCATATGGCTCATGAAGTTTTATTCCCGCCCGAGTCGTTGTAATTCACCGCGATTTTATCTCATTAATTACTCGCTTTCGCGGGTCTCGGGCTCTTCGTCGAAGATCTGATATTTGCGCATTTTTTCCCACAACACCTTGCGGCTGATGCCGAGCTGCTGGGCCGTGTCCTGACGCCGCCAACCGTTTGCGTCGAGCGCCGCGATCACGCGGTTGCGCTCGTTCATGTCCCACTTGCTGCGATCGACGAACACCTCGGCCGCACTCTCCGCCGGCACCGGCTGGGCCGCGCTGCGCGCGTGCGCGATCAGTCGCTGCAGTCGCGCGGCATCCCAGCCGCCCGTCTGTCGCACCGTCACGCCGACGCGCTCGGCGAGGTTGCGCAGCTCGCGCACGTTGCCGGGGAAATAGCTGTCGGCGACCGAATCCGTGAGCCAGTACGGCAGGTCGGACAACTCGGCGAGCCGCTCCTCGCCCACCACCTGGGCGACGAACGACTTGAACAGCGCGATCTTGTCGACCGCACCGCGCTCTTCCAGCGACGGAATGCTCAGCTCGATCACCGCGAGCCGGTAGTAGAGATCGGCGCGGAACAGTCCTTCCTTCACGAGCTGCGGCAGCTTCTTGTTGCTTGCCGCGACCAGACGGAAATCGACCTTGACCGGCGCCGTCGCGCCGACGCGCAGCACCGCGCCGTCCTCGAGCACGCGTAGCAGCTTGACTTGCTGGTACAGCGGCAAATCGCCGACTTCGTCGAGGAACAGCGTGCCGCCGGCCGCCTGCTCGAAATAGCCTTTATGCGCAACAACCGCGCCCGTGAACGACCCTTTCGCATGGCCGAAGAACAACGATTCGAACAGGCCGTCCGGAATCGCGCCGCAGTTCACCGGCACGAATTCGCCGTGCCGGTAGCGTGAATGCTTTTCGTGCAGCAGTTGCGCGATGCGCTCCTTGCCGACGCCGGTTTCGCCGTGCAGCAGCACGTTGGTGTCGCAGTCGGCGAACGTATCGACTTCGTGCAGCAGCGCCTGCATCGATTCGGAGTGCGCGACGAGTTCCGACGGCTGCAACGTCTCGGCTGCGTGCGCACGCAGTTGCGTGACGAGCTTGCCGATCATGCCGCGCAGTTCGGCGCACGTGAAGTCGAGCGGCAGGATATGCGAATACTCGGGCGGATACTGCGACGCGTCGTGGTCGCGCGCCGCGCCGACCCAGACCACCGGCATGCCGATGTTGGCCTGCCAGTCGCGCAGGAATGCCGCGCCGCCTTCGATCATCGTCACGCTGATGATCGCCAGCGAGCGCCGCAGCGCGGCACGCTCGGGCGAGACCGCCGCGTTGTCGGCGCGGATCACTTCGACGTCGAAGCTCGCCATGCACCGGGCGACGCGGTCGACGATGTCCGCCTTGCCTTCCCAGACGTACAGGTCGAGCTCTTCGATTGCGGGCGTATTTCTCATCTGATCTGCTTCTTCAGTAAACCGTTTGGGCGACCCCGCAATTGAGCGAGATCTGGTGGACCGTCGCCGCGCCGACCTGGACGCCGAGCAGATTCAGCAGCGGAACGAGGACTGCGTCGAGGCTCGACAGGAGTGGGCTGAGCAGGCCGGTCAAAAACGTGAGCAAGGTGGACACGAAGGTTGACGGCAGCGACAGAAGGTTCACGCCCCCGAGTCCGATGTTGGCCGTGATCGTTGCGGCCGCGAGTTGGCTCAGTGCAGAGCTCAGCGCTGAACCGAGCGCATTCGAGTTGACCGTCCAATAGTTTGCGTCGATTCCGGGTACGCCGTTGAATGTGTGCGATTGCTCAGCGCCCTGCACCTGAACCGATATATTGGACAGGCTGGCCGTCAACTGTGCGAGCCCGAGCACGTTAACGTTGATGATCTGGGCAGGCGATTTGCAACTGTAAGTCGACGACAGATTGATTTTGCCTGACGCATCGAGCGGAGGCTGGCCGATGCATAAATTGGCTACACCGGGTCGCGCAGTGATAACGACGGTGCTAGTTGCCTGTGTCGACGTGCATTGCGTCGAGTCCAGCCGCGCCGTGCCGGTACCGGCCTGCAGGTAGATCGGCAGATTGACGTCGACACCGACGTTGAGCGCGCCAAGCAACGCCCCGACGATGGGCAACTGTGTCGTACCAAGATCGACATTCAGGTACACGCCTACCGCCGCCGTCGACGCCGTTGTCCGCCACGTTCCCGTTGCCGGATCGATCCCGCCCTCGCCAACGCCGATCGACGGCGGGCTGATGATCTGCACCTGCAGTTGCGTTCCCGTCAGCCCGCCGAGATTCAGCGACGGCACATTGACCGTGACCGCCGGCTTGCCCGTTGCCGCGATCTCCGCGCCGACCATCAGGAGGTCGAGCAGATCCACCTGCGCATTGAGGGCCGCCTGCGTATCCGCGAGCGCGACGTTCAGCAACCCGCCCGCGCCGCCGAGACCGATCGACGTTCCCGGAATGTTGGCGTTCAGGATCGCCTGCAGCGTGGCGAGGCTCGCCTGCAGGCTTGCGTTCACGACGGACGTCTGGGTGGCCGCCTTCACCATCAACTGGATCAGTTGCGGCAACGTGAGCTTCAGCGCGAGCAGTTGATCGACCGTGCCGACGCCCGCCGCCACGACGAGATCGCCGACCGTCACGTTGGTGCAGGCAAGCGCTTGGTATGACCCGATGTTCAGGTTCAGGTTGGCGCCGAGCAACCCGCCGATCAGTCCGTTGACGAGCCCCGGATTGCCGGACGTCGGTGCGGATCCGCCCGAGCAGCCGACGCCGCCGAGCGCGGCCAGGGTTGCACCGACCGAGAACGTATCGATGTTCGTCGAACGCGCGGTTGATACCGCGGACACCGTCTGCGGCGGTCCGACGAAGAAGAACGGCACCTGACGCGTGACGACCACCTTGGCGGCGTTCAATTGCGTGGTTCCGGCTGCCGCGGCAGCGTAGTAGCTGGGTGCCGGGTTGACGGACGTATCCCAGCGGCCACATTCAATGTTGATCGTGTCGCCGTTCGACGCATTGAGACCGTTGGACTGCGCATTGCTGGTCGCGGTGGCAGTCGGCTGCGAACAGGCATCGTCCATCCGCTGCACGGCCGCGAGCGCGGCCATGTCGGCAATGCGTTGCACGTCCCGACGCTGGTAAAAGAGATTACCGACGCCAATGGCGCCAAGCGTCGTGATGGCGATCAGCGTCGCGACGATCGCCATCACCGAGAACGCGCCGCGCTGTCGTGACGCGCGGCGGATCGTGCCGCCACTGTGTCGGGTAGTCACCGTGCTGCTCCGTCAGCGCGCGAGATCGCCGCCGGACAGCCCGCCGCTGCCGCCGCCACCGCTACTGCCACCGCCCGACGCCGACATCGTGCCGAACCACTGCGGAATCGGCGTCTTGAACGAGTCGATATAGCGCTGATACGCATACGTACCCGCCGCGCCGTCGATCGGTTGCGGCGTGGCGGCCGAGCGATTCGAGCGCTGCAGGTCGAGCAGCGCGGTGGTCGCATGACCGATTTCGGACGCCGGCGTGTCGCTTTGCGCGTGCGCGACGCCCGCGCCCAGCGAGCACACGAACGCGATGCCCACGGCCCGCACGCGGATTGAGGAAAGGTGAAACATGATGGCCTCCGTGAATATCGTCGTTATCGCGCGAAACGCTGCAGCAGCGGCACGGCGAGATCGAAATTGTCGCTGCTCGCCACCGACGGCACGGACACACTGGCCGGCGCACGTGCGATGGCGCGCTGCTTCGCACGCATCGCGGCCGCGACCTTCGTCTCGTCGTCACGAATCTGGCCGCGCACCGCGGGCGACAGCTTCTGCTGATCCATCAGCCGCCGCGCGTCCTTCGCATGGCCGGTCGCGAGCAGGTACAGCACGAAGTTGCTGAGGATCTTCGGGTTCTTCTGCTCGAGTTCGGCCGCCTTCAGCAGCGGCACGCGTGCACCCGCCAGATCGCCGTCGCGCATCTTCGAATACGCAAGGTCGGACAACGTCGCCGCATCGGTCGGCGCAAGCGCCGTCGCCTGCTCGAGCTGCTGCGCGGCCAGCGCAAAATCGCCGCGGGCGCCGGCGGTCAGCCCCAGCCCGCGATAGCCGCGCGCCGCGAGCGGCGTCGTCAGCAACTTGGTATAGGCGGCCACGCCGGCGTCGTACTGGCCGGTCGCGCGCAACGCGTCGGCGCGCAGCAAGATCGTGTCCGGCGACGCGCCATATTGCTTCTCGTACTGATCGATGTGCGCCAACGACGCGAAATACAGTCCCTGCCCCTGCATCCGCTCGATCAGGCCCAGATACATGCCTGGAGTATCGGGCGGCGCATTCTTGTCGGCCGCGGCCTGCATCAGCGCGCCGCGTTCGGCCTGCGCGCCGACGCCGTATCCGGATTCCTTGAACATCGCGCACCCGCTGGCCAGCAACGCGCATGCCGTCGCGCCTGCGATCGTGCGAACCCAACCCAATCGATTCATCTTCTGTCGCTCCTTCCCTTCGTGCCGCATCAACGGTGAATCGCGGCGAGCGCGGCCAGCACGGTCATGATCCCGGGCCCCGCCGTCACTATCAACAGTGCCGGCAACAGCGTGACGATCATCACGCCGGTCATCTTCACCGTCAGGCGGCCGATCTGCTCGCGCAGCGTCGCGCGACGCCCTTCACGCAGACGGTCACCGAATTGTTTCAGCGGCTCCTGCACCGCACCGCCATGCTTGTCGACCTGAATCAGCAAGCGCACGATCGCGCGCAGGTCCTCGTTGTCGAAACTGTTCGTGAGGCGTTGCAGCGACTGTTCGCGCGTACGACCGGCCGCGAACTGCCGCTGTGCAACGCCGAGTTCCCACGACAGCACGGGCAGCATCGTCTGGAAATCGTGCGTGACGACCTGGATGCTCTGGTCGAGCGACAGGCCGACGCCCTGCAGCAGCCGCAACATGTCGACGAGCAGCGGCAATTCGGCCGCAATGCTTTGCCGGCGAGCAGTGGCACGGCGCCGCACGTAGATTTTCGGCAGCATGTAGCCGGTCACGAGCGCGACGGAGATCCACAGCGGCCAGCGCGTCTGCTGTCCGCGACCGATCAGGACCAGCACGGCAAGCGCCGGCAGCAGGATCGCGCAGACGATGCGCGCGCCGACGAACAGCGCTCGCGCGCGCACGTCGACGAAACCGCACTGTTCAAGCAACTGACGATCTTCGTCGGCGATCAGATATCGGCTGAAGCCGGTCTCGAGCCAGCGCATCCCGACGTCTTCGAAGCGTGCGCGCAGCCCTGCGAAACGCACGCGCGGCGCGGCAGGCGCCACCGCGTCGCGCGCAGGTTCGGCGGCACCGGCGCGTGCGGCGGCCGCTTCCACTGCCGCGGTCCGGCGATCGAGCGCATTCACCAGCGCGCGCTCGGCACGCTGCACGAGCACGATGCGAACGATCGCGAGCGCGGCAAGCAGCAGCACGCCGACCGATCCGAGCACCAGCGCAAGTGCGCCTAAACGGTTTGCATCCATCGATTCACCTCAGCCGCGCGAGCCGGTACAACCAGAAACCACCGATCGCCTGCAACGCGAACGCCAGGTAAATCAGCTGGCGTCCGTTATCGTCGCCCCACATCGCCGTGAAATAGCGCGGACTCGTGGCGATGACGAAGCTGCCGACTGCGATCGGCAACAGTGCCAGTACCCACGCGGACAGCCGGGTCTCGGCCGACATCGCGGACAGTTCGCGTTCCGCCTGCTCGAGATCGCGCATGAAGGTCGACATCCGATCGAGCATCACGTCCGCCCGCCCGCCGTAGCGGACCGACAGCCGCAACACCGCGCCGACCAGTTCGAATTCGCGGATGCGATAGGTATGCGCGATGTGCAGCATCGCGCGATCGATCTCGACACCGGAGCGCAGCATCTGCGACACGTCGTCGAGGCAGCGGCGCAGCGGCATCTCGGCCGTCTGCAGCGCAGACTGGAACGCCGCCGGCACGCTGTTGCCGAGCGTCACGAGCCGCACGATCCCGTCGAGAAACGACGGCAACTGACGGACGATCTTCAGGCGGCGCCGGCTGATGCGCGACGTGATCCACAGCACGACGAGCACACTGCCCGCGACGAGCGCGGCCACCGCGGCGAGCACGCCGCCGGCCATGCCGGCCCACAGCGCGAGCAGCACGACGACCGCCAGCGCCAGCACGAGGCCAGTGCGTACTTCATCGAGGCCCGCGCGGTCGGACAGCACGGTCCACGCGCCGAGCGCCGACGCGCGCCAGCGCGCGATCCCTTGTTCGGACGCCTGCCCGTTCGACGTACCGGCCGCCGGGGCACGTGCGGCGCGCGTATCGGCCGCCGGGGCGGCGGAACGCGCGCCCTGTCCCACGCGGCTGTCAAAGAATCGCTGCGTATGCGCGCGCCCTTCCCGCACCTGGCTTCCGCGCCACAGCAGCAACCCGGCCGCCGCGCAAATCAACGCGAACATCAGCGCGAGCAAGGTGGCGCTAGACATTGAAGCCCCCGCCTCGCCCGAAGCTGCCACCGAACCCGCCGCCACCGCCACCGGCCGACACCAACGTGCTGCGGAAACGTGCGAGCTTCGGCGAATGCGGATGAATGCCGAGCGATTCCCAATGATCGATTTCTTCGCCCTCCGGCGTGACCCGCGCCTCGTAGCGATACAGCTCCTGCGTCGATACGATGTTGTCCGACATGCCGGTGACTTCGGTGATCGACAGGATGCGGCGGCGGCCGTTGGACAGCCGGCCGATCTGCACGATGAAGTCGATCGCGTTGGCGATCTGCCGCCGCAGGCTTGCTTCGGTACCCTGAAAACCGGCGAAGCCGGCCAGCATCTCGAGCCGGTACAAACATTCGCGCGGCGAGCTGGCGTGCACGGTGCCCATCGATCCATCGTGGCCGGTATTCATCGCCTGCAGCATTTCGAGCACTTCGCCGCCGCGCACTTCGCCGACGATGATCCGGTCCGGCCGCATCCGCAGCGTGTTTCGCAGCAGGTCGCGAATCGTCACGACGCCGCTGCCGTCGAACCCGCCGGGACGGCTCTCGAGGCGCACGACGTGCGGGTGATTCAGCGACAGTTCGGCCGTATCCTCGATCGTCACGACGCGTTCCGCCATCGGGATGTGGAACGCCAGCGCGTTCAGCAGCGACGTCTTGCCCGAACTGGTGCCGCCCGACACGAGCACGTTGCAGCGCGCGTCGACCGCCGCCTCGAGCAGCCGGCCGATTTCCTCGTTGTAGGTACCGTTGCCCAGCAGGTCCTCGGGCTTCAGCGGGTCCTTGCGGAACTTCCGGATCGACACGACCGGGCCGTCGATCGACAACGGTTCGATCACGACGTTGACCCGCCCGCCGTCGGGCAGCCGCGCGTCGACCATCGGGTTCGATTCGTCGAGCCGCCGGCCGACCGGGGCCAGAATCCGTCGCACGATCCGCAGCAGATGCGCGTTGTCGGTAAAACGGATCGGCAGCTTCGACAGGATCCCGTGGCGCGACACGTAGATGTCGTTGTAGCCGTTGATCAGGATGTCCTCGACGTGCGGGTCCGCCAACAGGTCCTCGATCGGTCCGAAGCCGGCGAGCTCCTTCGTCAGCGCCTCGGCCACCGCACGCACCTCGCTCTCGTTGAGCGGGATGCGCCGCAGCCGCACGAAGCTGTCGATTTCGAGATCGACGAACTGGTTGATCGCCTGTCGCGACCAACGGCCGAATTCGGCGCCCAGTTCCTCGATCCGCGTGAGCAGATGCTCGTGCGCGGCATTCTTGATGTCGTGGAACTGTTGCGTTTGCGAGAACGGCGCTGCGCCGTCGGCAAATTGAATGTCGTGTGCCATCGCTTACGACCGCTTCGTTGAGGATTGAATGATGCGCCTGAGCGCCGAGAGGCCGCCGGCCGCACGCTGCGTCGCGCCCGGCGCCGGCGCGCCCGCAAGGCGCTCGACCAGCGGCCCGAGCGCACGGACGTACGGGTCGCGTTCCGCGACCTCGGCGATCAGCTTGCCCTGGTTCGCGGCATGCCCGATCGACACGCGCCGCGACGGCAACGTCGCGAGCAGCGACAGTTCCAGCCGCTCGGCGATCTGCGCGGGCAGCAGCCCGAGCTCGGCGTCGAACTGATTGACGACGAGCCGAATCCGGTCGGTCGCGGCACCTGCCTCGCGTAACCCGTCCAGCATCTCGACCGCCGACACGACCGACGCCACGCCCTGGTCGCAAACCAGCCATGCTTCGTCCGCCAGGTTCACGACCTGCGCAATGAATTCGCGATTCGGGAAGCCGCCGAGATCGACGATCTGGTGATCGAAGAACGCCCGCAGCCGGTTCAGCAATGCCGCGCACGACGCCGTCGCCACATCCCGCAGCTCGGCGAGATTCGGCGGCAGCGTCGTCAGGGCGACGCCGCTCGAATGGCGCGCCAGCGCGGTCGTCACGAACGTACGGTCGATCCGGCGCAGGTTGCGCACGGCCTCGACGAAATGGAATTCGCAACGCGTATTCAGGAACAACGCGCCGTCACCGGCCGGCAGCCCGAGATCGAGCAGTGCCGCCGTGCGGGCGGGATCGGCCGGCCGCCGCTGCATCAGTACCGACAGGTTCGCGGCGAGCGTGCTCACGCCCATCCCGGCACGCGCGCCGAGCAACGCGGTGACCTTCCCGTGGCGATTCGCCGGCTCGCCGACGTTGTCGAGCAACACGCGCGTGATCCGCAGCGCCTCGTCCGCCGGTGCGGAGAAATCGACGAAATCGCGCACCCCCGCGCGCAGCGCGGCGAGTGCGCCTTCCGGTTGCGCGAGCGAGCCCAGCGCGACGACCGGCACGCCCGGATGCGCGACGCGTATCGCGGCGACCACCGTGCTCGCAGCCGCGCAATCACCGGAAAAATCGATGAAGACCAGTGCCGGATTCAACACGCCGATACGCTGCGACAACGCGGCGCCGTCGAGCGGCACCCCTTCGACGGCGCCGGCGGACACCAGCGATTGCGACAGCCAGTGCACATGCTCCGCGACCGAGGTGGCGCAGACGAAGTGGTCGGTGACGGCGGGCTCAGCCAAAGAATAGGTTCTCGCGTTCATCTTGGATACTCACAATGAAGCAAGGCATCGCGTCGTGCGCGACGGCCTGCGCGGTCCGGTAACGATTCGGCGCGCTCATTTCGAGAACCCCGGCCCCGCGTCCGGCGATGCCATGCCGCCCAGGTACGAACGCCACACCGGACCGTCGCGCTGCTCGGACAGCTCGCCCGGCGTCGCCGGCAGCGGCGCGCCCTGCGCGATCGGCGCAACGAGATGCGGCGTCACGATGATCACGAGCTCCTTGTCGTTCTGCTGGTAGCTCAGATTCTTGAAAAACGCGCCGATGATGGGCAGGTCGCCCAGGAACGGCACCTTGTTGACGTTGGACGTGGTTTCTCGGTCGATCAGGCCGCCGATCACGAAGCTTTCGCCGTCGCCGAGCTCGACCGTCGTGTCCGCGCGCCGCGTCGTCAGCGCCGGCACCTGCACGCTGTTGATCGTGATCGAATGCACGAAGTCGAGCTGGCTCGACTCGGGCGCGACCTTCAACGCGATCCGCCGCGGGCTCAGCACGGTCGGCGTGACCGTCAGCCCGACGCCGTAGGGTTTCCATTCGATCGAGATCGTGCCGAGCGATTGCGGCACCGGCACCGGAATTTCGCCGCCAGCGAGGAAGTTCGCGCTCTGGCCGGACAATGCGACGAGCGTCGGCTGCGCGAGCACGCGCGCCAGGTTGTTCGCCTCGAGAATCGACAGGTCAGCGAACAATCCGCGCGACACCGAATTGACGACGAGGTTGAACGCCGACGAGATCGGTACGCTCGTGTTGTACGTGAGCGAACCGCCCGGCGTACCGGAAATCGAGGTCAGCCCCGTCGGCGCGAACGCGCCGAACGAAAAGCCGTTGCTCTGCTTGAAGAAGTTCAGGCCCGCCTGCTTCAGCACCGAACGGCTGAATTCGACGACACGCACGTCGACCTGCACGACGTTCTTGCCGGAAATCGTCGACGCATCGAGCGTCGTTCCGTCCTTGCCGCCGACCGTCTTCGCCGCATGGACCGCCCGCTGATGCCCGTCGAGCGTTCCGGCCGCACCGCCGATCACCGTCGTGCCGCCATACGTGTTCACGCTCGGCGACGTGCCGTCGAGCAGTGCCCGCGCCGCGCCGCTCGTGACGTTCACGTTATAGACGGTCGGCTCGTCACGGCCGCGCTCCCAGATCATCACGTTCGTCGCACCGGCATTCTTCGCCACCAGCAGCACGCCGCCACGCCCGCCCTTCACGACGAGCACGTCGGCCACCGACGGGTCACCGACCGCGACCCGCTGCAGCGCGCGCCCCGTCGCAATCTGCCGCTGCGCGCCGATCGCAAGGCTGATCGTGCCGCTCGTGTCGGCCGCGTCCGACAGCGGCGGCATCGCCAGCGCGCTCAATGCAATAGCCAAACCAATCAGTTTCTTTTTCATTGTTTTGCCGTCGTCGTCCCGCTCAATAAGCGACCGTTTCGGTCCGCCCACCCCGAATCACTTCGATGCTGCCGCCGCCCGGATGCCGAGCGACCACCCGCGGCACCGCACGCGGGGCCGGCGCCGCCGTCGTCGCACTCTTCGACAACTCGCCCAGCACCATGCCGGCAGCGGCAAGCGCCGACGGACTCTTGTCGTCGCCGACGCGAACCGCGACGGTTTGCGTCGCGACATCGTCGTCGCGCGGGTTACGCAGCGCGAGCACAAGCCGACCGCTCTGCTCGGCGAGCGTCAGCGCGTCGACCTGCGCGGTCGGCACGGCCAGCACCGCGGTCCGCGTCCCGACCACCGAGCCGTTCGAACTGTCCCGCTCGGTCGTTGCATCGCCGAACGACAGCACGCGGACTTTCGACATCAGCAGCCGCGCCTGGGTATTGACGATCTCGGCCGTCGACGTCCCGCCGATCGCCACGCCGGTCCCGTCGCGCTTCAGGTTCAGGAACACGTCGACATAGTTGCCGGGCCGCACGCGGTTGCCGACCGCGTTGGTCTCGTCGACCTTGATCGCGACGGCGCGTTCTCCCGGCGCGATCTGCTCGGCGAGGCCGGACGACAAGGCGCTCGCGACGACGGCCGCCTGCGCCGGAATGTCGGCTGCCGGCGTGCGGCCGACCAGTTGCAGCGGATCGGCGAACGCCCCCTGCGGCGCGGCGGTCGACTGCTGGACCTTCAGCGCATCGGCTGGAATCGGCTGGCCGGCTTGCAACGGCCGCGTCGTCACGACGACCGGCACGCTCTGCGTCGCGACCGTCGCGGCAACCGGCGCGACGTCGCCCGGCTTGCGACCGAGCATCCATGCATAGACGCCGAGCAGGATCGCGATCGCGATCAGCAAGCCCGCAATGATCTTCGTCAGGTTGTTGGCCATGATGTTGTTATGTTTCCCCGCTACTCACGATTGAATTCTCCGCACAACGTGCCGACCGGGCGCCCTCGACCCGGCACGACGCCGTCGCTGCCGTCTATATGATGTTGACCGGGCTGATCTGGACCATCGCGGTGCCGGTGAGTGTCGACGGCACCGGCAACAGCGAACCGAGCAGCGGGAACGACGGAATCAGCGGGCTCTGCGAGTAGGGGTAGGTCAGCGTGATCTGCACGCACAACATTGTCGGGTCATACGAACAGTTGCCTTGCTGTGTGGGCGAACATGTCGACCCTTTCAGCCAAGTGGTCAGGTTCGTCGCGGCCGTGCATGCGGCTTGGGCCCGCGCCGCCAGCGCGGCTTGCTGGGCCGCCTGCACCGACGCGGCCGCGCCGACCTGCTGATAGTTCAACGCGGCGCGAGCGCCTTCCGTGGCGGCAAGCGTCAGGTTTTGCTGAGCCGCGAAGATCATCCCGTACGTGATGATCGCGTACAGGATCAGGAAGAACACCGGCAACATCAGTGCAAATTCGATCGCGGTTGCGCCGCGCTCGCGGCGCCGCATGCCGGATACCGGCCGGGCCGCCTTCATTGCATCCCCCCCCACCGCGATCCGGTACAGGCACCACAGCGCCGCCGGGATCACGAGAAACGCGGCATACGGCGACGCGCGGAAACCGGCAATCTGCATCGTCGGGGAACGCCGCTGCCACAACGCCGACACCGGCGTACGGGTGGCGAAGACCAGCGTGCCGGCATGCGCGAATGCCAGCAGGCTCGCAATGATCCAGAGCCACAGCAACGCATACGGGCCGCACCACGCGCCCAGCACCGCGAATACCTTGACATCCGCGGCACCCATTACGCGCAGCACAAAAAACGGGAAAAGACTGAGAAAGCCGACCAGTGCGCCAATGAGCGCCTGATTCACGGATATGCCGAATGGATTATGCCCGGCGAGCACAAATGCAGATACGAATCCACCGATCACCAGTGAATTCGGTATACGCCTATGACGGATGTCCTCGAGCGCGACGAGCACCGCCCACGCGAGGAAAACCCCGACGCCAGTTAGCAGGATCATTTACGCCCCGAACGGCAAAACTTACCGCGCGGGTTGCCGAAGCAACCCGCGCCCCTAACAACAGGGAAATGAGCAAAAGCTCGTTCGTTATGCCTTCGGCAGCTGGTTCGCGATGTAGGTGAACGCCCCCGAGATGCCGCCCGTCAACGTGCTCATCGCACTGACGAGAGCGACTGCGATAAGTCCCGCGATGAGTCCGTACTCGACTGCGGTAACCCCGTCTTCTTCCTTAAGGAAACGCTTGATGATTGCTTTCATTTTATTCCTCGTGCCTGTATTTACGTTTTCTGGCCTTTTATACGTATACGTCCCCGCATATCTGGCCGTTTGCCCCAACCGTTCGCCACATCTGCTGTAACGACAACCGGGTGCGCTTTCTTTATAGGTCGCCCCGAAGGGCCTTGCTCACGATTTGATGCAAGTTAACATTCGCGATAGCGCTCCTCCTCGAACGTAGTGTACCGAACCGTACATTTCCTTACATCTGCTCCGGATTCTATATCCGATCCTATTTAAGTTCCAACCTCTTTTAACCACTCTGACGGAAAAAAATGACCAGGAGCACAACGTATTTGTACGGCGTTTCGGTACGACTTACACATAGGATTTACGATAGGTTAGATGTGCACACCTAATCCACCAGTAAAACAATTGCCTCGTCCACCAAGCCTGCGCGGGCCCCACGTTACGCCGCACGCGTAACGCCAATGTTGTGACGTTACGTTACGAAACGGCCGAAACCGTTCTCATTCATCTGCACTTAAACAGATTCAACAATCTTTCAATTTCCGGAACTTCCTTTTCCGACAAGGAATTGCCTCGTTTAAAACCGGTTGTCGAACCGTCGAGCCTCGAAATGGCACGACAGTTGCAGAGTAGTCCTCGCACCACTCAACACAACGCAGTTCACAACACATTTTTAATGCGAGGACGAAATGGACATTAAGGTTATCCCTCATGGCGTGTTCCGGACGACTCTGATCGCGGCCACCGTTGCAGCCATGCTTTCCCTCTCCGCGTGCGGCGGTTCCGGCTCCATCAGCCAGGGTCTCGGCGGCGGCGGCTCGAGCTCCGGTGGCGGCGATACGATCTCCACGTCGGGCGGCAACGGCTCCAGCGGCACCTCGGGTACGAGCGGCACGTCCGGCACCAGCGGAACCTCGGGCACGAGCGGCACGTCGGGCACCAGCGGAACCTCGGGCACGAGCGGCACGTCCGGCACCAGCGGAACCTCGGGCACGAGCGGTACGTCCGGCACCTCCGGTGTGTCGGCGAACCCGGTGGGAAATGTCCTCGCACAAGGCAGCAACATCATCACGAATGCCGGCGACACCGTCTCCGGCCTCGGCTCCGTCATCGGCAGCCAGACGCTGCCGGGCGTCAATCCGGCCACCACGCAAGCCGCGGGCGGCATCGTGCAAAGCGTCGGCGGCGCGGTTACCGCACTCGGCAACGGCCTCGGCAGCGGGCTCGGCCAACTCGGCGCGACGAAGGATCCGGTCGGCACCACGGTCGCCAGCACCGGCGGCGTGGTGAATCAGCTCGGCGGCGCAGTCACGCAAACGGGCAACTTGGTCACGAGCCTCGGCAGCGGCCCGCTGTCACCGCTCGCACCGGTCACGGGCGCGGTCGGCGGCCTCGTCACGACGCTCGGCGGTGCCGTGTCGAACGGCGGCACCACGCTCACCAACGTGCTGTCGACCGGCCCGATCCAGCAGGTCACGCAGACGGTCAGCTCGGCCATCACGCCGATCACGACCATGGTCGGCCAGACGACCCAGACGATCGGCACCGCAACCGGCCTCGGCGCGCCGGTCAACACGCTGCTCGGCACGGTTGGCAACGGTCTGAACCAGGCTGGCGCCCTGCTCGCATCGACGGGCGGCAACCCGGTCACCACGGGCCTCGGCAACACCGTCTCGTCGACGGGCAACACCGTCAAGGCCGTCGGCGGCCTGCTCACCGGCGGCGTGACCAACCCGCTCGCCCCGCTCACGGGTCTCGTGTCGACGGTGACCGGCGCACTCGGCGGCGCAACGGGTGGCGGCAGCGGCCCGCTCGCCCCGGTCACGGGTCTCGTCTCGACGGTCACGGGCGCGCTCGGCGGCGCAGCCGGCGGCAGCGGCGGCCCGCTCGCGCCGGTCACCGGTCTCGTCTCGACGGTCACGGGCGCGCTCGGCGGCGCAGCCGGCGGCAGCGGCGGCCCGCTCGCGCCGGTCACCGGTCTCGTCTCGACGGTCACGGG